>ERZ773188.20-NODE-20-length-156433-cov-118.035696_pt1 | contig 156433 bp, 160 predicted proteins | sample MGYA00581011_ERZ773188 | MGnify/ENA primary metagenome ERZ773188 (study PRJEB29015, sample SAMEA2737798) | human gut metagenome | biome: human gut; feature: human-associated habitat; material: faeces | place: China | collected 2012 ...
CGTTTACGGCGTGGACTACCAGGGTATCTAATCCTGTTTGCTCCCCACGCTTTCGCGCCTCAGCGTCAGTTGTCGTCCAGAAAGTCGCCTTCGCCACCGGTGTTCTTCCTAATCTCTACGCATTTCACCGCTACACTAGGAATTCCACTTTCCTCTCCGATACTCCAGCTTCCCAGTTTCCATCCCATCACGGGGTTAAGCCCCGCACTTTTAAGATGGACTTAGAAAGCCGCCTGCGCGCGCTTTACGCCCAATAATTCCGGACAACGCTTGCCACCTACGTATTACCGCGGCTGCTGGCACGTAGTTAGCCGTGGCTTGCTATTCGGGTACCGTCACTTCCATAAGGTATTAGCTTACGGACCGTTCGTCCCCGATCACAGAGCTTTACAACCCGAAGGCCGTCATCACTCACGCGGCGTTGCTCCGTCAGGCTTTCGCCCATTGCGGAAGATTCCCCACTGCTGCCTCCCGTAGGAGTCTGGACCGTGTCTCAGTTCCAGTGTGGCCGTTCATCCTCTCAGACCGGCTACTGATCGTAGGTTTGGTGGGCCGTTACCTCACCAACTGCCTAATCAGACGCAAACCCCTCTTCAGGCGATAGCTTACAGGTAGAGGCCACCCTTTCCTTGGAAGATCATGCGGTCTTCCAAGCGTATTCGGTATTAGCAGTCGTTTCCGTCTGTTGTCCCCATCCTGAAGGCAGGTTGTTTACGTGTTACTCACCCGTTTGCCACTCGATTCCAAAAGAAGCAAGCTTCTCTTGTCCTCTCGTTCGACTTGCATGTGTTAAGCACGCCGCCAGCGTTCGTCCTGAGCCAGGATCAAACTCTCCATGATAGATTGTTCGTTTGGCTCTTTATTTCTTGCCTTACTCATTAAAATTGCTCGGTATTGCTACCTCGCACATCGGCTTGATTCGTTCGCTGTACTGTTCAGTTTTCAAAGAATCATCGCTCTTCAAGCGACTTGATTATCATATCACGAAGTTTTCGTTTTGTCAAACTCTTTTTTAGAAGTTTTTTCAAATGTTTTTCTTCATGACCGCTGCTTCATCAGCAACGTGAATTATGATAGCATAGACTTTTGATTATGTCAACAGTTTTATAAAATATTTTTATTCCAAGCAAGTTGAAAATTCCATTTCAGGAAGAGCTGCAAATTTTAAGGGCTCCATGTAGGAATCAGTCCTTTACCGGCCTACTAAGTCATCAATTATTCGTTTCAGTTTCCTGGCTGCTTTCTCCGGCTCCCGGCTTGCCATAATGGCTGATACTACGGCAAATCCCGAAAGTCCATATCCCTTAAAGAGAGGGATGGTCCTTTCATTCATGCCGCCGATGGTGACCACCGGTATATGCATTGTATCCATGATTTTACGCAGAGTTTCAGGCGTGGTAATATCTGCATCTTTCTTGGTAGCCGTAGGGAACATGGCCCCTACGCCAAGGTAGTCCGCCCCCTCTTTTTCTGCTTTCACCGCTTCTTCCAGCGTGCCGGCAGAAACGCCCATAATCTTATCCGATCCGATGAGCTTTCTGGCCAGAGCAGCCGGCATATCGGACTGCCCCAAATGCACGCCATCTGCATCCGCCGCCATCATAATATCGATGCGGTCATCAATAATCAGGGGAACATGGTAAGCTTTTGTGATTTGTTTCAGTTTCACTGCCCTTTCATAGAGAAGCCCGGTGTCCCCTTCTTTTTCCCGAAGCTGTACCAGGGTAACTCCGCCTTTTAAGGCTTCTTCTACCACTTTTTCAAAAGTCCCCGGCGCCGGCTGTTTTCTATCAGTCACCAGGTACAATCTGTAATCAATTTTCCTCATAGCGAGCTCCTTTGGCCAGACTTTCTCCTGTCATTCGTCCCAGTTCATCCAGAATGCCCATATGGAAATGACCAAGACCTTCTCTGCCCCATTTGTCCCAGGCTCTTTCTCCAGCCAGTCCCATGACCGCCATGGCGGCGGCGGCACTTCGGAAGGGATCTTCGGGATGAGCCCCGCAGAAGGCTCCAATCAGTGTGGAACACATGCACCCGGAACCGGTAATGAGGGACATCTGGGGACAGCCATTATGAATCAGCACATGATGCTTTCCATCGGTCACAATATCAGAAGCGCCGCTGATAACAACCACAGCCTTCCATTTTTCAGCCAGACGGGATGCGATGGCCTCAGCCTCCCTGATTTCAACGGCCGCGCCGGTATCCACCCCTTTCGTATGGATATGCTCACCTCCCAGGGAAAGGATTTCCGACATATTTCCTCGTACGACTGACATGGATACATGGCTCATGATTTCCGCTGCCATGCGATTCCGAAAATCAGTGGCCCCCTGGCCCACCGGATCGAAAATCACCGGGATTCCTCCGGCATTGGCGCTGCGGCCTGCCTCTATCATGGATTCCACCTTGCTTACATTCAAGGTGCCTATATTCAGTACCAGGGCAGAGGAAATACTCGCCATATCCCCCGCCTCATCAATGGCATCTGCCATCACCGGCGACGCTCCCACTGCCAGACAGGCATTGGCACAGTCATTTACTGTGACGTAATTGGTTATATGATGGACCAGTGGATTCAATTTCCTTACCCGGTCAAAGTATTCTGATAATTCCATTTCTTTTTCTCCTGTCAAATCCGGGCTTTTTCAGCCCAATGGGCAGCCAGGTGGCTGTTTTTCCTTGTACCATATCCGATTTCATAATAGGAGGATAAAACCGGATAAAATGCAGCATATCCTTCCCTTGCCAGCTGGCGAGCCATCTGAAAGGCTTTTTTTGCATTTTCCTTATGAAATACTTCGCCATTGAGCGCTTCAGGACCAGCATAATACATCCATAAAAGCCGCTTCAACTGCACAGCACCGGAACTTCCGGCCTGTTTGACGGCCTTCGTAAAATCTCGTTCCCTAACCTGAAGAATGTCGCCATAGAAGAAATAAAATCTGGCCAGAATCGCCCAGCTTTCCCCATCTCCTGCAGCAGCTGCCTTCCTGTACCAGGACGCAGCTTCCTTCAAACGTTCCTCATCACCGCGGTCAAGAGGTACCTTCATCACCGCACTGGATTCGAGAAGTCCCTTCACAGGTCCCAACGCTTTCATTGCCCGGCCGCAGCAGTAACGCACCAGCTTCTCCCGGCAGTCATCACTGCCGGCCAGGGTACCCTGTTTCAGATTTTCCTCAAATTCCTTATAATTACCCCGGCTGAGGGAAATATCTGCCAACATTTCAAAGGCATCAGCGTATCCAAAAGAAGCGGCCTGCTCCAGGTAATAAAGAGCTTTTGCCTTTTCTTCCAGCCCCTCCGGAATGGAAGGGTACGACCTCCCTGCCAGATATGACACCCGGCCTGCGTAATACTTTCCCCTGCTATCGCCCCGTTCAAAGGCCTTCAGATACCAGGCCACAGATAAATCGATATTTTTATGAACGTAAAATCCATTGGAATACAGGTTACCCAGCTTGAAGCATACTGATACGCTGCCATCATGGAAAGCCTGGAAATAAAGTTCCATGCCCCGCTTCACATCGGTTTTCGTACCAATACCGTAAATGAAAAAATCGCCTGCCAATTCCCTGGAAAGATTATCTCCATGCACCGCGCCCCTCAAAAACCAGGACAAAGCGGTTTTATCACTTTTCGGCGGATCTCCGGGCAGTGCCCGCCTTCCATCTTCGATGTAAAGTTTTCCAATGGCTGCGTAGGCCTCGGTAATTCCTCCGGCAATGGCTTCCTTATACCAGCTCACCGCAATGTCCCTGATTTCTTCTGACCGGAGAGCATCGGCTGTCATCAGCCGTCCTGCCAGGTAGGCGCCCCGGGGAACCCCCTGCTGATAAGCGGTGGCAAAACAGTCAAAAGCCTTCTGCAGACTGCTTGGCACCCCCCGGCCATACTCATACATTTCCCCTAAAAGCAGGGTACTTTCTCCATGCCCTTTATCTGACAGAAGCTGGAAGCAGCGGAATGCAGACTCATAGTTCAGCCTATTATAGAAAATTTTTCCCAATTCATACAGCTTTGTACCTGCCCTGCTGCTGCCCTGGATCACTGCCCGGGACAGGTACTTCATGGCACTGTCATAATTCCTGATTTTCAAATACTGCTCACCCAGATTGAGCAGTTCTTTTTTCGTAAGATTCAAGGCCTCATTGCCCACATTTCCACTTCCCTTCCCTGTCAAATCTTTTTCTTTCATTGTACCACGTCCCACCATGGGCTGCCCATAAAATCAGAGAAATCACCAAGAAACGCATAAAAAAAGGAGCCCCAGGGGACCCCTTTTTCCATTGCCTTATTCAGACGCTTTTTCTACAAAAGACTTCAAATCATTGTAGCCCACATTGCCATAACCAATAATCCGGTTCACCGGTTTTCCTTCATGGAAATAAATGAGGGTCGGAATGGTTTCTACTTCATATCGCTTCGCAATTTCCTCATCTTCATCAACATTAATGCCATAAATAGGCGTTTCAATTTCGCCGGAAAGTTTTTCTACCATAGGACGCAGTCTTCTGCAGTATCCGCACCAGGGAGCGGAAAACCCCAGAATCACATCACCTTCCGTGAGAACCTTATCAATATTTGCGGTGCCTGTAATCGGTGCCATCATATGCTTACACTCCTTATTGTTCATAAATGAATTTCACTGTTTTCATGTATTTATTATATTCTATATATTTAAATTTGTCAATATGCTGATGTAGCAAATAAAAACAGGCCTGTCAAAAAATGATTGCGTCCCCTGTCAGTTGACTAGACAATAGGACAGCAGATTTCTTATCCCTGGTTTACAAAGGACGAATTGAAATAAGTGCTCTCCCCGCTTCCTTGTCATTTCGACCGAAGCGAAGCGGAGTGGAGAAATCTCACGCTGAAGTGAGGAGGCCCCATTGTGGTGGGAGATCTCCCGGCTCATAGTCTCCGTTGAGCTCAGATGCCTTCGTCCCCATGTCCCCATGCGGCTCCGCTCGAGATGACAATAAAGGTGAGCCATTTACTGTCATTTCAAAAAAAAAGCACAAAAAAGGGACTGTGAAAAATGTAAATCATTTTTTACAGTCCCTGATGATTCTGGTGGAGATGAGGGGAGTCGAACCCCTGTCCAAAAAGCCTGTCCCATAAATTTCTCCGAGTGCAGTTACTGTTTGAGATTTAAGCAAAGTATCGTACAGGAACAAACTGCCTTTGCCGATTTCGGAATTGGTTTCCCTTTGAAGTCCCGAACCTCCTTCTCCGGTATCCTATTGGTTGATGTCAGCCTGAAGTCATAGGAAAACGTCAGGGGACATTAGCAGATTAGGCTGCTAAAGCAAAATCACGTTTTGCGTTTAAGTTTTTCCACCGTTTAACGGGGTAGATGGAATCCCGACTCGCTGTTTATGGCCCAGAATCTTCTGTCGAAACCGGTACATCCCCGGATGGCCGAACTCATTATATAGTAAATGAGAGAAAATGTCAAAATATCACGAAGCAGAGGCTTCTTTCCTGCTTTCATTCATCTCTGATCCTGCACTTTCCCTGTACTCATCTCAGCACCTCAGGAAAAAGCTGATTGAATCATTGGCTCTTTAATTCCGCATTTTTATGGGATAGTGAAAATGGGATGGTGAACAGAAAACTTCTTATACCATCCCATCATGCAGCAGCTCTTGCCAATGTTTATCAACACAGGCACCATGGGCGAATCACAGGTTTAGAGTAAATGAGCCCTGAGTTCTTCGCCCGAAAGGGACGAAAGGTAGGCCGGGGGCACGTCGAATACGGTGAAGCACCCTTTCTTCCCTTCTTTGGCAAAACGATAGAGGGCTCTTGCATAAGCAAGGACCACATGGGTGGTAAATTCAGGATTGGAGTCCAGCTTCAGACGATATTCCATCACATGGTCATGTTCTTTATGGACACCGGTCCTGCCGCTGCGGAATACAAATCCGCCGTGAGCCAGGCCACTGTGTTTTTCTTTCAGTTCTTCTTCGGAAATAAAATGAACAGTGGTATCGTAATCAGCAAAATAGTTGGGCATGGTTTTGATGGTGTTTTCAATGGTTCCTCTGTCAGCCCCTTTTTCCGCCACCACATAGCATTCTCTTGTATGCATATCCCTGGTAGTAAGCACAGGATTTTCTCCATTTCTTACGGCTTCCAGAGCACTTGCCACGGGGCAGGTGTACTGTTTACCGTCCTTGACGCCGGGAACTCGGCGGATGGCATCGGAGTGGCCCTGGGAAACGCCGCGGCCCCAGAAGGTATAGTCTTTGCCGTCAGGCAGAATGACATGACCGAAGAGACGGGCCAGGGAGAAAAGACCGGGATCCCAGCCTACGGAAATCATGGCCGTTTTACCATGGGCCCTGGCTGCTTCATCTACCTTGGCAAAATGCTCGGAAATATGGGCATGGGTATCAAAAGTATCAATCACATTATAAAGGGATGCATAGGCCGGTGTCTGCTCGGGGAGATCCGTAGCGGAACCGCCGGCCAGAACCAGAACATCCACCTTATCTTTCCACTTTTCCGCCTCTTTGGCAGATACAACGGGTACTCCGGAAGTATGAATCTTCACATCTGCCGGATTTCTTCTGGTAAATACCACGGCCAGTTCCATGTCCGGATAATCTGCCAGTGCCGTTTCTATTCCTTTTCCAATATTGCCATATCCCATAATGCCGATTCTGATTGCCATGATGAGACTCCTTTCTCTGTGTATGAAATATATTGAAATTGATTGATATACAGCATTATACCTTAAATACATAGCATAAATAAACTGCTTTGCAAATTCTGTATAGTACATTTCAAGTCGCAGATAGTTTCTCATTCCACATGACACTGCTGGAACCAATTCTAAAAGGAAAATTATTGTAAAAAGTCCCCTGCAGAACATGACAATACTCATATTCATCGCAGCAGGAAACCTTTCCCCGGTAGATTTGCTCTCTCTCTACGAAATGACAGGAGCAGCGGAGCCCCATTTGTATTCATGACAGCGGATAGCGGTCTTACGAGCAGACAAAAAGCGGAGCCCTTGGGCTCCGCTTTTGTGAATCATTCTTTAGCTTTCAGATGTCTGATACCTTTATCCGCTATGTCATGGCGATACTGTACACCCTGCCAGTGGATTTTGGAAACGCCTTCGTAGGCTTTGGCTTTCGCTTCTTCCAGTGTGGGGGCCAGGGCCACCACATTCAGGACACGGCCGCCATTAACCACGTATTTTCCATTTTTCTTTACAGTGCCTGCATGGAATACGATGCAGCCTGCCTTTTCTGCCTCATCCAGTCCGGAGATGATTTCGCCGGAGGAATGGGAACCGGGATAGCCTTCGGAGGCCATGACTACGTCTACGGCACATCCTTTTTTCCATTTCACGTCTTCTTTTTTCAGATTTCCATGGACGCATTCCAGCATAACCTGTGCCAGGTCACCGTCAAAGAGGGGAAGCACCGCTTCCGTTTCAGGATCGCCGAAGCGGCAGTTGAATTCCACCACTTTCGGGCCTTCGTCGGTAATCATAAGGCCTGCATAAAGACAGCCTTTGAAGGGGTAGCCTTCTTTTTTCATGGCTGCCATGATGGGACGAAGGATTTTAACTTTCACTTCATCCATCATTTCATCGGTCATCACCGGGGCTGGTGCATAGGCACCCATGCCGCCGGTATTGGGACCTTTGTCATTATCGAAGATTCTCTTATGGTCCTGGGAGGAAACCATAGGTACCACATGGGTCCCGTCGCAGAAGCAGAGGACCGACGCTTCTTCCCCTTCCATAAATTCTTCGATGACTACAGACCGTCCGGCACCGCCGAAGCTGTGTCCTTCCAGCATGTCTTTTACGGTATCAATGGCTTCTTCTTCGCTTTGGGCAATGATGACGCCCTTGCCTGCTGCCAGACCGTCCGCCTTGATGACAATAGGATACTTCCTGTTGTTTTTCAGGTATTCCACGACCTTGTCTTCATCGGTAAATACCTCATAGGCTGCTGTAGGAATATTGTATTTCTTCATCAGGTTCTTGGCAAATCCCTTGGACCCTTCGATACGGGCAGCTGCTTTAGAGGGGCCGAAGAAGGGCAGTCCCTGTGCTTCGAATTCATCTGCCAGGCCTTCGGTGAGAACCGTTTCAGGTCCAGCAACGGTGAGGTCCACTTTCATCAATCTGGCAAAGTCCAGAATATCTTCATGGCCCTTCAAAGGAATCAGGTGTGCCACATTACTCATGCCATCATTACCGGGGATGGCATAGACTTCGGTGACAGAAGGACTCTGTGCCAGCCGCCAGAGCAGGGCATGCTCCCTGCCGCCGCTTCCAATGACTAATACTTTCATGGGAAAAACCTCTCTTAACTGTGACGGAAATGACGATGTCCGGTAAATACCATGGCAATGCCGTACTTATTGGCCATATCAATGGATTCCTGATCCCTGATGGAGCCGCCGGGCTGGATCACAGCGGTAACTCCGGCTTTGCCTGCTGCTTCAATGGTATCGCCGAAGGGGAAGAACGCATCGGAGCTCATGACAGAACCTTTTGCTTTTTCGCCGGCTTCTGCAATGGCAATATCCGCAGAACCTACACGGTTCATCTGGCCAGCACCTACGCCGTAGGTCACATCTTTGCCGGTAAGAACGATGGCGTTGGATTTCACGTGCTTTACAATCTTCCATGCAAATTCCATGGCCTGCCATTCTTCTTCCGTAGGAGCTCTCTTAGTCACTACTTTGCAGTCTTTTCTTGTTTCTGCGCTGTTGTCCGGAGTCTGTACCAGAAGGCCGCCGGATACTTTATGAAGCTGCAGTTCTTCTTTGAAGGCTGCCGGTACTTCGATGAGACGGATATTTTTCTTTGTTTCCAGAATATCGAGAGCTTCCTGGCTGAATTTCGGAGCCATAACCACTTCGAAGAAAATAGGTTTCATGGCTTCTGCTGCTGCTTTGTCGCAGACCTGGTTCATGGCTACAATACCGCCGAAAGCAGATTTGCTGTCTGCGTTGAAGGCACGCTGGAAAGCATCGAGCGCATCTTTGCCAAGAGCTGCGCCGCAGGGATTGGTATGTTTAATAATAACGCAGGCCGGCTGGTCTTCGCCCCATTCGCATACCAGGTCCCAGGCTGCTTCCATGTCCACAATGTTGTTATAGGACAGTTCCTTGCCATGAAGCTGTTTAGCTGCAGCAATGCCGCCTTTGGCTTCCGGATCCTTATAGAATGCCGCTTTCTGATGCGGATTTTCGCCGTAACGGAGATCCTGGAGCTTTACGAAGGCTTTGCAGTATACATCAGGCAGACCGTCTTTATCTCCGTCCACTTCCTTGGTGAGGTAGTCTGCAATGGCACAGTCATAGAGGCCGGTGTGAAGGAATGCTTTTCTGGACAGTTTCAGACGGAAATCTTCATCCAGGGTATCATTCTTAATCCGTTCCAGAATTTCGCCGTACTGGGATGGATCCACTACAATGGTCACGTATTTGTAGTTCTTTGCTGCCGCACGAACCATGGAAGGACCGCCGATATCAATATTTTCAATGGCCTCTGCTCTGGTTACGTTCGGTTTGGCAATGGTTTCACGGAAAGGATAAAGGTTTACAGCCACCAGATCGATACCTTTGATACCATGTTCCTTCATGGCTTTCACATGTTCCGGATTGTCACGGATGGCAAGAATGCCGCCGTGAATCTTGGGATGCAGTGTTTTCACACGGCCATCCATCATTTCCGGAAATCCGGTCACTTCGGAAACAGATTTTACCGGAATGCCTGCTGCTGCAATGGCCTTCATGGTACCGCCGGTGGAAATGATTTCCACACCCAGTTCATGAAGTCCTTTTGCAAATTCTACGACCCCTGTCTTATCAGATACACTGATCAGGGCTCTTTTAACTGCCATATTTGACTCCCCCTTTGAAATAAAATTCTATCTATACAACACACGTCTTATTTTTCAGGACGGCTGTGCATGCCGCTCACATGATGGCCTTCGATATGAAGCTGATCCGCGCAGAAGGCAGTGACCACCCTTACGTAAGCCGGATGTTCCTGCTGGAGAATCCGATCTGCCAGGGTGTCTTCGGTATCATCATCATACACCGGCACTGCCACCTGGGTAATGATAGGGCCATCGTCCAGTCCCGTTCCTACGAAATGGACGGTGCAGCCTGCCACCTTGACACCGGCTTCCACAGCCTGCCGCTGGGCATGGAGTCCGCGGAAACTGGGAAGAAGGGCTGGATGAATATTGATAATCCGGTTTGGAAAAGCATGAATCAGATTTTCCCCGCAGATTCTCATATATCCTGCCAGGCAGATGAGGTCGGGCTGATAGGATTTGGCCGCTTCCAGGATAGCATCGTTGAAAGCTGCCTTATTTTCAAAAGATTTCAGTTCCAGCACAGTGGAAGGAACGCCCCATCGCTCTGCCCTTTTCAGCACCTGGGCATCTGCATGGTCACAGATAACGCCTACTACAGTTCCATTCACTCTGCCGTCTATGGTGGCTTCATGGATAGCTTCCGCATTGGATCCTCTGCCCGATGCAAAAATCAGAATTCTCTTCTTACTCATTGAAAAGACCACCTGTCACAACTACATCCTGGTTTCCTTCCGTGATTTCGCCCACTTCATACACCGGTTCATGGATGGATTTCAGAATTTCCTTTGCTTTTTCTGCATTTTCCCTGTTCATGATAAGGAGCATGCCCAGGCCGCAGTTATAGGTACGGTACATTTCCCTGGGTTCCACGCCTCCTTCTTTCATAAGGAAGGGGAAAATCGGAAGGAGCGGCCATTTTTCTGCATCCAGCACAGCCCGGGTGCCTTTGGGCAGCACTCTTGGAATATTGTCATAGAAACCGCCGCCGGTAATATGGACCATGCCATTCACTTTGGTCCCTTTCAGCACAGGAATCACAGGCTTTGGATAGAGACGGGTCGGTGTGAGAAGCACTTCGCCCAGAGGCTTGTCCATATCTCCATACACCTTGTCCAGGGAAAGGCCGTTATCCTTAATAATACGGCGTACCAGGGAATAGCCATTGGAGTGAACGCCGGTGGAAGGAAGGCCCAGAATCACATCACCGGGAGCGATATCTTCACCGGTAATGAGGTCTTTTCTATCTACAATGCCTACAGCAAAGCCAGCCACATCGTAGTCTCCTTTAGCATAGAAACCGGCCATTTCAGCTGTTTCGCCGCCCAGAAGGGCGCAGCCGGACTCAATGCACGCATTGGCTACGCCTTTCACGATTTCCGCCATCAGCTCCGGTTCCAGCTTGCCTGTAGCAATGTAATCCAGGAAGAAAAGCGGCCTTGCACCCTGCACCAGAACATCATTGACGCTCATAGCTACGCAGTCCTGGCCGATGGTATCGTGAATACCCATTTCAATAGCCAGGCGCAGCTTGGTGCCAACGCCGTCAGTACCGGAGACAAGGATGGGGTCATCCGATAATTCATCCTTCAGACGGAAAAGTCCGCCGAAACCGCCGATATCCCCCATAACGCCACGGGTATAGGTAGCCTGCACTGATTTCTTAATCAGTTCCACTTCTCTTTCACCGGCGTCAATGTCTACGCCGGCTTCTGCATAGGTCAAGCCTTTTTTCTTTTCGCTCATGGTTCCTCCCTATTCTTCATCTTCCATGCTGCCCAGCCCATTGTGGGGCACCTTTTCCGGATATACCCCATCGAAGCAGGCAAAGCACATATCCGATGCTTTAATTTCGGAAATCGATTCCGCCAGTCCTTCCTGGGACAGGTAATGAAGCGCATCGGCACCAATCATTTTGCGGATTTCTTCCGTAGAATACTTGGCGGCAATCAGCTGCTTTCTTTCAGCAGTATCAATGCCGAAGAAGCAGGGATACCGTACTGGCGGCGAACTGATGCACAGCTTGATTTCCTTAGCTCCTGCATTTTTCAGAAGGTTGATGATAATACCGCTGGTGGTACCGCGGACGATGGAATCATCGACCAGAATAATGCGCTTGCCTTCCACATTCATGCGGATAGGATTCAGCTTCATGCGCACCGCTCTTTCGCGCTTCTTCTGTCCCGGCTGGATGAACGTGCGGCCCATGTATTTATTCTTCAAAAGCCCTTCTACGAAGGGTATGCCGGAAGCGGCAGAATAGCCCAGGGCTGCTACGTTGCCGGAATCCGGCACACTCATGACTACATCGCCGTCATAGTGTGTTTCTTCCCAAAGTTTCCTGCCCATATTGAGACGAGCCCGGTAAATATCCTGGCCGTTCATGATGGAATCGGGGCGGGCGAAATAGATGTATTCGAAGGAGCAGATGCCGTGACGATGACTGTCCACAGGGCAGTACATGGTGGAGCGAACGCCATTGTCATCAATGGTGACAATTTCACCGGGCAGTACATCCCTTACAAACTCTGCGTCAATGGCATCCAGTGCCGGCGTCTCCGAAGCCAGCACCCATCCGTGTTCCGTTTTACCCAGCACCAGGGGACGGTAGCCGAAGGGATCCCGGCAGCCATAGATGGCCTGATTGGTGCAGGCTACAATGGCATAGGCGCCATGGATTTCATCCATGAGTTCCTTGAATTTTTCTTCTTCCGTAGCCCGGCGGCTCCTGGCCAGCAGTTTGATAATTACTTCGGTATCCATGGTGGTGGAGAAGGTGGAGCCTTCCAGAAGAAGACGCCGTCTCAGGTTCTTTGTATTCACCAGGTTCCCATTATGGGCCAGTGCCATGGGGCCGTCGATGCTGTCAGCCTGCAGAGGCTGCACATTCACCGGAATGGAGGAGCCTGTGGTGGAATAACGCACGTGGCCGATACCAATATGGCCTTCCTTCTCCGGCAGGTTATGGAATACTTCTGTCACCAGTCCCATGCCGCGGAAGGTTTCCATGGTTTTCCCGTCCGAAACAGTAATACCTGCACTTTCCTGGCCCCGGTGCTGCAGGGCAAAGATACCGTAGTAGGTTTCATGCACCGCAGACAGATCCCGGTCAAAAATACCAAACACTCCGCATTCTTCATGCGGCTTGTCATCATATACATCCATACTTTTATACATTACGGAATTCTCCTGACTTTCTTATACTTCAGACCTGTCGGTCTTATGGGGGCTTTTCCGCATGGGACAGATCCATGCCACCCCATTGAGGCATGGTCCTGTCCATTTCATAGCCTTAGAACTTTTCACCAGTGAGAAGTTCGTAGGCTTCCTTGTAAATGGCAATGGTCTTGTCGATGATATCCTGGGGAACCGTATCTCCCGGATGAGCCTTCAGGTAATCGCGGACAAACTGCTTGTCATAGGAAGGCTGGCCATGACCTGCTTCATAGCCCTTAGCCGGCCAGAAGCGGGAGTTATCAGGAGTCAGCATTTCATCGCCCAGCACGATATTTCCTTTTTCATCCAGGCCGAATTCAAATTTGGTATCTGCAATGATAATGCCTCTTTCCAGAGCATAATCAGCGCATTTGTTATAAAGAGCCAGGGTCAGTTCAGACAGTTTTTCCATGTATTCTCTGCCTTTTCCCGGGAAGAACTTGTTCACCCAGGCTTCCCCTTCTTCCATGGAAATATTCTGGTCATGTTCCCCTACCGGAGCTTTAGTGGAAGGAGTGAAAATCGGATGAGGCAGCTTCTGGCATTCCTTCAGTCCTTCCGGCAGCTGGATGCCGCAGACTTTGCCGTCTTTCTGATAGCCTTCCCAGCCGGAGCCGGTGATGTAGCCGCGGACAATGCATTCTACCGGAATCATGTTCAGCTTCATGGTCTTCATGGAACGGCCTTCAAATTCCTTTGTCTGGAAGAATTCAGGCATATCCTTTGTATCGATGGAAATCATATGGTTGGGAACGATGTCCTTTGTGAAATCAAACCAGAATTTGGACATACGGTTCAGCACCACGCCCTTTTCAGGAATGGGGCACTTCAGAATATTATCGAAAGCAGAAATACGGTCGGTGCAGACCATCACAAGGCTGTCGCCCAGATCGTAGAGTTCACGGACTTTACCGGATTTAAAAGGTTTATATTCTTTCATGGTTCTTCTCCTTTAAAAAAATATCAGATTTATGGCTGCTGTTATGAAATAAAAAATGGAAATAATAATTCTTTATTTCCCCAGGGATGCCTGCAGCTTTTCATCCTTGGCATAGATTTCCTGTGCCGCTTTTTCACGGTAAGCCTTATACTTTTCGTAAAGAGCCTTATCGGAAACTGCACCGATTTCCACAGCCAGGAAAGCAGCATTCTTTGTGCCGTCAATAGCTACCGTAGCCACGGGGATACCGGAAGGCATCTGCACGATAGAAAACAGGGCATCCATACCATCCAGTTTCGCACCGGAAAGAGGCACACCAATCACCGGTTTCAGCGTCAGACTGGCCACCACGCCCGGAAGCGCAGCTGCCATACCGGCGCCGGCAATGAAAGCACCGACGCCCTTCTTTTCCTCTGCTGCCACAAAATCAGCCAGTTTCTTCGGTGTTCTATGTGCAGAAGCAATAGTTACATCATAGGTCACGCCAAAATCATCAAGAATGGCAAAGGCCTTCTTCATGACCGGTAAATCGGAATCACTGCCCATCACAATTCCAACATGCATTGTTCATTTCCTCCCTTTTCTGGGACCCTTCTCCCAAAAAAAATCTCCTTCTGCAGAAAAATGACCCAAAGTCACACATTTCCCGCAAAAGGAGTATTCATGCTATACAAATACAACGCTCCAGCAAAAAGAGAGGCAGTCGAACAGAAGATAAACTCTTCCTTTCTTACGCCTTCGGAAATAAAAATCCTTTCAGCAGACATGGCCGCTCCTCTCCCGTTTGAGATAAAAAAGCCTGCGCTTTCCATGCACAAGCCTGCAATACCCAACATCTAATTGCTCACGTTCCTTAATTATTCTAATATTTCCATTTTCCCTTGTCAATAAATTTTAATACCCCAAGGCCCTCATACCATGGGCTTTCCGTAATTATAACGGGACTTTCAGCTTTATTTTATCTTTTCTTATTTTTTACTATTTTTATTTTTATATAATAGCAATTCGCCATTGATTTGCAGTTTTTTGAAAACAAATGAGCTGCCCTGCCCATCATAAGGGACCACTGGGAAGGGCCGCTCAATCATTCTCTTCTTTTATTCATAAAAACAGACATCATAAATGAACCGGCACTTTCCTAATGTCTATTCTTTTCATACTGATCCAGCACCTGGTTGAATTCTTCTTCTGTCAGTGCCTTCATGATGGAGCGGCGAAGAGCGGCCGCTTCCGGAAGGCCATGAAAATAACGGCTGGCGTGAGCCCGCATTTCCCTGACTGCCACATGTTCTCCCTTTTCTTCGACCAAACCATGAAGATGCTCTCTGGCCATAGACAGGCGCATGGCATGGGTGGGCGGCGGCAGAATTTCACCTGTTTCCAGATAGGTATTCACCGCCTTAAAGACCCAGGGATTTCCCCAGGCCGCCCGGCCTATAGCCACACCGGCACAGCCGGTCTCTTTCATCAGCCGATCCGCACTAGGCCCATCCACCACGTCGCCGTTTCCAAAGACAGGAATATGAACAGCCCTGACCACTTCGCCGATTTTTTCCCAGTCTGCATGACCGGTGTAGAAATCTTCCCTGGTCCGTCCATGGACGGTAATCGCCATGGCCCCTGCCTCCTCCACTGCTTCCGCCAGTTCTACGCAGTTTTCCGTCTCCCTGGACCAGCCCAGACGCATTTTCACAGTCACCGGAATGTGAACCGCCTCTGCCATGGCCTTCACCACCTCGGCGGCCAGAGGGATATTTTTCATCAAAGCGGAACCATCGCCGTTTTTCACCACTTTCTGCATGGGACAGCCCATGTTGATATCGATGATATCGGCCCCTGCCTTTTCCATTTCCTTTGCCCCCAGAGCCATGATATCCGGCTCGCTGCCGAAAAGCTGAAGAGCCACCGGGTGTTCACCGGGGTCGATTTTCAGCATATCCCTTGTTTTTTCATTTTTATAATAGAGTCCTTTGGCACTCACCATTTCTGCGGTGGTCATGGCAGCGCCCATGCGGCGCGCAATGACCCGGTAAGCCAGGTCGCTTACTCCTGCCATAGGGGCCAGCACTGCCCAGCCGTCAAGTTCTATCTGTCCGATTTTCGGTTTCTGATACATTTTTTCCTCCTGTCATGCGAGTTTATTTTACCATAAAACAAGGGGAACAGGGACTTGAAATCTATCCGCCCTTTTCTGTCTCCTTGACTTAAAGTGAACTGGAAGAATTATAATGAAAAGAGATTCTATCCATGCCCCAATGTCCATGAAATCCGATTTCATGAAGAAATCAGCGCTTTTCCCAAGACTGTAGAAAGGAATAACAATGGCTTACACAATTTCAAAGGCTTCCGACCTCACCGGAATCAATCCCACCACCATCCGCTATTATGATAAAGAAGGCCTTCTCCCCGGGATACAACGTATGAACGGCATCCGTCTCTTTACTGATGAAGATATCAAGTGGCTTCATGTGCTGAGCTGCCTGAAAAATACGGGCATGCCCATCAGCCGTATCCGCGAATATGCCAGGCTGGCGGTTCTGGGCGATGAAAGCCTGAAAGAAAGGCAGGCCCTCATCATGGAGCAGCGGCAGTTTGTAAAAAGGCAGATTGACCATCTCCTTTTCTATATGCAGGAGCTGGACTATAAGGAGTGGTATTACCAGAAAGCCCTGGCTCTCGGTTCAGAAAGCCAGGTCAATCCGGATGACTATGAGAAGGAAACGGGAAAGAAAAAGCCGGCCCTCTTATAAAAAAAGACCGTGAAAAAATGGTTTCTATTTTTTCACGGTCTTTTTTTGCAGCAGTACGATGAACGGCCTTACTGCCATTTATTTCGCTTCATAATTTCTAAGGAATGTTTTAATAAATTTCACCGGCATATCCAGCTTGTCTACCGGCATTTTCTCATCCACCTGATGTGCTTCGCCCCAGCGGTTTGTCTTGACCCGTCCGGTGAAACGGTAGATGTGATCGCAGACATCCGCATAATTTCTGGAGTCTGTAGCCCCCAGCATGAGGTTCGGTGCAATCACCGTATCTTTGCCATAGACTTCATGAATGGTCTTGGAAAGAAGATGGAACATTTCTCCTTTCACCTCTCCTGCGGGGTGAGGATTTTCCGCGAAGGAAGCCTTCACCTTCACTCCGTCGGGCATGATAGATTCCAGATACCGGGTAACGGAATCCACCGTATCCCCCTGAAGGATGCGGACACTCATGGTAGCCTCTGCATGAGAAGGAAGCACATTGGCCTGGCTGCTTCCTTCTGCCATAGTAACGGCAAAGGTAGTATGGAGGAGAGCATCCAGAATTCTGTCGTTTTCAGCCAGCTTGACCAGTTTCTTCCAGTTCTTCTTCGGATGACCTGCGATGGATTTCAGGGGCTCTTTCTGAAGAGGCGCCACCGCTTTCAAATGGGCTTTCACCAGAGGCGTGAGTCTGTAGGGCATGGGATGCGCTTCTACAGCAGCCATTGCCCTTGCCACATCGCCAAGCACAGTGCCCCGGCCGGGCTTGCTGGCATGGCCGCCGGCTCCGTCCTTGTAAAGCACAAATTCGTTGGGTGCCTTTTCCGCCATACCCACCAGGGCCAGCGGCGGCTCTCCCGCCCTGACTTCCTCCACATTGCCCCCTTCATCGAATAGGCAGGCCAGGTGGATGCCCTGTTCTTTCAGGTAGGCAGCGGTCAGAACCGATCCTTTTTTATCCGGCGTGCACTGGACTTCCTCATTATGTCCGAAGGAAAGATAAATGTCGAAATCCGGTGCAAAGCCCTCTTCCAGAAGTTCTTCTACCGCATCCATTTCAGCAGTCAGCACAGATTTACAGTCTTCAGCGCCCCTTCCCCAGAGGCATCCCTCATCCACTTCTCCTCCAAAGGGCGGATGGCTCCACTGCTCTTCATGAATGGCAGGCACCACGTCCTGGTGAGCCATGAAAAGAACAGGCTCTTTCTTCGGATTTTCCGATTTCCAGTGAAAAAGAAGACTTGCCTTTCCGATCCTGGTAAGAGACAACTTTTCAAAAATCAAAGGCCAGGCCTCCTGCATATACTGATGGAGCCGGTCAAACTGGGACCAGTCGGTGTTTTCATCATTCACCGACGAAACGGTAGGAATCTTAACTACCCCCTGCAGATGGGACATATATTTTTCTTCTGTATCCATCATAACCTCCCTGTCCATGATGAAGAGGGGAGAGCATCTTCACTCTCCCCTCTATAATATAATACATATATATTATGTAATTATTTACCTGCATCCTTCAGCTGATCGAAGAGATTCCGGTGATACCATTTTTCAGAAATCTTCTGCAGTGTACCATCTTTGGACAATTTTTCCAGAGCTGCTTCGATTTCATCAGCCAGCTTCTGTTCATTCTTATTGACAATGACTACGGTCTCGTTCACTTTGATAGGCTTGTCCAGAGCCACGATTTCAAAATTCATCGCTTTGGCAATATCTTCAACACCCAGATTGTTCGGGTAAACCAGGGCATCATACTGACCGTTCTTCAGAGACGTAATCCGTTCTGCCGGAGTGAGGCCGTCCTGGATAGGAACTTCCTTCATGAGATTGTCATGCGCTGCATTCCAGTCAGTGAGGACTTTATAAATACCTCCGTTAGGCGTATTGGGCACCAGTTTGCCGCCGCCCTTGATGACATCTTCCAAGCTGTGGTACTTCTGTGCATTATCCTTGGACATGTAAACCATGACAGAGGATACACCGATAGGCGTCTTCGGAACAATGTAGTCCTTTTCACGGCGCGGCGTACGGTAATAGCCGCCGGAAGCTACCTTGGCGTCTCCGGACTCCATCATCACATCCTGGGTTTCCGGTGGAACGGCCTGAATATCCAGATGGTAATCCTTCAGGTTTTTATTCACTTCCTGCCAGATGTCGTATTCATAGCCCTGGAGCTTGCCGTTTTCATCGGCCCAGGAAAGCGGACGTTCCGTACTGGAAAGCACCAGTTTCACAGAAGTTTTCCCGTCAGCTGCAGCTGCCTTGGAAGAAGCAGCCTTCTGGTCACCGCCGCAGCCTGCAAAAATACCTGCCGCCAGAAGAGAAGCCAGTGCTACTGATGCAATTTTTACAGCTTTTCTCATAACAATTTCCCCCTTAGAATGATTTCAATCAAAACAAAAAGCCTCCCATCCTTTTCAGGACGGGAGACCCGTGATTCCACCTAAATTCATATATCCGTCGCCGGACATACCTTCGTGAGTTCTATCAAACCCCCGCTCTGTATCGGGAGCTCCCGGGAAAACCTACTCACCTTCAGCCTTCCAAACTCTGAAATGCACTTCACCACCCTATCCGTATCCGCTTCCACCCTCCGGACTCGCTCTGCCGTTTTCAGCCTGGCTACTCTTTTCTTCATCGTTTTCTATTGATACGTCTACAGTATCATGGATACAGGCTGTTGTCAAGAGGTTCCGACACCGGCGAAACCGGGGTTCAGTCGGACAGCAGGCCGCGGGCAGCCGATAGCTGTCTTCTATCCTCCCAGTCCTTGTTTCACAATCCACCGGTCTATTATGTCTGCGATTTCCTCATTATTTTTATCTTCAAAGAGAAAATGGGTATTTCCATAAATCCCTATATCCGGCAGGTGAAGAACCTCTGCATCTCCGCCATGGCGGTTGATAGTTTCTGCCATGAGGCGGGCTTCCTTAAGGCGCACACGCCAGTTATCCTCTCCGCCATGGGAACTTGGATTTTCCGGAATATGGTCTCCGAAAATCATAAGGATGGGAATTTGGGTAAGCTTTTCAAAATCACTCCGAGAAACGGCCACGCCTTTCAAAGGGCCGAAAGGACTTGAAGATTCCATAGGCGGTGGTACTTCGCCTTCCGGAAAGACAAATCCCACTCCCGGTTCCAGAGCAATAATGGCCTTTATATTCGCACTCTTCATAGCTGCCAGCCACCCCGGAGAGCCGCCCTGGGAATGGGTGACAAGGATGGTATTTCCAGCCCGGCCGGCGGCATCGGCAAGAGCCGTGGCAGTGAGCTTTGGATCAAAGGCTCCCGTATTGGGCGTCACCTTTCTCCAGAACTGGTTTTCCGCTTCTTCTCCCCGGGGAATCTGTACATTTTCAAAGTAATGAGGGTAATGGCCGAAGCGGAAAATATCAAACCACAACGCTTCGTCAGCCACAGATGTTACTTTCCCTTCCACTCCGCCGCTGCCGGCTCTTCCTCTCCTTGGCTGATCCATGATGTACACCTTGTAGCCTTTACGAAGAAAAAGAGTCTGGAAACCTTCCCTGCCATCCGGCGCAGTTTCCCAGCAGGCCCCGCTCTGCCCGGCGCCATGCAGGAAGAGAAGGGCATTCTTCCTGGCATCTGCCGGTATCTGATAAAACACATAGCCATGGTCTACATGCTTTTCCTGCCCCTCAGGAGACAGAGCATGGGCTTCCTCATAGGTCCCTTTCTCCCGGATCACAGTGCCGCCTGCAGCAAAACTTCCCTGTGATTCTATCAGGAGAGGTTTTCTAAATAGTTTCATACTGATTTCCTTTCAATGCAAAACAGGAACCCCAAAGTTCCTGTTTTTATTATAACCGGTTTAATTCATATAGAGTCCGCCATTCACATCCAGCGTAGTACCGGTAATGAGCCTGGCATCGTCGGAAGCCAGAAAAGCAGCAGCAGCTGCAATATCTTCCGGCTCCGCCACCTGCCTTAAGGGTATGGAAGAAAGCTGAATGCTCATCTTTTCTGTCATCTGCGTGCGGACAAAGCCCGGCGCTATGGCATTGACATTGATATGCTTTACCCCCAGTTCCCGAGCCAGGGACTTGGTTATCCCCTGCAGGGCTGCCTTGCTGGCCACATAGTCGGCAGAAGTAGCAATACCTCCGACTTCACCGGCCAGGGAGGCAATGTTGACGATTTTCCCGCCTTCTTTTTCAAGATAGGGAATTACCAGTCCCGTAACATAAATGACGCCATACAGATTGACCGACAGCGTCTCTTTCCAGTCTTCCTCCGTGATTTCTGTAAAAGGCGTAGAGAGGCGGCATATGCCTGCGTTGTTAATAAGAACATCAAGGCGGCGGAAATGGGACATGGCCTGACCAATCCCTTCTTCCACCGATTTTTTTGATGACATGTCTACGTTATAGCTTTTCACAGGAACGCTGTAGGCGCTGCTGATTTCCTTTTCCACCGATTGGTTGGCCTTTTCATTTCTTCCAAAAAGAATGATACTGCTTCCTTCCGAGGCCAGACGAAGGGCAATAGCCCTTCCTATCCCTCTGTTGCCGCCGGTAATGAGACTCACTTTATTTTGAAATCGTTTCATAGCCTTCTCCCTACGCCATATCAGGCAGAACACCGGGAATAGGACCAGCCACAGGAACAGGCTCCGGCGCTTCTTCCTCCACACCGGGTTCCCTGTCCAGAATACGGCGAAGGAACTGCCTGGTTCTTGCTTCTTTAGGACGGGTAAAGATTTCCTCAGGACTGCCTTCTTCCACAATGACGCCGCCATCCATGAATACCACCCGGGTAGCCGCTTCTCTGGCAAATTTCATTTCATGGGTGACTACCACCATGGTAACGCCATCGGCAGCCAGTTTCTTCATCACCGAAAGGACGCCGCCTACCAGTTCCGGATCCAGAGCAGATGTAGGTTCATCAAAGAAAATCACATCCGGTTTGACCGCCATAGCCCGGGCAATGCCCACCCGCTGCTGCTGTCCGCCGGAAAGCTGAGACGGATAATAATCAGCCCGGTCCGCCAGGCCCACTTCCTTTAATGCTTTTCTGGCAATGGCCTCTGCTTCCTCCTTCGGTATGCCCCTGCCTACGGTGAGACCCAGCATCACGTTCTGCAGAGCCGTCTTATTGGCAAAAAGGTTGTAATTCTGAAATACGAAAGCCGTATGTTTCCGTACCCAGGCTATGTCTTTCTGTTTTGCTTTATGAAGGTCCAGCTGTTTGTCGCCGAAAACCATGACGCCGGCATCCGCTTTTTCCAGGAAGGTCAGGCTCCGTAGAAATGTGGTTTTCCCGGAGCCCGAGGGTCCCAGAATTACAATGACATCCCCCTTGTTGACCTTGAGGGTCACGTCTTTTAACACTTCCTGTTTTCCGAAATGTTTTTTCACATGAGATATTTCAAGCATATTTACCCCTCCAATCCGGCAGTGCGATACAAACCCACATGCTTTTCAAAAATTTTATAGAGAACCTGCACTACTGTACACACAATAATATAAAGAATGAACACTTCCAGGTACGCTTCAATATAGTTATATCCATAGGCTGCCTGAATTTTGGCAGCAGCCATAATATCCTTGATTCCCATGAAGAAAGCCAGGGAAGTCCCTTTAATCAGATTCACCGTGAGGTTGCAGATATTGGGAAGGGCAGACGTCAGGGCCTGGGGAATGATGATCTGCACATAGGTCTGGAAGCGGGAAAGCCCGATGGTGAGTCCTGCTTCCATCTGTCCTGCCGACACGCTCAGGATGGCTGAGCGGAATACTTCCGACAGAAGGGCTGTGGTGTTCAGAGTAAAGACGATGATGGCATACCACAGGGGATTCACTCCATGAAATACATCAAAGGAGCTTCCCATCGCTTTGAAGGCTGCATTCAGAAGACTGGGAAGCAGGGTGTACATGAGAAGAATCTGCAGCACCAGCGGTGTCCCGCGGATGAATGACACGTAGAGAGCAATAGCCTTTTCTCCCAATCCCCGGGCACCGATTCTTTTTTCAGCCATAAGGAATGCCGGTACCATGGAAAGCAGCAGTACCAGGGCAGTAATGAAAAGCGTTACCGGAAGAGCCTTCAAAAAGAAAGGCAGGGCATGCTGCATAAATGAAAAATCCAGTTCCATAATTTCCTCCTTATGCTTTCAAACGTCCCCGCCCTAAATAGGATTCCATGCGGAGAAAAGCCTGTTCAATCAAAAAGCTGAGCCCCCAGTAAATAAGGAGGCAGGCCACATAAAGCTCAACACCGTAAGCACCGTAGTTCTTTGAAATAATCAGATTTGTGCGGCCCAGGAGATCGATGAGTCCGATAGTATAGGCCAAGGCACTTTCCTTCATCAGGTTAATCACAGAATTTCCAAAATTGGGAAGAGCAATCACTGCTGCCTGAGGAAGCATAACCTGGAAAAATGCCTGCTTCGGGGACAGGCCGATGGTCACCGCTGCCTCGTACTGTCCTCTATCCACCGTTTCGTAGGCGGAGCGGAATACCTCGGACACATAGGCACCAAAGAGAAGGGTGAATGTAATAATGACAAAGATGGCACGGGACAGATTATCCATGTCGATACCAAATTCCGCCTCCATGAATTTCGGCAGGCCGTAGAAGACAATGAACAGAAGGACAATAGACGGGGTGCAGCGGATGATATAAGTATAGCCATCCGCCAGAGCACGGATCGCCTTATGTCCCGACAGCTTGGCCCATGCCAACAGCATTCCCAGGATAGAACCTGTAAGGATGCTGGTCACTCCCACTACCAGCGTCACTGCCAGATAGGGAAGAAGAGCTGGTATAGATGTAAAAATGATATCCGGACTGAATGGTCTGGTCTGCATAAAAAACACCTCCTTGGAAATAGTAAGTTCGTGCGCTAGTGTATTAGTGGGATAGTCAGTTGGGGAAAGGTTCTCCGGTTTGACAGGCCTTTGGCCCGAGGGCTGCAGCGGCGTCCACTTCCCGGCCTCGCCGCCCCGGCTGTAAGGTTTTATAAAATCAGCAGCAAAGCCACTCACCTTTCCCCCTCTGAAATTTTTGAGTCCTTGTATTATTTCACATCAATGAGCTTGCTTACTTCTTCTCCGAAGTATTTATTTTCCAGCTCTGCAATCTTTCCTTCCTGTTTCAGCTCGCCCAGAGCTTTATCCACCTGTTCTGCCAGTTCTTTATCATTCTTATTGATGACCGTGTAGGTAGGAATAGCCTTGTAGCGGAAGTAGCTCAGTTTATCCTTGAAATCCTTATAGGGAGCATCCGGTGCTTCCACATTTTTCTTGTAGGCCAGTTCAATAGAGAAATAGCCGTCATACCTTCCTTCCAATACCCAGGTGTAAGCATCAGCTACCTGGAAGTTTTCAGAAGCTTCCAATTTGACCGGATGATCCGGATGGGCTGCGTTGTAATCTTCAATCACCTGGTACTGTGCATTCTGTGGAGCAATAGGTACCAGTTTTTTGCCTGCCCTGGCAAAATCATCAAGATTTTTAATAGTATTAGCATCTTCCTTGCGGATGGTGACACCGATAACGCTGGCAGCAATGTTATTCTTCGGGAAAATGTATTTCTTTTCCCGGGCCGGCGTCTTCCAGGCCCCCTTGGTACCGATATCATATTTCCCTGATTCCACGCCAATCAGAAGGTCATCATCAGAGGTAGGCACGAACTGGAATTCATACTGCGGCAGTTTTTTGGCCACTTCCTTCATGACAGCCACTTCCATGCCGTCAGATTTGTTGTTGTCATCCACAAAATCATAGGGGAAATAGTGAGGTGTGTGTGCCACCTTTACGATTTTTTTGCCATCATTACCGGAAGCTCCTTTGGCTGAATCACTTTTATTTCCACCGCATCCCGCTGCGGTCAGTGCAATACCTACCGTGCCTGCAATTAATACCGCTTTAATGGCTGTCTTCAGTTTCATCATAATCCCTCTCCTTTATTTCCCATACCTATCTGCTGCTTCACGAACCCATGCCAGATGGTTTACATCGGTATCCCGCGGAATGGTGCAGTCAGCTCCAAGAACCACACCGGTGGTGCCAGCTTCGTCAAGAATATTTCTGGTTTCCTCTTCGATTTCTTCTTTGTTTCCTGTATAAATAACATCTTTTTCCGTCTGGCCAAAGCCGCCGATCACTGCTTTGCCATGGAACAGGGTCTTACCTTCCTTCAAAGACACGCCTTCCACCTTAGCTGCCCAGTTCACTGCCTTGAAAGGATAATCCCTGTACCATTCCAGATGGTTGTGGAACCCATGATAGCCGCAGATGTGAAGGATATTGCTGCCGCCGGCTTCATTGGCCGCCTCCAGAATCCTCACCTCATAAGGTGCCACCTGCTTTTCGTAAATGTCTTCGGTGAGCCGGTCATAACTGATATTGTTGACGGAAAGGTAGATGCCGTCCACGCCGCCTTCTTCAATGAGAGCCTTTGCCAGTTCCGCGTAATCTTTGGAAATTACGTCGAATACATGGGCCGTTTCTTCCGGGTAATCCTGAATCCAGGATGCAATATCCACAGGATGGCCCAGAGAAGCCTGCATGAATTCAATGGTCCTGGGCACTGCGAAGAGATTGTAGAAAAGAGGTACTTCCTTTCCATAAAGGGAAACCAGCTTTCTGGCATAGCCGATCTGGAAGCGGAACCAGTCCGAATCCCGGCCCAGAGGTTTGATATTCTTTAAGTCCAAAGGAGAGGAAACCGGTTTCTTCAGCTCATCGATGGGATAACCAAAATATCCGTCAGTCATGATTTTGATGAGGTCCGGCTGGAAAGCTTTGTAAAAATCAGCCTGCCCTGCCAGCACCTTGTCCGTCAGTTCCGGATGGGCAAAGGCATCAGCACCTACCTCATCTCCTAAGAAATGGTGCCAGAATCCCACCGGCACGCGGTCTGCCTTTTCATTATTGAAAACCTTTGCGATTAAATCTCTTCTGCTTACTGTCATATGATGTCTCCTGTTATAAATTAAAGTTTCTTATTTTCTTTGGTTAAGGGATTTCCCTCTGACATCGGCGGTTTCCATTCATGGCTTAGACCTCCTGTATATAAAAAAGACCCCATCCAAAGGGACGAGGTCTCGTGATTCCACCCAATTTCACCGGCCTTTCACAGGCCAGTCTCAGCGGCACCGGTCAGTGCCTTTGGCTGTATCGGGCCGCCCGGCAGGACCTACTTTTTTCAATCCTGCAGCTCAGAAATGCACTTCCCCTTCTTATCCGTATCCGCTTCCACTGTCCGGACTCGCTTTTCCGTTTTCAGAAAGGTACTCTTTTCATCATCGCCTGTTATGAAAATATGTCCCCGGGCCGGTTCGGCCCGGGACATGGTGGATACAGGCCCTTCAGGTCCTGTTCCTATTCTTCTGCTCAAGGTCTTAAGGTTTCTGCGAATCGAGTTCCTGTACCCGTTCTGCCAGAACCTGGCGAAACCTGTCTGATCCCTGTCAGTATGTAACCTTACTTCTTGTAAAACTGGTGAAACGCCGGAGAAGAGATGCCCAGAAACAGCAGGCAGCCTGCCAGACCCCATTCCAGTTCACTCAGTTTCTTAGCAATCAGTCTGCCCATTCCTTTTCATCCTTTCTTTCTTGAAATCAAAAAGCTCCCGTCCCCTAAGGGACGAGAGCCTAAGCTTCGTGTTTCCACCCAATTTCATATGCCCGTCGCCGGACATACCTTAAAAGGTTCTATCAAACCCTGACTCTGTATCGGGAGTTCCCGGGAAGACCTACTACAGTTCAGCCTGCCTAACTCAGAAATGCACTTCAGCACCTTATCCGTGTCCGCTTTCACTCTCCGGACTCGCTTGGCCGTCATCAGAATGCCTACTCTTTTCTTCATCGTTTTGTTGTAAATACTTTAGCACCAGGTACGGGAAATGTCAAGGGGGAGAAAATGTAAAAATAAGAGACTAATAATGGCAAAGAAGTATACAAATAAAAAAATCACCACATTTGTTTAGTATTATTCCCTCTTCCAAATATGTAAAAAGCCAGACAATAATGATTATCTATCTGATATATATCTCGTTATTCTATATTCTTTTGGTGCAGAAGCCGTTGAGAATATTCTTCACCGTACACCAGCTTCCATCATTACTCCAGAAGTCACAGACATCATCGCTGAAGTAATTAAAGAAGAATTGGGACCGCAGGCCTTGATTCCGCCTATTACAACTGTTGGCGGCGAAGACTTCTTCTGGTATCCCAAAGAAAAGCCTGAACTGAAAACAGGATTCATCGCTTTGGGTGAAGATGCACAGCCTGGTCTTCATGATCCTAATATGCATTTCAACCATTCTGCTCTGCCAAACGGCGTAAAACTTCATGTTGGTCTTGTAAAGAAAATTCTGGGATAAAAATAATAATATAAACGGACGGATTAACCACCCGTCCGTTTTATATTGCATCAAAACTCCCACGCAAAAAACAGAAAAGCCTATCAGGGGAGTCTCCAGGTAAGTTCAACCAGTAGATACGGCGTCCGCGCCTTGGCTCTCCCACTTATGTGGGTGCTGCTCGATACTTGTCGCTAAAGAGAGGAAAGTCCTGCGAGCGCTCTTCCTTATTGCTTTTCTGTCTTCCGTTTTTTATCCTGCATTTGCTTCTGTCTATTGCCGGCCGGCTTTAGGAGAAGGGAGGGTGGAAAGGGAAATTTCCTGACGTTTCCCTTCTTCCCTGCCCTCTTCTCTACCGCGGATATGGAAAAAGGCATTTGAAGATGGGATTCATCATCTCATGAGGTCTTTTCATCCCTCTGATACTAACATCGCAGAAGGTTTGATTTTTTGACCCCCCCGGAGAAAAAATTTTGAATTTTTTTCTCAGCCCTGATCTCACCGCTGACGCGGAGCTCCTTTCTGTGAAAGGAATCTGCGCTGCGTTCTTTCCTTCCGCTCCACTTGCCATCTGGGACAGAGCAAATTCTCTACATAGAAGCTGTATCTGCTTTTTATAACAAATCTTTTGAGGGAGGTTGTAAAAATGAGGGGCTTATGCAATATAAATGTATGGAGAAGGAAATCAGGAAACTCCATGGAGGATTCTATGTCCCAATCTGTCATGTATGTCGCGAATATTCCGGCCGGAATGCAGCTTTGGCAGCAGGGAAATCAAGAATCCCTGTATACAGGCTCCTGATTTTTCTCCACTATTTCCCGGGGCCCGGGGAAATGGGAACGGATTCTGCAGATTCGTAAAAAGCTTCACAACCAATCGAAAGCACGGATACCATCCCTTGCAGCATGAGCCCGCATTCCCGGACGACAAGAGCAGGGTTGACACAGGTTTTTCCTGCGGTTTAGCGCTGCCGCCTGATTCCAAGAGGCCTGCAATACTGACTGGCACGGATAGGTATCCGTGTTTTTGTGCTGCCTTTTTTATTTCAGCAAAGGTTTTTTATGGTATGATAAGTAATATATTTTTTCAGGAGGTTCCCATGAAACGTCAAATTCTTATGTTTGCTGCGGCTCTTTCGCTTTCTGCATCCTGCCTGTGTACTGGAGAAGTTTTCGCCGATTACGAAACCAGTCTTTCCCGTGCTGCTTCTTCCCGTCAACTGGCGGAGCAGGAGACCATGGGGCTTTTGTGGATGCGCACTTCCGCAGAGTACCGGGCTCTCTGCTATCAAGCCTATAATACGGCTCTTTCTTCTCTGGACAAGGCCATGAAGGAGACCCCGTCCCGTCACAAGCCCTTTGCCATCATTCTCGACTGTGATGAGACGGTGCTGGATAATACCCGCGCCATGGGCACCTATGCATCTCGGGGAAAGGGGTACTGGGACGGGTGGTGGTGGCATGACCGGGTACATGAAGGAAAATCTGCCGCCATGCCCGGCGCTCTGGATTTCTTAAATCAGGTATCTGCCAGGGGAGTGGAGATTTTCTATGTGTCCAACCGGTACAAACCGGATAATCTGGATGTGACCATAGACAATCTGAAAACTCTGGGATTTCCTTCTGCCGACAGGAATCATGTCCTTCTCTTTACGAAAAACAGTGATAAAATGCCCCGTTTTGCAAAGATAGAGAAATCTCACCAGGTTCTTCTCTACCTGGGCGATAATGCAGGCGATTTTCCTCTGGGAATGAAAGGAAAATCTTTAGCAGAGCGGCAGCATATCATAGATACCAGCGCAAAGGACTTCGGCACCCGCTTCATCGTCCTTCCCAATCCGGCCTACGGCTCCTGGGTCAGCGCCATGGATCCCCATTATATGAAACTGCCGGTGGAAAAGAGAAATGAGGTCAACCGGAAGTATCTGACGAAATAAAAGAAGTCTAGGGAGCGTTTTCGGATGCCACCCCTCCTCTACCTGCTGACAGTTTCATATCTCTCACCATAAAAAGAGGCTGTGAAGAAATGATTTACATTTTTTCACAGTCTCTTTTTCTATTTGGATATATAGGGATTTCCCTTCAGCAGGAATCGCCAGGGAAAGTCTTTGCCATAAGTGGCGTAGTCTATGTTTTTCCTTTTTGTCGCTTCAACAGGCCAGGGGCCGTCTTCTCTGCTTTCCACGTAAAGGGTGTCTCCGGTGAGATCCATACCGTAAAAGGTCATGTCTATGCCCATGGCCTGGGTGAGGCGGCCGGGGCCGGAGGTAAGGAGCTTTTCCTTAGTCTGGTTTCTTCTTTTTTTCATGAGGTCCAGGCCTTCCAGTGGTTCCAGGGCGCGGATAAGGACGGAGCCGGACTCACCTTCATGTCCGCAGACAAAATTGAGGCAGGTATACATGCCGTAAATGAGGTATACGTAGGCATGGCCCCCTTCGCCAAAGATGATTCTTGTCCTCGGTGTGAGGCCTTTGAATACATGGGCCCCGTCGTCTTTGTGTCCCTTATAGGTTTCCCCATAGGCTTCACACTCTACAATACGACCGGCGGTGACGCCTTCTGGAGAGCGTCGGACAATGACGGCGCCTATCAGTTTTTGGGCTGTAGTGACAGCGTCACCAAGAAAGTCTTCTCTTTCCCATTTCATTTCACGTCTACCTGCATGCCCATGTCCAGACTCTTGGGCGGATCCGTAATGACCCGGTCTCCTTCTGCCAGGCCGTCCATGACGAGGACGTAGCCGCCGGTGTCGCTGGCAATGGAAACGGATTTCATATCTACCAGGTTGTCATCATTGACGACAGCCACGGTGCTGTCACCGATAATAGCAGACTTGGGAATCATGTAGCAGGAAACGTTCTGGCCGCTTTCGATGCGGATGCTGTATTCATTGCCAATGGTAATCTCATCGTCGGGATTATCTACCTGCACTTTATAGGTAGTCAGTTTATCACCGTTTTCATTGGGCTGTTTTTTCAGTTCGCCGTACCACACTTCTGAGCCGTCACTCATGGTAACGGTCAGTGTTTTATCATCTTTGGCTTTATCCATCACGTTATCCAGTTTGGATGGAATCTGCACGGAAGCAGTGACCGGAGAATCCTGGCGGATAACGAGAGCCGGTTTCCCTGCCATGGCCAGATGGGTGTCGCCGATATATACCTGGGAAATGACACCGCTGATGGGGGCACGGACGGTGCAGTTCGCAATGGTTTTCTCCAATGTCTGCAGAGAGGCCACCAGCTGGGCCGGTGCCTCTGCCGGTGCCGGTGCTGCAGCCGGTGCTGCCTGCAGGTTGCCGCCTTTTCTGCCTTTAATCCGTTCATATTCCGCCCTGGTGATGATGCCCTGTTTGAGCAGGGATGCTTCCAGACTGTCATCTACGGCAGGAGCACTGTAGCTGTAGGAGGGAGACGGCGCTGCTGCCTGGGAGGCGGCGGCAATCTGGCTTCGAAGCGAGGCTGCCTGGGACTCATACTGGGAGGAGTCGATTTTAAAGAGCTCGTCCCCTGCATTGACAATAGTGCCTACGTCGGGAGGGTTGGAAATCAGATTTCCAGAGACCTGGGGAATCACGGGAGCCGTATGAAGAGCTTCCGGTGCCGCCTTGGTCTCCAAGGTAAAGGGTTCCCTGCTTGGTTCTGCTTTCATTACATGTACTGTGGGACGGCTTCCGCAGCCTGCCAGGAGCAGGGCCGCAGAGACACAAAAGGCTGCCGCACAGGCCATCCATTTATTCATTATCATGCCTTCTTTTCTTTCATTATATCGTCAGCTATGAGCCCTGCCAGTTTTTCCAGGGTATCATCGTCGGCAGGAGCGGAGGAAATATGGACCGGTTCTCCCAGCACAGTACATTTCTTCCAGGTTTGTACTTTTTCCATCATCAGTTTACCGCTTACGTTCGGCGCCCAGCTGCTGTTGCCCACGATGGCTATGGTGCGATTCTGCACGTCCATTTCATGGCAGAGGTCCAGGAATGCGTTCATCACAGGGTTCAGGCCCATGTTCATGGTCACCGCTGCCAGCACCATATGGCTCCGGCGGAGAACCTCCGGAAAAACTTCGGTGATAGAAGAGCTACAGAGGTCCACCAGCCTCAGATTTTTGATGCCTTTGGCTGCCAGCTTTCCTGCCAGGATCTGGGCAGCCATGGCTGTATTTCCATAGGGGGAGGCAAAGAAGATGGAAACAGACTGTTTTTCCGGCTCCCAGGATGCCCATTTCCTGTAAAGGGCAGTGATTCCTGCTATATCTTCCTTCCTGCGGAAAACGGGGCCGTGGAGGGAGCAGAGATACTTTACGTCAAGTTTCTCTACTTTTTTCAGAGCCATCTGTACCTGCATACCGTAACGAGCCACGATATTGGCATAATATTTTCTGAAGCTTGGGAGATATTCCTCTTCATAATCCACATCGTCGGCAAAAACAGAGCCGTTCAGCACGCCGAAAGTGCCGAAGGCATCAGCAGAGAAGAGCACCTTTTCCGTTTCTTCATAGGTAAAGGTCACCTCCGGCCAATGCACCATGGGTGCCTTCAGGAAACGGAGCCGGTGGGTACCCAGGGAAATTTCCAGCTTCTCGTCAGTGGAAAGGAAGCGGTCCTTCAGGGTCACATGAAAATACTGGCCAATCATCTTCTGGGCCTGAGGCGCGGCGATGATTTTCGCTTCGGGATAGGCCCTGACCAGGGCCAGAAGGGAACCGCTGTGGTCCGGCTCCATATGGTTGATGACGATATAGTCCAGCTGCCTGCCATGGAGAAGATGGGATACGTTGTCCATAAAAACATCACGGATTACTGAATCCACCGTATCCAGTACCGCTGTTTTTTCATCATCAATAAAATAGCTGTTATAAGAAATCCCCCGGGAAATGGGAATGAGATTCTCAAACCGGGTAGAAACGAAATCATTGCCGCCAATCCAGTAGATATGGTCTGTTACCTTTTGTTCGTTATGCATGGTGAGCCCCTTATGAAAGCCTACAAATACAGATTTTTTCGCTTTTTAAGTATACCACGAATGAGCAGTATATGCACTGTATCCGGAAGGGTTCTTCTATTTGTCAGGGCCATGAGTTTTGTCCTGTTTCACAGTCTGTGACAATTTTCCTAAGACTTTGCAAAGCTTCTCCGTATCAGAGTAAAATCCATGCATATCAGTTCTCTTTCCCATCTATTCCTGCTTTAGAAATTCTTCTTTTTCTTTCAGAAATGTTTCCACACAGTCAGCAAAGGAAAGACCATTTTCCTCCGCCAGTACAGCCAGCCACCATACGCATTCTCCTATTTTGGAGGGAAGCATGGATTCTTCGCTGCTGGGCCAGCGGCCTTCTTTGGCCATAATAAGGCGTCCGATGAGAGCGGCATCCGTAAGAAAAGCCAGTGCATCTTCTTCCGAGGTCCATTCTTTCCCGTGGATTTCCTTTTCCAGGGCATGATATATCTTTCGTATGTCCATGGATTTTTCTGCTGTTTCCTGTGACGTCATTTTCTCATCCTCTTTTCATTGTTTTTATTCCACAAAAAGCAGAAAAGCCTCCGACCAGAGAGGGAGGTTTTTCTTATCCTTTTATTATCTACTTTGATGGCGCAAATGCAATCCCCGGAACTGAATGGAAACCTTTGATGAATTTTACGCATCTATCCCGTGTTTCTAAGGCAAAGGTCAGAGAAAAACATTTTCCCGGAGCATACAGGAGAACGACTTCATCCCCTATGATGGCATTATATGAACCTGCCGGTCAAACTGTCTGTATTCTGCCGGATTTCCTCAGGCGTACCCCGGGCAATGATCCGGCCGCCTTCCTTTCCTCCTCCCGGTCCCATATCCACAATATAATCCGCATTCCTTATGACATCGAGATCATGTTCGATAACAACCAGTGTTGCCCCATGATCAATGAGGGTCTGGAAAACATGGAGAAGCGTCCTCACATCCTGCGGATGCAGCCCGATGGTAGGTTCATCGAAGACGAATACGGAATCACTCTGCCCTTTTCCCATTTCACTGGCCAGTTTCAGCCGCTGTGCCTCGCCGCCGGAGAGACCGGGCGTTTCCTCCCCCAGTGTGAGGTATCCAAGTCCAAGGTCATGCAGCACCTGCAGGCGCTGCTGCAGGAGTTTAAGTCCCCCCAGGGCGTTGAGCACCTGATCCACACTCATATTCATAAGTTCCGGCAGGCTGTATTCCTTTCCATCTTTGGCCTTGCGATGAATGTCATAGGCTTCCTTTCTGTACCGGGATCCCCGGCAGTCGGGGCAGGGAATCTGAACGTCCGGCAAAAACTGGACATCCAGTGAAATCTCGCCTGTACCGTCACAGGTAGGGCAGCGGAGCTTCCCTGTGTTGTATGAAAAATCTCCTGCCTTATAGTGATGTTCCTTGGCGTCTGCCGTTCGGGCATATACTTTTCTGAGTCCGTCATGTACATTGGCATAAGTGGCTACTGTAGACCGTACATTGATACCAATGGGCGTGGCATCAATCAGCTTGACCTGGGTAATGCCGTCTGCCTCTACCTTCTTCACATGGGAAGGCAGCTTCTGTCCGCTGATTTCAGCCCTCAGGGCGGGAATCAGACTTTCCAGGACCATGGTCGTTTTTCCGGATCCGGAGACCCCTGTCACCACAGTCAGACGCCCCATCGGTATCCGCACGTCCAGAGGATGCACCGTATGGATGGCCCCAGTCTCCAGATGAATCGCTCCCTTGTCAAACAGGGCCTCTCTCTCTGTGACGGGTCGGATTCTTGATTCATAGTGATCGGACAGGTAGGGGCCTATGACAGATTCCGGATTCTTCGAAATATCTTCCACTGTTCCCTGGGAAATAATCGTTCCGCCTTCCGCACCGGCCCCCTTCCCCATCTCTATCATCCAGTCGGCATGCTTCAACACCTGCGTATCATGATCCACAAGGATGACAGAGTTTCCATCGGATTGCAAATCATCCATTACTCCGGTGAGACCCTGAAGATTATAAGGGTGAAGTCCAATGGATGGCTCATCAAGAACGTAGAGCACACCGGTCGTACGGTTTCTTACTGCCCTTGCCAGCTGCACGCGCTGCCTCTCGCCAGTAGAAAGTGTAGAAGCCGCTCGATCCAGCGAAAGATACCCCAGCCCCAGGTCCATGAGCCGCTTGGAAACATCCATAAATGATTCGCATATATTTTCCGCCATGGGACGCATCTCTTCCGGAAGCGAGGAAGGAACTCCCTGTACCCAGGGGATCAGCTCAGAAAGGGTCATGGCCGATGCCTGATCCAGCCCGATTCCTCTGAGACGGGGCCTGCGGGCCGCTTCCGACAGCCTGGTTCCCCTGCAGTCTGGGCACCGGTCCTCTTCCAGATATTTCTCAAGCCGCTTCATTCCCTTTTCATCCTTCACCTTGGCAAGAGCATTCTTCACGGAATTCACGGCGCTGTAATAATTGAAATCCATCTCCGCCGGTTCCAGCGTATTTGGATTCACATAGTGGATATGATGCTTCTTCAGCTCCCCGTGGTAGACGATTTCTTTTTCTTCCGGTGTCAGGTCACGAAAGGGCACGTCTGTCCTGACGCCCATGGTGCGCACGATATCCTTCATGAGCGACCACATCAGAGTTCCCCAGACAACTACAGCTCCCTCATCGATGGTCTTGGAATCATCAGGCACCAGGGCTGCCTCATTCACATTTCTAACCACCCCTGTCCCTCCGCAGGTCGGGCAGGCGCCGCTGCTGTTGAAGGCAAGTTCTTCCGCTCCCGGACCATAAAATTTTACCCCGCATACAGGGCAGGTGATTTCCTGCATGGCTGCCACAGAAAGCGAAGGAGGGCAGTAATGGCCATTGGGGCAGCGGTGACTTGCCAGCCGGGAAAACATAAGACGCAGACTGTTCAAAAGTTCAGAAAGTGTTCCGAAGGTACTGCGGATGCCCGGAACTCCCGGGCGCTGGCGCAGCGCAAGAGCCGCTGGCACATATCTGATATCATCCACATCTGCCCGCTCCGCCTGTGTCATCCTCCGGCGGGTATAGGTAGACAGGGATTCCAGATACCGGCGGGACCCTTCCGCATAGAGCGCGCCAAGAGCCAGTGAGGATTTCCCCGATCCCGAAACACCGGCAATCGCTACGATTTCATGGAGCGGGATATCCACATCAATATTTTTCAGATTGTGGACTTTGGCCCCCCGTACCTCAATATTTCTCGGCAGCCTTTGTATCCTGTGATTGTCTTTCTTCATCATATTCTCCTTCATCTGCCCGGGATGACAGCCATTCGTCAAAGTATCTTGATTATACTCTGCCAATGGATGCCATCGGGTCCTGCGCCCTATCCAATAAGCCTTTTCAAGCTCCACCATGATCCCATACAGGCTCATGATTTACGCACGGCGTCATTTCTTTGTATCTTCAATCAAAAGCCTTTCATTGGGATGCGTTTTCGCCCATTCCCAGGTATCATTTTTTATCTTCCCATGGTTTCCAGGGCTTTCCTGACAGCGATGGGTCAACAAAAGCATACCTTTCCGGGTCTTTTCCAATTTTTCTGAAATAAGCTTTAATGTCTGTCTCGTGACCGATATCATTAGGCTCATATATCTTCTCTTCACGAATCTCATCCGGAAGATACTGCTGCTTCACCCAGTGGTTCGGATAATTATGGGCATACTTGTAACCAATCCCCCGTCCCAGCTTTTTGGCACCTTTATAACTAGAGTCCTGCAGGTAGGAAGGAATCGGTAGATTTCCTGTCTTCCGGACAATGGCCAGAGCCTTCTCAATGCCAAGATAAGCAGAATTGGATTTGGGAGCTGAAGCGATATAGGAAGCGGCCTGTGCCAAAATGATTCTCCCCTCCGGCATGCCAACGCGCTCTACGCCGATTGCCGCAGATGCTGCCACACAGATTGCCATGGGGTCGGCATTACCGACTTCTTCAGATGCAGCTACCAGCATTCTGCGTGCAATATCCTTTACATCCTCGCCTGCTTCCAGCATACGGGCCAGATAATAAAGGGCCGCATCCGGATCAGAGCCACACATGGACTCAATAAAAGCAGCAATGGTATCGTAATGATTATCCCCGGTCTTATCGTAGCGGATGGCCTTCTTCTGTATACATTCCTCTGCCACCTCCAGTGTGACATGTATCTTTCCATCACTTCCCGGATCTGTTGTGAGCACAGCAAGTTCTATAGCATTCAGCGCGGCGCGGGCATCGCCATCAGCGATATCCGCCAGAAAATCTGCCGCCTCCTCCGTGATATCTGCATGGTATGGTTTGACTCCCCTTTCTGAAGCGAAAGCCCTGTGAATCAGAGTCAGAATATTCTCCTTCGACAGCGGTTTCAGTTCAAAAATTCTCGATCTTGAAAGAAGCGCACCATTCACTTCAAAATAGGGATTCTCTGTTGTGGCGCCAATCAAAATCACCGTGCCGTCTTCCACATATGGCAGCAAATAGTCCTGCTGCGCCTTATTGAACCGATGAATTTCATCAATAAAGAGAATTGTTTTTCTTCCGTAACAGCCCAGATTCTCCTTGGCTCTTGCCACAACCTCCTCCAGATCTTTCTTTCCTGCAATCGTTGCATTCACCTGATGGAAATCAGCGGATGTAGTACCAGCGATGACACGAGCCAGAGTCGTTTTCCCCACGCCCGGCGGTCCATAAAAGATAACCGAACTGATCCGGTCCGCTTTGATTGCACGGTAAAGGAGCTTATTCTTCCCTATAATGTCCTCCTGACCAACCACCTCTTCCAAAGTCTTAGGACGCATCCTGGCAGCAAGGGGAGCCTCCTTTTCTTTCAGGCCTTCCGCTGCATAATCGAAAAGATTCATCTACATTGACACCACCTTCACTTATCTTCTGTCTCACAATGCGGCCCACCATTACAGGCACTGTGATACCAGTCTTCAGACGTTGACTTTACCAAGTACATTTATTATACTTGTTCCATAATAATATGCAAGTACTCAGTTTTTACTTGCTTAGTATCAGAAAGTATACCGGAGGAATGTATGCCATCAGACAATGCATCACAAAAGAATTCTGAACAGAACTATATAAGTTATGAAGAGTATTTGCAGAAAGTGAAAACCGGAATCTTAACGGATAGTGGAAACTGCCCCGTGACCCCTCTCCTTAAAATGCTGCAGGGAAAATGGAAAACCCAGGTTCTCTATGAATTCTGCATCTATGACACCGTACGGTTCGGCGTTCTGAAAAAAGATCTGACCGGTATCACGAACACCATGCTGACAAAGACACTGCGCGAACTGGAAGCCAATGGTCTGATCACCCGCAGGCAGTTTAACGAAATTCCGCCTCACGTGGAATACTCATTCTCTCCTATGGGCAGGGACCTGCTCCCGGTGTTCTATGCCATCATGTGCTGGGGATTTAAGCACGAAAAAGATCTTCCAAAGAGCTGATAAACTCTCCGGAGGATCTTTAGCTTCAGAAGCTGCTCACTGAAATCAAAAATCTGAAGGAACAAAAAAACTCCAAACGCTCCCGAGAAATCCTTTAATTTCTAGATGAATCAGTATCTGCCGGGAAGCCGGATCATTTCCTGCTGCATGTACAGAAGAAACATGACCAGTTCATGGAAGAAACAGGCCATCACCCGAAGAATCAGGATACATAATTGTACACAATCGTCCCTATGAAAATAGTAAAAATCCCCGCAAATCTTGAAAAATCAAGATTTGCGGGGATTTGAGCATTTATTCCCATTCAATGGTGCTCGGCGGCTTGGAGGTGATGTCGTAGACGACTCTGTTCACTCCGGCCACTTCGTTGCAGATACGGCGGCTCATTTCGTCCAGCACTTCCCAGGGGAAGCGGAAATAATCAGCTGTCATGCCGTCGGAGGAAGTATCCGCGATGTAAGGAGTTTCCTGACAAAGTAATGCATAAAGTTCTTATAAAAGCAGACTGCCCGAAATGGATTCGTGCTTTCCGGCAGACCGCCTTATTTCCGGAGCCCCGGCGCATAGCCCTTGTCCGCCGCTTCCACAGCCAGGCCGATTAAACTTTTATGTCCTGTCTTACGAAGCATATTGCTCACATGGAAGCTGACAGTTCGTATGCTGATGTGCAGTTCATCTGCTATTTCCTTGTAGGACAGATTGCGGCAGACCAGGCGCAGAATATCCAGTTCCCGATCTGTCAGTGTCACCCCCTGGATGCCGAAGGTCACCTGGCCCCGGACATCGGGAAAAATATGCTCCCCTGCCATAGTCTTCTCCAGGCAGTCCATAAATTCCCGGGCCGTGCTTTCTTTGTAGATAAAGCTGTCCGCTCCGGCACTTCGGGCCATTTCCAGAAAGCTGATATCCTGAAATCCGGTCATAATGATGATTTTAGGAGGGTTCTTCCGCTCCTTCAGGCGCTTTGCCAAAATAATGCCGCTGTTCTTTCCCTCCATGCAGATATCCAGGAGAATCGCATCGGGATGAAGCTGGTCACAGACCGGCTCCACCAGCTCTGAAAAGGGCAGGGCACTCACTACCTCAATATGGCTCTGCCCTTCAAAGATTTTGACCAGTCCCTCCAGCAGGATTTTCTGGTCATCCACAATCATAAGCCGAATCATAGACATCCTCCATTTCCAGAAAGCATTGAATGAATCAGTGTTTCCTTAAGGTAATCACAAAGTGCGGAGCAGTCTTATACTGAAGGTCTGCTCCCAGATTCCGGGCGCACTGTTCCATGGCCCTGAGGCCGGTTCCCCGCCGAAGAGGGCCTTTTAATCCCCTGCCATCATCGACAATCCTAAGGGCTGTCTCTCCGTCCCTGCCAAAGGTCACTGTTATGGATCCGGCCTGCCCGTGGAGAAGTGCATTGGTGAGGGCTTCCCGTATGATATGAACAAATTCTCCCGCCCGAAAGGTATCATCGGGCAGAGCCCCCTTTTGGATGACCGAGACCCCCAGTCTGCCATAAGCAGCAATGAGTGCATCCAGTTCTTCCTTCGGGTCTGCCATTCTGTCCTCTCGCAAATCTGCCATCATGTCTTCCAGGCTGGGAAGAATAGTGCTGTAATCGCTGATATTCTGATTATTCAGGAGCCGCTGCAGGATGGTAATGCGCTGCCCTAATATATCATGGATTTTATAGCGCAGATTTTCCATAGTCTTCCGTGTCTGCAGTTCCACCATGTTTCCGAGCGCATCTTTCACCGCCGCATTCCGCTCCTTCAGCACCCGGTTCTTTTCGTCCAGCTCCTGGTTCAACCGATAGAGGTCCGTCACATCGGATGCAGTAATCTGCCAGCCGGACTCACTGCGAAAGTGGATGGGATGGCGCTGCAGGAGCCAGGCCTCTCCGGACTCCAGGATGAAGAGCATATCCGGCCCGTGGCGCTCCATGGAAAGACCCGGCCTGCCGTCACAAAGGGGCAGCAGGTGCCAGAAAATATTGCCATTGCGAACTACCGTGCCAAGAATCTTCTCCATCACCTCGTACATGGTGAAATTTACAAGCACCGGTTCCCCTTTTTCCTGACTGATGAGAAGGCCCTCATCCAGGCAGTCCACCGCCGTCTGGATGGAGCGGGCCGTGAGCTGCTGCCGGTAACGGCCATAAGTTTCAGGGAAAAGGCGCAGCAGCCGCCATGCCAGGAAGGCCAGGGAAAGGGCCAGGGACCAGGGCAGGATGTCATCAAATACAGGCCATAAAAGAAGGGAAGCCCCTAAAATCCACAGGCTCCGGGCCCGTCGGTCATGAAACCAGTACAGAGCACTCAGCGTACCCGCCAAAACTGCAGCCCACCGCCAGATATCGGTGCCGTGGGCATAAACGACACCATCCCTGCCGTCCGTAAAAATTTCATATAACACCGCCATAACTGCCAGAAGCAGGATAAGACTGCTCCCTTCCAGACATTTCCGTCCCAGATGGCTGAATTCCGCCTGGGGCATGAGGAAATAATAAAGGACGCTGTTCACCAGGAAGAGAACCATGGAAACAACAATGAAAAGCAGGATTTCCCAGGAAGGAAGTGTGTATAAGTTAACCATAATGTTTCCCTCCTATGTGAATGAATCGGTGCTTTCCCTGGAAAGCCGAACCGTGAGTCTTGTGCCATAGCCCGTGTCATCACATTGCACAGAAACATCATACTCCGACAGAGCCTGCCAGGAAGCAGGGCGGGTTTCTCCTTCTTTTTCTTCCAGCACTACGGAAAAAATCCAGTCCTTCTCCGTCTCTTTGAACCGACAAAGCCAAAAAGCTTCTCCCCGGGCCAGCACCTCTTCTCCCACATCCTCGAAAATATCATAGAGGGTCAGGGCTGCCTGCACCGGCAGATTTCCCTTCAAATCAAAGCCCACAGAGCCCCAGAGCCCGGCCTTTTCCAAATATCGCCAGGATTCCTCCACCGCCATAGCCAGTTCCCGGGCATCCAGCATGCCTGCCTCCTTTCCCTGCAGAAGAAGGATACATCGCTTTTTCAAATAGCAGGCCAGAATATGAAGACGGCTGATGACTGCATCGGTGTGGGGCCCGGGCTTTGCGGTCTTCAGATAAGCCAGCCTGTGCCGGATGGCCGGCTGCTTGCGGGCAATGATTTCCTCCAGTTCTCTGTAAACTCTAAGGGTGACCCCCTGCTCAATCGCTTGACGTCGGATATCACTAAGACAACTGAGGAGTTCATAGGACCAGTTCAGATCCTGGTTGAGACGTTCCAAAAGAGCCTGCCGCCGACGCAGAGGGCCCACATCACTGTACCAGCGCACCAGGCCGCCGGAAATGGGCATGGACTGCACTTCAAAGTCCTCTCCCCTGAGCGGAGCCGTGCCACTGGATGCATAGACCAGGTGCCCGTCATGATCATAGAGCTGCATGGCCAGGCTGGAATGGCGGAAAAAGTCTATGTACCCCTCATTGGCCGGGACGAATTTTCCCCTTGTCACCAGTTCCAGCCAAAGAAGAACAGTCCAGATCGTCACCAGCACCAGCTCCGATGGCTGGAAAGGGGAACCAGGCAAAGCATACCCGACCACATAGATTCCATATCCCACCACAACGGCCAGGGGCAGGATCATCCGGGCGGGATGGCTCACCTTCCGGGAAAGGGAGGTATAACAGAGCACGCCATTCACAGCCAGAAGCTCCATGCCATAGACAGCAGCCAGGATGAAATACAGGGGCCCATAGCCATGACGGCTGTAAGCCGCCGCCAGACCAGCAGGCAGCGTAAAGGCCAGCTGGTGGAAATCATTGGTCATCACCAGGAAGGCAAGAAGCAGATTTCCTGCGAAGATTCCCTTCATCCACCGGGGACAGGGCCTGGTAAGAAAGGCATAGGACGCGCTGTAGCCGATCCATAGAAGAAAAGAAATCAGGATACCATAGAAAAGATAATAGCTGTACCAGATATAGCGTATGCCGTCATTCATGAAACCGGGCAGGCTCAGTTTGATTTCCCGGAAAAGTATCCAGCAGCACAGGGTAATGATGACCCCCAGATAGGCCCGGCGAACCTGGGGCTGCAGCACCTGCCGCCTGAGGCGTCCGCCCCAGAGGATTACAAAGAACAAAGTTACCGTATACCAGACCATATGACTGAAACCGGTGAGGATGGTGGGCCGGCAGCTTTGGAAAACATGATTGGTAATCTGCCGTGGAATATCATCGCCGGCCTGCAGAAAGGCTTCCGCATCAGAAACGAAGCGGGCCCCGGGCGGCGGGGAGAGAGCATATCCTGCGCCCTCCAGCGCCTCCGACAATTTTTGGCTGTCAAAGGATAAAGACTCCTTAGCCAGAAGTCCCTTCCTGAACGCCAGAGTTCCTTCCTCAGGAACTACCGGATGTACAGGAATGCCCTGTCTCTGCCACTCACGGACCTGGTAATCGAACAGCACATAAACATCCGCGGAAGGCCGATTTTCTCCTTCCTCCATAGAAAGCCGCCCATCCTCCTGAAGCTGCCTCAGCAGTTCCACACCTGCCCTGCCGGATAGATCTCCTTTCAGCCCATAGCTCATGGCCTGTATGAAGAAGAGCCGGGCCGGATTGGTGCCGGTCACAGCCAGGGACAAAGGAGCGGAAGAGAGACTCTGCCATCCTGTAACCGGTACCGGGCAGCTGTCTGATACAGCCAGAACTACGGTGGCCGTATACTGGGGATACCACTGATAGGAGGCGCGGCTGCCTCCCTGCAGCACTGCCGCCTGTACATCGTAAGCTTCTACAGCCTGTACATCATCTTCCGGAAGATGGTGCAGCAGCTGGGATGACGGAATCCCCTGCACCTTTGCCCCTCTTTCAGAAAGAATGCGGCCATAGCTTTCTCCTTCGTCATGGTTGTACAGAATAACTGCTCCTGAGACCGCCGTAAGTGCGGACAGCCAGAAGAGAAGGCCAAGCCATAAAAGTCTGATCCATTTCCCCATAGCCCTCACCTGCCCCCGGGGATTCTCGAAAGAAGGATGCATCGAATAATTGTTACCTTCATTATAGCATAAGAGCCCCATACCAGAACAAAAAAGGAACGGCAGCAGGAAGTATCCTGTGCGGTTCCTTTATTTATTTACGATTTCATTTGCAAAGATGATAGTCCTTTTGCTCCTTCTTAACCAAAGGCTTCTTTACGGCCTGTGTTTACATCATAGCTGTCCTGCAGCATCGCTTCAGCGTCATCGATATTCCCTGTCCAGGGACCCGCCGCTGTTTCCGGATGCATGACGAACCAGGCAATGGACTGGCCGGAAATCTGGCGGCTATACCATTTTTTATTTCTCTTTTTAAGTCCGTCATGATCCGGTGTCACTTCATACACAACAGGGATGTCTTCACTTTCCGGAGAACGTACCAGGATTTCCAAAAGACCATTGCCGTCAAGGTCAGTGACCGCAAATTCCCGTACCGGTTCCCCGTCCATGGGATAAACCTTTTTCCAGTTCTTTATAAAAATGCGGATCTGCTCAGCTTCCGCACCGCCATCGCCGGGACAGATTGTATTCCCTTCGTCCCAGGCCCGGGACGAAGCTCCCATAAGGCAGGCCGCCATCAGTCCCATGAGCAGTATCTTTCCAAATCTCATAGTGAACCTCCCGGATTTCTTTCCAAATGCCCACTGTACCAGAAAAGCACTGATTCATTCGCAGAGTATGCCTTTATAAGAATTTTGATGTACCACTTCGTCAGGAGATTCTTAAACAGCCTGCTGTTCGCGTCATCATATTCCCTGGATTGCCCCAAAATTCAAGAATGAAAGGCTGCAACGATTGAATCAGCGTTTTCCCGGAAGCCCGAATACCACCGATACCCATGATGATCCGGCCCCCGCAGGCACAGTGACCAAAAGAATGGAGTAAACAGGATGGAATATCAGAATTTACCGCCGCCTCCTCCATGGCCGGCATCGGTGCTGTCATTCTTCTTTGCTTTAGGTGTACGGGTGACATTCATATAGAGGAAAGTGTCTTCCTTATCCAGCAGCTCGAAGCTCTCTCTGTCCAGGTACGTATTCGCCGCCGGCGCAGGCACCACGTTGCTCATACCGCAGATGAGGCCGGCGCGGATGAGGAAGCCGCAGGCCCCGCCTATGGCCAGGGCGATGGCCAGGGCCAGCGGGCTGAAGCCGCTTTTCGGATCATAGGCTTTCCCGTTTTCTTCGTAATAAGCCAGCTGTTCTCCCACGCCCCGGGCATAAGCCGTAAAGGCTCCGGCATAATCACTCTTCTTGAGAGCAGGCAGGAATTTTTCTTCCAGCGCCGGGATGCCCTTTGCATCGGTAATCCGTTCCTTCATGGCCTTGTCAGTGGCAATGTAGTAATCCCTTGTATCCATGGCCAGGACAAGAACCATATTACCCTTTTTCCCATCCTTGAAAGTACTGTCCAGAAGCTTGTTGGCATAGTCTCCGATTTTCATTTTGTTTGTAGAAGGCACAGTGATAATTGCCATTCCTACACCGTAACGCTTTTCCACATCCTGCAGTTCTTTCATGACAGCAGTGCGTTCGGAGGTCTGCAGAAGCTTAGCACCGTCATGGAGTCCCAAAACGTCGGATGCCGCTGCAGTGACAGTGAGGAAAAGAGCTGCCAGAAACATAAACAGTGGTAACACATATTTCTTCATGCCTCTCCCCTCCTTACACAAACATTCTGACAAGGAAATAGAATACAGCGGTTAGTACAGCGGTGCTGCCGGCCCAGTACAGATTGGCCTTATTCTTATCCCAGGGAAGGCTGCCCACCATTTTTCCTGTCTGGCCGTTCATCATGAATGTATAGGGCTTGTCCTCATAGCGGGTGGTTAGTATCCACACCGGAGCCATGGCGTAGGAAACGCTGCCTTCGCCCTTGTTAATCACATCGTTCACCAGCTCGCGGCGCATGTATCCTTCTACCGTATCCTCCAGAACACCTACGGCACTTTTGCGTACCCGCTCATCAGCCCGGGGTGCGGCGGCTTCCGCATCCACATCGTACTTGTCGGCCAGGCACCCTGCCATGTAGGCACTGCTGAAGGGTTTGAGATCTCCGTAATCGTAGGGCTCGATGCTCTCCATATAGGTATCGTCCATTTTATTGCTGCCATCCACAGGAATCCGCCGGAAACGCATTTTTCCTCTGCGGTCGCAGCGATACACGTTCGTTTCCGTGACCCGTTCATCCTGGGTTTCATAGACCGTATCCGACTCCGCCTTGAATTCCGCCGACGCCGTCACTTCCGAATCAAAAAGCCAGAAAGGCACATACATGGGCTGGATGGATTCCACCCGGTTGCCTGCAGTAAAGGCTTTGGGCAGGAGCCATCTGCCTTTGTAAAACTCCTTCAGCTGAGCCACCGCATCTTCCTTGGTCTTCTTGAAGGGAATGACGAAATCCGGTTTCAGCATACCGTTAAACCGGCTGGGCAGCATCACCGGATTACCGCAGTAGCAGCATTCCGTGGCCATGGTGTTGCCGTCACTGACGATTTCCGCGCCGCAGGAAGAGCAGGTAAAAGCCTTCATGGCAGCTGCTTCCTCTTCGCTCCATTCACCGCCTGCGCCTTCCGTATGCCATTTGGCCTCCTTTGCCGCCTGGGCTTCCGCCGCCATTTTTTCCTGCTTTGCAAAAATCTCTTCGATTTTAGCAGTCTCGAATTCCGTATCGCAGTACGGACAGGTCACTTTGGCGGCGCCGGGGGAAAATGACAGAGGACCGCCGCAGTTCGGACATGTATAGCCTACAGATGTATTGGCCATATTCCTCACCTCATTTCATGGACTACTGTCTGTCTTTATCGTCAAAAGGATCACCGCACCGGGGGCAGAATTTCGGCGGATGATGGGGATCCTCCGGCTGCCAGCCGCACTTGTCACACTTGAAGAGCGGAGCTCCTGCCGGCTTCGGACTGCCGCATTCCATGCAGAATTTTCCCTGATTCACTGCGCCGCAGCCTGGGCAGACCCAGCCCTTTTCTTCCTTCTGTTCCGGTTTTGTCTTTCCGCAGTTCATGCAGAATTTTCCTGTATTGCCCGTCTGTCCGCACTGGCAGGTCCAGGCACCTTCCGCCGGCTTGGGTTCCGGCTTTCTGGCACCGCAGCCCGGACAGAATTTGCCCTGGTTCACAGTGCCGCACTGAGGACAGGTCCAGCCGCCGGCAGCAGATCCTTCTGCTGCCCGGGCCACCTCCGCGTGGGCCTGCTTATCCATAAGCTTCTGCCGGTCCATCATCTCCTGCCTGCGGGCCATCTCATCGAGTTCCTTCTGCCGCCTCATAAACTCCTGCTGCTGAGCCATCTGCTGATACAAGCCGGCTCCTGCGTTTCCAGCCATATTCATATTCATAAAGCCGAAAGCCGCGCCGCCGCCCCCTTCATTCTGGGCAGCCATACGCATGGAATCACTGGTGGAATCGGCCATAGCGCCCATGGCCATCGAAGGATCGGCAAAAGTCTTGCTCATCTGCACTTTCTGAATCTTCGCTTCATCCTCCTCATTGGCCTTGATACTGTTAATGCCGAAGGACACGATTTCCAGCCCCCGGAGCTCCCGCCAGCGCTTGGACAGTACATCATTCAGGGCATCGGCGATTTCGAAAGTCCGCCCCGGCAGCTCCACATAGTCAATGCGCTGGGCACTCAGTCTGGCAAAGGCCGGCTGCAGCGCGTTCAGAAGCTCCGACTTCAGTTGGCTGTCGATCTGACTGCGGTCAAACACATCCGCTGCATTTCCGACCACACCCGTATAGAAAAGCACTGGGTCCACAATGTGGTAGCTGTATTCGCCGAAGCAGCGCAGGCGGATGAGCAGAATCTGCCCCGTATCGGGATCTTTCATTTTGAAGGGGACTTCCTGAGGCGTGCCGTACTTGTTGCCAAGGATTTCCTTCATGTTGAAATAGTAGACCCGCGGATCCTTTCCTGTGTCGCCGCCAAAGGTGAACCGTTCCTTCATCTGGCCCCACATATCTTTTATGCCCTGCTTCAGGGTGCCGGTGAAAATGGAAGGTTCTGTGGATTTGTCATAAATGTATTCCCCCGGTTCGCTGCATACATCCACCACCTTGCCGGACTCCACTATCATCATGCACTGGCCGCTGTTGACGGCGATTTGGGAACCGTTGGAAATAATATTGTCTTCTCCGCCGGTATTGGAACTGCGATTATGGGAACTGGTCCGCTTCTGCCCCTTCATCATAAGAATGTTGGCGGGCATGCTGTCGCAGTAAAAAAACTCCTTCCACTGGTCGGCCAGTACGCCGCCGGCGGCACCCATGGCTGCTTTGATCAAACCCATAATACTTACCTCCTTTTCACTTCCCTATTGATTAGGAATCAATAAAATCAGCTTTCCTTTCATATATAGAATAGCTGATTATGAAATAAAAAAATACCTGTAATTTACTACAGGTTATGAATCCATAGGGATTAAACATAGGATTTTGCAGTTTATACACACGCAAAAAAGCATGACCTCCATTCGGCGCTGCCGATGAGGTCATGCTTTCTGAATTGTTCAAATTATTCCCATTCAATGGTGCTCGGCGGCTTGGAGGTGATGTCGTAGACCACTCTGTTCACTCCAGCCACTTCGTTGCAGATACGGCGGCTCATTTCGTCCAGCACTTCCCAAGGGAAGCGGAAATAATCAGCCGTCATGCCGTCGGAGGAGGTGACGGCGCGGATGCCTACGGTGTAGTCGTAGGTTCTTTCGTCGCCCTGTACGCCTACGGAACGGATAGCTGCGGGGAGGATGGCAAAGGACTGCCAGATATCATTGTAGAGGCCATGCTGTTTGATCACATCTCTTACGATGAAATCAGCGCGGCGGAGGATATCCAGCCGTTCCGGTGTGATTTCGCCGATGATACGGATAGCCAGGCCCGGTCCCGGGAATGGCTGACGATTGACCACTTCTTCCGGCAGACCCAGCTGACGGCCCAGTTCGCGGACTTCATCCTTGAAGAGTTCGCGGAGCGGTTCAATGAGCTGGAATTTCATATCCTTCGGAAGTCCGCCTACATTATGATGGGACTTAATGGTGGAAGCGGTGGCGGTACCGGATTCTACCACGTCGGGATACAGGGTGCCCTGTACCAGGAATTTCACGTCTTCCAGCTTATTGGCTTCTTCCTGGAAGGTATGGATGAATTCAGCGCCAATGGTTTTGCGCTTCTTTTCCGGTTCGGTGACGCCCTTTAAGAGGGACATGAAGTGCTTGGATGCATCAATATGCACCAGTTTCATGTTGAATTTATTCTTGAAGGTATCTACTACCTGTTCTGCTTCGCCGAGGCGGAGGAAACCGTGGTCTACGAAGACGCAGGTGAGCTGTTCGCCGATGGCTTTATGCACCAGTACGGCTGCTACAGAGGAATCTACGCCGCCGGAGAGGGCACAGATGACGTTGTGTTTACCAACCTTTTCGCGGATGTTTTCTACAGCAATGTCGATGTAGTTGCCCATGGACCAGCCGCCTTTGCATTCGCAGATCTTGAAGAGGAAATTCTTCAGCATGGTGGTACCTTCCGGTGTGTGAACTACTTCCGGATGGAACTGTACGCCGAAGAAACGGCGGGCTTCATCGGCCATGGCTGCGGTAGGAGTCAGGTCGGTATGACCGGTGAGACCAAAGCCGGCGGGCATATCGGTCACTGCGTCGCCATGGCTCATCCATACAGCGGTCTTTTCGGAAACGCCTTCAAAGAGGGCGCTGCTGCCGTTGCGATAAAAATCAGTATGGCCGTATTCATGCTTTTCAGGCTTCGATACTTCGCCGCCCAGTTCCTTAGCCATGAGCTGCATGCCGTAGCAGATGCCCAGAATCGGTACTCCTGCTTTGAACACGCCGGGATCCACCTGGGGTGCATTTTCAGCATTGACACTGGATGGGCCGCCGGAGAAAATAATGCCCTTCGGATTTTGGGCAAGGATTTCCTCAGCACTCTTGTTGTATGGCAGGATTTCGCAGTAAACGCCGCATTCGCGGACACGCCGTGCGATGAGCTGGGCGTACTGGCCGCCAAAGTCAACAATCATAACAATTTCCTGATGTTTCATCTGTTTCCTCCTGTGGAGACAATATCAGTAACGTAAACAATGTATTCCTTATTATATCACATTTGAAAGGCGGCTGGCGCCGCAGGTTGGCCGCCTGACGGCGGCGGGTTGTGTAGCAGGGTTGCGTTCGCTTTCGCTCAGGGGAAAGGTATCGCCTTTGGCGATGAATTTTATATGCTGCCAGAGGCAGCGAAAACCGTAAAACCGGGCTTCGCCCGATGGAAATGCACCCCTTTGGGTGCTGCGCACCACTTCCCCCGGAGGGGGAAGTTTATTCACTGCTCAGCCTTGAGCTAATTTAAGTAACTCTATGTTTTTCATAGAGCAAATCTCCCCCTCCGGGGGAGACGCCGCCGCAGGCGGCAGAAGGGGTGCATTTCCAATGTGTAGACCCTGCAGAGGGTCTACAAGTCGGGCAAAGTTGGTTCTTTGCCTGCACATAAAAGGACCTTCCTATGAATTGCCCGACCGATGCCAAAGGCGCGGTTGTATGGTTTTCCAACGCCCGTCAGGGCGGTTTGCCTGTTTTTCTCGGGCTAAAGCCCGGTTGTCTGGTTTTTACCAGCTCACTAGTGCACTAACCCACTAAATCTGTTTTCTACAAACCGGCGGCGAAGCCGCCCACCACAACCCTCGCGCCAGCGGCGCGTCAATCTTCAGAACCCTGAGAACCTTCGGCCCACAGGGCCGTCAACCCTCACGCCCGCCAGGGCGTGTCACGGCAGCCCTGTTTCAGTCCGCATCAAACAGGGGCAGCGGTTCCAGATAGATAATGTCCTTCCGCTTAGCAGCATCCCCTTCTGCCAGAATGGCTGCTTCGCCCACCACATGGGCCCCTGCCTTTTCGGCCAGTTGTTTCATGGCCTTCATGGATCCGCCGGTACTGATGACATCATCCACCAGGAGCACATTTCTTCCCTTCAGGAGTTCCACATCTGTATCCATAAGGTAGAGACGCTGTTTACCGGCAGTGGTAATGGATTCATCTTCCACCCAGATGGGATTTTCCATGTAGGCTTTCACGGATTTCCTGGCTACGATATACTTCTTCATGCCCAGCACACTGGCCAGCTCGTGAGCCAGAGGGATTCCCTTCGTTTCTGCCGTCATGATGATATCCGTATCTTTTGGCACCCTGGAAGCCAGTTCTTTGGCACAGTTTTCCACAATTTCCGTATCTCCCAGAATGACAAATCCCGCAATGGCCAATTTATCGGAAATATTCAGAATGGGAAGCTGCCTTGTGCAGCCGGCTACATGAAGTTCGTAATGTCTTTTTGCCATCATACACCTCGAAAAAAATAATGTATACTTTTTATGTAATATCCACCTGCGGCGGCGGAGTCGATGTGATTTCCACCTTCGGCGCTTCCGTAATGGTTACGGTCACTTGATCGGCATCGTCATTTCCTTTCTGAACGCTGCCCTTTTCCTTCACCCCGTTTTGTGCGGGCGGAGCCTGTACATCCATCAGGGAAATCGCATCATCGGGCGCTGTTTTTCCCGGATTGTCCTTCTTTGTCTCCATGATCTGGTCAATTTCACCGGACAGCCGGTCACGGGTACTGTCATCGGTCATGGCCTGTCTGATGAAATACACGGTCCGCGCTGCAGGATCCTCCGTATTGGAAGGGATTTCCCGCCAGCGCCCGTCCTGCCCCAAGGCCCAGGCCTTTCCATCCACGCTGTAGCGTACATGGATCCAGCTCTCTGTATAAGTTTGGGCGGACTTCACATCCACTATTTTTACCTTTGTCTGAAGGCCATCTTCAAAGACATCCTCCACCGTCAAAGTAGATAAATCAAGAAAAATGCCTGTGGCGCCATCGTTATAAATACCACCGGTATTCTGTATCATAGGATAGGTCTTGTCCCCATTCAGGTAATAAGGCTCAAAAGCTTCGGCCATCCCTCCCCAGGAAAAAGCCAGAGAGACCCCTAAGACCAGTGCCCACTTTTGAAATCTCTTCAACCCTTATCATCTCCTGTCTGATTCAATACCTATTCTATTGTACAATAAATTTGGCTGATTGAGTACTGATTTCATAGAGGAATATGATGTGTTAAAGAAAAGGTTTCAGCGGGTGTCGGATACCGCTGAAAGCGGCGGAGACCAGGGCCGTCAGTCTCCTCAAATTTTCGGACCTGTCCTCACCTCTGTGGGAGAGCTGCTTTCTCAGGAAGCCATGCGGTAAGCGGCCAGCGGATAGCCGATAGCGGACCACTCCTCCGGCTCACGGATCAAAAAAATCGGCGTTCCTTCCTAAGGAGGGATGCCGATTGGCTATGGCTCTTATTAAGCTCCCAGTTCGTCCAGCAGTTCTTCCGCTGCGTCTACAGACTCCTGAATCTCAGGGCGGACCGTAGCGTCATCATTAAGGAACCGGACTTCCGAGAGGGCGCGGATGAGGCGGGCAATCTGGGCCGTGCGGCCGATTAAGATTTTCTGGGCCGGAGAGTATTTCTTCCAGTCATTGCCAGCATCATTCTGAATGGATTTGATATCTTCAATGCCATCTTCAAAGTAATCGGACAGGTCGAGGAGCGCATCTTCCGCTTTTCTGGCTTCGTGGCGGACCAGCTGCATGCGGATGCACATGTTCTTCACATCCTTCTGGAATTCCTGAAGACGGGCGCTCATATCCTTCAGGGCATTCACATCTTCTGTTCCCCCGGTCACATCCAGTCCTTTGATTTCCGGTACCTTGGCATACTGGTCCAGCACGCCGGCGCCAAATCCGACAGCATCCACTGCACCTGCCAGGGTAACCACACTCATGGCTTTAGCGGACAGTTTTTCCATTTCCCGCCAGTTCTTTCTTTCCTTATTGAAATGTTCCAGTCCTGCCAGCGTATCGCAGTCGTGGAAGTCCACATTTTTCAGCTGGGCAAAGAGGCTGGTGAATTTTTTCATATCGCCGGACATGAGTGTGATTCTCACACGGTCCAGCTCTCCCAGTTCATCCTGGGCCCTGACCTTGGCCCGGTTGATTCTTTTCGTAGCCCTTCTTCTGGCCCTTTCCACTTCGCCGTTGATGCTTTCCGGACGGGCAGAATTGGAATTACCGCTGACTGCCCCTGCAATCATGCGCAGAATAAAAGAAATCGACATGACTCGTTCCCCCTTCAATCAGTATGATCTATCGAAACCGGGAAGCACTGATAAGTGAAATACATAAAGGAAACAGGAATGAAAGAGCCGCCTGCAGATATACATCTGCCTACAGCTCTTCCTCATGATTTCCAGGAAATAAACCAGCGATTCCCTATATATCTATATATGATTATAACATATAAAAAGTTTCTATGGAAAAAGAATCGCACTCACTGCCATATCCTGTGCTTTCAGGCATCCCGGAAAGCCAGTGCCTTCTTTGCCTTTTCGATAGCCTTTTCGCTTTCCTCACTCACTTCACCTTTGTCATTCAAGAGATGGGGGAAGAGGATGGTAATGAGCTGGGCACACTGGATAGCCCGGGCCACCTGCATCTTTTCAGACTGGGAATAGCGGTTCCAGTCTTCTCCTTTTCTTTCCAGAATGGTTTTCAAATCATCAATGCCGTCCACGAAATAATCATGAAGATCATTGAGGCAGTCTGCCTCTTCCCTGGCCTTCCGGCCAATTTCATCGATAGAGGCAGTGAGTTTTCTCACATGGTTCTGATAATTCTTCAGCTCTTCGATGAGCTCATGAATGTAGGTCATATCCATGCTGTGGAAACGTTTATTGTCAATATTCACCTTCGGAAGGATAGCAAAGCTGTCCAGAATACCAAATCCCAGAGCCATGGGAGAATATGCAGCAGCACTTACCGCTTCCAGGCTGGCAATCTTATCTGCCCGTGCAATCATGTCATCGACCTTAAAGCCTTCTTTCAGGAAGCTTTCAATTCCCGGAAGGCCTTCGCAGTCTTTCATGTTAAAATTGCGAATCATGGCGCAGTACTTAGTAAATTCTTCCATATGGCTGGAAGTAGCGGATACCTTGGCCCGGTCCATTTCACCGATTTCATACTGGGCGCGGCTGCGAAGGCGAAGCAGTCTTCTCCTTACACGACGGAATGCTTTATGAAGCTCACCCTCCAGATCCTTGATATAGGTTGAATCCTGAATTTTCCCATCTTCCATTGCCTGAAGAACCTGAAGAACATAAGTTATAGTCATATCAATTCCTCCTTTGGACTATCGGAAACCCCACCCGCGGGGATTTGGACCATGAATCAGCACAATAACAGAAACCCGTTTCTTCTTCATCCGTCACGGCTCTCTTCCTCCTGCCTTTTCGCAAGGCCTTTTCTTACACCATTAATTATACACCATTAGAAAAAGACAGATTTTATAAAAACCTTTTTTCATTACAGAAAAAATTTATAAGACGCAACAGAAAAGAAAGGGCTCCGAGGACTCTGAAGGTTCAAAAGGGACGTTTGACGCCAGCTCTGCAGACAAGGGGCTTACGTTTCTTAGGATTGACGTCCCTATGGGGCTGAGGGGTGTAGACAGCCCTTTGGTCAATCATGATAAAGTCATCGTTACGGTCTTGCCTTTATGTCACCACGGCTGCATGACAAAGCACCAAAGCCCCTTTTACAGAGAGGAGCTTTGGCGTCGGAGGATAGCTGGATTTTCGTAGAAAATCCGAGACCCCAAAGAGGCCTAATAATTTTAAGGTGTCCCGGGTTATGGGATTTCCTTTCCAATCCTGATCCCGCCATGAACCGCTGCCTTCATTTACCATTTTCCCACAAAGGGCACCCATACCCACATGAGGAACACATAGAAGGCGCAGCCTGCCAGAAGGCCCACCAGGGCGCCATTGATACGGATGCCTTCCAGTTCGCTCCATACCTTGGATTCCACAAATTCATTGAGCTCCCGGTCTGTGAAGTTTTCCAGCACTTCCGTCATGGCAGGGGCCAGCCAGCCGTGTTCATAGGAGATGATTTCCACGGCCAGGTCTCTGGCGAATCGGTCCATTCGTTTTCGGAAGCCCTCGTCATGGCCGGCGGCCGTAATAGCGTGGTGCAGGGCATTTTCCAGCTGGGGAACTAATTTTTCATGGAAGGCCCTGCCTTCTCCCCATTCTTCCATGAAACGGTCCACCGCCTCTTCCACTTTATCTTCCACCGGAAAGGAAGCGAAGAGGATCCTGCCGAAATCTCCCAGTGCTCTTTCCGTGGCCTCTTCTTCCAGGAACCGTCTCACCATGCTGTCCCAACCGGAAAGGAGGGTCTTGCGGAAGGGATTGTCTTTTTCCTTCCAGGTTTCTATTTCTTCCCCCAGGGCATCCATGGCAGAGTCCGCCAGACTGTCGTAGTCTATGGCACCGAAAAATTTTCCAAGACCGTAGGCCAGAGAGCCGAAGAATCCCTTTTCTTCCTTATCCCCCTTTTCTTCCAGGAAACGGGCCAGGGCCTCTCTATTTTTCTCGTCTCTGGTCCTTTTTTCCGCTTCCTCCAGAATTTTGTCAAGCCACTCTTCTCGATTCATTTCAGAAAGGATTTTCTCTTTAGCAAAGGCAGTAAAGGAAGCGAGCTTCTTTTCTCCTTCCCTTCTTGCCATGGAGGCGGCATCGTTTTTATGGGCTTTGACAAAGGAAACGAACCAGGTCCCTGCTTTTTCCGCCAGATTTCTTTCCAGGCCTTTCCGATTTTCTTCTTTTTCAAGACGGCTGAACACCAGACGGGAAGCAGAAAAAGTTTCCACTTTTTTCAGCATGTTTTCTCTGGAAAGGAGGGTGCTGTTGACCTCGCCCAGCTTTCTGATAATCCGCTTTCTGCTTTTGGGGATAAGCCGTCCCACCGGCAGATGGAAGGGCCGCCGGAAAAGGGCTTCCACCGCAATGTAGTCCGCCACGCAGCCGATGAAGCAGGACTGGGCCAGGAAATAGAGCACAGAAAGCCAAGTCTCTTTCTGCCAGGGACTCCAGCGGCTTAGGCAAAAGGTGAGAAGGAAAAGAAGGAAAGCGGCTGCCATGAGAAAGTTGGCCCGCTGATACCGTTTCATACCATCACCCCCGCTGCAAAAAAGGCAAGTCCCAGCAGAGCACCGAAGAGGGAGCCGTTCATTCGGATGGCCGCCACTTCTTCCGCCGCCGCCTCCTCTGCAAGGCGGGCCATGGCACTTCCGTCGTACTGGGAAAGCTTTCTTTCTACCACCGATGATACAGCCTCATGGATTTCCTTTACATGGGGCAGCGCCAGGGAGAGGAGCCAGGCGTCGAAGCGGCGCCGTTTTCCCTCATCTTCCATCATGTTTTCAGCGTACAGTAGGATTTTCTCCGCCAGAAGGCCTGCCAGCTCTTCATGATGGGCCTGCCATTCACCCAGAAAGAAATCCTTTCCTTTCTCTTCCAGCACTGTTTCTGCCATATGAGAAATTTTCCGGTTCAGCTCCTGTTTCCAGGAGCTGTCGTTAGAAAGTCTTTCCAGCAGGCTGTCATACTTTTCGCCCAATGCCTTCCTTACCTCGCTGTCCTCATGAGTCAGGGTATCAGCCAGGTCAAAAATCTTTTTCTGAATGCCTTTGATGAATTCCTCATCCCTGTCCTTTACGGCCTTCCGGAAGAGGCGGTGAAAATTCAAAGGACCATGAGCCTCATAATGGTCCCAGGCGGTGCGGTAAATGTGTCCTATTTCTTCCAAAGTAAACTCATCCTGCAGGAAATGGCGTACTTCCTCTGCCAGGGCCTCCGAGAGGGCTTCTTTTTTCTCATATTTCTTAAAGGAAAGCATCACCGATGCCAGAATGGCGGCCCAGTCGATGGCAGGAAGAAGGGCAGAAAGGCTCTTTCCTGCCATCTGCCACAGCCATTCCTCGTGGAGAGAGGAAAAGGCGGCCTCCAGACCGTCGGTCAGAATGCGGCTGAGTTCCTGCCGATGCTCCTTCAGCCAGCGCTCCACCACTGCTGACGGCACATGGTTCACCAGCAGCCTCTTCAGCCGCCGTTCGGAGAGGATTTCCTCCGTCACCATGTCTTTTGCCATGGCCACGATTTTATCCCGGCTTTTGGAGATGAGGCTGGTCCGAAAAGGTACGCCCAGGGGCTTCCTGAAAAGAGAAGTGACGCCAAACCAGTCTGCAAAGCCGCCTACGGAAGCGGCAAAGGACAGGTGAAACAGGGCTCCTGCAGCCAGACTGCTTTCCTGGAAGGGAGCTGATGCCAGGGCGGCGGCAATGGAAATGCCCAGTATGCCGTCAGCCATCGTTTTTTTACGCATAAATCCTCCTTTCAGTAATCCAAAGTAAACACAGATGTATCCATAAATGAGCCAAGAAAAGAAACCCCATGCTCCAATGGCACCAGCGTCGCCCACACTCTTGTTATTTCGACCGCAGCCGGTCAGCCACCAATAGGAAAGCCTTTTATTGGGCAGGCTGGAGGCCAGCTTCGGCTGCCTTGGAGACTCCATGCAGCGTCTCCACAGAGTGGAGAAATCTCCCGCCCCAATGACACCAGTGCCTCCCCAAGGCCTCCATGTTTCAATCAGCCCTTTCCTCGATTTCTTCCATGATGTTCCGGATTCTTTCCGCATTATCCCGATTCCCGGCGGCCCTGTTCAGCGCCAGACACACAGAAAGATTGGCCAGGATATAGTTCTTTTCCGTCATAAAGGCGCGAAACCTTTTTTCATACATGACTTTCGTATGGCAGATGGCAGGACGGCAGTCATAGATACGGCATTTTCTGCTTTTCCTGTCATAAAAGGAGCACTGTCCTTTTTCATCAAGAAAGGGCCTCAGTTCTTTCACGTACCGGGCCTTTTCGCAGCAGAGGCCGCAGGCCAGACAGGGAAAATCCATTATCCCTCTACCTTCGGCAGGAAGGCCTCCACCTTTTTATAGGCCCTAAGGGACTCCTCTGTCACCGCCCCCTCTTTGGTAAGGATAGGCGTATCAAGCACCGCCTTCACGGCACCGGCGGTGGCAAGGGCCATGGCAATGGTCTTTCTTTCCTCTTCACCGTAGTCCCGATAGTCTGTCCCCTTTTCCTTCACCACCTCTTCCATCTTTTCAATGAGCGGCCTGAAAAGCGTGTCTACCTGGGAAATCAGGTCTCTGAACATATCCGCCCGTTTTCCGATGGCCCTGCAGGCGTCTCCTGCCAGTTTCATCTGCTCCTCCGCCTCCCGGGCTTTGGCCCGGTTGCTCCTGGCCATATCCAGATTCTTATCAGCCCTGGAATCCATCATGAACCCCATCACCGCAATGGCAGGGCCTGCCACCAGACCACCCAGCACAGCGGTGCCTCCTGCAATGCCAAGACCTCCGGCCGCCAGGGTGCCGCCGCCTAAGAGGGCCAGGGTAGCATTGGTGGCCGCTGCTCCTGAAAGGCCTGCAATGGCAGCTCCCGTGCCGGCGGTGCCCAGAAGACCGGCAGCACTGTAGGCGCCAAAGGCCATGAGCCCTCCTGCCGCCAGTCCTTCCACGGTGCCCGAAGCCATCTTTGCAGCCAGGCTTCCCAGCTCTCCCATTTCCTTCAATGTATCCTCATTCACTTCAAACTCCGACAGCTCGTCCATGCCGACGGAATCTGCAAGTTCCACGTGATGAATCTTTCCGAAGGTGTCCACGAAACGGGTGACACTGCCATGAAGGATATCCACCTTCGCCTGGCCCAGATTTTCCAGGGCCTTTCCTGCCTCGTCCCGGGCAGCCAGGAGCTCCTTCTTTGCATTTTCAAAGGTCTCCTGGGCCCTGCGATTCATCCGCCTGGCCCGGGCATTTTTATCACTGGCGTCCAGCGCCTTCTTCGCCCCCACAAGCCCTGCCGCCACAGCAATACCGCCAAGAATGAATGGAATAGGCATAATAAACCTCCTTATAACTTAATAATGTCATCACTCTTCATTAAATCATCGAACTCATCCATATTTCTGAAGGAAACCTTCCCGCCCAGCCGGCGGGTGATTTGATTCGCCCCATGGATATAGCCGTCGGCATCCCCCAATTTCAGGCCGGACACCATATTTCCCAGAGCTTCATCAAAGGCCTTCCGGTTTTCTTTGAAATATTTCTCCGTGATTTCATCCAGCTCCCGCCGGTACTCCTGTATCCGGCGAATAGATTCCCCGCATTCCTTTTCGATGCGGATGCGCTCCTTTCGGGCCAGCTTTGCCGAAGACAGGGCGCCGCTCAATGCGGTAAACACCTTTCCCGACAGCATATACCCCACCATGCCGCCGATGAGTGAACCGATGACAGGAAGCGGTATCAACACAGCTCCCGCATACATGCCGGCCGCCGCGGTGGACGTGGCAATCCCCGTTTCCCCCAGCTGGGCAATACACTCGGAAGCGGTGATATTTCCATAGATATAATTTTTAATAATCCCCGCCGTGGCAAGAACCGCCGCCACCACCTTTCCCGGCACACCTGCCTGTCCCAGCATGCGGGCCAGGGAATTGGAAGATGCCGAAAGGCTATGGGAAATGACACTCACTGCGCCGCCGGCGGCATAGGAAAGGGCTGCCGCCGTGCCCGTCGCCTTCACCAGGTCTTTGATGGCTTCACCGGGCTCCTTCTTCCCTTCAATCACTGCCACCATATTATCCACCGCCGCCATGGCACCGGAAAATACCGCTGCTCCGGCAGCGGCCTTTACACCGGCGTCATGAAATTCGGCAACCAGATTTCCTGCCCCCTTCAAGGCAAGGGACCGGTCCACATGGCTGCGCGCCTGCCGGCCGTCCTCCATGGCCCGCTCCTTCGCCTCTTTGGAAAGGTGGATATCCTTATCCGCTAGATACCTGTCATCGCCGTAGAAATCGGAATTTCTCCGATCCCGTTTCGCATTATTCAACTTCCGGGAAATAGTCTTCAGATTCTCCGGGCTGTTCACCGCGTCCTTGATGTCGCTATTGGTGACCCAGGCATCGTCCTTATGGGCCTCAAAAATCCGGTGCACCGGTTCCACATGGTCCGCCTCCGCCAGATGCTCCGTCCACTTCTTCCCATAGGCCAGCTTCGCCTCCTGCTTCCGAAGAAACAGCTTCTTTCCCGTATAGGGATCCTTCACCGCCTTCCCCGAAGCAAAGAGATTCTCCTTCGCCAACCGCTTCGCCATGCCGTCGTCAAAGAGCTTCCGGTTCCCCCTATACTCCAAAGGCTTCCGGTACACCTCAGCCAGCCGCCGCACCGATTCATCCACCGAAACCCCCGCTGCCAGAGCTCCCAATGCATTCTCCGCCCGCCGCTGGCGCCTTTCCTCCTCGTCCATACCTGACCTCCCCATGAAATCAAAGACTGTGGGTATTGAGTATTGCGTGTAATGTGTTTTCTTCATTATAACCTATTTTCAAGGAGAAAGGTTCTTAAGATGGACTGGTCTAAAAGCCGGAGGGTTCGTAAGTTTGACAGCGGCTTATGGACACGCCTGCGGCGTGAGGGTTCAGAGGGTTCAGAAGGTTCATAGGGTTCATAGGGTGGCGGTATCGCCTTCGGCGATGCGTTTTGTAGTCAGCGTTACGGGATTTACTTTATGTCACCAGTGCTGCACGACAAAGAGGAAAAGCCCTCCTTCCCCAGCAAGGGGCGCCGAAGGCGACGGAGGATAGGGGAGTCAGTTGCATAAAAAGCAATTCCTCTAAATTTCGGACCTATCCTCAGGGCTTCGCCCAGCTCCTTCCTGGGGAAGGAGCCTAAAGCCGCCTCCGGCGGCAATGGTAGACGCCCTTTAAGGAAGCGCTGATTAAATCATTGTTTGCTTTTATTCTTGAATTTTTATGCAATGCGAGGAATGGGCTGACGCGAATAGCGAGCTATTTAAGGAAGCCCATGACGAAACAGTGCATAAAAATTCTTATAAAAGAAAACTCTATGAATTAATCAGTGCTTCCTTAAATGAGGAAGGGCGCCTCTTATGATAAAATTGTAAAACCGCGCCCTTGGCGCGATAGGAAAACATGCCAACCGGGCTGGCGCCCGATGGAAATGCCCCCCCTTACGCCAAAGGCGTGTCCCTTACGATTTCCCTCAGAAACTCTTCCACCTGTTTTGACAATGACAATCCTGTCCGGCACCAGATGGCGAAGTGTTCGCAGTTGTTGGAAAAGAGGCTGTAGTCCGTTTCTCCCAGCCTCGACAGGGCCCGCTCCACCGTTTCCTTATGGCTGTAGAGGTGGTAGCCGGCGATGGGCATGGATTTCGGGAAACGGCAGATGCGATAGCCGTCACTGTCGGCCACGAAGTCGTCCAGCGCCGCCTTTCTCACCCGCACGTCGCCGCCCCAGTCGCCGTCATCGGAGGCGTAGTGTACCACCAGACCCTTGCCGATGTACACTGCAAAATGTTCATACAGATTGCCCCAGCGGGAGACAGAGAGCACGTCGCCGGGGTAGAGGCGTTTGTGGGACTCCGGATAATCATGGGCTCCCAGAACCACCCGCTTCAGGGCATAGCCCAGAAGGGCATCGCAGATATCGTCCATACTTTCACCTTCAATCATCCAGACCGTCAAAGAGCCTGTCGATTTCCTCATCCAGCTCATCCATGAGCTCGTCCGCATCGTCCAGGGCATCGAAGGCTTCGTCCGCCATGGACTCTGTCACCCTGTCCAGCGCCGCCAGCTGCTCCGGCGTGAGGGAGGAGAGGAAATCATCCAGAGCGTGGTCCCCCTTCGTTTCCTCCTCCATCTCCTCCTTTGCCTTGGCAAAGTCCACCAGCTTATGCTCAAAGGGCACCTCCTCTTGTGCTTTTCCCTCAGCCGGGGCCTTTCCTTTCCCTTCTCCAAAATTGCCTTTGACTACTTTCATAAGACTCATCCTTTCTCTGTATTATGAAATCAACAGCTTGTATCTTAATTGTAGCAGAGCACATGGACAGCATATGGGATTCTGCTTTTCATAAAAAAGAAAATGAGGGAAATCAGATTCCCGTTACCCCCAGCCAGCGAAAGGAGTAAAAGACCGCATAATCATTTGACAGCCGATGGAGCGCTTCGTATACCAGCTTCTCCCCTCACTGCCATGAAAATCCGTCACAGGGGATGGATAAAAAATGGCTATACCCTCTTTTCCTCCTTATGAAAAATGCGGGAGCCCTGTCCCGCATTTCATAGACACACCAGCAAATCCTCACAGCACTTTGGAAAGAAGCCACAGCACCACGGCCGCGATGACTACATAGTAGATGAGTGACAAAGAAAACTTAACCAGAAGTACCGCTCCTATCAGCGTAAGGATCAGACAGCCGCAGCCTTTCATGATGGCCTCCTTTCCGTTTTACTCAAGATATTAGTGATTCCATGACGGCAGTAGACATTGGATAGGTAAAAATGGACATATCTGCCATAAAATTCTTTCTTCGCATCAGCCGTTCACACGGACAGCATATGGGATTCTGCTTCTCCTTCAAAAGGAAATGAGGGAAATCTGATTTCCCCACTTAGTCTTAGAAATTATCCGAAAACTGCTTTCGTGCGTCGCTTTCTGCATCTCCGTGACAGCTTATTGCCTGCTGCAGCAGTGCTTTGGCTTTGTTTTTATCCACAGGGACTCCACGTCCCCACAGATAATTCATGCCTAAATTTCGCATAGTCCAGTCAAACCCCTGCTCTATTCCCTTCCGAAACCATGAATTAGAAGCTTCATCAATCTTCATTTACTGATAATCAGCCCCTAAATATTCGACCAACCTTTATTAAATAATTGGCTGCCTCTCCGGCATGGTCACCATTCATCACATACACCTGTTCATAGGAATTGACTTTTTCTTCCCCTTCAGCCCTCCGTTGAGCCCACTTCCAAAGCGTCCGCCAATAACCTGCATCCACGGCTTTTTTCTCCCAGTAATAGCCGGCTATTTCATTATTAATTGTTCCATAATAAACATCTCCCAATTCATCCTGGGCAATGATGTTTCCTGCAGACGCCAGCCGTTTCATTTCAGGCAAGCACTCAAAGATAATCTTCTTCTTCTGTTCTTTACTGATTCCCTCTTCATAGGCACAGTTCAGCCTGCAGAGCACTTCTCCCTTATCGGCTCCCCGATGATGATATTTGAAGCCCTCTTCTGTATTCACAGAAAGGCCGGCCCAGCCGAAGCGGTAGTATTCGCCCATGAAGTACATGGCTCTAGGGTTGTCTCTTCTCACCAGTTCTTCAAAAAGAGGCAGTGCCTCTTTCTCATGGTCTTTGATGAAGAGATGCTGCGCCTTTTCCAGCAGGAGATCTGTGGGAATGCGTTCTCCCAGTGCCAGGGCCAGGTCCCTGTTCCAGGATGCAGCTGCCTGCGCCAGTTCCCTATAATCATTATGGATGATACCCAGGGCCGCTCCTGCCGCTTCGCCTACGGTCTTATGGGAAAGGTCCAGAAGGTTGAAAAGAGCGCTTATTTTCCGTAATCCCTCCTGTCCTGCTTTGAGCTGGCTGTACAGGAGAATGGCATCTACCGCAAAGAGGGCTTCCGCACCCGATTCCTTTACCTCCCTCATCCAGGATGCCAGCCTGCTGTGCTTTTCGCCAAGCTGGGCGGACATGAGGGCTTCCAGGCTCTCTTTGATTCCCAGGGCCTGCCGCAGGTTTTCAAGGAAAATCATGCCGTCTTCATAGCATTCCGCATAAGGATTCATGAGGAAAGCTGCGAAGATAAGGAGATTCATATAGGATGGGGCTCCCTCCTTTCCTGCCATGTAGTGCGCCATGGCAGGAAAGCTGCCTTTTGCCAACGCCTGCTGCAGCGCCTTTTCGGGACTGCCCCTCTCCGCCCTTGCTTCCAGCTGGTCAAATTCCTTACGAAGGGCCTCCGCCTCCTGCAGGATGGCCTCCAGTTTTTCCTTCATGCTTTCCATATTTTCCATAAAGATGCCTCCCTTCCCATGGCCTTACTTCACCGGCATAATGGTGCAGATGACGCTGGAAGAAACATTGTCCAGACTGAGAAGACTGCCGGATCGATAGTATTCATCTTTGGAAACAACTGGCTGGGCCGTGGATTCATTAATAGCTTTAATATGAGGGTCATCACCTCCATCAAAATTACTTGCCTCTTCATGCCAGTCGTTAGAAATATCCTGAAAAGGAAGATTGCAGATATCATCACTGTAATGCACAATGCCCCGACACTCTGCTTTTACTATGATCTCTTCATAATTTTCATCAATACTACCGAGTGTGTCTTCAACCGTTATCTTTCCTATATACATCCAGTTCTTCTGTTTATCGTAATATATACTGTCAAATGAACACGCATAATGATAATGCAAATATGTATAGCCATGATAACTATAGTGATGCTCTCCGCCTATATCTCTTTTATCCGTCTCCTCCCCTCCATAGATGACAAAGAGGATATCCCCTTCGTCCACGGCATCTCCTTCGTTTACCATAGTCTTGAGAATCAAATTATTGGCATAGGTAGGGCAGGTGTCTGCGTCCACATCGTCCAGCCGTTTCGGCCAGGCAGCGGTGTAGGCGGTTTTCAGCTCTTTAATGCCCAGGTAGGCCTTCGGCAGGACGGGATTCAGTTCTTCCCAGGCACCTGCCGCTTCCAAAAGTCCTTCTTTATCGCCCTTTTCTATAAAGCTCACGGCGTCGGCGGCTTCGGCGATGAGCTGTCCATCGGCTCCCAGAAGGTTATAGAGGGCAGAGAGCTGGCGAGTCACTTCGGCCTTGTCCTCTCCCTTTTTCATCTCTCCGTAGAGAAGGAAAGAATCGATAAGGAAGGACTGGACTGCTTCATTTCGGATAACGGAATAAATCACCTTTTCCATGCCCTTCTTATCCAGCTCCATGACTTCCGGCAGCAGTTCCTCCACCGCTTTCCCGCCAAGAGCTTCCTGCAGCTGTTCAATCATGGCCAGTCCTTCTTCCAGGTGTTCCGTGAAGGGCCGCATCATGAGGGCCGCCAGCAGAAGGAGACGGATGTAATCATCCCTGCCTTCTTCGTCTTTCATGAAATGGGCGTTAAAATTATATTCTCTAAGCCAGATGTGGAGACTGGAAAAGTCCACGGCTCCCATGATATCTTTCTTACTCTGTCCTTCCGGCTCTTCCTTCATCAGCAAGGTCAATTTCTTTATCAGAGATGATTGTACCTGGGCCAGGTTTTCCAGTTCATTCATCAACTTGATGGTTTCATCCTGTCTGTTCATATGATTACTCCTTTAATTCCTTTACTGCTCCGCTTGAGTATCGCTTCACTCCACCGGCGTGATGGTGCAGATGACACTGGAAGAAATATTATCCAGCTTCAGCAGACTGCCGGAGCGGTAGTATTCATCTTTGGAAACAACTGGCTGGGCAGTGGAATCATTAAGGGCTGTAATATGAGGATCACCAGTTCTATTCAATACTAATACTTTTCCTTCGTTGTTTTGCTGAATTATGGATATTAGCGAAATTATGGGTAAGGAAGATACAACTTTAATACGCTTCCAGCTAATGATATCCTGAAAAGGCAAAGTACAGATATCATCACAGTAATGCACAATGCCCTGGCACTCTGCTTTTACTATAATTTCTTCATAATTATCATCAATACTTAAAACAGAGTCGTCATCTTCATCCTTTATCTTTCCTATATACATCCAGCTCTTCTGTTCATCATAATATAAGGAATCAAAGGTATCCAAACAAGCGATATCAAAGTTCGCAATCCGTTGAACTGAATGCTTGTAGTCATGAGTTTTATCAATATCTCTTTTATCCTTCTGCTTTCCTCCATAAATGACAAAGAGGATGTCTCCCACGTCCACAGCATCTCCTTCGTTTACCATAGTCTTGAGAATCAAATTATTGGCATAGGCAGGGCATACGGAAGCATCCACGGTGTCCAAGCGCTTTGGCCAGGCGGCGGTGTAGGAGGTTTTGATTTTCTTTTCTTCATATGCAACTCCCAGATAGGCCAGTGCCAGGGCAGGCTGGAGTTCCTCCCAGGTTTCCACTGCTTTCTGCAGTCCTTCCCTGTCTCCCTTTTCTATGAAGTCCACAGCGTCGGCGGCTTCGGCAATGAGCTTTTCATCGGCTCCCAGAAGGCCGTAGAGGGAAGAAAGCTGGCGGGTCACTTCGGCCTTGTCCTCTCCCTTTTTCATCTCTCCATAGAGAAGGAGGGAATCGATAAGGAAGGACTGGGCCCCCTGGTTTTTCAAGACGGAGGCAATCACCTTTTCCATGCTCTTCCTATCTATTTCCATTACTTCCGTCATGAGTTCCTCTACGCCCTGCCCGCCAAGCACGTTCTGTACCTGCTCAATGAAAGCCAGCCCTTCATCCAGATGTTCCGTGTAGGGCTGCATCATGAGGGCCGTAAGAATGAGAAGACGGATATAGTCCTCCTTTCCTTCCCGGTCCTTCATGAAATGATTGTCAAAGGAATAATTTCTAAGCCACACGTGAAGGCCGGAAAAATCAATGCCCCTGTTTTTATTTCCGCTTTCTTTCTCTTTTTCCTCTTCATCCATCATGGCCAGCTCTCTTTCCAGGGCTTTCTGCTTTTCCGCCATGCTCTCCAGTTCTTTTCTCAATGCATCCCTTTTATCCATGGTACACACCTTCCTTGTGGTTTCTCAGATTTCACGTTCAAACCGGTTTAAAAGTCCTTCATAGGCTTTCAGGCTTTCGATGCTCTTTTCCTTATCCGCCATCTGCCGTGAGATTTCATCAAATTCCTTATTTACCCCTTCCAGCAGGGTATCAACGAAGGAATCCTGCAGGTCCATCATCTGGCTCCTGAATTTCTGTACTTCCTCGGATACCTGGTTTATCAGCGCTTTCACCAGTTCATCCAAGGAACGGCCAAGGAGCCGTTTCAAGCTGTCCCGGTCACCGGCGTCACGGACTTCCCCGGTGAAGGAAGAAGCAATCTCATCGGCAGCGGATTCGATGGACACCTGGAATACCGGAAGCTCTATGCGGTTCAGCGTTTCCTGCACGATAAGTCTCATGTGGTCAGGATTGAAATCGGCGGAGCCGGCATCCAGATTAGACACGATGGCCCGAAGAAGCCGGTTCTTCATCTGCCCCAGGTCCATGCCGTCCTCCATCTTTTCATCAGCCTGCTGCTGGGCTTCAGCAGCAAAGCGGCGCAGGTTTTCCAATGCATCGGAGGCATCCACATATTTATAGGAGGTGGTATAGGTATAGGTTTCCACATGGGACCTGCCCCAGGAAAGCGGATTAAACAAGCAACTGTCACTGACCCGGTAATGTCCCACATGCTCTTCCGTGCCGGTCTTGTCCTGCAAAGAGCCCCATTTGGCAGAAATGGAATGGAGCTCGCCTACCACGGCGATTTTTGCATGCTCCAAATCCGCCAGGGTCTGGCTGAACTGGTCGCCCACATCGCCGCGAACCTTAAGAATCTGGTCTTCCATGGCTTTCTTCTGCTTTGCCAGGTCATTTTTATCCTTATTTTCCAGAATGATAAGGTCCTGGTGCGCCTTTTCCGCCATCTCATGGAGCACATTTCTTATATTTTCCTGGAAGGCTGGAATCATGGTCTGCAGGGATTTGGCCAGCTTTTCATCCTTATGGGCAATCACGTTCCGGAAGGCTTTCTCAATGGGTGCCATGTCACCGATTTTAGCCACCATTTCCGGGGTCATGTCACCATGAGCCTCATCCAAAAGGTCAAACTGATATCGCTCATCTTCCGTATACTGGTCCACTGTCTTCCTGTCCATCCGGTGCATGAGGGATGAAAGAAAGAGAGGCTTCATGCAGGAACGCATGAGAGCGGCCCTTTCCATATGGCCTGCTTCGCTTTCTTCGTCAGCGTAGTGCCCGAAAGTTTCTTCCGCACAGGCAGTAAATTTTTCTTTTTCCTTTTCATAGGCTTCTTCCAGACTGTGATAGTCATAGGAGGCGTCCACCAGGGTATCGTCAAATTTACTGTCCAGCAATATGATTTCCCCCACTCCCTGCCCGGGCAGCTGGGCCTTCAGCAGGTCCACATCTTCCGCATCCAATGCCTGAGTTCCGGTGGTGAGGAAGAAAACCACATCGCACTGGGCCAGGAATTTCTTCGTGGTCTGGGTACGGGAAATGATGGGGTCATCGGTGCCTGGGGTATCCACGATAGACATGCCTTCCAGCTCCGGCCGCCGGATGCAGAGGGTCACGCTTTTCACCAGGGGCGTCACTTTGCCGTTGGCACCTACATACTCATTAAGTACGCTTTCCATGGATGATTCATCGGGAAGGGGTATCTCCTCCATTCCCTTCTCCAGATAGGGAGCCGGGAGAAGGCCGCTTTTCTTCACGTCTTCAATGAGCTCCTTGGCGGTTTCCACATCTTCCCTGCCGTTATCGTCCTCTTTGGCCAGCTTTTCCAGTTCCGCCCATTCTTTCGGGGTGTAGTATTCAATGGAAAGATGGGGCTCTTCGTCGTATTCGATTTTCGTTAAAGTCGCTGTTTTGGGACGGAAGGCATGGGGAAGCACGTCCTTTCCCTGAAATATAAGCTCATTCAGGAAGGAGGACTTGCCTGCTTTCACGCGGCCGATGACTGCCAGTGTGAGCTTCCGGTCTTCCTTTTGGAATTTTTCTTCTTTCTTTTCAAAATCTCGGAGAAGATTGTCTATCTTCTCACTGTCCCGAGGCGTCATATAGGGAGACAGGCTCTTTTTGATTTTATGGAGTTTGGCTCCCAGTCCCGCTAACCGTTCTTCCTCTTCTTTTGTTGCTTTAAACTGTATTGCCATGATTATGCTCCTTATTTCTTATGTGAAAGTTTCGACTGAAGCACCTGGAAAAGGCGGTCTTCGTAGGCCCTGCTTCCGGGGAGACCGCAGTTTTCCCTGTCTATGCCATGCAGCTTCAGCTGCAGTTTTTCCGCCATCACCGGGTCTTCTTTCTTTCCCTTTTCTTCCATGAGCTGGGCAAGGATAGAAGCAGGGTCGGTGGCATTTTCCTCGGCAAGCTCCAGTTCACTGGGTTCGGGCATGTCGATATGGACTTCTGCTGCCACTTTCCTTATCTGGTCAAAGAAAGCGCCCCGCTCGGTTTCCAGATTCTGCATCGCTTCTTTCAGACGGCCAATGCGGGAGGTCAGAATGAGTTTGGAATCATTGAGGTTGGCCCGCACGTCTTCGTTGTCGGAGAGAAGCATGGCCTGGTTTACCCTTTTCAGCCTGGATTCTTCATCCGCCAGCTCCCGGCGGTAGTATTTCCTGCATTCCACGAAGAGTTTCATGAAATCATGGCCAAAGCGGGAGGAACCTTTTCCTTCGTTCAGTTCATCCAGAAGATGGTGGATGGCCTCGATGTCGCTTCCGATTTTCTCCTTCCAGCGAGGATAACGGGTATATCCCCATACCCCCTTCACTGCAATGCCGTTCTTCATGAGCTCTTCCTTAATACCTGCAATGACGCTTTTGTATTCATCCAGCCCATGAATCAGCACTTTTTCTGCCTTGTTTAAAATCACCGCCTTGGGAATGGTAGAGTCCAGACCTTTCAGAAAATGGATGTCTGCAGCGGTAATGAGAGCCCCGTTTACGAACCAGAGGATGAAATGGCTGTGATTCAGCTGTTCCTGGGCAATCTGCTCATCGGTACGGGCGGAATAGGTTTCCATTTCAGGCTTGGAATAGCCCGGCGTATCCAGAAAGGCGATGTGCTCATATTTCTGGAGGGGCGTAGCGATAAACATACGCTGCAGTAGCTGGCCCAGGGAAACGCCGGGGTTGTCCTTTTCAAAGTCGTGGCCGATTTCCTGCACGTCGGAAGCGGTTAAACCAGAGATACGGGAGTCAAACATATTGACTGCGTCAATCTTTTCCTCTCCTTCTGCATGGAGCAGGTAGGTAGGCACAGCGGTGGAAGCGGCGGTATCCGTCGGGAGGAGCTGCACCTTTTCTTCCGTATTTTCACTGAGCATGCCGTTCAGGAAGGAGGATTTCCCGGTGCTGAACCCGCCGCCCAGGGATACGATGTTTTTACCAATGAGCTGCCGGAATACCAGGAAATCTTCAAACTGTTCATACACTTCCTCCAGGTCAAAGCAGAGAGCCGGGAGGTTCGGCGGCGCTTCCATTTCCAGCGCCTTCGGCAGCCCTTCTTTAATCATCTTCTTGATTTTGTGGGCCGACACCATAAGGCTGCTGTTGTCGGGCTTTAGAACCACCAGCTTTTTCAGAAGGTCAAACTGGGATTTTACTTTATCGTCCTGTTCCATAATCACATCTCCGCTTCTGCTAGGATTTTATCCACTTTTTCTTCATCTTCATGAAGCTCTGCCAGATAGGCTTCTTTCTGCGCTTTTTCTTCATTCACCTTCTCAATCAGGTCATCCAGTGCTTTCTGCTCGGACTGCACCTGGGCTTCAACTTCCTTAGTGATAGCATGGTCAATATTTTCCATCTGTTCATGGATGGCAGATTCTACAATGCCCGCAGCCTGATCCGCAATCTGGGGCACATATTCCAGCCGGAACTGCTGCACCGCCTTTGCCTTCGCCTCTTCCCGGGCATTGGACTTCCCGAAAAGGCCGATAACGATGGCTGCCAGTCCAGCCAGAATCTGGACGATGGGGTTTGGTATCTTAAGGCCTATCATAGCTAAAATGCTGACGATTCCCTTCTCCACCACCTTTGCAGAAAAGAGGGCGGTAAAGGCGCCGCCGGAAGTGGAGCCGGTGTCCAAATGGATATCAGGCAGTGCAATATGGATGGCATCTTTGATACGGCCCAGATAGGATACGACCTCCGGTTCAAAGGTATTCTTCAGCCCTGCTTTGATTTTTTCGCTGACAATGGAATTCACCCGGGCTCTGGCGGTTTCCTGTCTATTATCTGCCATGAGCTCTGCAAATTCCGGCGCAAAGTTTTCCAGGGCAATCCTCACATCGCTGTTGATACTCTGTATGCAGGATGGGATACGGCTTTGGAAGTCGACTCTTTCTTTTTCCAGCTTTGCTTTCAGATCTTCCAGATTTTTCTGTTTCTTTTCCTTCTCCTCTTCCAGGTCCGACACGCTGCAGTCCGCTTTATTGATGGCAGTGGTGATGTACTGCTTCAGCAAACCTGCATAATTTCTTTCTTTTGCGGTAACTTCCTTTTTAAACAGCTCCCGGCTCTGGGCCTCCAGTTTCTCCAGTACCGTCTTGAAGCCTTCCACATCAATGTGCTTCCCCTTGGCGTTTGTGCGGTAGATGGATACGCCGGACATGCCAACGCCCTTCGTGAGCTGTCTTTTCAGGTTATCCACGCACTGCTGTAATTCTTCCGGCACAACAGCCTGGGATTTGGTCACAAGGACGTAAACGGGCATATCATAAAACTTCAGTTCCTTCAGAAAATCCATGGTGTCCTTCTCCATGGTGGAGCTCCTTGCTGCAAAGGTAAGAATATAGGCTTTGCTTTCAGGAAGGTACTCATTAATGGCTTTATTATGAAGGGCAATATTGGTACCGAACCCAGGCATATCGACGATGCGCACGGAGGGAACGGTCTTCAGAAATTCATCATGAAGGGTAAGCTGCAGTACGGACCATTCGTCTACCCGGAAATTTCCTTCATGCACTTCATCCCAGGTCACTTCCCTGGTGCGGAGAATTTTCCTCCCGCTTTCATCCTTCTTCACAAGAACTGCCTTTTCTTCAGGCCCATAGGTGATTTCCGTAGGGATGGACGTTTCCGGCCGCGTATCCACTGACAGCAGCTTTCTTCCCAAAAGAGCATTAATGAGGGAACTTTTCCCGGTGCTGAACCGGCCCACCATGGGCGTGGTCACATGAAAATCCTTCATTTCCTCTTCATAGGCAGAAATATCTTCCGTGTCCAGCTCATACTTTTCCATCATGGATTTCAAACTGTCCAGCTGATTTTCGTATTTTTCCATTTCCTGTATTTCCATATCCCTATCCCCCATCTTTATCAGTAAGGAATCTTGCATTCGTACTTGCTGCAGCTCTGCCAGGATTTCTTTTTCATCCGCACGGTCTTCATGCACAGTGCTTCCTTCGACATATCGAAGCGCCAGAATCCGCTGGAGCCGCCTACCGGTTCTATGGCGGAATTGGTGGGATCGTACCAGTATTTGCAGAATGCACAGAAGCGGCAGGTTCTTTCGCGGATATTTGTCAATTTCATGCTCATGATGTAATCTCCTCGCTTTGTAAAACCTTCACCCATTTCCCCTGGCTGCCCAGCCACATGTCCAGTCCTTTGCCGTAGGCTTCGGCGGTCAAAGTATAGATACCGTCTTTATGGGATAGGATGCGGGCGGTGGGAAGGCGGTCGAGCACTGCTTCCACGGAGGGACCGCTGTAGGTGAATGTGACCCGGCGCAGGACGCCGGGGTACATGAACTGCACCCGTTTCCGGAATTCTCCGTCCTTGAACCGGTCCTGGTAGGGCACCTGGAAATGGTTTCCTGTCTTTTCCATGGTTCCTATACGGTCCACCCGGAAAATGGTGGGAAATTCCGTTTCCTCTTCTTTGTAGGCCACCAGGTAGAAATAGAATTCGGAGAAAAGGAGGGCCACCGGCTTGGCGGTGTGCTCTTTTTCTGCCCCGTCCTGCCGCTTGTAGGAAAAACGGATGATTTCCCTATTTTTGATGAAAAGGGAAATATCCCACAGGGCATCCAGCAGCTTCTTCCCATGCCGAGGCGGGACGTAGCAGAAGGTTTCGTTCCGTATCATGTCTTCCACTACCTTGCGCCCTTCTCTGGGACAGGCTTCGATAAGTTTGTACAGAATGGTGTGGAGTTCTTCTTTGGCAAAGGCCCGGCTTTCCAGAAGGATTTTCGCCATGGCCAGGATTTCCTTCCTGGTGAGGCATCTGCTTTCCTCCTCCACCAGACGGTATCCTTTCGCCTGCCTGTCGTAGCAGATGTCCGCTGCCCCTTCGTCCCTGTCGCCTGCCAGGTAGCTCCGGATGTCATCGATGTCCCGCTGGATGGATTTCTCCGTGACTCCGTATTCTCGGGCCAGCACTTCCTTGGAAATCAGTTCGCCCCGGGATAGGCGGTGGTATATTCCTAAAAGCCGCTGACCCTTGTTTTCTCCTTCTGCCATATTTCCTCCTCTCTTCCTTCATTGTAGCCAATCACATGGACAGCTGGTGGGGTTCTGCCAAAAAAGGCGCAAAGAAGCCCATGCACAGAAGACACACCTCCTGCACACGGACTTTCCATGATTTATATGAAATAGTACCTGCTTTTCCCGTTTCTTCCCACAGATAAGCGGACATGACAGCACCCCCATCAAGGCTTATTAGATAGTAACGTTCAAGAAGTTTTAACTCATAAATATTTTATATGTTCCCATGACTTAATTATAACCCATGAATCACGTCCCAGAAAGCCCCAGGTTTGACCTTATTTAACTCATTTTTTAGCATAATGAGGCGCATTGTCAGAAACCGCCCGTTTCCGCCGTCCCTGCAGCTTTCATTTCTCCATGGAAGCCGGCTGTTTCCATTTCTTATCTTGTGAAGCTAAATTTTTAGCTTATTTAGGTGACATGCCCGTCCCGATTTCATCATATAATATAATAAAGGAAGTCAAAGACATGAGAGGAACGGTTATGGAAACAAAGCGGGAAATCATCATGCGCCAGATTGGCGCGAAAATTGCGTATCAGAGAAAGATTCACGGCTACAGCCAGGAGCAGCTCTCCCAGAAGCTTCATCTGGGCAAGACCGTACTGTCCCGGGTGGAACGGGGCAAGTACAACCAGAACATCTCCCTCAATATGCTGCTGGATATTGCCGAGGGCCTGGGCGTGCCGGTGTCGGTGTTCGTATCCTTCACGCCGGGGGAGCAGGCCCTCTGGAACGGCTACGGCCTCCGGGATACGGTGGTGACAGAGGGAGACGTGATGAAATTCGTCCGCCGCCTGCACGAAAAGAATCCGAACTCTCCCCTCTTTCATGATGACAAGTAAGGGAGAATGGTAAATAGTAGAAAAAGGCAGAGCCCTTCTGGAAATCAAGGGCGCTGCCTTTTTTGTGTGGGATAGGAAGCGGTAGTGTTGGAATAAAATAAAACCGGATACATGCCGCTGTGTCCGGTTTTTGATTTCTGAGCTGAGCACCCATAGTGCCACCGGGGCAAAGTTGTTGGCGCCAGCCATCAAAGGGAGATACCGTCATTATCTGATAAATCTCATAAGCATCACAAGGCATAGTGCCGCTAAAACTTCCCCCTCCGGGGGAAGTGGTGCGCAGCACCAAAAGGGGTGTATTTCTATCGCCCGACAGGGCGGCTGCAGGGTTTTATAATAACTGGCGGCGAAGCCCCCACCACCAACGGTCAGCCTAATCTCTTCCATCTGGCACTTTTTTAGTACAGATGTCCAAACATTTCCTCATTGTGACGATTTTGATTTCCAAGTATAATAGGAGTAGAGAAAGGCGGTGCTCCAATGAACGAACAAACCTTATCGGATTTGCAGAAACGGCGGCATACGCGTGCTCTGCAGATAATCAAAAGATGGCGTCTTATGGATGATGATTTCATGAAGCGGTGTCTCAAGAATAACATTCCTGCGGTAGAATGCATTCTGCGGATCATTATGGAACAGCCCGATCTTCATGTATTATCGGTAACCATAGAGGACACTATCCCCAGTCTTTTGGGACATGGAATCCGTATGGACGTGCATGCTGTTGACTCTGCCGGAACTGAATACGACATCGAGGTGCAGTGTTCAGACAAAGGAGCCGGCGCCAGAAGGGCTCGTTTCAACAGCAGTCTTCTGGATCTGAACAGCTTGAAAAAAGGAAATACCTATGACCAGCTGCCTGAAAGCTATGTCATTTTTATTACAGAAAATGATATTTTCAAAGCGGGACTGGCCCGTTACCATATCAATCGAATCATTGAAGAATTAAGCCGTCCTTTTAATGATGGAGAGCATATCATTTATGTAAATGGAGATTATCGCGGATCCGATGATATAGGTAAGCTGATGAATGATTTTCGTTCATCCAAAGTGGATGATATGATTCTGGAACCGTTAAAGGAAACAGTCAATCGTTATAAAAACAACCCCAGGGAGGTGGCTGCCATGTGTGCCGATTTGGAAAAATGGAGTATGGATGAGCGTTCTGAAGGACGCGCCGAAGGGCGTGCTGAAGGCGCTGAACTGCTTGCCCGGCTTTTGAAATTGCTGCAGGCAGAGGGCCGCGCCGATGATGTCAGGCTGGCTTTGGAAGATAAGGAAGCCCGGGAAAAGCTGTATAAGGAATATCATCTGGATTAAAGAGGAACCGGACAAGGCTTGAGCCCTGTCCGGTTTTTGCTTTCCCTGCTGTATGTATGCAGGAAGGGGCTTTAGTTCGCTTACCATTGGTTTGACATCATAGCCCTTTGCCAAGCGTTGGCAGGCTCCTGGGTTATTGCTTTTCTGACAAATAAAAAAAGCGTCGAAGCATCGACGCTTTTTTATGGCGGACCGTAGGACCATGTTTAAGAACATATATAAAAACATATTTATATATAAAAAGGCAGTATACTTTATTTATTCTTTTGCCAATGCTTCTTAATACAATATAAAAGAGGGCATCCGAATATATTCAGATGCCCTCTTTTTATATTGGATCACCCCCGGGCGATAGCTGCGCCCACAGTAACAGCTGCTATAACTGCCCAGATATTTCTTTGTCTTTCAAGTCTCTTCTGTGCCCGTTTGTTTTCCTCTTCGGATTTCTGCAACGATTGATTCGCCTCTGCTAATGAGTTCTCCGATACTTGCAGTTGTTTCTTCGAGTTCTCCATTGCTGTCTGCGATTCTGCCAGCTGATTCCCGAGCATTTCGATTTGATTCTTCTGCTGATTCAATATCTCTTCTTGTCTGCGCTGCTGATCCCTGAGCTGACTGAAGACTGTCTCGAGCTGCGTCAACTGATCCTCTGTTACTGTATAAGCAGCTTCCGCACATCCGGATCCAAAGAATAACAGCAATAACGATAACAGCAATGACAGCCAGAAATTTTTTTGTCGTTTCATTCATACGCCCGCCTTATTTATACCATTCAGATGCATCGACGTAATTCTCGCCGATCGGATAGTCGTCCCTGTATTGCCAGCCGGCTACATTGAGATTTGAAGATGCTAAAGGATTTCTGGAGTAGCTATAGGCGGCCACCCAATACGGAACATATGATGCCAAAGCATCAGTGTTGATTTTATCGTAAATCGTGTAAAGGGAAGCATAAATTCCCGCCGAATATCCTTTTTCATTGCACCGACAGATAAAGGCTGATGCAATAGCAGTTATAGAATCTTTGTCCAGAGAAAGCACTTCCGGGGCCTCTATATCAAACCAGATCCCCAGCTCGGGAAACCCGGGTAACAGCTCCATAACTTTATCGGCTTCCGCCACGGCCTGCTTTTCGTTAACGGAATGACTGAAACAATAAACACCCCATGGAAGGTTGTTGCTGATTGATTGGTTGATAAAATCCTGGTAACAGCTTTGCGGGCTTGTGCCTTCGGTGATTTTTACAATGACCCCATCAAATTTCTTTTTAATTTCAGAAAAGTCTATTCCGGATTGCCAGTCCGAAAAGTCTGCAACGTATTTCATGTTTACCTCCCTATCTCAATCTGAATGTTTTTTCTTCTGCCCGATCCTCAGCAGCATCCGGACGTCCATCACCATTCTTATCGACCAAAAATACGGAGATAAAAGTGACAGCAGCTACAGGGCCTGGAGCAGTTGCGGCGGAAAAGAACCGCAGCATTATATCAATGTCAAAATTTCCGGTTTTTATTCCTGAATAAATCCAAGAAGCCATAAAAGCCAGGGCAATTACAAAAATAAGGAGGCCATACGCAATAACTATTTTCATACTGTCCTGGGCCCTGGACTTTGGAATATAGCTTTTCACTTTCTCCACGATTTTATTGAAGTAGTCAAGAATTTTCTCTTTCAATTACTTCTCCCCTCCTTATCAACCGGAAGCATAAATACACTTGATCTCAGGGCTTTTATTGTTCCGTTTCCTCCAAGCGCTTGATAAATCACATACATATGATCGATGTCGTCACGTGCTTCTACTGAACAATATCCGCCGGCTGCACATTTCTCAAGTTTCTGCAGCAACTTGTCACGTAGTAAAGCACACATCCCATCTTTAATCAGATCCATCGACCGGTCTTTTTCTTTAGCATCTCGCTGGCGAGCCCTCAATGCTTTCCAGAGGTAGCCGACAAGTAGTCCCGCCAGCATGTACAAAGATTCACCGATATAGTGATAAATTATTGGTTCCATACGGGCCGCTCCATTAGTTCATTGCATGGATCAGCAGGAACGCTGCTCCGAAAAATGCTAAAACACCAATGCCAGCTTTCACGGCTCCGGGGTGATTATTGAAAAATTCCTTCATTATATTTCCTCCTATTCACCAGACTTCTCAGTCTGTTTTTCCTCCGTGGTTTCTACCTTTGCTTCCGGAGCTGGAAGAGGCTGAGAGCGAACACATGAAGCATTTGTGCAAAGTCCCGTATTTTCGTCCATCTTGGATCCACACAGAAAACATCTCTTCGTCATTAGAGCTCACCTCTCTTCTGTGCATACTCTTCGGCCAGTGATTCTCTTTCTGTAATCAATTCATCCTGAAGCTCCGTATTCTTCAGTGCAGCTGCTTTGACGATTTGCTCATCCAGTTCATCAAACCTGCTCTGATATTCAGAATCGAGAGATGCCAGCGCCTGCGCCTGCAGCTCTTCTGCGGTAGGCTGCGGCGGATCGGTAAAGGTATCTCCATTCCATCGCAGATCTCCGGAAATAACATTGTGATATTCTTCAGCAGTTTGCGGAACGGCGTAGTCGTCCGGATAATCTGTGACGGCTTTCTGTTTCAATTCGTCCAGAGTACTTCCGTGGATCTGACCGAGAGTCGTGTACGATGTTTTTCTCGCGCCTGTATTTTTGTCAAAAATACTTAAATAAACCTGTTCTGCCATTTCTTTTCCTTTCAATTAAAATAACCTCCATATAAGGAGGTTTGATATAATGCGAAATCCAAACGGATATGGGTCTGTTAAGAAATTATCAGGAAACCGGCGGAGGCCGTACATTTTTGTAGTATCGGAAGCCGGAAAGCGCCGCGTGATCGGATTCTATGAGACACAAGTAGAAGCACTTATAGCCCAGACTGATTACAATATCCACACCAATCACCCCCGTCTTTCAGATAACAAAATGACCTTTTCAGAACTCTATCACCGATGGCTGCCGGATCACATTGCCCACTACAACTCTTCTCTATCTGCGCAAACCGGATACTCAGTGGCATTCAAACACTGCATAACACTGTGGGATATGTCCCTCGCCGATATACGCTTTCACCACCTTCAGGCCGTTATCGATGACATGCAGCGTTCCGGCCTGTCGTACAGCAGCAGAAAAAAGGTCCGATCTCTCATAACAATGCTTTTCGACTATGCCCGCCGCATGGAATATATTGATCGGGATTTCCGCGGGCTGCTGAACATCGGAAGGAATAAAGCAGTGCGACCACACCATCCGTTCAGCCGGCAAAAAATAAACCGGTTATGGAAAGATGGCGGTCCAGGAACCGACACCGTTCTTATTTTGATTTATACAGGAATGCGCGTGTCGGAAATGCTGCATCTTCGGAAATCTGATGTAAACCGCCGGCAGAAATTCCTGGATATCAAGAGGTCAAAAACAGTAAGCGGCATACGCATCATTCCCATCCATCCCTTGATCTGGCCGCTTGTAGAAGCAAGAATTGAGACGCCAGGAGAAATGCTTATTGCCGATCCGGATGGCCACGCATACAACTACAGTCGTTACTGTTCTGTGTGGGATACGGTAATGAAACGAATTCACGGAGGAAAGCACACTACTCATGACTGCCGGCATACCTTCGCCACCATGATGGATAATGCCGAAGTGAACGAAAATGCAAAGCGCCGCATACTCGGACACGCCGGTACGAATGTAACGGACGGAGTGTACACACATAAAAATTTGCGCCAACTCCGGAAAGCAATTCTCAAGATAAGATGATACCAATGTGATACCAACTGGATAAACACCGAACCTCTATTTCCCCAGCTTCCGGTTATTCACGGCCGATACCAATGATCCCCGCAGAATTATTTTATCTGCGGGGATTTTTCTTTTTCATTTTTGATTGTTCTCCGTGGATCCGCAAACTTTGGCGGTTTTCTTCGTCTGAGATTTTTAGAAAATAACGGAGAAAGCAGGAAGAATACGTACCTTTTACTTCCTGTTATCCAAGGGGGAATGAATGTAGGTGGTTTGGCTTTTCAATTCCCTATAGCTTTTCCCAATGCTACTCTTTCCGTACAGGGAATTGTTCACTCCAATGGAAGTGATGACGGTAATTGGTATCCGTACCTTATTATTGGCTCTGTCACACAACAGAGCGCCACTATTTGGAGCGACTATGGAGGACGAACCTGGCTTGTTATCGGATACTGACCAAGGGGGAATAGGAACTGTTCCGGGGAATGGCGGATGGACATTCAAATATCCGATTGCCTTTGAAAAATGGGCATTTCCTACAGGTATTGGAAATAGCATTTCATCTTCATTTGCGTGCCCGAGTGTATCTTTAACATCAGCCTATTATGACTACGGAAGTTACTCCGTATCTGCTGTCGGTTACGCACTTGTATTTGGGCAGTAGCCAAGGGGGATATTCTTCTGCTATCGGTGGAAACTTTACAAAATCTTTTCCGATTAAATTTTCTGAAATTCTTCATGTTGATTTTATGTGTGTCGTCAATGCCGGCCCGGATGGAGGCAGCTCAGGACACTGGGTAAAATCCTATAGCAAAACCTCATTTTCAGGGGCTTGTAATTTCAGTTCCGGTGCGCCGTTTCTATGGATTGCGTTCGGTACCTGACCAAGGGGGAATGAATGTCGGAAATAAATCCTTTACCTATCCAATTTCATACCCGAATGCAGTGCTCTCTGTTCAGGGAATAACACACAGCAATAGCAATCGAGATGATGCGTGGTACCCCTATTTAAATATGTCCGCTACTAACAACAGTTCTGCCTATATCTACGGAGACTACAGCGACACGGATCGTACGTGGCTGATAGTGGGATATTGACTGGCCAAGGGGGAAATGCTGCATGTGCAACCAGAAACTCTAAAACGGTGACGTTTCCGGTGGCTTTTTCGTCTGTAATTTTTGCAGGAAATGCTCCGTATAAACTTGTGGGCGGAACAAACTACGGAACGGGCCAAGGCGTAGCTTCGTACACAACTACTTCAATTACAATAACAAACACCTCTGAAACCGCAGAACGATACTGGAGCGCTTTTCAGTGGTGTGCGATTGGACATTAATATCCGATAGAAAGTACACGAAGGCCGCTTCCTTCTGATGAGGAGCTCCACCCGGTAATACTTCCCCAAATGGAGGGCCCCCAGTCCATACCACCGCTGCCACTATAATCCCCAGATATTCCTAAAATCGCATTTGGGAATTTAACTGCCCAGTTCCCACTTGTTCCTACGTTATATCCCCCTTGGCTATTTCCCGATTGCTATGTAGCCGCTTGCGATTGTTTCTGCATCACCTCCCCAGTAAAAAGAGGTGTTTGTAGGTCTATGAACAATCTGTGAGCCCTCACCATTGCCCTCGTTATAAGGGGTAACCACAAGGGCCAGCAATGTTGTAAAGACTATTGAATACTTTATAGTTCCTTTTCCAACATTTCCCCCTTGGATAATTAGAGGGATCGTCCCTCCGAGCTTCACCCACCAGCTGTTTGGATTGGAAACGTCTCCTGCAACTACACCTGCGGACAGTGTTTCAAAGCTATTTTTAGGTGTTTCCCACCAGTTAGATTTGCCGGACAATGCTGCAATCTGATGCACAATACCGGACAGTAGCGAAAACAATGTGCCGTTGTTGCCGGATGGGACGGTTCCTTGGGTAAGCGTTGTCTGGAGCTGGTTGATTAAGTCAATCACCTGATCCGATTTCCCATTTCTTGTTTGGTAATGAATTCCGTCAGCCGCAGCATCCAGCTGCGTTACAAAATCTAAATCCGGATGGGCTGTTACAAGGGCATTATGCGCATTTATATCTTTTGTGATTTTTTCACGAATATCCGGATGCGAATCTTCCGCATTATTGTGAGCATCCAGATTCTCCTGAGTAACATAGACAATACTCTTATCGGATACAAAAGAAACATTGGCTGCGTTACCAACGACAAGATCGATTTTGAATTTAAACGCATCCATCGGAATAGATTTATCCGAAATGTAGCTTGCATAGTTACCGGCATTCGTATAGCCGTAAAGAGCAGGTGTTCCTCCTTCATTGATTTTGGCGTAGATGCCTATTTCCCGCACAAAAAAGCCCACGGAAATATCTTCGTTGTCAATAATACCAAGGATTTCCACGTGTCCTTCATTTTTTGCCGTTACACTGTTTATCGGTATTTCCTTTTTTACGCTAATGAGGTCCGTCAAATCCGGAATACTCTGACCGCTGATCTGGCCATCACCGATTTTAAGCCCCGTAAAAATGAGATTGTCTCCGGCCTGGGATTTTGCAATCATATCCAGGCCTGCTCTGGTAATGGTTATATCAGTAAACTGTGCCATTTACACGTCCTCCGATCCTAAATTAATAACATGCAGGATGCCGACTTTACCGCCGGCAAAAACAGATTTTTCCATGTCATCGAGCTCAAACAGGCTGGCAGTTTTAATATCGATTGTCTGATACATGCTTACCTTACCTCCGGCATACATGCCGCCTGCAGCAGGAATTGTCTGCCCTATATTGATAGTCAGATTTGCCGGCACAATGGCTCGAAGCATGATTCTCATAGAAACCGTGGAAAAAATAATACTGTTGTCTATATCAATCCACAGTTCATATTCTTTGTTTGTTGAAGCCACTGCATTCCCTTCTCCGTATCCGGCATCCAGCAGCTGCTGAAGGCGCCGGATGGTGTATGGGACAATGGCATTGATAGTGATGAGTATCCGCATACGGCGGTCGGCGAGTGTATCTTCCAGAAGTTTCCGAAGATGCAGCATGTTTTCCCAGCGCTCCGCCCCATCCTCATCAATATCCAGGACAAACGTATTCGCAAGCAGTTTCCATGCGAAACCCCAAATCACATTAAATTCAGGATTCTCCGCCGCAGCCAGCGCCTTGAATTCTTTCGCAGGTGCCAGCACATCCGGATGATAACGCTGCAGCCGTACATCCCGGGAAATCTTATTGAGAGCCATCTCAAGCACCTCCCGAAATGTCAGTAATGGTTCCGAGAGCCGCCAGTGCATCATCCGCCAGCTCGATATTTTCCTCTGCCCCGTTCAGCGTTGTGTGCGATAAATCTTTTATATAGGATTCATTAAGCAGGCGGGATTCGATCTGACTGATACGGACAATGATTCCGTCATTAGAGTATCTGGATGTACTGACTTCCTGAGTGCTTTCCCATCCGGCATTCAGCGTATCAAAATACTCCTGGATTGCCGCACGGATTTCCGATTCATGAAGGGACCAGTTCTCTCCCGATCGGAATTCAATATTCAGCCCGATATTTACCGCTTCGTTTTTCACTCCCTCGACTGTTACGGTATGTCCGATAGGAGCAATTCCGATTCCGTTTCCCTGATTCTGCGTGGGGTCGATAGCGGTCTGCACCTGCTGCACAAATTCATCCTCCGGGGATTTGTTCTCCGATGTCATAAAAACTACTCGGACTGTGCCGCCTCCGTTCCATACCGGATAGACCTTTACCCCGCCCACACCGGGGATGGCGTTCACTTTTTCTCTATAATCCGCAACGTTCCCACCGTAGGCGATACTGTTGAAGGATGCCAGGTATCTCGCCCGGAATGCCTCCGTTTCTTCTTCGTCTTCGCCGGGAACCAGGATATCCGTAAGGGAAACAGTCTGCAAACCGGAGATAAAATCAATCGGAATAATATTGCCTTCCGGCTTGTTCCCGATCGTTCCGGCAGTTTCACAGGAGGCTTCATATTCCCCTTCTGTCTCCAGCTTTTTCGTAACGACATAATTTACATCATCACAGGAGAATCTGGAGCCGATCGGGAGCGAAACAGATGAAGGAACCGCCACGACTTTGACGACCGCAGCGCTTGCCGGATACGGTTCCATTCCCCGTTCTTTCGCCCGTTCCACCAGGAATTCCCGCGGAGCAGTGTCCGCAAAAGTCGCTTTCAGGAAGAAATCCAGCATCGCATACAGCAATTCCAGTTCAACGGCAGCGGGCGCCGTGGCGTCATAAATGATGGATCCCTCCCGCTTATCGATTGCCGGGGAAACCCTCTGCAGCATACGTTTTCGGATCACATCGGTTGTTTCGGATTCAAACATCAGACCTTCACCTCCTTACTTTCTTCTATATCTCCATAAATGGTATGCACCACAAACTTTGCCAGGACATCGCCGCCCTTTGTGTAGGACATGTCAAAACTATCCACCTCTGTGATGCGGTCGTCCTGGATCAAGGCCTCCCGGATGCGTCTCGGGATTTCCGGAAGCACATAAGGGATTGGTTTTCCAAAAAGATCTTGAAGCTCTACGCCATAGTTCCAAGAATAAATAATGTGCTTATAGCGTTCCGTGTTCAGGATCTTATACACAGCCTGCCGGACAGCTTCTATATCTCCGGTTATCGTACCGCGCACCCGGTCTTCTTCAATACGCATACGGTATGTCTTGTTCGGCATTGACGCCGTTCCTGTGGTAGCCACAGTTATTCCTCCGGCCGCCTCTGTACTTGTATCAGGTAATAATGCCATAGAGCCTCCTTACAGCCACTGCCCGGACACATTTGCATGATCGTGGACACGGGACAGAACGCAGTACTGCTGACCGCCGCTCTGGCGAATCATGATGACAACTTCTCCCACGGACAGGCCGTTATGAACGGTGATTTTCTTCCGCCCTTTGTAGTCATGGTTATGAGATGCAAAGGACGGATCACCGCTTCCTCCGGCCCGATTTTCTGTCTGATGGGAAACAGAGATATCCACATTGAAGTCACGCACCAGGTCAGTCAGTATAAGAAATTCCTCCGTAACCAGGTCCCGAGCATTCAACCGGATGGACAGCGGGCTGACCGATTCAACACGGCCGAGGATATAGTCTGCCGGCCGGCTGTCTTCCATCGCCTGTTTTACGGCCCTTTGGATTGACTCAAACAGGTTCATTTCTGGATTTCATCCCCTCTCACTTCAAGATCCATCATGTCGCATTTATTCGTGAATGTATGAGTTACCTTTTCCGCGATGATTAACCGCGCCTCCGCTGCTTCCGGAGATGTCGTATTGACCGCTGCCGGTGCATCGTCCGCCATGGAAATATTGAGCCAGAGAAGCGATCCGCCTCTTACACTCAGATCTCCGGAAGCTCCCTTAATAGACATTGTCCTGGTCGGCCGGTTATACGCAGCCAGATACTGCTCTGCCAGCTGCTGGGCATTGATTGTAAGGCCTTTCGGATTGATACTTTCAAAATACTGCAGCACACCCCACTGCTTTCGAGTGGGGCTTTCCGCGTATTCAGCACTGGACGCCGGTGCATACACAGCCTTCTGCCCGTTACCTTCCTCGTCAACGATCAGCTTCACAAGGTTATAGGTCTGCTTGTCGATTGAAACAGCATAATCCCAGTCCTGCGCAGTCTCCGCATCGATGAGGATATTCGTCTGCATGTCTTCGAGATTTTTCAGTGTCAGCTTCCCGCAATCGTCATACAAAACATACAGTGTCCTGGTCTGGATCATGGTAATGTCCAGAGCGTTGAGAATCATATCAAGAATGGAGGTATTCTGTTCCAGCCTCTGCGGGATGACGTACTTCGTGTCTGCCAGCTCGCCGATTTGCAATTCATAATCTTCTGCGAGCTCGCGGATCACCTCTGTGGCCGTCTTTCCGATGTAAGAAAATGTGTCTTTGTTTTTTAGATAGCGGATCTGGTCGTAAGCAAGCACCTGCCAGCCCTGGTTCCGCTGTTTTTTCAGCTCGAATATATATCCGTGAAAAAACTGAACGCCGTTCCACATGGCATCCACGGTATCCCCGTTCTCCATCTTGAGTGTTTCGTCCCAGATGACGGAGAAAACGAATTTCCCAGGAGCTCCCCTGCGCTGTGTAGACCATTTTGCACCATCCAGGACGGCGGGGGCATAGTAAGCCTCTTCCTTTTTATGGTAGATAATGACAGTCAGTCCGCTGTCTGTCCCGCCGGTGAATGTACTCATAGCTTCAGCACCCGTCCTTTCACATCCTCTGCCGGATTGTAGATATCGTTATTCAGTGCAATCTGTCTCCAGTCCAGGCTTCCTCCGCTCACCGCCTTCACCGCTTCGAGCACGGATCCTGCAGCAGTCACTGTCATGGCGTTCGGAATTGTCTTGTCCAGTGTCTGCCGCGGTTCCTCTACCTGCAATGTCTGATTTCCGTTTTCATCGGTCACAAGGGTCGCTTTCTTTGTTCCGAAAGGTCTGTACTGCCGAAGTTTCAGCGGAACAGCACAGTCAATTCCGTAGCGCTTCGCATCTTCTTCAATGCTGTAGTCTTCAACGGTCACAAGCATATTTGTCGAAAACAAAAGGGACAGACCGGAGCCGCTCATCCGGCTCACGATAAACCGGAGCGGAGTGGCGGCCTTTTTGGCTGTCTCAAACGTATCAAGAAAATATTTTGCCGGCTTATATGAAAAATTGCTCCCAAACAGCGCAGAAGAGAGCGCCCCGAGAGCAGTGGCTTTCAAACTGCTGTTGTAATCCGAAAAAGAATACTGATTGTTTGGAAGCAGAACCGTGAAAGAGATGTCCGTAAGGCCCGGAGACTTGATGAGATTAGCTTCTCCTTCATTGATAAGGCTGATAGTCTTATTTTTCCCGCGGATACGGATACTCATCTTCTCCGGCGGAACCGGAAGCATGTCATATCCCAGAAAAAAGTAGTAAGCCATTACACATGCACCTCCTCTGCTCCGGCCCTCATTGCTTCAATAATGCTGCGGCTGAGGCGGTCCTCTATGCCGTCAATATCAGCAGCATTGTTTACCGTGTTGTACATGCCCCCCAGCTCCACATGGATCGTCTGGTTTGTCTGCTGGGAAATGATCTGCTGCTCTGCGACACCGCGGAGATACTGCAAATCCGCATCCAGCGCATCGATGCTGTCGGCCACACGGGACGCTGCATCTGCTGTCTGACCGGTGTTGTCCGCGATAGAATTCAGTGCATCCGATCCGGCATAGGTTTCTCCGGCACCGAGAGACATGGAAGGCATAGACATCATATTGCTCAGACTGTCCGCCGCATTTCCGGCCCATGCCGCCATTCCTGTATCCCATCCGCTGACTTCCTGAATTTCATCAATGGTTCCGACATTTCCGGTAAACTTTGCCATAAAGCTGCTGTTATAGGCTCGGCTGGCCGCATTGATCCCGCGAATCACAACATTAATCGCGGCTATAACCATGTTCGCCATCCATTGAGCCGCACCTCCGATGCTTGCCATAGCGTTTACAAAGGTGTTTCGCAGGCCGTGTGTGGCAACGCTCCAGGCCGTATAGGAACCGATAGCCGCCCCTATCAGGCCAATGATAAGCATGATCGGATTGGCATTAAGAACAAGATTTAACAGAGCCTGTGCGGCGGTTAAGATTGCTGTTTTCTTTGCCCAGAGAGTCGTAACAGTTCCCGCAACAAGAACGGCAGCATTATAAGCACCGACAGCAAATGCAGCAGCCAGGGAGGCCCCGGCCAGAGGTGCCCACAAGGGCGCGAGAACAGCCAGTGCCCCTCCAATTCCGGAAATGAGCGCGGATCCGGCATTCCACGCTCCGTCTATGATTCCGTTGACCCCATATGCAATGACTGCAAGTCCGGTTCCAAGGGCCGGGAGCGCTGTTTCGGCAAGGCTTACAAGCCCTGTCATGGCGTTTCCGTTAGCCCCTTGGTTGATTGCTTCCAAAAACGGGGCCAATCCCCGCAGTCCGGCATTGCTGATTCTCTGAGATATAGAACCCCACGTCTGCGGAGTCTCTTCAAACTGCCGGTTAATTTCATCAATGTTATTCAGAATTGCAGATTTGATGATATCTGCGGTGATCTTGCCTTCAGAGCCGAGCTGTTTTAGATCGCCCTGCGCTACACCCATTTCCTTTGCAATCATAGATTCAATAAGCGGAGCTGCTTCGGCGATGGACCTGAATTCATCCCCCTGCAGCCGCCCGCTGCCGAGTGCCTGCGTCAACTGCAGCAATGCATCCGCCTGCTGCTGGACACCGGTTCCGCCGATGACAAACAGTTTCTGAATGCCTTCCATGAAAGGCACCACCTGACGCGGATCAGGGAATGCAGACTTTGCCGTCATGGCAATCTTTCCCACACTTTCCAGCATTGCATCATACGAACCTCTGGAGCGTTGTGCTGATGCATAAATCAGGTCATTCATGTGTGCCGCTTCAGCAGCGGATCCGGTAATAAGGCGCAGCCTGGCCTGCATTTCAGCGTAGCGATCTGATGCGGCTACGGTCTTGTTTGCCAGATTCCCCATGGCGCTGGCAATGTACATGATTCCGGAGGCAGCAAGATTACCGATTGCAAACTGTCCGATCGATGAATTGATACTGTTCCGAAGCTGCCCCATGACGCCGGTTGTACGTTCCGCAGACTTTCGGAAGGAATCCATCCCTCTGCTGTCAATATCATTGGCTGCGGAATCCAGCTGCCGAACAGCCGAAGCGGCAGAAGAAGCAGCGCCGGACATTTTCCTTCCGGCGGTATTCGCAGCATTAAACCGGCCGGCAACTTCATCTGCAGCCCCTGCCATACGGCGAAGGATAGGCGTGACACCGTCGGTGATGGTTATGGTTTCAGATATTCCTGCCATGCTTTACCTCCTTTGCTCGGCATTTTTTCTTGATTCCGCTATTGTTTTCCCATGAACTTCAAGAGCGGCGGCAACAAAAATCCTGTCCCTGTATGGCAGGGACAGGAAATAGGATGGCGACCAATGCAGTTTAAGAAGTGCTGCATAGGCAACCATCGTCCAGAAATCGCCGCTCTGAATCAGTTTTTTGCGTTTTCCAGGTCCTCTGCGGAATTAAACCCACAGACGGAGGTAATCGCATTTACCAGATTCTTGAATTCCCCGGGAAGAAGCATTTTCCGTGCCAGATCCGCCGCACCGACAGCCTTATAGCTGTCCTGAAGATCCGCATCGTTGAGATCAGGGAAAGAAACACAATGCGCGATAAGTGTTGCGGAATAGAGAGAGTCATCAAGCTGCTGCACTCTCTGATGAGTATTCGGATCAAAGTAGGCACGTGTGCATTCCTTAACAATCCCTTCGTTTTCATCCTGGGTAATCGGATGAATTTTGAAAGGAACCGGTTTTCCGCCAGAAGAAAAGCGTTTGCTTACAACGACTTCTGATTCCTCAAAATTCTTCGAACAATCGGCCATGAAAGCCGCAAATTTAAGACTCATTCTTTACCTCCTTAACCAACGGTCATCCCATCGAGCTCCGTGAATTCTTCCGGAACCTCGAAGTCATCGAATGTGAACGGAATCTCCTGCTCCAGCCAGCTTCCTTCTGCATCAAATGCCCCCAGCGGAAGGCTGTCTAAATTGCAGTTCTTCAGGATGATTGTCTGCTTCCCCGCACTGGATGCCGGATCGTAGTTTGTTGCCTGGATATCAAAGAACGTATCCTCCCCCGTCCGCTTGTAGTTCAGCATCATTTTCACAAACATGCTCGTATTGTAGTAAATCGTCAGAGTACCCTTTCCGGACATCCCTGTAGCACGGCTGCCGGCCATGGGGCGTCCGAGGATATAGACCTCCTGTTTGTTCTTTTCCACAGTCGCTTCCAGTTTCTTCGCCTGGAACAGCAGATACCGTTTCCCGTCAACGGTTACATATGCACTCGCCAGCTTGGAAGAAATAACATCTTTCGTGAGCATCGTGCGAATTGCGTTAATAGGTTCGGCCATTTATCATCCCTCCTTAAGCTACTTCTACCGTCATATACAGTTTTTCCATGCAGCATGTAGGCTGTACCGCATAGCTGAGAACGACATCGGTCTTTTCCATCCCCTGCTCCGGAATCGGAATATCTTCCGGGGAGAAATTCTGGATAGCACGGACGCGGGCATATTCATTGTGCAGATACACAATGTCTCCCCACAGCGCTTTCCGGCCATCATCGTCATTCTGCTCGTGCCCGAGATACGTCGTGTTGAACAGGTTCGCCACATCAATGGCAATCTGGTCCAGCACGCGGATCACTTGATTCAGCGAGAAATCAGAATTCTTGTTTTTGACAAATGTCGTGAATGTGTTGATATCGCGGAGGACGCGGGTATCGCTGACCAGTTCTCCGGAAACGGTTCGTGTCTGATTGTGGAATACAAGCCGCCCGAGCTGGATAGCCCGCTCCAGATCCTGCTGGGAAAGCGCAGTGTCCACGGTATATTCACCGTTGTACACCGTATTCGTCAGGCTTGCGTTGATTTCACAGGATGCTTCCGCTCCTGTCAGCCAATATACAAGGGATGCCGGAGACGCCCCCTCATCCTCTACGGCGTTCTGAATGGAGATGACACCTTCATAGTCAACGCCCTCTTTCCCATAGATAACGAGCTGGAATTTTGCTCCGGTTTCATCTCTCATTCGCTTCGTGAAGTTCACAAGCAAAGAGATGATCTCATCATCCGTGCCCGGATACCCCATTGTATTGAAGTAATACGGGCTGATGGCATCGATATAATTCTGGTACTGCATCCCCGTGATGTCTTCGCCGTCCGTACCGCCTTCCAGCGGAGCATTAGCTGCGGCTTCCAGTGCTGTCGTATCGTGCTTCGCAAACGTGAGGAAATCATTGTCCTCAATGTCTGCCCAGGTCTTCCCTTTCTGCGTGTTGACGACCGTCTTCACGCCGTCGACCATCATATAAGTCGTGACTACAAAGGTAGTCGGATCATCTACATCCGCCGCAACGGTAACGGACAGATCATTTCCTCGTGTGCCCGGATACTTCGCCGTTGCCGTATCACATGCTGCTTTGGTACTTCCGTTATCCAGCCTGTAGAAGAAAACGGTTTTGGCGTTAAGGAACAGATCCCGCAGGCCCTTCATTTCATCTGCGGTATAGTCATATCCGAAAAGAGCCATACTATCCGTCTGAAACTGTTCTGCTGTAACTGCAAATACCGTATTCACGGGCCCCCAGCTGCCAGTAATCGGAATAGTTGCATACCCGCGGTCTGCGATAGCTGCTTCCGCCCGCACGCGGGATACAAAGTTGATATAAGTGCCCGGCAGTACTTTGTTCTGAAACTGCCAGGTTCCTCCTCCAAGCGCCATTATTCTTTCCTCCCTACAACAGCTTCCTTAACAGGAGCATTCAAAAAGGCTTCGATGATGCCGTCTACATCTGCATAGGTATATTCTTTGCTGGGTTCGAGCTTCATCCGAAGCAAATCAACATATTTTCTGTATTTCTCGGAAGCAATCAGGGCTTCCGCAGGGAAAACAGGTTCATTCTCCATAAGTCTTGCCCTCCTTTGTACTTTGTTTCTGAATCAGCCGCTCCATAAGCGGAGATTTTTCGGTGTCGATAAAAATAAAGTAATCATAGCTGACCTGGATCTGAAGGACGCCTCCATCTATGGTGCAGGTGATGTCACGGCCGTAAAAGATATTTCCATCACGATCCGTGACCGTCTCCAGCGCAACACTGAGAAGATCCTCCACCGCCTGGATATCTTCATTTGCGGGAATATTCCTTCCTTTCCGGTCCTCCGAAAAGAATTCCACATTGAATGTAGAGGACTTCTGCATACGATTTCCGAGCAGCCGTCCTGTCTGGCTCAGGATTTCACGAATGAAAAAAGAAGGCGTTTCATGGCCTTCTTTTTGTTCATCAGTGAATATCGGAATATCGCCGCAGCACCAGACAATCCTGTCAACGATTGCTTGCGTTATGCTGCTTGTCATTTCTTTAAGCCCCTTTGCAAAAACAAACGAAGCTGCCGATCGAGATAGCTGCGCGCTATTCCCTGGACTTCTTCATGGCTCTTCCGAAGCATGAAACGGCCTGGAACCCATGGCTTTTTGAGCCGTTTTCCAAGCACCGGAACAAACTGCCCCACATGCTGACGGTGCCCGTACTCCACGTAGTACGCATAATAGGTGTTGTTATTGACTGCTGCTTCATATCGGTTTCCGCTGCGGCGGGACGGTACGGCAAACCAGTTTCTCCGCAGTTCTCCTCCGGATCGGACGCGGCGGAGCTTCAATGGATTCTTCTTTGCGGTACTTTTTACAAGAGATCCTTTCTTCCAGGTGTAATAGGAATTCCGTTTCCTTCCGGTCTGCAGAGCGGAATAGGTCTCAGCGAATCCCTCGGATTTATTCATGACCTCGAAGGTTCCGGGCCCTACCGGAGTATACTTCCGGGCCCGCCGCAGCACCTCGCCCGCCAATTTGTCAGCACAGGTATGAAAAAATCTCTCTGCTTCCGGACCTTCCGCAAGACGGGTCAGTCTCTCATGAAAATCAGACAGCTTCATGGGTGATCCTCCTTCCGCACGAGGCGGACCTCCTGATGGATCGGATAGACCGCAGACACGCCGGCATTGATATACACCTCATCATCCCGCCCGCTCCATGCAGGTGGAGAGTACAGAATTTTGGCTCCCGGAGGAATATTGACCGCCGCAGAAAGGATAAGAGTGATCTCCTGCGACACGCTGTCCGGGCCGCTGCTGTCTTCTGCGGCGGGAGCAGAGTCTATATCGATCCGGCACGGAAACGGACCTCCGGACAGCTCCTCTTCTTCCATGTAAGAGACATTCTTATCTTCGTCTTTCCTCTTCCGATAAACGAAAATACGGCAGGTCGCATCCCACAAAGATTCAACGGCCTCTCTCACCATCTGATTTTCCGGAAACATGCCAGCAGTCCTCCGCCACTTTCCCAGATACCGATAAGGGACTTCATACGCTCCTCCGGTGTTGATCCGGTGAGCTGCACCGTGACTTTCCCCTCGGTTATCCGATTCACCATATTCAGATTCTTACTGCCGAGCACATCCTTGCAGCGAACCCGAAGAAAAGCAGCAGCTGTCCTCCGGTCCCAGAATCCGGAAAGACTATCCGGAAGTTCTTCCTGATTGATGTCCGTGAGAATCTCTTTCCTTATATTTTCGGAAAGGTAGTTCAGAAACGGCGCATCATCATCGGTCACATCATAACCGGTAGCCGCTTTGATAAGGTTCTTCACGTCATCAATCATGGCGCACCACCTTATTCAGCAGCTTTAGCGCAAACGTAGATTCCCTTAACCTTGTTGTCCGGAATCCAGAGGTCATGATACTTTCTGTAGTCGAGTTTCCAGGCATCCGCTTTCTGATTCGTGTCGGGAGCAAAGATACGGATCTTGTCCGTCTTGCTCACCGCGATCGGAGCGGTCTGCAGCATAATGATCCAGTTGATCTGCACAGCACCAGCGGATGCAGTAAAGCCCCCTGCCGTAGTAGATGCCCCCGCGTTAAAGTCATATGCAGACTTCATAACCGCAGACGGAGCGGCGATAATAGGAATTTCATTGAAGCGCTTTACCTTTGTGGTAATTCCGCCTGCCGTAAAATCGGCAACATCAATATAATGGGTAATGTTTTTTGCCTGGTTCAGGATGGATCGGCACGGAATGCTCATGGTAATAATCAGAGGCGCATTTTCTCCGACCACGTCTTCTACTTTTGCGATGTCCTCTTCCAGTGCTTCCAGGATGGTATCTGCGTCCGGAGTATAACCGGCACGAACCTGAGAAGCACCGTTTGCCGCCTTATAAATAGAGCTGTAGCGGTATGCATCAATTTCCGGAACAACCATGAGACGCTGGAATTCTCCCATCACTGTTCCTGCGGATGCCACAAAGTTTGTTTCATTCACATCCATAGCGTCAAGCTGGAATGTGCGGCCGCGGTCCATAGTCATGGTCTTTGTTTCGTATTCAAGAGTGGTAGCGCCCTGCGGAAAACCATCATCCCTGTTATAGTTTCCGAGGCCTACAAGAGTGATCTTCGGAATTTTGATGGTATTCCCGCCGTTATAGATAACCTGTCCGGCATTGGCTTCCATCCATCCTGTGGTAGCCTTTGCTGCAAGCTGAGCATCCAGCTTATTCTGGAAAATCGTTGCAAGTTCAAGAGTGTTAAGTGCCATTTTTTAGTCCTTTCTGCCTCATCCGAGGGCTTTTGCAAAAATATCGGCAGCAGACGTACCGCCGCCTTCGTCTCCGACTTCCCCAGGCTTCAGCCCGGAAAGTTTCTTTTCACCGGATTCAAAAAGATATCCATCCGATTTCTGAAGTGCTGCGATTTTTTCCGCAAGCCCTTCAACCTCGCCTTTATCGTTCAGCTTCGCATCACTGAGATCCATCATTGCTCGGGCGGCTTTTACACTGCGTACCTTTGCAGCAGACAAAGCCTTTTCAATGGCTGTATCCAGTTTGAGCTGATTCATATCGGCTGCATATTTCTTGTCCCGTTCTTTGGCCGCATTCTGGAGGTCCTCGATCTGCTTTTTCAGGTCTTCATCCCCCTCGTGCTGCTTCTTCAGTTCATCCAGTTCTTTCGCTGCATTCTTCTTATCCTCCTCCGCGTGCTTCAAGGCCTCCAGTTTCTCATTGAACTGAGATTTCGGAACATAGTTCTTTCCATAGTCCTCAAAAATCTTGTCTGCCTGATCCTCCGTCAGCCCCATGGCTTTCAATTCTTCTTTTGTCATACTCGCCCGCTCCTTTCGCTTTTTTCCGTCATTACCATTGACATTGTTGCGTCCCCGTTCTTTACCGCCTGCCGGAGAAAAGGCAATAAAAAAGCACGCTTTCGCGTGCCCGTACACAAACTCACAGCCCCGGCGTCATATCCTTGATGTCCTTCAACATCCGGCAGGCTTTCTTCATGAGAGAATTTTCCTCCAGATATTCGAGGCCCTTCAAGGTAATGTGGATATTGTCCACCCTGACGTCTTCCATGCCGATAGCCCGAATCACCTGTACGCCGGAAATATACCCGGCTTCCTGCATCATGAGAAGCAGATGCTTCCTGCGCATCGGCGTGATGCCGAGCCGCTCCGGCTCGAGCGCATCCGTATCCACCTGCCCGTCAAGCGCCCGCTCCAGAATGCGGAGGATGAGATAAATCACCTTGAAATTGTCCATGTGTTTCCCTCCAATACAAAAGCCGCCTGCATCAGCGAACGGCTTTTATTAACACTCAATACCAGGCTTCCCCTCCGGTTTCGGGGAAATCGCCTCTTTTGATTTGTCGTTCAATCCATACGCATGCGTGAGCCGCATAACGTGTGCCATACTCTGGCTCGACTTTATCAAACGACCTTTCCCCTGTCTTTCGATTAACCGATACGATGCCATAAGAGCTTTCCTGTTCGGGGTAATATCGATACGTTACCTTTTCATCGGTAACAGAAACTTTTTCAACTCTCAGCATTTCTGTTTTTCTCCCACTCTTTCAGCGCCTTCGAATAATTATATTTTCTTTCGGTAATTTCATGGGCTTCCGAAAAGGAGTACCCGTATCTTCTTATCAGCTCAAGCTCAAGTCTTTCATGCCTTAGTATAATTAAATCATGATGATAGACTGTATTGCCCTCAAACAATCTTTGAAATGACTCAGCCATTGCATAATCCGCGGGGAATCTCATATACCCCATCAGCAGTTTGTGTTTATCTATGAATACATGCTCGTAGATTTTCTCCACTGATGCCTTCCGCATTCCGCTGTTTTTAGAAACGCGGGATATCCAATTTTCCTTATTAGATTTCCGGATAAATTCATAATATCGTTCTGCATGGGCATCTCGACGTTCCATTTCTGGATCGTTTTTATCATTGAGCGCTCCTGTTTCTTTTATTATAGCATTCTGCCGCGGCTTCTTCAGCAACTTATCCATCGCTTTTACGAAATCCGGGTCAAGGATACTACGCTCTCCCTTCATGTAGGCAGCAAAACTTTCCGCAATGTACTCTCCTGAGGAGGCAGTCGCATACCCGGAGATTTTACCCGCATATTGCCCCCTCCGCGCTGTCAGTTCATTAAATTCTTTTGCTTTCAATACCTGCCATTGGACGTGATGTCCCAGTTCATGTGTCACAAGCCCCTGCACGGTGTCTCCCGCTACAAGCGACCGACCTGCTTCTTTGTATTTTTCAGCAAGCGCTTTCCCGGAGGCGTTTAAGGAATCTATATTTTTCATAACAAGATCCCAAGCCTCATCTGCCCGCTTTCTGTACCCATCGAAGGCTTTGGCATTTTTCAGCACGTCTTTATTCAAAAAGACGCCCTGCCCCGCCATATTGTAGGAAGCTACTGCATTTTCTCCATCTGGGAATGCCTTCTTCCCCTGTACTGTTTTGCTGGATACTACCTTTATTCCCCGCAGCTTGGGGATATTCAAGGTGCTGAAAACATCTGTCAGCGCTTCATTGACGGAATTTGCCATATCAAGGGAAATTCCTTTGTAATTCGCCACTCCTTTGAAGGGCGAGAAACTGCCGCCGTCCTTGTCAATGAACTGTTCCGCATATTCCTGCGCCTCTTCTATAGTTTTCGCTGGTACAAATGCCGGTTTCTCCACGGTCGGCGGGGATTCTGGTTTTTTCGTGTGCGCCTTCTTCCATTCTTCCAACGTCTTCGTCTTGTCCACGTAGACTGCTTTCCAGTCTTTGTAGGATATATCGGGAATGGCGACTGTCTTCCCGTTCTCCGGGTCTCGGGCGGTGCGCTGCCCGTCTCCGGACAGGAAGTCGTCGTAGGGAACGATGATGCAGCGGCAGTTCGGATGGAACGGCGGCGCAGTGCTGCCGGCTTTGGCTTCCGTCCGCTTCATGACCCGCCCGTCCAGGCTCCCGCAGCTGTCGCAGGTGTTCCTGTCCAGTGTGCCGATGATCTCCACCTGCTCGATGCCCATTTCCTCGAAGGTATCCTTATCGGATTCCACAATGAGGCGCGTTGTCTCCGTCTGGATCAGCCGCACACCGGCATAACTCGCCGCACCCATCCGCTTCGCTACGGATTTCCCTATGGTGCCTGTATCCTTTCCGGAAATGATTCCGCGGAGCAGTTCACTCTGCATTACGTTGATAAGCTTGTTCTGAGTCCCCCACAAGCGCTCGGAAAATGCCTGGCCGTCATCTGCCCATGGACGCTGCAGGATCTTCTGCACACGGTCTTCCGGCAGGGCTGCCAGGGAATCGAATTTGCCTTTTGCCCGTTGAATTTCATAGGTCATATGTTCCCGTTCGTCAGCATATAGCCCGGTAAGGAAATCACTCATAGCAGATTCCTGTCCGGCGTACAGCTTCCGAACGATATTTTTCATCTGCAGCTCCAATGCCTGTAGGCGTGTCACGTGGACCGATGCTGATGCGGATGTAAGTTCCTTTTCCCATCTGCCGTCGGCGTTATCCTTGGCCAGCTTTGTGAATTCCTCCAGATTCAGCTTCAGGCGCTGCAGCTCTCCGGTAGACAGGCGCTTTCTGGCATCTGCAAGCGTTATTTCTTCGGCATCAGCATATTTTTCCACCCAGGCGGCTATCTCTTTCTGTAAATCATCCGAGGCCCTAAGGAAGGCGTTTTCCAGGTCCTCGGACAGCTTGTCAGTTTTCCTGTTTCGTGCGGCAATCCATTCCTTCTCACGCTGCAGCCAGTATTCAGATCCGGTCATTCTTCATTTGCCGAAGAAGACTTTCGGCCTCCATATGCATCAAACATATTAAGCTGCTCTTCTTTCTCTTTCTTGATCCGGTCCAGTTCTTCCTGCGTATCCTTCGTCCAGGGATGATTTGCTATGATTGTCTCTTCAGAAAGAATTCCGACGCTGTTCTTTGCATCGGTGATTCGTTCGGATGCATTCACCATCATGTCCCTGTTGAAAATGAAATCAACGTCTCCGCCATTGATTCCTTTGGCTGCGAGAAAGGTATTCACAAACCACAGCAGCTGCTGCAGGCTCGCAGTGAATTCAGACTGCATTTCATCTGCGTCCAGGTCAATATCTGCATACGCACTCTGAATATTCATCTGATTCACATTTCCCGCCGCAAACCGTTCATCTTTAGCATCGAATCCGCGGCCGTTCTCAATGATGGCCCGCTTGAACATCTGGATGATCTGCTTGTAGTTATCGGCATTCACATCAATGTGAAGGACTTCTACACCGCCTTTGGCATAGTCGTCGCGGCGGATTTTAACGGCTCCGTAGGTCGCCAGGTTCCTCCGGAACTCTCCAAGATCCGTGCCGTCATAGTTGTACAGGACCAGAACACTGCTCCGGACGTCCTCCGTCATTGCATCCGCGAAGGAGGATTCAAGCTGATTCAGGCCGTCCTGCAAGCACTTCACCCTGTTAATAAGCGGGATCTCATCGGCGTTTGACTTGAACGGAATCAGCGGAATACGCTCCCAGTTCATCGGTTTACCGTCCACCGTCATATAAGCGCTGTCCGTCATGGCATTGTCCGGAATAAGATGATCGTTTTCCAGAATGTAGTACCTCACGCCATCCGCTGTGTAGTATTCCACTTTTATTACAGGCTTAATCGTTCTTCCCTCATACACGGTAACCGTGTAAACACGAGCGGCTGCATCAAGCACCGTATGCGCATCATCCCGCCAGAACGGCAGCACCTGGTATGCCGGGAATTTCTTGAAATGAAGATTTCCCATGTCATCCACAAAAGGATACAGCCAGCATATTCCGCCTTTCAGGGAATCCTTTCCTACGTTTTTAAGCTGCCGGCAGAATCCGGCTCCGAAAACAGATGCCAGCGCATCAACATAAGCTGCATTCGCACCGTCCGCCGGTTTAACATCCAATTTCTTGGAAAGAAGGTAGTTTGCTTTCTGGTCAACAAGCTTCGCAAACTGATTATCTACAATCCGCGCGTTCGGCAGATTGTGCACAGCCTGTTTCCCGCCGTGCTCTCCGATGATGATTCTCTCTTTTGCCAGGATATCCTGCGCGCCTTTGTAGTAGGAATGCCCGATCAGCATATCTGCGCGTGCTTTACTGTGCAGCCAGCGTACAATCTCCGTTTCCAGAAATTCAAGCTCTGTCATTCCGGACTGGCTTCCCCGCAGGATGATCCGATTCCACAGAGCTCCAAGACCTATCATATTCTTCCTCCTATTATGCAAAAGAAAAACCATCGTCCTGGACAGCATCCATGACTGCGTAGCGCATGGCGTCCATCAGATGGTTATTGAAATCCACGGGATTATTGATAGGCCGGCCGCTCTGCCGGTCTGTATCCCATTGGTATGTGCTGATCTCCGTCAGGAAATTCGCACACCGAGGATGTACATAGATTTTAAACTGCTGGATCAGCTGGATCCCGTGAAGAATACTGTCCTTTCCCTTCCGGGATTTCCGTATTCGTTCCAGCCCGTCCTGCCGCAGCTCTTCAATGCTCTTCGGCTCGGCGCTGTCGGCAATTATTCTTTCTTTTCCGTATCCTTTTTCGTAGATAGCCCGGTATATCTCATGGTTCGTCATTCCCCGCTCGTAGATTTCATCAAAAACATAAAGGATCCGGGCCCCTCGGTCTACCAATCCGCAGAAAAAGGCCGTCGGATCATTTGTAAAGCCGAAGTCCAGGCCAAACGCCGATCGGATACTCGGCAGCCTCCGGATCTCATCGATATTAAATGCTTTTTCCTCCCAGTTGTCGTAGACAAGCCCCTCAACAACGCCCCATTCTCCCAGACCGGCAACACGGTAACGCTTCGGATTCTTTTTCATTGCCTCAAAGAGGGCAAGATCGGCGGAAGAAAGGAATTCATTACATGTGTAATTCGTGGTTTTTGCCAGGACATTTTCATCCGGTTCATCGAAGAACCTTTTCTTTATCCAGCATCGATCGCTCCACGGATTGAATGTAAGTGTGACCTGGGTAAACAGCCCTTCCGGAAGCCATCCGCGGATTGACTCATCAAGCCGGTTGAATGCATCCTCTGACGTAATCTCATAGGCTTCTTCTATCCACAGCCAGCACAGCACCCCGTTGGGCACGCTGATCGATGTGACCTTCAGCGGATCGTCCATACCCACGAAAAGGATCTTCTGTCCTGTAGGCTTATATGTGATCTCCAGCGGGCTTTTTGTGCACTTCCAGTAAGCTGCTGCTCCCAAACGCTGGATAGCCCAGCAAAGGTCTGAATAGCACGAATTGAGAAGCGTACGGAATGTTTTCCGGGCAACCAGTGTATTTGCGGCGGGGTATTTCATCATATTGAAGATGATCCACAGCGCGGTTGTCTTGCTCTTCTTACTTGCGCGGCTGCCTTTGCAGATCCGGTAGCGGCCCCGGAAATTCCAGAAGTCACGATACCCTTTTCCAATCACTGACGGAAGATAAATCTTATTCAAGAATTTCGTCCTCCCCGGTTATGATAACGCCCTCAGCCGCAGGATCGTCCTTTGTATCTTTCTTCAGGGCATCTATTTTAGCCTGCTTTTCTTCCTTTTCAATATCAGACAAAGTAAGGCCGTAGCGTTTCATGAGCAGCTCCGCCGCACGCAGCCGGTCATGTGCCGATATCTGCTTTTTCATCTTTCTTGCCTCGGTTACGCCCCCGCCCAGGCCCTCGCAGACTATGATTTCTTCATCAATTTCTCCCCGCATAGCGGATGTAAGATGAATAAGCACTTCCCGGGCATCGGCTATACGCGATTCTTCCAAGCTTTTCAGCCTATCAGCTATTGCTTTCTTTACCGTAGGTTTCCGTAAGTTTTCCCTACCGGTAACATCGGCATTTTTAGGCTTATATCCTGCTCTTCTTGCAGATTCAGCGGCATTTCCTGTTTCAATGTATGCATCAACGAATCTCTTCTGCTTCTCCGTCAGCTTCTTCAAATTCATACATTTACACCACCCCGCTTTTCTGAAACGATAAAAGCCGCCCTGAACGGACGGCCTTCTTTAGGAAGAATTATGAAATCCCTACTCGTATTAGCGAATTTCTTTTATATAGTATAGCACTTTTTTAACTGCCACGAACTGCCATGAACTGCCATCTTTCATCAATAAGACGGAACCCTCGATCGGCAAGACGAAATACGGTCCTTTCTCCATATGAGGTTCTTTTTGCTACAGTTCCCCATGATGCCCCTGCTATGTATCTCTCCCACAAAACGTGCCAGACAGATTCATCGTCACGTACAAGATTCACCAGTTCAGCAGCTTTTCCGATCTCGACTTCCAATTCTTTTTTCGCCTCTTCAAGTCTTTCCTGTTCTTCTTCTATCGCAGCGAGCGTTGCGTCTATCCCGATCTGACCTGAAGACTGTACTTTCTCCCCGATCTGCAACCCTGAAACCGACTCTGCCCTGGCTCTACTCTCTGCCAAAGCTTCTTCCATCCTCTTCACTCTGTTCCGTTTCTTCCTTACGGATTCCAGAAATTCCCGAGATGTCTTATACTCCACATTCATCATCCTTTTCTTGCACCTCAGTCTGAGAAACTGCATTCTTCAACTTTCTTACAGCTTTCTGCATTTCATCCAAGGTCGACTGAATGCAATCAGCAAGAACCTCCATCTTTTTACGCCACTCTTCATCATATTCAGATGTGCGCATAGTATGCAGCCTGTCGACCATCATATTCTGTATCTCGCTCGCATTCCGAATCCGGGAAATACCGATGTATGCTTTTTTCTGCCATTTGTAGTCCATCTTAATTCACTCCTCCTTTTGCACGTGCCGGCTGATATATGTCTCTCCGGTCCGAATATTCTGGATTTTTAAATCTCCGATAATCCGGTAACCTGAAATCTTGATAATTTTTACCACTGTAGCCAAGACTCGAAAGGGCTTCACGGCTTCTTTATGCTCTCTTGCTTTTCTTTCTTCCCTCCTGAATCTCCCCAATACTTCCGCATAAGTAGGATCTTTATTCGTATATACTCTTCTCATCATTCCTGTCTTTCCCATTGCATCATCCCCCCTTTACTTTTCTTTGAAACCTGCTCCTTTATCGAATCCTTCCAAAAATCCCGCGGCACGAGCTGTATCTGTAAGACGCTGCAGATTTTGAAGAATGGTCTTCTTTTCTTCGATGGTCCTTCCGAAGTAAACGATATTATCGATCGGGACCTGATATTCCCCTGTAAGCATCATTTTCTGATATTTCTTATTCTTCCATGTCTTTTTTATGAGCTCTTCGATGTTTTGATTTTTGTATTTAAACTGCATAGCTTTCACCTCTCCCGCACTATGGTCTTCTTCTACTTCCAGATCGTCACAAGAAACGGCATATCCTTTTGCGCCTTTGTCCATAGCATTTCTGATTGCGAAGAAGATTTCAGGCAAAACTGAATCATTCGAGTAAATGATCTTAATGGAGCGTCCTCCTTTTGTATATGCGCGCAGTTCATTAGGATACCGGAACCCATTTTTTACGTATCCATACTGAATAGAAATCCGGTCAAGGTCTGGAATAAGCTCCCACCTGGTCTCTGTCGCTATCGTTAAACGCATGTCATTCATCCCCCATGTAATCCATTGATAAGGCTTCTAAATAAAATGCTCTTCGGTCCTCATCAATAGCCTCTTTCAATAAACTGTACTTCTCTCTTGCTTCATCATCGTTCAAGAAATTTACTTTGTATTCCTGGCCGCTTTGAGATTCGATGAACAATTCCGATGCACCGTATACCGGAACCTCATAAATTTCATCCATCTCATCTTCGTTATGATCCGCGAAAGAAACAGCGGAAACATTGAAGAATGTTGTCTCATGATTTTTTACTTTGACTGTGATTCTCATTTCTTTTCCCTTTCTCTGGAATATCCAGGCCTGTCCTGTCTAATCTTCATACCTGCTTCTTCATACAAACACTTCTCCAGCTCCTGCGGAGTCACATACCCCTGCTCTACCGTGTCAAATAGATCCAGACAGCGTTCCGCAAACCGTTCTTCTCTGCCGTCTTTCTTCATAAATTCACCAAAATGGTCGTGCAGGACCATGACCGGTATAGCCAGCAGCTGACGGAACAAATCCCGAACGGCTTCTTCTTTTGCAGCCTTTGCGAGTTTGGCCGCTTCCTTGGCCACTGCTTCCCTACACATCCTGTCCAGATCGCTTTGCTTAATCATCCTCACCGGATCCTTTTTCAGGATACCGGCTCTCCGTCTTTCCTGTCGGTTCATGGATATCACTCCTTCCGGTATGACTCAATAAGCATCTTCACGGCTTCCATCATGGCCGCCTGGCCTTTTTCCTTCCGCTTCAGCGCCCGTATTATTTGTTCATCCACGGTACCTTTGGCTACAAGATGGTTGATTACCACAGGCTCCGTTTGCCCCTGCCTTGCAAGTCTGGCGTTTGCTTGTTGATATTGCTCCAGGCTCCATGTCAGTCCAAACCAGATAACGATGTGTCCCCCTTTCTGCAGGTTCAGGCCATAACCGGCGCTTGATGGATGCGCCAAAAGCATCGAAATCAGTCCCTTGTTCCAGTCATTTAATTCCTTCACGCCCTTCAGCTCCTGTGCTTCCGGGAATGCTTCTTTCAGCCTGGCGAGGTCAGACTTGAAGGAATAAAACACCAAAAGGTTCTCCCCCGACTCTGCGATTTCCCTCAGAGCCTGTATCTTGGAGCTATGTATATGGAACGTATCCCCCGAAGGTGTGTAGATTGCCCCGTTTGCCATCTGATGCAGCTTAGTCATCAGGGCCCCGGCAGACATGGCCGTGATGTCTTCTCCTGACTCCGCCAGTTCCAGTACCTGTTCCCTCTCCAGCTCCTTATACGCTTTCATATCCTTCGGGGAAAGCTCCACCGGAGTATATACCGGTGGAAGTACATCAGGCATCATCCGGTAGTCCTCCGATTTCAAACTTATGCAGATATCCCCGATTCGGCGATAGATCTGCTTTTCTGCGGCGGCATTTTTCAACCTATAGCTGTACACGATTGCTCCGTTTCTCCGATCCGGCACAAAGTAGGTATCACGGAAGGAAGTCAGTGTCTTTCCCAAACGTTCCCCACCATCTAAAAGGTAAAGCTGCGACCACAAATCTAGGGCGCTGTTTGGCCGCGGAGTACCGGTAAGAAGGACAATCTTCTTGAAACATCCCCTAACTTTCTTCAGTGCTCTGAATCGTTTGGAAGCCGGATTTTTAAAACTTGTACTCTCATCAATTACCAGCATATCGAAAGGTGGGCAGTACCTGAAATGCTCCATCAGCCATACCGTATTTTCCCGGTTAATTATGTAAATATCCGCAGTTTTCCGAAGTGCTTCCTCCCTCTGCTCCTCCGTTCCCAAGACAGTGGAAAAAGTCAGGTTCCGTAAATAGTCCCATTTCTTTGCTTCATCCTGCCATGTAGCTTCTGCGACTTTCTTCGGGGCTATTATCAATACCTTATCGATGTCCATCTTGTCGTACATCTCGCATAAGATGGCGGACAAACAGATTGCGGTCTTTCCCAGTCCCATGCCCAGAAAAACTCCCGTTCGGGGATGCTCCACAATGTGATCAATGACTTTCTTCTGATATGGATGCGGTATGAATTCCACGGCGCCCACCTCCTATCTTTTCTGCAAGCCTTTCCGCCGTTCTCTTATTGTCTACCGTGTAAACTCGGAAACCTTTCCGGTACAGCTCCCGCAGAATTATCTGCTGGAGTTTCCGGGGCTTCTCCCCCGGTCTTTTCAGCTCTACGAAGAAAACCTTCCCGTCTCCCAGTATCATCCGATCCGGCAGCCCGTTGGCGTTCGTTCCGGTCAATTTAATGTATAAATATTCAAAACTATGTATTTCCCGTTTCATAAAACGGTCCACATCAGACTCTCTTTCCTGCATCCTTTTGCCTCCTTTTAGTTGACTTCCTGTTACAGGTTCGTTGACACCTGAGGAAATCGGTAAATACAGTACTTCAGCCTTCTTTTTCCCCAGCGTGTCAACAAATTAGGGCTATTCCTATATAACATTTACAGAACACGGGTATTTTTCTCTTTTTATCCCTGTTTTTTCCCTGGTAATTCCCTTTTTATACCTATGTTTTCCATTGAAACTTTTTATTATTTTTTTGTTGACTTGTTGACATAGTAGAATTTATTCCGATTTTATCGGCCCCTTTTTGTCAACAAACTTGTCAACGAAACACATGTATCAGTTGACATATATCTAATTATCTTGTTTTAGTTTCGTCAACAGATTCCGGGATATTAGGCAATACATAAAACCATAGTTATTTATTATTCTTTATTCTCCGAAAGCCTCTTTGCCGTCCGTATAAATTTCCGAATCTGAAATTGGTTTTTATCGGTTCCCAGTCTTTCAGCCCCATCAATATGGCCGTGTATTCACGCCCCGCCGCAGGAGTATAAGACCTTTTATCATTGCCGAAACACTCACACCAGATTTCCAGGGTGCATACCACTTCTCGGGGCACCGTTTCCTCCGGCTTTTCTTTCGGATAATTTTCGAAGTACCGCCTCCGGTCGTACAAGTCCGTCCATTCATTCCAGTTTTTTGGAAGTTCCTTTTCCAGAAACGCCTTTAGAATCCCAATTTTCTCGCTACCTTCCGTGTGCGCCATCTGGATTTCAGCAGCCACTTTAGCCGTCTCGGCGGAAGTCCCCAGATTAACTTTTCCGTCAGTCAGAATCATCGTGTCATACAGACTTTTTACCTCGGCCCAAACCTGATCAACGTAGCTCTCTGTGAGATCCGTCCGAAAATCCTTGACGGCTTTTCCGGTACAGTATATCGGCCAGAAACGGCGTCCTCCGGTCCTGTCCTTCAGGAAGACATAATCGTTCGTTGTACCACAGAACACACACGTCCGTGGAAAATCCGCCATTCTCCGACCGTAGGGCATACGGAATCGATCCGTTTGACGGGAGATGAAGGCCTTAATCTGATCGTTTTCTGCCTTGTTTGAGGCTTGCATCTCCGACAGCTCAATAAGCGTAGATCCCTGAAGCTGGACCATGGCGTCCTTCCCTACGAAAGAAGTGATGGAGTCGTTATAATGGTCCCTTCCCAGTGCACGGAGGATGGTACTCTTACCAATACCCTGAGGACCGGACAGCACCAGGCATTGGTCATACTTGATGCCTGGATGCATTACCCGGGCAATGACCGCCAGGAGGTGTATCATCGTGACTTCCCGGGTATAGTTAGGGATATTTTCCGCCCCCAGGAAATCGATGAAGAGAGAAGCTGCCCTCGGCTTTCCGTCCCACTGGAGCCCGTTGAAATAATCCTTTACAGGGTTGTAGGAATTTTCCAGCATTACTTCTGTAACCGCATCATCAATGACCTGCCGGGATGTCAATTCATATTTGTTAGAGATGTAGTTCCGCAAGCAGCTGTCGTCTGAGTCTGTCCAAGGCCGGGATCCTTTCTGCCCCGGCGTCCACGGGAGAGGATCAAATGCCATAGTTTTATGAGCAAAATCATCCAGGCGTATCCTCCCCTTCAATCCCGCATCGTTATGTAGAATAAGGAGAAAATTGTAGGCGCATGGTAGTTTTACCGGGTTCTTTCCTCCGGACATCTTGAAACGGCTTCGCCAATCTGCGGCGGAGGATTCTCCTTCTGACGTATTGAATTCCGACGCAGCAGCACCGTTGTACTCTCCCATTACCCGGGGATCCCCGCGTATCCATTCCAGCATGGCGCGGGAAGACGGAAGGTTATCCAGTCGTGTTCCCTCCTTGGCTTTGGCATCCAGGGCGCCGTACCGGTGGATCCGCACCAGATCGAAGGCATTGAGAAGCTGTCCGCTTGCCGGATCCGTTGCATGGTGAGAATAGGCGAAAATATCATCATAGAGGACCAGCCCATTCACAGATTCCCCTGCCTTATAGCTGTAGCGTCCTTTCATTGTTCCTGGAACGTATACGTCCTGGAGAAATTGGTCAATGGCTGCGGAAATCGTGTAGGTCCGGCAGAACGCCCCGATGAGTCCTCCGATCTTCCTCGGATCCTGCTTCATTCGTCCGTCCCACTCGTGTTTCTCCTGACGGATTTCCCGAGCCCCTCTTGGATACAGGGAAGTATCCCTCCAGTCCCGGTACATTCCCAGTATCGTATCCGGGGAAAGGATATCCCCGTTTCCGATCCGGAAAACGAAGTCTCCGTCCAAAGGAGATGAAGGCCAGTACATCAGACGGTGAGGTTCGTAAGTCGTAGAGTCCATGGCCTCGATATCAATCATCTCCGCCAGCTTCCTGGCAATGGCAGTATATTCCTCCGGGGAAACTTCCCGAGAAAGCGGAATCACCAGACGGTACCGCGGGGATTCTTTTGTATGGCTGTGTGTGGAATACAGTGCCCACGCATTTTTTCCGACCGAACTCCGTTCCAGCTTTTGAATGAAATCGGAGGATGCTGCATCCGCATCCAGTGTGACCGCACTGCGGGAAATCACGTTTCCCTTGATCCTCCGGCCTTCCTTCAGGTACCCGGCCACAAAACCACCGATATCCTTGACCTGACTTCGTTCCTGCTTCGTCATGGCCCGATATTCTGCTACCGTTTCTCCGGTATGTGTGACCTTCCTCAATCTTTCCGAAAGGGAGGACCACATCACCTCTTCTGGTTTCCAAAGTTTAGAAAACCTGGAATGCGCAGTATAAATCATCAATTTGATGTCTTTCAAAAACTTCACCCCCTCTCAATCCTTCATGTAAAATGGTCCTTCAAAACCGTCTGCGTTTTTTATAAGACCTTTTTCCCACGGCTCGCATTTGCACATGATTCTTGTAACTTCCTCCCGGCTTCCCTTCCCGATCGGCATCTCGGATACGCATTCATCGTGGATATGCATGATAATCCGGTACCCTGCATCTGACAGGCGTAGCATGGCCGCCGCAAGGCAGTCCCTGGCGCAGGCCTGCACTACATTTTCCACCAGCTTCCCGCCATAGGTTTCAAGTCTTCCCCAAGTTCTTGTCGTCTGTACAAGGCCGTCATAGGTTATACTGTCGTTTCCGAATCGGTTTGTACCGATAGACGGATGGAGGTAAATCAGTTCCCGTCCGGACGGCAACGTAATGACCAGAGCCTCGTTCCGGATGCAAAGGCGGATACCTTTCTGTCTCAGTGTGACCGGTTCGTTATACCTAATGGCATTCATAGCCGCTTCCTCCAGATCAGACCAGAAACGCACGATATGGGGGCTGCTTTTCCTCCATTTATACACAATGTCCCGGAGCTCTTCATCGTCCAGGCCCATCTTGTCGGCCCCCATGGCTTTGAGCGCTCCGATCCCGCCGCCGTAGCCGAGAGCCAGTTCCGCTATCTTTCCTTTCTGTCTAAGATGGCCGTTTACGCCGTGCTTTACGACAGGGACTCCGAACATGGCCGATGCCGAAGCACAATAGATATCTCCTCCTTCGGCAAAGACCTTTTGACGCCATCCTTCCCCGGACAGCCATGCAATAACACGGGCTTCAATCGCGGAATAATCGTCCACAATGAAGCGGTATCCCGGCTTGGCTTCGATAGCGGTGCGAACCAACTGAGACAGCACGTCCGACACATTTCCAAAGCACATTTCTACAGTTTCCAGATCCCCTTGCAGTACAAGATTCCGCGCGGCTTCCAGTTCAGGTCCTTCCATGTTATTTCTTGCCATGTTCTGGAGCTGCACGATACGGCCTGCCCATCTCCCGGATCTCATTGCGCCGTAAAACTGGAACATTCCGTGGATCCGTCCATCACTCGTGGCTGCATTCGCCATGGTCTGGTACTTTTTCACCGAAGTCTTCCCCAGCTTCTGCCGGATTTCCAGTACCTCCCGAACATCGTCCGGAAGGTCATCCCGGGAAAGCAGGGAGTCTACTGCGGATTTATCCAGGGAATCCCCGTCAAGCTCTATACGATCGGAAAGCCATGATTTCAGCTGGATCACGCTGTTCGGATTTGCCAGCCCCGTCAGTTTACGGGCCCTCTCTGATAGTTTTGCCCGGTATTCCCCGTCAAGCCGGATAGCGTTGTCCACCAACTTACGGTTTATAAAGGCTCCTCTTCGGTTGATGTCTTGGTCCATCAGCCAATACCTGTGTTCCGTTTCAGACGGATGCATAGCAAGCAGCCGTTTCCGGATAGCGCGTTCTACAACGACATCCTGCCTGTTGTATGCAATGTATTCAGACCATTTATCCGGAGCATCCTCCGGCCGATTTCTCGTCCTTCCTCCGTTTGTCTTCGTTGGCTTGCACGGCTTTGAGAAATAGTTGATAAGGGCCTTGCCCCGTGCGTCTTTCTGCTTATCTTCAGGGAGCCCTAACGCCCGAGCAACATTGGCAAGACCGGTCGGAAGAGACCAGTACAGTGCCAGAACTGATGTGCATTCCCATTGCTCAGCCGGGAGATCCGGGAAAAGCTTCCGAAGGCAGGTTATCTCGAAGTTCGCATTGAAAGCCGTTTTGATATATTCAGGGTCAAAAAGAGCCCGCTTAAATTCGGCGGGCATCTCTTCCTTGGTTAAATCAACCACCCTGACGGGGTTGTCATCGACTGCATAGCCGAGAAGAAGGATCTCGAAGTCCGGCGAGTCCACGTATTTGTAGACACTGTAGAGGATATCGTTTCCGGAGAATGTTTCGATGTCAATCGAAAGTGTATGCATTCTCTTCCCTCCTTACCGGAGAATCCTATTAAAAGAATTCGTCCAGATCGTCCTTCACCAGGTCATCACTAAATTCACTGGCCGTGACTGTGCTTCCCGAGAGCGGTTCACCATCTTTGATTTTACGGATTCCGCGGAGTCCGACTCCGATACCTCGGTTGGCTCCCTTGTTATAAACGTACAGAGAAATACTTGCCTGTACATAGCAGCCACTGTACACTTCTGAGCGGTCCATGATTTCTACGCGATCTCTGTCAAAAATTTTCGGCGGATTGTTCACACCAGCTTTGGCATTAAGGTAGAAGCATCCGTGATACTCCGGATTATCCTTTTCATCACCGTCACGGAGCGGAATATCTACGTTGCGTGCATTGCCCAGCTTCTTAATGCTTTCCGGGTCTTCAAGGATTTTCTGGAAGGCAAATTTCAGCCGTTCCACATCCTTGCTGTCTTTCCGGATCAGAAGGCTGCAGGAATATCTGTCCTGGCCGGACGGATCCTGATGGGGTTCAAAAAGATGGGCATAAGATAATCTGACTGTTCCTGTTGTAAACTGCATGATGATTCCTCCTTACAAAACTTCATCGTTAAATTCTGATTTCATATCAATGGTAATTTCCGGCCGCTTGTCTGATACCGGAACCAGAGTGGGCTTCCCTTCCGGCTTTTCTATGAGACCGTCCAGGAGCTCTGCAAGCTTCTTTTTTCCGGCCAGCTTTTCCAGATCGGTGATTGTCTTCAATTCCTTCGGCCGGAACACATCTTCGAATCCTCCCGCGCGCAGCGCTTCCGCCGCAGCTTCCTGATCCGTGATTTTTCTCACAGATCTACCCCGAACAAGCTTCAGGCCGGGAAGCTTCTCCCCGTTCAGTGCTTTTGCCAGGGCAAATTTTTCTACCTCGTCAAGCCAGCTCTTAATTTCCTTGCTTCGAAGGACCGCCTCTACGATTTCCTCTTCCTTCAGTTCGTTCTCCGGAAATTCAGTCCGTATGGCGTCCGTGATATATTTCTTATACTGCCGGCAGTGCAGCTTCCCCTTACAGAATCGGCAGTGTTCTCCTGGATTGAATTTCCCTTTTCCAAGAAAAGCCTCTTTTGCTTTGGCCTTGATTTCTTCTCCCCATTGCAGAAGTTCCTTCACAGTCAGCTCTTCGGATTCTACATGATCCAGACGGGGCTGGATTATAGTAGCCCGTACCTTGTCAAATCCATAGAGCATTCCGAATTCCGCCACAGCGCCCAAGGCATAAAGCCGCATTTGTGGATTTCCTATTGCTGATACCTTTACGCCTTTTCCGTACTTGAGATCACACACCTCAAGCCCCCCGTCAGAGACGATGATTGCATCCCCGGTCCCGAAGCCCTCTGGCACCCAGTCCGAAAAGTCCAGCCGCTGTTCTATCAGGATCTGGGAATCTGGTGAGGCTTTCCTTGCTTCAGTCACCTTTTCCAGGACTGTATCTGTATAGAAGCGGACTGCTTCATCCATTTCCCGGTCTCCCGTGTCCGGCGGAATAATTATCCCCGTCTGAAGAAATTCCTTCAGGAGTTCTTCCGCCGCAGCATGTGCCTTCGTTCCTTCCTGGGCATAAGGGCTGGAATTGCCCGGATCCGGATATTTGGATTCAAAGCATACGGAAGGCGTGCAGTTCATCCATCGATGCGCAGAGCTGGCAGACAGGAAGGCATGTACCTTTTCCTCAGCCATTCGCTTCACCGCCTAATAGTGTTTTGAATTCAACCACCGATTCTGGGGACAAATCCGTCACACGGCTTACCCCGTGTTTATTCAGGAAATCCCGTACAATCTGTTTACCATCGCTGCGAGATGTGCAGAACCGTGCTGTCATTGTACGAAGCTCGACCTTATCACTCTCCGTCAGGCCTTTCTTTGGTTCCGGTGAGCCTTCCGGCTTTGGATCCGGTGCCCGATCGGGATCGTCCGGAGCTTTCTCCTTCGTTTTCGGACAGGGTACCGGTTCCTGCTTTTTCTCTTCTTTCATTTCATCGGCCGTTTCTCGTGCGGCGGCGATAATTGCCCGGCTTTCCGTGAAGGTAAGCATATCCTGAAGAATTTCCTCCGCTGTGCCGCTGAATCGTAATATAACCATTAATTCTTCCTCCTTTTGTTGTATAATGTGGTTGTTGGGGGTCCCTATTTTATTTCTCTGTGAGGCTTCCATCGCCCTGCTGATCTTGTCCATCAGCGGGGCTCTTTTTTTCTGCTTCTTCCATCAGCGTGAGATAGAGAATACGCGCTGCATCTTTTAGCTTCTCCGGACTCTGGAAGAAGGATGTCATGCAGTCTACAATCAGAGACAGCAAGTCCGCCGGGTATCCATCCGCAATGTAAGTAGATGTCTCTTCATTTGACAATGCGATAAGGTAGGTTGTTGTGTCATCGGGGCACACTTCTGTCAAGTGCTTCGCTATCTTGCAAAAGCTTTCCTTTTGGCTTCCCATGTGATCTCACCTCCTTTCCTTAAATTTTTTTAGATTTCTTGTAGGCCGCCACATAGATATCCAATTCAAACATGAAACGATCACGTGTTTCTTCCGGAATGCAGGAGGAGATCATACCTGCAACAAGTTTTACGATATCCGTATGATTCCCATTTACCCCGCAAGACATTCCCTTGCTATCTGAAATGCACATGATCCACGCATCCATCCCATCTTTAGCACGCTCCCGAAGAATCTCATATTTCTGTTCAAAATCCTTTTCCCTTTCCTTTGGTGTCGGGATTTCTATTTTTTCTTTCATCATTCTTCCTCCCTCTTGAATATTTCCAATTCAGATGCTTGACCGGCGACTCCGGAGAGGCCGTTGCTTTTGGCAGTCCGCAATCTCTGTGACAAGGCTGCAGCTTTCCGTTCTTCCGGATCCACATCTCTAAACCGGGTATGATCGACCTGCCACACAGGCAGCACATCCGTCGTTCTTCGGTCACGGGACCACGGCCTGCATTGGATGAATACCGAGAAGCCATAATGCCACCGTGATGCATGCTGTACCGATGAGTAAGCCGAAAGAGAACCACAATGCCATTTTTGTGATTTCTTCGTCTCTTTTTTCCTGCGCTTCTTTCTTTTCAAGTGCAGCCCGCCGCATGGACTCTTCTTTTCGGAACAATCTTGCAGATTCCGCCCTTCTATTGATAGTTGCAATCATTTCTGCCGTTGCCCTTTGTCGTTGTGCTTTCGTTGTCATGCTGTATCCTCCTTTCTATCGTCATCTTTAAATTCATCAGGATGGCAGATGATGTAATCGAGAATAAATTCAGCCAGCTCTTCCATTGCCATACCTCTTTCACCTAACACTTTTCTTTTTTGAAAAGAATCTTCATTGGAATATCCGGAAAGAATTTGTCATGCTCTTTCATCAATCACTTCCCCGGTTCTGCTTCCCATAGCAGGCGGAATGTCTCCCGGCCCTTTGGCGTCACCAGCGTCTGTGTTCCGCTCCAGTGTGTCTTCTCATTCAGACACTCTTTCAGTTCGAATAGCCCTGCATTCTTTGCCGCATAAGGCATCAGTTTGCCTTTCTTATCGCGGTAGATGTATTTCTTTGCCAGCAGAAACGAGATAAACTGCCTCTCCGGAATCTGGAGCTGCTTCGCAGTCTCCCGGAAATTTGTCAGAAGATTCCGGTCCACGAGCTGGTCAAAATAATCCGCCTTTGGCCGCATCACCTGATTCGACACCACAAGAGCCGAATTCTGTACCTCCAGCTCACCAATGCGGCGATTGCGGTCATCAATAATCTTCTGTGAAATCTGCAGTGCCCGCGCCACGATTTCCGTATCAGACAGCCCTTCCGTGCGGCCCATATACCCGCCCGTGCGGCGGATGGCCGGGAGCACCTCCGTGGTAATCCACCGCTTGAACGCCTTCGCGCTGGGCAGCTTGCTCGAAAGAATCAGGCTGTACACGCCGGACTCGTTGATGACCGTCATATTGGGGTTTCCTCGAATACCGTCACGAATCGTTACGGTATTCCGGTCTTCGGCGTCCACATGGTCAATCAGTGCTTTCCGCGGATTGGTATAACCGAGAATAGCAGCTACATCTTTCCCGATGAACCAGGGGCCGCCCTCACCATCGATTACGCGGACGCTGCCGAACTCTTTGCTTTCAAAAATTTTCAGATCGTTCATAAATCCTCCTTTTATTCATTTGTTTTTCTACCGGGCGTAACGATTCGTTTCCTCCCTGTCTTTGCAAATGATGATTTCATTCTCTTTTGAAAAGAATCTTCATTGGAATATCTGGAAAGAATTTGTCATGAATAAGAAATCCTTCCGCGATGGAAAAAGAAGTTCTACCGTAAATCTTGTTTGCCGCACTGTTTCGATGAATTCCAAGAAGCTTTGCAATATCTTCGATTTCAATTCTGCGAGCGGCCATTTCCTTAATAAGAGTTATCGGTCTTCCGTTAGACATATTAGACCTCCTTTCTACGCATTTGCGTGCTTATGCTCTTATATTACTTGCGTTTGCGTACTTTGTCAATAAAAAAATATGCATTTGAATAATTTTCTGTTGACCGTACTATTCAAATGCGCTATATTGAAAATATAAAGAAAGGAGACTGTATTATGGGTATTGGAAGCATTTTGGCAAAATTGCTTGAAGAAAAAGGCATGACAGCAGCTGATTTAGCTCGTCTTGCCGATGTAAAGGTAACAACTATATACAGCATCATAAAAAGAAATAATACAAAAGTAGATTTAGATATTCTTATCAGGATTTCTAATGTTTTAAATGTTCCGGTCGAATACTTCCATACAGGAAAATATGATTCGAAATGGGATCAGACTCTTCCTCCGCTTACCCATAGAGATGAAAGGGAGATTGCCAGAGATCTGGAAAAGATGCTTGCGGATCTGGACGATCAAAATGGGATGGCGGCCATGGGCGGCACCGTAGAGGACGATGAAGACAGAGAACTCCTGAAAGCCAGTCTCCTCACTTCCATGCAGCTCGCCAAACGTATTGCAAAGAAAAAATTCACTCCGAAGAAATACAGAACAGACAATAAAGAATAAGGACTGATACGATGGACGCAAAGAAAAAAGCAGTGTCGCTCATCCGAAGATTTCACACAAATGATCCGTTTACCCTTGCTTCTGCACTTGGTATCCATATTTTGTACAGCGATCTCGGAGGAACATGGGGATGCTGCACTACCTATAAGAGAATAAAGTTTATTCACATAAATACGGAAATATCTGAGGAAAAGCAAAAATTCACCTGTGCACACGAGCTCGGGCATGCTGTTTTGCATCCAGGTATGTCACTGCCATACCTTAAAGCCCATACTTTGTTTTCTCCGGCCGTGTACGAGCGCCAGGCCAACACGTTTGCAGTGGAACTGCTCTTACCAGATATACTGCTCCGAGAATATCCTGACTGCACCCTGGATCGTCTCGCAAAATTTGCCGGCCTTCCTCCGGGCATGTCGATTTTTAAGACTATTTCTGCAAAATAAAAAAGCTGCATTCATATTGGCGTATGAATGCAGCCTGTGTTTGATAATACTCCCATATTATCAAACAATGTAATTTCCCGGTTTGGGGCTGATTACTTTTTTATTGTATCATTTCAGCCCCTTTTTTTCATTTACTTTAAGGGGCTGATTTTTTATGGATTCCAGTAAAAATGCAGTAATCTATGCACGATACTCATCGGATAATCAAAGAGAAGAGTCTATTGAAGGGCAGATCCGTGTTTGCGAGGACTATGCCCGCAAGAACGGATTTAATGTTATAAATATCTATGCCGATCGAGCATTGACCGGAAGGACAGACAAAAGGCCGCAGTTTCAGCTTATGATAAAAGATTCGGAAACAATGACCTTCCGGCACGTCATTGTTTATAAGCTAAACCGGTTCGCACGAAACCGCTACGATTCAGCAGTCTATAAAAACAAGCTCAAGAAAAACGGGGTCAAACTGGTTTCCGCAATGGAGAACATTGCTGATGATCCGAGCGGAATACTTTTGGAATCGGTTATCGAGGGCCTGGCAGAATATTATTCTGCCGAGCTTGCAGAAAATGTCCGAAGAGGAATGACCGAGAATGCGCTTGACTGTAGATATACAGGAGGGGCAGTTCCAATGGGGCTTAAAATTGACGAGAACGGGCATTTTATGCCCGATTATCCTGCCGCTAATATAATTTATCAAATTTTTAAAGCGGCAGCCTCTGGAGCCGAATACCGTGAAATTCTGGATAGATTTAACAGTCCGGATAATGTAGCGGTACTTGGGAGAAAAATTACTCGAGGCACGCTTCTTAAAATGCTAAAAAATGAAAAGTACATTGGCACTTATTCATGGAATGGTATTCGGAAGGAAAATGCTTTCCCTGCTGTCGTAGACAAAAAAACATTTGAATTCATTCAGGATTTACGGAGGTCAAGAATGCATAAGCATCAATCGAAGCCTTATGAATATCCGCTTTCAGGAAAACTATTCTGCCGCTGTGGGGCACCGATGGTAGGTACTTCAGGGACAAGTAAAAATGGCAGCATTTATAATTATTATTCATGTACGGCCCATCTGAAGAGTACGGAGAATTGCAAACAGAAATCAATTCCCAGAGATGATATTGAAACTACCATTGTACGTGCCGTAACCGATATCCTTTCCGATGAAAAGGCTATTGATATTTTAGCTCAACAAGTAGTAGCCCTGGCCAAGTCAAAAGGAGAACCGCAGGAAATCCTGGCTATTGAATCTCAAATATCTGACCTGGATAAAAAAATTTCTCATGCGGTAGCGGCCATAGAAAATGGGATAAGTTCTCCCGCTCTCTTTTCGAGCCTGAACGAGAATGAAGCAAAGAAATCCGAACTGTCAGCCGCTCTTGCTCGTGAACGTTTAAGACATCGTGGAACAAATATTACTGAGGAAACAATCCGACAGTTCTTTCGATCAATGCGTGATAAAGATTTCAGTAATGAACAATATCGCAGAATTCTCCTTAGATCCATAGTGAACAAGGTACAGATCGGTGACGGGGAAATTATTATAGCTTTTAATTATACGCAAAAACTCCCTACCTTACCGAATCCGGTAAAAGTAGAGAGTTCTTACACAGCAACTTTGGCGGAGTGAGGGAGATTCGAACTCCCGCACCGGTCACCCGGTCTAACGATTTAGCAAACCGTCCTCTTCAGCCACTTGAGTATCACTCCACATAGCTGACTTGTATAAGGATACACTATGAAGGGCCTCATTGTCAAGGACTTATTTTTTTATTCTCTTCTTTTACGGCCTGCTGCTTTGCATCTTCATTAGATTTCGCTTCCATGGTTTCATCAGTGGTATGACTCATTATCAGTAATGTTCTTAACAGCAGTGCCCTATTTCCCTTCCTTTTTCAGCATTTCTCCTTCAGGTGACATCAGGGGCAGTTAATATCCCGGCTTCCTGCGTTTCTGCAGGCGGTGCCATATAGGAACAAAAAAGACCGGAAGCCCGGTCTTTTCTTATCGTATCAGATATACATTCACTTTGGGTTTCATACCCCATTTGTAAGCCTGGTCATAATTATCCACGCCCACATCGATAATATTTCCATGAATGGCGCCGCCTATATCGTCGCAGATGGCATAGCCATAGCCTTCGATATACACTTCACTGCCCAGAGGGATAATATTGGGATCCACCGCTGCATGGCCTTTGCCTGCATAGGCACCCATGGCTGTCATCCCTCTTCCGTCTCCATCATTAGGCGTGTAGGCGGTAGCTTCCATACGGAATACTTTTTTATAGTTTCCTGTAAAGCGGGGTGCGCTGTCCAGTCTGTCCCATACATCACCGTCGGCAATGCCGGTTCTAGCCAGATTTTCTTCTGCCTGGAGCTGACGCACTGCCTCGGCAGTACCTTCCCCATAAATGCCATCTACACTGCCGGGATTATAACCGTGAAGGAGAAGTTTGTTCTGGAGGCGGATGACTTTCTTCCCGGAGTCTCCCGGGGAAAGCACAGTTTCACCGCTCTGGGACGCATATTCAGAGGTAATGCGGGACAGGGTGTCTCCATTCACCATGCCGGTGACGGAAAGGCCTTCATCGCTCTGGAAGGCTTTCACTGCAGAAGCGGTATCGCCGCCGTAAATACCGTCTACCGCTCCATCCAGGTATCCCATTTTCTTCAGCTTCCGCTGAATCGATGAAACATCACTGCCGCTGTCACCGATACTGTAAAGGGAGGATCCTCTGTCGCCGCTTTCTTCCTCTTCCCTCTCTCCTTCGTAGGAAACAGAAGAGGTATCTTCATTTCTCAGGGCGCCATAGGTCATTTCATCAATGACACCGGAAACAGGAATGCCTTTGGCTTTCTGAAAAGCCCTTACGGCATTGGTAGTATCTTCACCGTATACGCCGTCAATGCCGCCTTTCAGATAACCTGCGGCCTGGAGCCGTACCTGCATGTCACTGATCATGCTGCCCCGGTTGCCCTCGGCGTAGACTACGCCGCCGCCGGGACGATAGCCCGCTCCGGCGGCCCGTTCAATCGCTGCCCGGGTATCATCATCAGCTCTGCCGGTAACAGGCAGGCCTTTGGCCTTCTGGAATAAGGCCACTGCTTCTTTTGTGGTGGAGCCGTAATCTCCATCTACTGTACGTGCAAGATAGCCTGCCGCTACCAGGTCGTTCTGCAGGGAAGAGACTTCACTTCCTGACATGCCGATAGACAGGGTCTGGGCAGACGCGGTAAGAGACGCCACCAGCCAGATGGCTGCGGCGCATCCCCATGTATATAAAGCACGCATTCATATCACCTCCATAGACTCCTGTATTTTACCATTTTCTGCCGATTTTGTAAAAAAAAGAGTAAAACCCTCATATTTCATACTGCAAATGATTCGTTTTTGAGGCTTGCTTAACCGGGCAGAAATACTGATTTTTTCGGTGGGAAATATTCTCTGAAAATACCGGAAATCGGGGGATTTCAGCCCAAGAGGAGAGCTATTTTATCGGGGAATTGCATTTGGACAAATCTTTGGTATAAATGCCCAAAACCTCAAGGCGCCTTTTGCCTCCCCCAAGGGGTCGGCCCCTTTTTATTTTCCCCTTTCCAGTCATATTTTTTGAATTGTCTAAATCTGGAAATCATATTATAATAATTATGTATGCGTAGCTTTCATTTCAAGGAGGAAATATGGAATCACTGAATCAACTGATTTCCACCATTAACGGATTTTTATGGTCATCTGTTATCATCGCCCTGCTGGTGGGAGCAGGCTTCTATTTTACTGTCCGCACCAGGGCTGTACAGATTCGTTACTTCGGACGGATGTTCCAGCTTATAGCCCATACGGCCGGCCGGAAGACCGAGGGAAATGAGGTTTCTCCTTTCCAGGCTTTCTGTGTCAGCACTGCTTCCCGAGTAGGTGTAGGCAACATTGCAGGCATCGCTATTGCCATCGTATCCGGCGGTCCCGGCGCTATTTTCTGGATGTGGTTTATTGCGGTCATCGGTTCTGCCACGGGCTTTGTGGAATCTACCCTGGCCCAGCTTTATAAGGTGCCAAGAGAAGACGGTAACGGCTTCCGCGGCGGCCCTGCCTATTATCTGAAAAACGGCCTCGGCCACCGTATCTGGGCTGCCCTCTTTGCTATTCTGATTTCCGTCACCTACGGTATGATTTATAATTCCGTACAGTCCAATACCATTTCCCTGGCCCTGAACCATGCACTGGGTCTGGACCGTATGATGGTAGGCGGCGTGGTTACTGTGCTGGCTATGCTGGTCATCTGCGGCGGCATGGGCCGGGTAGCCCGGGTGACAGAATGGATGGTGCCTATTATGGCAGGCATTTACATCGTGGTTGCTCTGGGCATTATGCTCTATAATATTACCGAAATGCCCCATGTGTTCTACATTATCTTCCGGGATGCCTTCGACTGGCAGGCAGTATTTGGCGGCGGCATGGGCGCTGCTGTGCTCACCGGATTCAAGAGAGGCCTTTTCTCCAACGAAGCCGGCGAAGGTTCCGTACCAAATGCAGCAGCCACTGCAGATGCCACCCATCCGGTGGTGCAGGGCCTCATCCAGGCCTTCGGCGTGTATGTAGATACCCTTTTCATCTGCTCCGCTTCTGCTTTCATCGTTCTTCTTACAGGAGACTACAGCGCCACCGGCCTGACCGGCATCGAACTGATTCAGTGGGACATGTCCCAGTACTTCGGCAGCGGCGCTCCGAAAGCCGTTTCCTTCCTCATTTTCCTCTTTGCCTTCACTTCCCTTATTGGAAATTATTATTACGGGGAAATCAACATCGGCCATCTCACCCATAAAAAATGGCCGCTGAACCTCTTCCGCCTTCTCATTGCTGTCATGATTTTCTGGGGTTCCATTGCGGATCTGCCCCTTGTGTGGAACCTGGCGGACCTCTTCATGGCCTTTATGGTCTTAACCAACGTAAGCGCCATTATTCTTCTTTTCCCCCAAGCCCGGGCCTGCCTTCTGGATTATGAAAAGCAGCTGAAAAAAGGCATCCGGGTACCTCTCTTCCACCGGAATGTGCTGTCCGATACGAAGGGTATCGTATGGTGGGATGATGAAAACAATTCCAATCATTTGAAACGGATGGAGAAATAAGGATTTCCAAAGAAAGCACGGACTCATTTACAAGTCTGTTCTTATCTATCGCTTCATCATGGGATTTCCTAAACAGATGGCTGTTCACATCTAGTCATTCCCTGACAAAAGAAAACAATTGCTGCATCCATACTTGTCTAAAGGACTGTGAGGAAAGAGGGGCATCCCTTTTCCCCCACAGTCTTTTTTGCAAAGGAAGAAAAAACGAGCACCTATCCCTCTCCTCTGAAAGGATTTCTTATAGAATAAACCGTTTTCCTGTTTTATATCATTTTATCAAGGAGGAAATATGATAATCAAAGCACCCAGCGGAACCCTGGACAGGAATCCGTTCCTGCAGAAAACTGGGCCACGCTGCGCCTCAGCTCTATGTACCGGGACTTACTTTTCTGAAAAAAGAAGAGACCCTGGATGAAGACTGTCTTTATTTAAATGTGACCACCCCTGATACGACAGGAAAGCTTCCTGTCCTCTGCTGGATTCACGGCGGCGCCTTTCAGAAAGGATCTGCCACAGCAGGCATCAATCCGCCCGCCTTTGCCAGAGAAGGCATGGTGGTTGTCAATATGAATTACCGTCTTGGAGCCCTGGGATTTATGGATATGTCCGGTTATCTGGGAGATGCATACCGACAGTCCGGAAACAGCGGCCTTCTGGATATTATCGAAGCCCTCCGCTGGGTGCGGAAGAACATTGCTTCCTTTGGCGGCGACCCGGATAATGTAACCATTATGGGCCAAAGCGCCGGTGCCAAGCTCTGCGGTGCCCTGACCATCATGAAAAAAGCCAGGGGACTGTTTCAAAAAGCCATCCTCTGCAGCGGCGCCGTGCAGTGCATTCGAGATGTACATACCGCCCGGTGCATAACAGAGCAGTTTATGTCCCATGCAGGTCTTACAAAAGACAGGGCCCATGAAATCCTCACCATGCCCTGGGAAGCCATTTTAAAAGCCCAAGCTCCCATGTTCCGCGGATTCAACCTACATGCAGCAGGCCCTGTATTTGACGGCATCAATTTTGAAGGAAATGACACTCTTGCCCTGATCCGGCAGCAAACAGGCCCGCGTATTTCCCTTCTCATGGGAACAAACAGAGATGAAACAAATCTCTACTGGCATATCTATCATGTGCATGACATGGATGAAGGGCTGGCAGAAAAACTCTTCGGCAATCGGGCCCCCATCGTTATGAAAAACTACGGAAAAATTCCCAAAGACGAAAACTTCCATCAGCGTTTCGTCCACTTCCTGACAGAATACATTTACCGCGCCGGCGACATAGACATGGCAGAAACCGCTTCCGACGCAGGGCAGGATGTCTATCTCTACCGGCTGGACTGGGACCGGCAGGCTTATAAAGCCTGCCATGCTTCTGAGACCCAGTTTCTCATGGGGCTGGGCTCTGTCATCCACGATGTGGACCACTCGCCTGCCCATGATGAGCTGAAAGAAGAAATGCATGGCGCCTTTACTGCCTTTATAAAAAAAGGCATACCCGCTGCAGAGGGCATGCCGTCATGGCCGAAATTTGACAGAGAAAACCGCCGTATCATGGTCTTTGACCATCCCTGCCATGTAGAGAGAGCTGCTGCATCGGAAACAGACCCGGCCATGCCATTTCAAGTATTTGCTCTTTAAAATCTGTACATCAAAAGGGCTGCGAAAAAATAATGAAAATTTTTTCACAGCCCCTTTTTGATGTCTTTATTTGGATTTAATGACAGTAAGTGACTCGCCCCATTGTCATCTCCAGTGGCATTCAATGTCAGCATCAGGGCAAAGGATTCTGAGCCAAGAGCTCTCCCACTGCCATAGAGCTTCCTCACTTTGGAATGAGATTTCTCCACTTCGAAGCGCTTTCGTCGAAATAATGATGTGGCAGCTGCCGCAAGCCTCGCGCTGAAGGCATGTCCAGCTTAAGCCTCATCCTCCACGCAGCAGATATCAAACTTCAGGCCCCAAAGGGCCTGCCGCCCTGATGATCACACCGGCGGCATCAGAAGGTCTTATCCAGATGACCCACTACTTTTTTATTTCCTTTTTTCTCATCCCGTTCTTCCAGTTTTTTCATAATGTCGTAAAGATCTACGCCGGCATTTTCCCAGAGGACGAAGAGATGGTAGAGGAGATCGCAGGATTCATCTATGATTTCTTCCTTATCTTCGTGCTGATCAGCAATAATGACTTCAGAAGCTTCCTCGCCTATTTTTTTGTCGATTTTATTCTTACCTTCCTTCTGGAGGTAATTGGTATAGGATTTTTCCTGGGGATGAATTCTGCGGTCTTTGATTTCTTCAAAGAGCGTATGAAGGATGGTAAGCGTTCCCTTCGCTTTTGTATTATCCCACTGGGCAAGGCTCCGATAGAAGCAGCTGCGGTTTCCTGTATGGCAGGCAGGGCCTTCCGGAATGGCCTCCACTACCAGGGTATCGGCATCGCAGTCCACGTAAATGCGCTTCACGTGCTGGAAATGGCCTGACTCTTCGCCTTTATGCCACAGTTTCTGGCGGCTGCGGCTGAAGAACCAGGTTTCTCCGCTTTCCACCGTTTTAGCCAGAGATTCGGCATTCATATAGGCCACCATGAGCACTTCGCCGCTTCTGGCATCCTGCACCACTGCCGGCACCAGTCCCTTTTCATCAAATTTGATTTTTCCGATGTCTACTGACTCCATAAATCCTCCTTATATCCGCACGGGAATGCCGTGGGCTGCCAAATATTTTTTTAAATCAGGAATGGCGATTTCGCCGAAGTGGAAGACTGACGCCGCCAGGGCCGCATCGGAGCCTGCTTCAAAGGCTTCCAGGAAATCTTCCATTTTCCCTGCGCCGCCGGAGGCAATGACAGGGATAGAAAGCTGCTCTGACAGGGTGTGCATGAGTTCCAGGTCATACCCCTTTTTTTCCCCATCGGTGTCGATGGAGTTCATGCAGATTTCTCCGGCCCCCAGCTCCATGCCTTTTCTGGCCCATTCCAACACGGAAATACCGGTGTTTTTCCGTCCGCCTTCGATGTACACGTCCCATCCGCCATGGTCGTTCCGTTTACCGTCGATGGAAAGAACTACGCACTGGTTTCCAAAACGCTCGGCACTTTCCCTGATGATTTCCGGATGCATGACGGCGGCAGAGTTGACAGATACCTTGTCGGCACCAGCCAGCAGCATGGTGCGGAAATCGTCAGCTTTGCGAATGCCTCCTCCTACGGTAAAGGGGATGGTCAGCTCTTCCGCAATGGCTTTCACCGTGTCCACAAAGGTTTCCCGCCCTTCATGGGTTGCGGTAATGTCATAAAAGACAAGCTCATCGGCGCCGGAGTCGGAGTAGTATTTTCCTAAGGCCACAGGATCATCTACGTCCTGCAGGTGATGAAATTGTTTTCCCTTGACCACCCTGCCATGATTCACGTCCAGACAGGGAATGATTCTTTTTGCAAGCATAGTATGCTCCTTTGCGTTTTAGAAAAACAGGGGATGCCTCGCAGCCCCGGATTCAGAGGGGGCTGGGAAAAGGTTCTTAAGATTGACCGGCCTGTGGCCGGAGGGTTCTTAGGTTTGACGAGCCCCTGGGGCCCGAAGGTTGTGGACTGCCCTGTCGAAAAATGAGTATAAATTTCGCAAAGCGGTTCCTCCCCGCCGACTGCTGTTTAATGCCTTTTGATTCAAACGCTGCACGTACCAAGATTCTTCGCCCGGGGTCAGAATGACTGTGAGGACGGGAAGGTAAGGCCGTAACGCTGAATTTATACTCATTGCCCACAGAGCAATCCACAACCCTCGGCCCGGAAGGTCGTCAAACTTACGCCCCTTCATCCGCGCAGCAGGCGTCAACCGGAGCCACGCAGTGGCTCCTGATGCGGCTCCCTTATTCCTGGATTTCCCGAATTTCTTCCATAGTTACTTTTCCCTCATAGAGGGCTTTGCCTGTAATGGCTCCGTACACTCCCATGGCAGACAGTTTCCGGAGATCTTCTGCGCCGGAAACGCCGCCGGAAGCAATCAGGTGGATGCCTTCCAGAGCCTGAAGCTTTTTCATCATGTCGAAGTTCGGACCGGAAAGCATGCCGTCCCGGCTGATATCCGTATAAATCAGCGTATTCACGCCGTGGGTCAGGAGTGTTTCTGCAAAGGTCATGACCTTGCGGCTGCTGCCGTCCACCCAGCCGTGGGTAGCCACTTCGTCTCCCTTGGCATCTATAGATACGGCAATATGATCAGCGCCAAAAGTTTTGGCGGCCTGAATGGCAAAGTAAGGGGAAGCAGCGGCTTTGGAGCCGATAATGACCCGGTACACCCCCATGTCCAGGTAGTCTTTAATGGCCTTTTCATTGCGAATACCGCCGCCCACTTCCAGAGGGATGGTGAGGACTTCACACATTTTTCGGATGATTTCCTTATTGACGCCGTCCCCTTTGAAAGCACCATCCAGATCCACCACATGAAGGGCTTTAGCCCCTTCTTCCTGCCATTTCAGCGCCATTTTCACCGGATCATCGCCGTAAACGGTAAGGTTTTCTTTTTTTCCCTGCTGCAGACGCACGCAGTGCCCATCTTCTATATCTATTGCTGGAAATATTTTCATTTCATCAACCACTTTGCTAAACGATCCCAGATGGCCATCCCTACAGAGCCCGATTTTTCAGGGTGGAACTGGAATCCCAATACATTGTCCTTCCCCACCACAGCCGGTACGGTGACACCATAATCGGCAGATGCAATGACGTCTTCCGTATCTCCCGGTGTCTTGTAGTAAGAATGGACGAAATATACATAGGAATGAAGGGGCAGGCCTTCCAGCACTTCGTGGGGCCGGTGAATGACCAGTTCATTCCATCCCATATGGGGCACTTTTAATTTCCCTTCCGGAAAATGGACAATCCGGCCGGGAAGAAGGCCCAGGGCAGGAATATGTCCATTCTCCTCAGAGACTTCATAGAGCGCCTGCATGCCCAGGCATATGCCGGCCAGCTTTTTTCCATTTTTCACTTCTTCCCGGATAAGGCCAGACAAACCGTAGCCATCCAGATGCTCCATAGCATCCTTCATGGCACCAACGCCAGGCAGGATGAGGGATTTGGCGCTTCGGATAACTTCCGGATTTCTTGTCACTTCCACAGAAAGGCCGGCCCTTTCCGCCGCCCGGACCACATTGGCCAGATTGCCTGCGTCATAATCGATAATGGCTGTTTTCATCAGAGCACTCCTTTGGTCGATAATACCCTGCCGCCTTCCACGGTAACCGCTTCCTTCAGTGCATGGCCCAGCCCTTTGAAAAGAGATTCTACGATATGATGGCCGTTTTCGCCGTAAAGGCAGGCCATGTGCAGGTTCATCATACCGTGCATGGCAAAGGCCAGGAAGAATTCTCTGGTCATTTCCGTTTCAAAGGTGCCGATCCGCTCCACCGGGATTTTCACAGCGTACACGAAATAGGGCCGTCCGGAAAGGTCCAGCACAATGCGGGACAGTGTTTCGTCCATGGGGCAGAAGAAGGCGCCGTAGCGGCGGATGCCCTTCTTATCTCCCAGCGCTTTGAGGAACACGCTGCCCAGGGCAATGCCCAGGTCTTCAATGGTGTGATGGTTGTCCACTTCCAGGTCTCCCCGGCAGGAGAGGGAAATATCCATGCCGCTGTGACAGGCAAGGAGGTTCATCATGTGGTCGAAGAAACCGATTCCCGTGGTGCCCTCAAAGCGCCCTTCTCCATCGATGACAAGGGAAATGGCAATGTCTGTCTCCCCTGTTTTTCTATGAATCTCTGCCTGTCTCATGAAAGCTCCTTCCGAAATACTTCAAGGAGGGCACCATCCACATCCCTGGTAGTCACAGTAATGCGGTAGGCATTGGGAAGCTCTCCGCTGTTCCGGTAAATCTTCACCAGAATGTCTTTGGCTTTCAGGGCTTTGAAAATTTCTTCATGTTTGCTTTCCACCTGGACCAGAAGGAAATTGGTGCAGGATGGATATACGGTGAGACCGGGAATTTTCACCAGTTCATCAAAAAGGCGGTTCCGTTCCTTCACAATGTCATCTCTCACCTTAAGAATTTCCTCCCTGTGTTTCAGTACGATGGGCGCAAAGAGCTGGGTAAAGGCATTGAGGTTGTAGGGCGCCTTGATTTTGCCAATGGCATCGATAATTTCCTTATCAGCTGCCAGATAGCCGCAGCGCATGCCTGCCAGGCCAAAGGCTTTGGACAGGGTGCGGAGCACTACCAGGTTCGGATATTTTTTGATTAAAGGCAGCACGCTTTCCTTCTGGGCAAATTCCATGTACGCTTCGTCCACGAAAACAAGATTGTCAGCCGCCTTCAGCACCTCTTCGATAAAGGAGGCCGGCAGCAGGTCGCCGGTAGGGTTATTGGGGTTGCAGATGACTGTGATTTTCGGCTGGTATTTCTTAACCGCTTCCAGAATGCCTTCCTTGTCCCGGCGATAGCCTGCCAGGTCCCTTACTTTGATGGCGCGGGCCCCCAGGGTTTCTGCTCCCAGTTCGTACATGTCGAAGGTTGGCGTATGAACCAGGATCTGGTCTCCCGGGTTCAGAAATGTGCCCAGAAGGTAGGTAATCATCTCATCGCCGCCGTTGCCGCAGATGATGTTTTCCGGAGCCTGGCCGGTGTATTCCGCCAGAGCTTTTCGAAGGTCATCAGCCATGGGTTTCGGGTAAATCTGGGGTTTAAAGGTATCCAGCGCTTCCACCAGTTCCTTTTTCAGGGATGGAATGGAAAGGACGTTGAAATAGTTTTCATTGGCATTAATCACGTATTTTTCTGCAATAGGAGCCACATAGTAGGGTTCAAAATCTTTAATTGTATTTCTAAGCCATTCAGTCTTCATCACGTACCTCCATCGCATGAGCATGAGCGGTGAGCCCTTCTGCTTTGGCAAAGAGCTGCACCTTTTTGGAAATTTTACGGAACGCTTCCTCACTGTAGCATTCCACACTGCTGTGTTTTACAAAATCATAAACCCCAAGGGGCGAGGAGAAAGCAGCGGTACCGGAGGTGGGCAGTGTATGATTGGGGCCCGCCATGTAGTCCCCGATTGGTTCAGAAGTGTATTTGCCGAGGAAAATGGCACCGGCATTATAAATAAGGGGCAGGTATTTTTTCGGGTCCGGCAGCTCTACTTCCAGATGCTCCGGCGCAATCTTATTGACGATATCAAAGCACTGTTCTGCATCTTTGCAAAGGAAAGCCTTGGCGTACTGGTCCACGGAGCTCTTCATGATTTCATAGCGGGAAAGCTCTTTCATCTGTTTTTCCATTTCCTTCTGCACCGCCAGGCCGAAGTCCTTATCCGGTGTAATGAGGAATACGGCAGCCCGGGGATCATGTTCAGCCTGGGAGAGTAAATCGGCTGCAATCCACTTCGGATTGGCGCTGCCATCAGCCACGCAGCATACTTCTGAGGGGCCGGCAATCATATCAATGCCTACCGTACCGAAAACAAGGCGTTTGGCCATGGCTACGAAAGCGTTGCCGGGTCCTACGATTTTAAATACAGGCTCCACCGTTTCCGTGCCGTAAGCCAGCATGCCAATGCCCTGGGCACCGCCGACCTTGTAGATTTCCTTCACCCCGGCCACATAGGCAGCAGCCAGAATATTGGGATTCACTTTTCCGTCTTTACCGGGCGGAGTAGCCATGGCCACGGATGGGCAGCCTGCCACCATGGCCGGCACCGTATCCATAAGCACCGTGGAAGGATAGGCAGCCCGGCCGCCGGGAACGTAAACGCCTACCCTCTGGATGGGAAGAAACCGTTCTCCCAGTTCCACGCCGTCCCGGAAGGTTTTGGACCAGGATTTCCTGACCTGCTCACGGTGGAATGCTTCAATATTTTCCTTTGCTTCCTTTAATACGGCGAGGAATTCAGGACCTACAGCCTTGACTGCCTCTTCGATTTCCGACTCACTCACCCGGAAGTCCGTAAGGTCTACACCGTCAAATTTCTTTGTGAGTGCCCGAATGGCTTCATCTCCCCCCTCCTTCACCTGAGCGAGGATGGCGGACACTGATTTTTCCAAATCATCAGAGAGATTCACATTTCTATTAGTCATGGTCCTCACTTCACGGAGGGTCAGCCCTTTTTCCGGTACTTCAATCCATTCCATTTCTATGCCTTCTTTCTGTGGTCAATCCTTTTTGACCACCTGTATGAACTGATTCAATTCATCCTGTTTCATCTTGAAGGAAACCTTGTTGCAGATGAGACGGGCGGAGAAATCCATAAAATAATCGTAGGCCTCCAGGCCATTTTCACGGAGGGTCGTGCCTGTTTCCACAATATCCACAATCACATCGGAGAGTCCCACCAGAGGAGCCAGCTCCACAGAGCCGTTCAGCTTGATGATATCAATGGGCTGGAAACGGCCGGCAAAGTACTTCCTTGCAATGGAGGGATATTTGGAAGCCACCGTGAGAATGCGTTTATTCATCACATCCCTTTTCCCCTTGATACCGGACACCGCCATGCGGCATTTGCCGATACCCAGGTCAAGGATTTCATAGACATCCTCTTCCCCGTCTTCCATGAGTACATCCTTGCCAACAATGCCGGCATCAGCGGCACCCCGCCTGACATAGACCGCCACATCCGGTGACTTCACCAGAGTCACCCGGATGCGGCCTTCCTTATCGGTAAAAATTAATTTTCTGCTGTCATCGGAATAATCGGGGAACTGATATCCTCCATCAGACAGGCTTTTCATCACTTTCCTGGCAATACGCCCTTTGGCGAGAGCTATATGAAGCATATCAAAGTCCTCCCAGTTTTCTTTCCATTTCCTCTTTAGACAGTGCCTCTTCCCCCATAAGGAAAGAGCCTTTCTCATAGGAAGCTATCATGCGGTAATCGCCGGGGATAATGCGGTTCTTCCGGCTCACGCCAAGGACGGAGTATCCTTTATGCCTCCAGTCCATCAGAGTCAGGATCAAATCTCTGTCCGCTTCCTCATACACCATAGCCAGATCACAGGAAGGAACCATTTCCTCCAGCAGATCCTCTTCTGCCATGACCTCGTAAAGAAGGTTCATGTTAAGGCCAAAACCGCAGGCCGGGCGAGGCACCTGGAACTGGGCGGCCAGCGAATCATAACGGCCGCCGCTGATCAGGGAGTACAGGGCGCCGTCAGCATAAATTTTAAACACCATGTCCGTATAATAACCCATGTGGGAAGTAAAGGCAAAATCAAGCTGCACGGAATCACTGTAGCCTGCTACATCCAGGTATTCGTAGACCTTCTGAAGACGGCTGAGAGCCTCCATCATGCCGTGATTCAGGCACAGCCCTTCTGCCCGCTTCAAAGTAGATTCATAATCCCCAAAGAGCCGCGGCAGCTCCAGCAGTACATCCCGCTGGATTTTCGTAATAGGAAGCCCGTCAACCAAACCATCAAAGGCCACCAGATTTCTCTTCTCCATATATTCCCGCACCTGGGACAGCTGCTCCTTTGTCAGATGGAGCTCATCAAAAAGGGCGTCCATATAGGCCACAGTGCCCAGGTCGATGCGCATATCCCGGATGCCCACGGACTTTAAAAACTCCGCTGCCATGACCATGACCTCGCCGTCACACTCCGGCGTCTCATCGCCCAGCACTTCCACGCCGCTCTGGAGGAAATATTTCCCATGGGTGGACTTTCCATAATATTCACGGAACACCATGGACACATAGCCAAACTTCAAAAGCTGGGACGGATCCGGATACTCCCGGGCCACCGTCTTCACCAGAGGCACCGTCACATCCGGCCGCATGACCAGCACCTCGCCGTCGGGCCCTATGGTCTTTATCATCTCCCGCTGGAGCTGGGGGAAATAGGTGCCGTAGGTATCATAGTCCTCAAAGGTAGGAGTCTGGATAATCTTGCACCCGTGCCGCCGCATGACGGAAACCACAGCGCTCTCAATGCGGTCGTAATTCTTCATTTCTTCTTCATGGACCATTTTCAGGTCATCCATTGTACGAGCCATTTGCGCCCTCCTCTCTTTCTTATGGTTAATACATTACCACGCTAAAGTAAGAAAGTAAAGAGGGCAGGCGGTAAAATTTGTAAAAAAGTAGAAAAAGCGTCCTCTCCGGTGTGGGATACGGCGTCAGAGGACTGGCATTTGTACCTGCTGTGCTGTATATCTCAAAATAAAAGAAGCTGTGAAAAAATGATTTACATTTTTCACAGCTTCATGAGTCTATAGCCAGGGTTACGTAATTTTTTTCTTTATCATCAGTGCTGGCCGTCTGACGTCTACCTTCTCTCCAGTATCTTCTCCGCCCTCTGTATATCCTTCTGAATCTGCGCCGCCAGTGCTTCCGGCGAGGGAAAGCGGATTTCGCCGCGGATTCTTTCCACCCATTCCAGGGTGAAGGATTTTCCGTAGATATTGCTGTCGAAGTGGAATATGAAGGTTTCTATGGTCCTTTGTTTCCCTTCAAAGGTAGGATTTTTCCCTATGTTGGTAATAGAAGGATACCTTCTTCCATCAATCAGGGCAAAGGTGGCATAGACACCGTCTTTGGGAAGCACCCGGTCTTCCGCAAAAGACAGATTGGCCGTAGGAAAGCCTAGAATATCATGGCCCCGGTGAAAGCCGTGGACCACGTCGCCCTGAAGGGTATAGTTTCTTCCCAGAAGGCAGGCGGCTTCCTTCATCTGTCCCTGCTGGATGAGCTGCCTGATGGCAGTGCTGGAAACGATTTTTCCCTCTTCCTCTGTAAGACCTGCCACAGAGACCGGTATCTTTTTTAAGCGGGACCACTCTTTCAGCAGGCGGCTGTTTCCTTCGGCCTGTCTGCCAAAGGTGAAGTTTTCCCCGGCAGCTAGTCCGGACAGGCCGGGAAGGCTTTCCAGCTTTTCCAGAAATTCTTCGGGCCCTTCTTGTAGAAATTTCTTATCAGGTCTGAGAAAGAGGGTAAAAGCCATGCCCGCTTTTTCCATGGATTCCGCCTTTTCTTCCCTGCTCTGGAGAAGAGGCACCTGCACCTTCGGTGCAAGGACGGCCATGGGATGGGGCCAGAAGGTGAGGACGCCGGGTATGGCGTCTACCTTTGCTGCCAGTTCCCGGGTAAGGCGCAGCACTTCCTCATGGCCCCTGTGGCAGCCGTCGAAGAAGCCCATGGCCAGCACGAATTTTTTAGTCTTGGGAAGTTCTTCCCATGAATGATAGATTTCCATAAAAGCCTCGGGAAAACACTTTTTTCGGATGAATGATACCTCTAGAAACAGAAGCGATACCAAGGAAACGGGATCCCTGAAAAACGGCTGCCGCTTCCCGGTCCTCTTCCCGGCAGCGAAGTCTTTTCCCCTGAAGGAAATCGGCTCCTTCCTTTTCAGAAAGCTCCAGTGCAGGAAGGTCGGACAGAATGGGATGGAGGTCTTTGATTACGGCCCCCTCCGGATCCTTTTCTATGTCTTCCAGCGTCCAGGCATCCTGCAGGGTAAAAGGCCCCATTTCCGTTCTGGTAAGGCCGCTCATGGTCAAAAGGCAGCCTGCCTCCTTTCCCAAATCCCGCCCCAGTGCACGGATATAGGTACCGGCCGAACAGGTGACGGTCATGGAAAGGAAAGGCGGAGCGATTTCTGTGATTTCCAGTTTATAAATTGTTACGGGACGAGCAGGAAGGTCCACTTTTTTCCCTTCCCTGGCCAGTTTATAGGCCCGCTCTCCTTTGATTTTAAGGGCAGAATAGCTGGAAGGCACCTGCATGATGGGCCCCCGGAATTTTTCTGCTGCCCTTTCAAAGACAGAAAGGTCCTCCGGCAGGGGTCCTTCTTCCACCACCCGTCCGGTCATGTCCTCCGTATCGGTAGCAAGACCCATGCGGAAGCTGGCCTCATAGGTTTTGGTATGGATGGGAGCGTATTCGATGAGCCTGGCAGCCCTTCCGAGAAATACGGGGAGCACTCCTTCCGCCATGGGGTCCAGCGTGCCGCCGTGTCCTATTTTCTTCTGGTGATATATACGGCGCAGTTTGGCAATCACATCAAAGGAAGTCCAGTCCTTCGGCTTTACCACATTGATAACACCGTCCATCAGAGATATTTCTCCGCTGCTTTCACAAAGAGGGGCTCTGCATCAGCAAAACTTTCATGAATGGTGCAGCCCGAAGCCTTCCAGTGGCCGCCACCGCCAAATTCAGCTGCCAGATCTCCCACATTGGCATGTTCTGTAGAGCGAAGGGAAATCCTTGTTTCCTTTTCCCCTTTGTACTTGAAGAGTGCCGCAATCTGGCAGCCTTTGATGCAGCGGGGAATAGAGGCATAGTAATCCGAATTTTCGCCGTCCAGCTCCATGGCTTCCTTTCCCATATAGGCGATGACGATTTTTCCATCATCATAAGAATGCACAGTACCTGCCACCAGCTGGTAGCATTTCATGGCTTCCTCAGTCTTTTCATCCAGCCTGTTAGCAATGTAGTCCGGCTTGGCTCCCATGGCCACCAGTTTGCTGGCCATCAGGAGGGTATGGGCAGAGGTGCAGGAGAATTTGAAGAAGCCGCTGTCGGTACCGATAGCCATGTACAGGGCATTGCAGGTATCCTCGTCCATGGAAATACCGGCATCGAAGAACATTTCTGCCAGCATTTCCGCCGTGGCGGCATATTTGTACTGGAGGTAAAGATAGTCGGTGTAATGCTCGTTGGACCGATGATGGTCGATGCAGAGGCTGTCCACATCAGGGAAATTAAAATTTCCGCCGCGTTCCAGATTTCCCAGATCCGTAAACACCAGGGCGTCATAATCCTTTCCCTCCGGCATTTCCGTATGCACCAGGGCGCTTGTCTGGATAAGACGATACACATGGGGCACCGGGTCCGGCAGCAGCATATCCGCTTCCTTCCCCAGCTTAATCAGCACGTTGTGGAGAGCACAGATGGAACCTACATCATCTCCATCGGGATGCTCGTGGCCTACCAGAAGGAAACGGTGATGGGACATGAGGAAATCCCAGGCTTCCTTCTTGCCGATTTCCTTTGCATGATTCAGGGCAAGGCTCATTTTTCTTCCTCCTTGTGAATTTTCTTCAAAAGGCCGTCAATGTGCATGCCATAATCCAGGGATGTATCTTCGGCGAAGGAAATTTCCGGCGTGTAGTAAATCTTAAGCCGCTGTCCCAGTTCCCGGCGAACAAAGCCCTTTCCTTTGTTCAGCGCTTCCAGGGAAGCCGCCTTTTCCTCATCGCTTCCAAAGAGGGACACAAAGATCCTGGCTTCCCGAAGATCACCGGTCACTTCTACTCCCGTCACCGTCACAAAACCGATGCGGGGGTCCTTTAAATCATGAAGGAGCATATTGCTCACTTCCTGCTTGATAAATTCCTGGATTTTTCGTACTCGTAATTCAGACATGGGTCTCACCTCACGTTTTTATAAAAATATCCGCCTTCTATGCAGTTGGATAAAGGCGGATACGATGAAATCATTATATGTGTGGGGCCTTGCGGCCCCGGGTTCAGAAGGGTCAGTTGACGGGGCTTCGCCCCGAGGGTTCCTAAGGTTCTTAAGTTTGACGGGCCCTGTGGGCCCGAGGGTTGTGGTATCGCCGCCAGAGGCGGCGATGAACTTTTTATATACCGCTTCGCGGCTGGCCTGCTTTTCCCGGATGAAACCCGGTTGCAGTTATTTTATTAAAACCGGCGGCGAAGCCGCCCACCACAACCCTCGCCCCTAAAGGGGAAACGACTCACTATGATTTGTGCGTCGCTTTGCTCCTTCAAATCATGTTCGCTGTGCACGCCGAAAGCGCGTCAAGCTTAAGCTCCTTCGCCTGCGCAGCAGGCGTCAAACCTCAGGCCGCAAGGCCTGTCAATCCTCACGCCCGAAGGGCGTGTCCTTACTTCAGTTCAGCAGCTTCTTCCTTCAGTTCGAAGGCTTCCAGCTGGTCCCCTTCCTTCACATCACGGTAGCTGTCGATGGAGATGCCGCATTCAAAGCCGGCAGCCACTTCCTTCACATCATCCTTGAAACGGCGAAGGGAATTAATCTTGCCTTCGTGGATTACGATGCCGTCACGAATCAGGCGGAGCTGGCAGTTGCTGGTAATCTTGCCGTCCTGTACGTAGGAACCGGCAACAATGACTTTCGGTGTATGAATGACCTGGCGTACTTCCGCATGGCCCAGGAGCACTTCGCGAATGGTAGGCGAAAGCATGCCGGCCATAGCGGCTTTCACGTCGTCGATGCAGTCGTAAATGACGCGGTAGAGCCTGATATCTACGCCGTCTTTTTCGGCCATGGCCCGGGCATTGGCATCAGGGCGGACATTGAAGCCGATAATGAGGGCGTGGGAAGCGGAAGCCAGCATGACATCAGATTCATTGATGGCGCCTACGGCGGAATGAACGATGGAAATACGGACTTCTTCACTCTTAATGCCCTGGAGGGACTGTACCAGTGCTTCTACGGAGCCCTGGACATCAGCCTTGATGATGATATCCAGTTCCTTCATTTCCCCTTCCTTAATCTTTTCGAAGATGTTGTCCAGGGTCACTTTCTGTACGTTCCGCTGTTCTTCTTCCTTGGCTCTGGAAGCCCGGAGTTCAGCAATGGCTCTGGCCTTCTTTTCATCCATTACATAGAAATGGTCCCCTGCTTCCGGTACGCTGTCCATACCCAGGATTTCAGCCGGTGCGGAAGGTTCTGCATTCTTCAGCTTCCTGCCGTTTTCATTGGTCATGGCACGGACACGGCCCCAGCTCTTGCCTGCCAGGATGCCGTCGCCTACATGAAGGGTGCCGTTCTGTACCAGCACGCTCATCACAGGGCCGCGGCCCTTATCCAGCTGGGCTTCTACAACTACGCCGTAGGCTTCGCGGTTCGGGTTGGCTTTCAGTTCCTGCATTTCAGCCACCAGGAGGATGTTTTCCAGAAGGTCATCCAGGCCGATTTTCTTCTTGGCAGAAATAGGGGTCATAATGACATCGCCGCCCCAGTCTTCAGCCAGCAGGCCTTCCTTGGACAGTTCTTCCTTGATACGGTCAGGGTTGGCACCGGGCTTATCGATCTTGTTAATTGCTACCATAATGGGCACGCCTGCATTCTTGGCGTGGTGGATAGCTTCAATGGTCTGAGGCATAACGCCGTCATCTGCTGCTACGATAAGCACTGCAATATCCGTAATCTGGGCACCTCTGGAACGCATGGCCGTGAAAGCTTCATGCCCCGGGGTATCGAGGAATGTAATCTTGTGTCCCTTGTAGCGAATCTGGTAAGCACCGATACGCTGGGTAATGCCGCCGGCTTCGTGCATGGCCACATTGGTCTGGCGCAGAGCATCCAGCAGGGTGGTCTTGCCGTGGTCTACGTGGCCCATAATGGTAACCACTGCCGGTCTGGGCTTCAGGAAACGGGGATCATCAGGAGCCGGGGTGTATTCGGTGGGATCTGCTGCCGCTTCTGCTTCCTTCAGAGTTACACCGAATTCTTCTGCCAGAATTTCGATAGTATCCCGGTCCAGATTCTGGTTGATGGTAGCCATGACGCCGTCCATCATCAGATGTTTAATGATTTCACTGACTTCACGGCCGAAGAGTTCTGCCAGTTCCTTCACTGTCACACTGGGCGGCAGTTCCACTTCCGTAGGATAGGAGGCCGCTTTCTTTTCAGCCATATGTTTTTTCTTCCTGGTCTGGTTCAGGGAACGGGCCATCAGAGAGCCGCCTTCCTTTTCTCTGCGGCTTCTTTCCCAATCCTTCTTGGATTTCTTCTTAGCCGGTTTTTCTCTTCTCTGTACAGCAGCCGGTGCTTCTTCCACAGGAGCAGGGCGGCTGTTTCTTTCAGCCGGCTTCCTGTCCTGGCGGGAGCGGTCATTCCTGTCCCGTCTGTCATTTCTGTTCTCGCTTCGTTCACCGTTTCTGGAAGGTCTTCCGTTTTCGCTGCGGTTTCTGCCGTCCCGTCCGCCATGGTCATTTCTGTCATTTCTACCCTGGCGGTCGTTTCTGCCGTCTCTCTGACGGTTCTGGCGGTCATCTCTCGGGCGGTTTTCCCGCTTTTCCGTCTTCGGCGCCTGTTTGGCTTCTTCCCGAGCCGGCGCTTTGACTTCTTTATTTTCTGCTTTGGGAGCAGCCTTTACGGGCGCTTCCGCTTTGGGAGCAGGAGCCGGTTTCGGTTCTTCCGGCACTTCAAAGGAAGAATAGGATTTTCGTCCTGTTTCCTGTTTCTTCCGGTCCGTAGGACGGCCCTCGTGGTCAAAGCGGACAGTGCGCATAGGCGGCCTTTTAGCCGGTCTCTTCTTTGCGGCAAAAGCCTTTTCCAAAATGGCGCATCCATTGTCATCTACGCCGCTCAGTCTGCTGGTCACATCCACATTGTGACTTTTCAGTACATCCAGCACCTCTTTATCTGTTTTGCCATACTGTCTGGCTAATTCATAGACTCTCTTTTTCTTCTGCATAAGCAGCCTCCCAACCTTTATGATTTCCGGTGGTCAATCTTTTCTGCAATTGCCCTGCCGAATCCTTTATCTGTAATCAGTGCTGCCGTCCTGACCCCTTTGCCAAGGGCCTGTCCCAGTCTTTCCTTTTCTCCGAAGATTCTGGAGGAAATATGGTATCTTTCAGCAGCTTTTATATATTCATCCTTTGTCCGCGGGGAGCTGTCTTCTGTAACAATCAGCAGGACACCCTGTCCTTTCTTAAGTCCTTCCGACACCTGTTCATTCCCGGAAAGCAGTCTGCCTGCTTTCATGCAAAGGCCAAGCATCCTGTAAATCGGCTCATCCATTTTCAATCTGTGCTTTCAGCGCTTCATACACATCCTTGGACACCGGACGCTTCAGGGATTTTTCCAGGCCGTGATTTTCATAGGCTTTGTTGAAACAGTCCATACTGTCGCACACATACACGCCACGCCCCGATTTCTTGCCTGTCCTGTCCACTTCGATTACCCCGGTAGGGAGTACTACGATGCGGAGGAGTTCTTTCTTCGGCTTCAATTCCTTGCAGCCCACGCACATGCGCATGGGAATCTTCTTTACCTTCATTCTTTGCTTTCCTCCTCAGCCTCGCCGCCGGCTTCAATATCTCCCAGGATATCATCATCTTCTTCCTCAGCGGCCTGTCCGAATCCTTCTTCCTTCGCCTGGGTTTCGCTCTTAATATCGATCTTCCAGTTTGTCAGCTTTGCTGCCAGCCTTGCATTCTGGCCTGCCTTACCAATGGCCAGGGACAGCTGGTAATCAGGAACGATGACGTAGGAGGATTTTTCCTCTTCCCACACGGAAACGGAAATGACCTTGGCCGGGGAAAGGGCATTGGCAATATACACGGCAGGATCTTCATCCCAGCGGACGATATCGATTTTTTCATCATGAAGCTCGTTTACAATGTTCTGTACCCTCTGGCCTTTGGGTCCTACGCAGGCACCAACGGGATCCACCTTGGGGTCCATGGCATAAACGGCAATTTTAGAGCGGGAGCCTGCTTCACGGACCACGCTCTTGATTTCCACAGTGCCGCTGTAAATTTCAGGAACCTCCAGTTCAAAGAGCCGTTTCAGAAGTCCCGGATGGGTTCTGGAAAGGATGATTTCCGGTCCCTTGGTGGTCTTTCTGACTTCCAGTACGTAGCATTTGATTTTATCATTGGGATGGAATTCTTCCCCTTCAATCTGTTCCGCATAGGGAAGGATGCCTTCCACGCGGCCCAGATCTACGAAAATAGTGCGGGATTCGCTCCATTTCACGGTGCCTGTAATCACATCGCCTTCGCGGCCGGAGAATTCATCATAAATAGATCCTCTTTCTGCTTCACGAAGTTTCTGAATCATCACCTGCTTGGCGGTCTGGGCGGCCACGCGGCCGAAGTTCTTCGGTGTCACTTCGATGCGGAGCATGTCTCCTGCTTCATAGGACTTGTCAATCTTCTTGGCATCTTCCACGGAAATTTCATTTACTGCATTTTCAGAGTCGGGATCAATTTCTTCTACCACCATTTTTTCTTCATAAATATGGTAATCCCCGGTTTCCCTGTTCAGTGTAACAGAGGACTTGGCATTGCTGCCGGTTTCCTTCTTGTAGGCAGTGAGCAGCACCATTTCCAGTGCGTCAAAAACGATTTTCTCATCGACCTTCTTTGCTTTCACCAGGCCCTTGATTGCTTCGATTAAATCTAAATTCACGATGTCCATTTCCTCCCGGAATCAAAATGAAAAATGCAGTCTAACCTGCGAAATTTTATCTCTGCTTAAAGAAATCTCTCCCTCTTCCGTTTTCAGAAGAAGAGCGCCGTCCTCAGCAAGCCCCAGCAGTTTGGCCGTAAATGATTTCACGTCCTTCTTCCCTTCCAAAGGAGCAAAAAGCTTCACATCCACATCCTCACCGGTATAACGGATAAAATCTTTATCCTTCTTCAGCACACGGTCAAGGCCGGGCGAAGAAACCTCCAGCATGTAATTGTCAGGAATCAAATCCGCCTCATCCAGAAGCATGCCTGCTTTTTCGCTCACGGTCTGGCAGTCATTCAGATCCACGCCGCCTTCCTTGTCAATGTAAATGCGGAGGATCCAATTTCTCTCCCGCACATATTCCACATCCACAAGTTCCAGGCCCTCTCTCTCCAGGCCGGGCTCCAGCAGTTTTTCCACTGCTTCTTCCACATCCCTGCGCGCCATATGCCCTCCTTATCCTTAATATAAGAAAGAGTGAGCCGAAGCTCACTCTACAGGAAACTCTATACACACACTTACGGTTTGATTATACCACACTATGTAAAGGGTGGCAAATCATTGAGCTCTTCGCCTCTCCGAGTCGTGGCGACGGCTTCGCCGCCGTTTTTATCTCATTTCTCGAGCTAATACTGATTCCATCAAAGTCTGCCTTAATTCCTGAATTTGTAATGCCATGCAGGAAGCGGGATAAACAGGACCGCAGGCTATGCAGAAAGTCCCATGACAAAGCAGTGCATATAATTCTTATGAGAAAACTTTCTGAATGAATCAGTGCTTTCTGACGCCTGACCATCTCATAGAGCTTTCATCATTTTTCGCTGCTTCCACAGGAGAGGCGGACTGCCGCCTGAATCACCCGGGCAAAGGCAGGAGGAATCAGCTCTTTTCCCAGACTCTTTCCCAAAGTCCTTCCAATGATGACCCCTTTATTTCCGTAAAGCCAGGCGAAGTAGTAGAACTCCAGGGCCTCCCGATTTCTTGGATTGATATTTTTCAGCTTCACCGGAGGATAGTAGCCCTTGGGCAGGCCCAGCTTGGCGCCCGCTTTTTTAATGAGGGACGTATTTACCGCATCGCCGGCGTCCTCCATGTCACCGATGACCTGGTCCAGCGCCTTTCGTCCCCGATGGGCAAGACAGGACTTCACCACATCCATTTCATAGCAGATGAAATCAGTAAAAAAAACATAGGGCGACTGCCGGGTTGTCCCCATGACATCCCTGTCGTAAAGACATACTGCCGGTATATGGAAACGCCGTACCAGCTGGGCAATTTTGGAAATAGAACTTTCTCCCCGGGCATTGATGAGGCATATGCCATGATAGTCGAAATTAACGCCCAGAGTCTTGGCGAAATAGCCAAAGGAGCCGTATTCCGTCTCCCCTTCCACCAGGATGGTGCACTTGGAATAAAGAGCTTCCTTCACTTCGGGGAAATGCATGATCAGGTGCTTTTCGATTTCCCTGTCAAAGTGGAAAGAGGCCCCGCAGGCAGCCTGCACCTTTTTCCTGTCGTCCCAGTAAATGCGGATAATCTGCCGATAATCGTTGACCAGGGAGTCCGTAGAATGGGTGACCACAAAAAGCTGCCCCCTCAGCCCATCCACGCCCAGTATGGTCTGCACCAGTTTCAGGAAAAAAGGCTCTTCATTGTTCAGGATAGAGCGGCAGAAAGCCAGCATGGCCCGCTGCAGATAAGGATGGAGATGCAGCTCCGGTTCATCAATGCTCACAGTCACCGGAAGGAAACGGCGCCCTCTGCTGTCAGTCACAATCATGTTTTCAAAAGAAATAGCCCGGCTTTCCTTTTTCCGAATCATCTTGATAAGAAGCGATACCCCTACGGCAATCATGAGCTTCATGGTAGAATCATAGGACGTACCAATGGCAATGGAACGGAAAATTTCATTGAACAGGACCAGGGTAGCCTTGCGGGCATCCTCCTTGGGCAGGGAAAGATGGAAGCCCTTCTGGTTCAGCAGATTTTCCACCTCTTCAATCACCTCGGGCCCGCCGGAAAGGTACCCTTCAAAAATGGAAATGGTTTTTGCAATGTCTTCCTCGGAAATCATTTTTCTGGGTACTTCATCCAGGGCGAAATCGATATAAAAGAGGCACCGCGTATACTCCAGAGGCAGCTCTTCTCCATTATCCAGATTATAAAGACGGGGCACCACCTGCCGTACATGCTGCCGAAGCTCCAGATGGGCCGTATCCTTCAGCCCGTCATCCTCCGACGACAGGGTGATTTGTACTCTGATAGGCTTATCGGGCTCCAGAAAATCATTTTCTTTGAAACCGTACCCGTGGGTAATGAATTTCAGAAGTGTCAGAAAATTACTTTTCCCGATATTATTATCCCCCACAATATAATTCACCCGGCTGTCAAAGTGAAGCTCCACATGACGGAAGGTACGGTAATTTTCCACCAGCATATGGGACATAAACATGGCCCTGCCTCCTTCGCATGAAATTTTTCCTTTTCTTTATTATATCATGGTCAAAAGGAGCAGAAAGGATTCAAACGGAAGAAAGGAGACTGCAGGCAGGGAATCCCAGGAGGCGGTACATAAAAGTCTTATCAAAGCAGGCTCCAGCAGCCCATCAGTATCCTGGTCCATTCGATACAAAAAAGGGGCTCCTTTTAAGGAACACCCCTTTTTATATGGACGCCTATCCAATGGAAGGCTGTGCTTTTTTATTTTTTCTCGAAAGGATCATCTTCCGGATTCCGATTATTCAGGATTTCATCCAGTGTCTTCATGGGGCACATGGAACCGCACATGGTGCAGGTGAATTCATCTTCCGGCTTACTGCTTTCCCGATACCTTCTGGCCTTGGCAGGATCGATGGCCAAAGGAATCATTTCTTTGAAGTCCACCTTTCTTCTGGCCCAGGACATTTTTTCATCCCACAGGGCAGCACCCTTGACTCCCTTTGCCAGGTCAGCGGCATGGCAGGCGATTTTGGACGCCACAATGCCTTCATGCACATCGTCCACATCAGGAAGACGGAGATGTTCTGCCGGAGTCACATAGCAGAGAAAATCGGCGCCGCAGGATGCAGAAAGAGCCCCGCCAATGGCGGCGGTAATGTGGTCATAGCCCGGTGCCACATCGGTAACAATGGGCCCCAGCACATAGAGCGGCGCCCCATGGGTCAGCTTCTTGGCCACTTCCACATTCATGCGCACATCAGAAATAGGCATATGGCCCGGGCCTTCCACCATGACCTGCACCCCTGCCCTGCGGGCACGGAGCACCAGTTCACCCAGGTTAATCAGTTCGGAAATCTGGATGGCATCGGTGGAATCATGGCCGCTGCCGCTGCGGCAGCCGTCTCCTAAAGACAGGGTTACATCGTATTTCCGCAGAAGTTCCAGAAGCCGGTCAAACTGTTCATAGAAAGGATTTTCCTTCCCGTGCATGTACATCCAGGCAAAAAGGATGGAACCGCCCCGGGAAACCAGATTGGTAATCCGCTTGTTCCGCATAATGTGCTTTGCAGTCTCCCGATTCAGTCCTGCATGAATGGTCATGAAATCCACGCCGTCTTTGGCATGCCGTTCCACAACGGAAAATAAATCATCAGCAGTCATGTCCTTCAGCCCCTTATGGAGCACGCCCTTTACATCATACATAGGTACCGTACCAATGGCGGCAGGGCTGTTCTTCACCAGCCATTCCCGGAAAGGTGCCGTCTCTCCATAGCAGGACAGGTCCATAATGGCTTCTGCCTTCATTTCCCAGGCCAGCTTCGCCTTTGCCTGCTCCGTTTCATAATTGCACACATCTTTCGAAATGCCCAGATTCACATTCATCTTTGTGCGAAGTCCCTTGCCGATGGCATAGGGGTGAAGAGATTTGTGGTATATATTGGCAGGAATAACAATGGTTCCTTCTGCCACTCCCTGCCGGATATATTCTGCCGGCACCCCTTCATCCCGGGCTGCCGTTTCCATTTCCTTCGTTATGATTCCCTGTCTTGCCGCTTCCAGCTGTGTCATGATTCCTCCCATGAAAAAAAGCCCGCCATAGCGGGCTTTGAACAAACAGATTTCCTGCTTCCTTACGTCGGTATAAACCGCATCAAGTTCAAAGGGTCGGATTTCATCCTCTCAGTCCACTGACTCCCCCAGCATGTATGTATTATACCATAGGAGGAAAAAAGTTCAAAAGATTCAGATTCAGGGAAGCGGCAGGCAAAGCATCCGGCTGTCTTTCCTACTTTTCTCCCATCTCCAGACACTAAAAAAGCCAGAACCTGAAGTTCCAGCTGAATCATCATGTGGTGCCGAGGACCGGAATCGAACCGGTACGAATCTCACGATTCGAGGGATTTTAAGTCCCTTGCGTCTGCCAGTTCCGCCACCCCGGCAGGTATATATGAAGATTATAATAGTTAAAATATGGAGGCGGCACCCAGAATCGAACTGGGGATAAAGGTTTTGCAGACCTCTGCCTTACCGCTTGGCTATGCCGCCATATGGAGCGGAAAACGGGACTCGAACCCGCGACCCCAACCTTGGCAAGGTTGTGCTCTACCACTGAGCTACTTCCGCACTGGCGACCCGGATCAGATTTGAACTGACGATCTCCGCCGTGACAGGGCGGCATGTTAGACCACTACACCACCGGGCCGCACGTAAGTTACTTAATTAGTATACCCACCATCCTCCTTTTTGTCAAGGGAAGGATGACTTTTGTCATTTATGGGTAAAAACGGGAGAAAATGGAAGAGAATCATAGCATACAGGCCGATTTTCCCAAACCCTTTTTGAAACTTTTTCCCTCTTTTATGAAAAAAGTTTCCTGCGTAAAAGAGTCAGGGAGTCCAGGTCCATGAAACTATCTTGTGCCATGGACATCCTCCTTAATTAAAAGTTTGCAGGAAAAGAACCGGGCTTTACCTTTTCCCCCTTAGGAACCACAAAGAAATCGTCGTCAAAGGTTCCGCCAGCAATCTTCCGCAAAATACCGTAACCGCCATGAACCATATGAAGATCCGCCTGGAGCAGGTCTACCATAGGCTCGATGTATTTCTTCACCGGCTCCACATCATAGCAGCCGGTATCAATAATATAAAAATCGTGAATGGGCGCATAAAGCTTCTTCAGATAACCATGAGCTTCGTCTCGGCCCATCTTTTTCTCCAGCTTTTCCATATCAATGGAGGATTCCTTCATGAACTCCATCCAGCTTTCCGTAAGAAAAACGCCATGCATATCCCGCTTCAAATCGGCCAGACTGTCTCCGGAAAGAAGGATATCGATGCAATCCCTGGTTTTAGGATATACCAGAGGCGCCGAAGACGCGGCGATTCCTATATTTCCTCCGCCGCAGCCGGTGGTGCACACCACGATTTTTGATACATTGTAAAAATGATCGATCTTATCCTGCACATAATGATGAAGCACCTTGGGGTCCCGGTGAAGACCGGGCGGCATGAAATAGACCACGCTGTCTGACTGAGCCTCTTTCATCGCTTCTTTCAGTTCTCCTGCCAGAGTAGGGCAGGCAAGAATGACCGTCTGATTTCCCATTTCAAATCACCTCAGCATATAAACAAAAGCTGCCCACATAAGAACCGTGACAGCTGCGCCCAGAAACAGAATCATGCCCTTTCCATCCCCGTATCTGCCATCGGACACCACTCTGCCAAACCGGGACTTTGCACCATCCAGAAAAAGGAGAATGGCAAAAGCGGCTGCCTGGGCATAGAGAAAAAGAGAAAGGTTTTGATTTTCCCCCTCAGAAACAGTAACCAAAATGCAGGGCGCCAGAATCACTGCCATGCAGAAGAGCTGAAGGCCCCGATACCACAGGGGATGGCGCCGCTCAGGCGCCTTCTTTTTGACTGACATCCAGCTCCAGATAGTCATGAGGAAGCCCAGGGCAAGAAAGATAAAGTTGAATTCATCCATACAAATCGCTCATTCCGATATCGCTTTCAGAAAAGAAATCAACATAGAATTTCCTGTCCTTATTGTGGCATACACAAAAAGATTTGTAAATGACAATTCATCCATGCTCTTCTGAAATCAAAGAAGTCCTCTGTCTTCATCATCTGAGCAGGGTCTCAGATGTCCCAAAGCCAAAGTCTGCTTGTAGAAATTCTGCGTTCGCCCCAGGAAGACGGCTGATTCCGGCCCGGTAAAGCCCGGCCGGAAGAGGCTTTCTTCCACCATAAGAAATGTCTGCTTTTGTTTCCTTCAAATTTCCAGCACAAAAAGCTTCCTGTCATCCCGCGATTCACGCGCCAATCTTCAAGGGGCTTCATGAGCCTGCCCCTCAAGGGATGTCAGGAAGTTTTTCATTTGAAATTCGGCCGGCCTTTGAGGGAAGAATCATATCAGAATCCATAGGCCTCCTGTCTTCCATGGATTCGCGCCGACAGGAGGAATCGCCCATGTTTTCCGGGCCTTTCGTTCCCTCTGCTCATATAGTCAGAGATAAAGGAAGAGATTTCATTTCTCATCTTCCTGCCGCCCGAAACTCTTCATTTGACACCTCCTGTCACCTATGCTATAGTTAGACTTAATTACAGACATGCGATGAAGAGAAGAGTAGGCAGATGACAAGGCCAAAGAGAGCTCCCGGTGGTGAGAAGGGAGTGCCAAAGAGCTGCTGAAGATGGACTCTGAGCAGGGAAGGCCGAATGATGAGGCATCCCGGGTGCGCCCGATACAGCGCTCAAGTATCAAGGCCTTATGGCTGGCGTACCTATAGAGGTTCATGCAGCAATGCATGGATAAAATTGGGTGGTAACACGAATCTTTCGTCCCTTTAGGGATGGAAGATTTTTTTATTTTAAGGAGGTTTTATGCCTTTCTATAATGGAACTTTATTTGAAATAGACCGGAAGGAAATGCTCCGCTATGCAGGCATGAATCCCAAAGGTAAGAATTTTCCCGAAGAAGCCATACAGAGTGCCATACAGGAGGCGCTGGCACTGGCGGAGCCTAAAGGCATCTGGCAGGTGATCCCCTATTCTCCTTCTGAAGGAAAGATCGAAGGAAATCCGCCTCTGGTGCTGTCCGGAAACAGCATCCGTCACCATCTGGCCAATTCCTGGTCCACCGCCGTGCTGGCAGTGACTGTGGGTGATGAAATCGAAAAAGCATCGGATGCTGCCTTCAAGTCGGGAGACTATGTGCGGGGTCTTCTTCTGGATGCGGCAGCCACTACCGCCACCGAGCATCTGGCAGACCAGGTGGACCGGCTCATCCAGAAGGAAGCTGCAAAGGACGGGCAGAAAACGGTATGGCGCTTTTCTCCGGGCTACGGAGACTGGCCGGTGACCCAGCAGAAAGATTTCTGCCGCCTCATCGAAGCAGATAAAATCGGCATCCAGGTGACAGACCATTCCATGCTTTTTCCAAGGAAATCTGTGTCCGCCATCATCGGCATTTCCCAATGCAGCCAGCGCCCGGCGCCGGCCAAATGCCGGACCTGCTCCCTTCTCACCTGTCCCTTCAGACGTTAAGTCAGGATAAAAAGTCCAGCGCATTTCACAGCATGGGACTTTCTGGAATCACTTCTTGAAAATATAATTTCCATAGTCCATCATATAACATAGAAAAATCATATATCACAGAAAAGGAGTGCTTTATGATACTATTTGACGGCGGCATGGGTACCATGCTGCAGAAATTCGGTCTTGAGGCAGGAAGCTGCCCCGATTATTACAATATTTCCCACCCTGACGTGGTACAGCAGATTCACAGGGCCTATATGGAAGCAGGGAGTCAGTTTATCACCACCAATACCTTCGGTTCCTCTCCGCTGAAGCTGGCCGATTACGATTTGTCGGACAAGGTGGAAGAAATCGCTGCAGCTGCAGTGCGGAATGTGCGGGCTGCCTGCGGAGATAAAGTGAAAGTGGCCGGCGACATGGGCCCCACGGGAAAGTTCATCAAACCCATCGGCGATTTGTCCTTTGACGAAACCTGCGAAAATTATTACCGCCTGGCCAAAGCACTGGCCCGTGCAGGAGCGGACTGCCTCATTATTGAAACCATCATCGATATCCAGGAAATGAAAGCCGCCCTGATAGCAGCCAAAGAAGCGGCCAGCCTCCCTGTAATCTGCCAGATGACCTACTCCGAAGACGGCAGGACAATTCCCGGCACAGACCCCGTTACGGCCACCATCCTTCTGGATGCCATGGGTGCTGATGTCATCGGAGCCAACTGCTCGGTAGGTCCTGACAAGCTGCTGGAGGCCGCCCGCCAGATGGTTTCTGTCACCAATAAACCTGTGATTATCCAGCCCAATGCAGGCATGCCGGTACTGGAAAACGGAGAAACCCGTTTCCCCCTGGGGCCGGAAGAATTTGCATCCTATGCGCCGGAATTTGCTAAAATCGGCGTATCCTACCTGGGCGGCTGCTGCGGCACCACGCCGGACCATATCCGGAAAGTGGCAGAGGTGCTGAAAGATGTCCCCCTGACTTTGCCGCCGAAAGTGAAGCCCTTCACCGCCCTCACTTCCCGGACAAAAACCGTATTCATCGGTGACGACTATGCTCCCGTCAAAATCGGGGAACGAATCAACCCCACGGGAAGAAAGAAAATGAGAGAAGATATCCAGAAAGGCAGCTTCGTTTCCGTCAAGAAGGAAGGGCTGGCCGAAGTAGCTGCCGGTGCCGATGTACTGGATGTGAATATGGGCGTTCCCGGCATCGACCAGAGGGAAGCCATGGAAACAGTCATTTCCCAGCTCTCCATGCTCTGCCCGGTGCCTCTTTCCATAGACAGCACAGACCCGGAGGTGCTGGAAAGAGCTCTGAAAGTATATCCCGGCCGCCCACTCATCAATTCCGTCAACGGCGCCGATGATGAAATCCTTGAAAAGGTGCTGAAACTGGCCAAAACCTATGGTGCCGCCGTGCTCTGCCTCCCTCTGGAAAAGGGAAATCTGCCGAAAACGGCGGATGAACGGATACGCATTGCCGCTGCCATCATTGACAAAGCTCTCAAGGCAGGCCTTCGAAAAGAAGACCTCCTGCTGGACCCCCTGGTGCTGACCATCGGCTCCTCCGACACCGGTGCCAGAGAAACACTGAAAACCATTTCTTTATATAAGAAGGAATTCGGTCTTCCCTGCGTTATGGGAACAAGCAACGTTTCCTTCGGCCTTCCTGCCCGGCCCCGGATTAATGCAGCCTTCCTCACCATGGCCTTTGCCTGCGGCATGAATGCCCCCATTATCAACCCCCTGGACAAGGATATCCAGGATGCTTTCATCAATGCCAGACTGCTTCTGGGCTTTGACCCCGGCGCCAGGGATTTCATCAGGGCCGCTGCCCTTTCTGAAGAGCCGAAAGCAAAGAGCGCCCCCTCTGAAGACCTGCCGCCGCTGGAAAGAATCAAAGCTGCAGTAAAGAACGGAGAAAAAGAAGAATCGGCCGCCCTCATCAAAACACTGCTGGACAATGGGATTTCTTCGGAAACCATTATCAAAGAAGGCCTTACCGCTGCCATGACGGAAATCGGAGACGGCTATGGTGCCGGAAAAGTATACCTGCCCCAGGTCATGATGGCGGCAGAAGCCATGCAGGCCGCTTTCAAAGAATTGAAGAAAATTCTTCCTGAAATGAACAGCTCCGCCAAGGGCACCCTGGTCATCGGCACCGTCAAAGGCGATATCCACGACCTGGGCAAAAACATTGTAGCCGCTCTCATGGAAAACAGCGGATACCGGGTCATTGATCTGGGAAAAGACGTGGATCCAGAGGTCTTCGTTTCGGCAGTCAAAGACCATCATGCAGATCTGGCCGGCCTCTGCTCCCTCATGACCACCACCCTGCCGGAAATGGAACATACCGTGAAAGCATTAAAAGAAGAAACCCCCGGCGTTAAAATTCTCGTAGGCGGCGCCGTGGTTACCCAGGATTATGCCAGCCGCATCGGCGCGCCGAACTACTGCAGAGACGGCATTGCCGCCGTTAAAATAGCAGACCGGCTGACAGGAAAAGAGGAATGATTGATGAGTACATTAAAAGAAAAACATAATCAGCATATATTTACCATCACTACGGAACTGGACCCGCCCAAAAGTGCCTCTTCCTCGGTCACAGAAGCGCAGGTAGTCAAAGTCGCCCCCTATGTGGACGCCGTAAACATTGCGGACTGCCCTATGGCTAAAATGCGCATGAGCCCCATTGCCCTTTCCTCCATCATCCAGAGCCGCTATCAGGTGGAATCCATTTTCCACCTCACCTGCCGGGACCGAAATGTCATCGGCCTGCAGGCGGAACTGCTGGGCGCCTACGCCCTGGGAGTCCATAACATTCTCACCCTCACAGGAGATCCGCCTTCCATAGGCGACCACCCCGATGCCAAGGGAGTCTTTGAAGTAGACTCCACGGGCCTCATCGAAATCGCCAAAGCCCTGAACGAAGGCCATGACATGATGGGCCATGAGCTGGGAGAAGCGGCTGACTTCTACATCGGCACCACTGCCAACCCCGGCGCCGATGATTTGGACAAGGAAATCCGGCGGCTGGAAGGAAAGAAGAAGGCCGGCGCCCAGTTTATCCAGACCCAGCCAATTTACGACATCCGACAGGCAGAAAATTTCCTTGCTGCCGCCAAAGACCTTTCCCTTCCCATCCTCTTCGGCATTGTCCCCTTAAAGAGCTTCAAAATGGCCAATTACCTGAACAGCCATGTGCCCGGCATCTTCATTCCGCCGGCGGTGATGAAGGCCATGGAAACGGGAGGCCGCGAAACGGGCATCGCCCTTTCCAGAGAACTGGTACAGGCCTTAAGAGACATCCACGCCGACGGCGCCCATCTCATGCCGGTAAATGATGTGGATGCGGTGGCAGAAATCTGCCGAACCCATAAATAAAATATCCGTAAACCAGAAAAGCAGCATCTCCCAGGATGCTGCTTTTTCATATCCACCTCAAAGGTTCTTCTTTTTCTTCTTATTGTAATACCATATACCACCATAAATCAGCGTAATCATAATGATGAGAATCGTCAGGCGGAAAGCATGCTCCTCCATATTGACCACATCATGTCCCAGCACCACTTCCATAGCCGTGGATGGCAGCTTGCCGATGAGACAGCCCAGGGCGTAGGAGCGGAAATGCATGCTGGAAAGGGCCGCAATAGCCGTGACCAGACCATTGGGCATATAGGGAATGGCTCTGGCAGCCGCCATGGCCTGCCAGGAATCATAGGAATCCAGTTTTTTCAGCGTTTTACTCTTATTGATAATATTCATAGCCATGCCCCGGAAAAGAGTACGCATGACATAGAAGGAAATAAGGACTCCCACTGTTTCCGCCAGCCAGGAAATGATAACACCCCAGAAAAGGCCGAAAATCAGTCCATTCGCCGTGGAAATAAAAATGGATGGAAGAAATCCGACGATATTGATGACCACATCAATGAAAAAGCTCATGAAGGCAGCATAAATACCAAAGCTGTGCAGGTACGCAATGGTGCCTCTCAGATCTCCATCCTTTGACAAATGATAAATGGTAGGGTAAAAAGTAGGATCAAAGAAATGGATAGCCGCCAGCACCAGTATCAGCAGCGCGAGAACAGAGAGGCGGAATTTCCGCTCCCCCTTCTCATTCCAATTTCGATATCTCATAAAAGGCCTCTGTTATATACAGAATACGCAAAAAGCAGAGGGATAGACAGCTTCTAAAGCAGAATAGATTCACCTTTACAAATTCTCCATCCAGACAGAAAACCGTTTTCCCTTTTTCTATATTATTATCTGCTATTTTATAAATATATCATACCATTGTTTTAAATAAATTTAAATCCCATGCTTTTGGCAGCGTTCCTTTTATGATGCGAAAAAGCATCTGCCTGCGCAGGCTCCCTTAGGGCAAAAGAAAAAGCAGACCTTTGGCGTCTGCTTTTTCACTGCTCCCGAAAGTTCGGTCAATGACTGCTTTCACAGATTTCGTCCGCATAGCTGCGGATTGTATCAGCCATATCTTTCCGGTCCACTGTCTCCATAAACCGTTTCGGACGATTTTCCAGCTCTCCCAGCTGTTTAGGAACGGGAATGCCCGTTTTATCTGCAATTTCACGGAGCGTATCGTAGGGACTTTCCATTTCTTTAAGTCCCAGTGCTTTGGCTACTACGCCAGGAAACTTGTATGGATGGGCCGTACTGATAATGACAGTGTGGGAATGACGGGGAATTTCCCCTTCCCTTCTCAAATGGTCATAAACCGCATAGGCCACAGCGGTGTGAGGATCCATGAGATAATCATAGTTTTCGTACACCTCGCTCATGGCATGGGCCATATCTTCCGGAGAAGCCCAGCCGCCCATCATTTCCATGTCTGCCTTGGCAAAAGCCTCTTTGGAAACTTCATACTTTCCTTCCTTCTTCAGTTTGTCCATACTTTCCCTCACCTGCTCTGCCGAGCCTGTAAGGTAGTAGAGGAACCGTTCAAAATTGGAGGAAATGAGAATATCCATGGACGGTGCTTCGGTCATGTAGAAAGGACGGTTGATATCATATACACCGGTTTCAAAGAAGTCCGCCAGTACTTTGTTTTCATTGGAAGCGCAGATCAGCCGGCCAATGGGTGCTCCCACCTGCTTTGCCAGCCAGGCAGCCAGGATATTGCCGAAATTGCCGGTAGGCACTACCACGTTGAAAGATTCATGATCACCGATGGAGCCATTTTTCAAAAGCTTCAGCCAGATCCATACATAGTACACCACCTGAGGCAGAAGACGGCCTATATTAATGGAATTGGCGCTGGAGAAAAGAACACCCTTTTCTGCTTCCTCTTTACGAAGGCTGCTTCCGAAAACCTGCTTCAGCGTTCCCTGGGCATCATCAAAATTGCCTTCAATACCCACCACCTTCACATTGCTGCCCAGCTGCTTCTGCATCTGATCCTTCTGCAGCGGGCTGACACCATGGGAAGGATAGAAAACCATAATATGGACGCCCGGCACATCGCGGAATCCCTCCAGAGCTGCTTTTCCCGTATCACCGGAGGTGGCAGTCAGAATCAGGATTTCCTGGTCATCCTTTTCCTCTTTCTTTGCATATACAAGAAGATAGGGGAAAAGAGACAGCGCCAGATCTTTGAAAGCACAGGTCCTGCCATGGAACATTTCCGCCATGGAAAATGCCTGGGACAGGGGCTTGACCGGTACAATGTCTTTTGTTTCAAAAGTACCGGTATAAGCACTGTGAGTCAGCTTTTTCAGCTCTTCTTCCGGAATATCCGTGAGGAAATGGGACAGCACGAACGCTGCCAGCTCCTCATAGGTCATATCTTTCAGTTCATCTGCATGAAGAAAAGGAGCAGGGAGAAATTCCGGCACATACAGACCGCCGTCATCAGCCAGCCCTTTCACCAGCGCCTCTTCTGCCGTTACTGTTTCATTACTTCTGGTACTTCTGTATTTCATAGGACACCTCCGAAGAATTTTTCCCGTTTGCATTTATTCTATCATAAATGGCAGGGGAGAGACAGGGCCTTCTGTGGGGCCCTGCCTTCCCCATGAGCGTTTTCAGGTGCTATGGCCCTGGGCAGCCGATGGGAAAATTGCTGTTTTACAGCAGCAGTTATAAAGCAGCCGCGCCGTCACTTTCATCGGTACCCCCGCTGCCAGTCCAGTGGAGCCAGGTATGACAGGCAATAAAAAATCCCACGAAAACTCGTGGGATGTAAGTTCTTGGTGGACCTTGGTCCATACCTTTCCAACTTATTCCTTGCCCCACAGTTTTTCTCTGTTTCAAGGCTAATTGTATAGTCCTGGCCGCGACTGATGTCGCGGCTTTTTATTTTTCCGATGCCTGCTTCACTACAATCCCAAAAAGAACCCCCGCCGCCGCAGCCCAAGCGTCTCTCTGCTTGGTTTTAGTTTTGATTTTCTTCTCCGCCTCTTTCTCGTACTCGCTGAAGGATTTCCTCACTTCCGCTAATGAGGTCTGCGTCTCTACGTTCAATTTTCTTGATTTCTCCAGTTGCTCGTTGACTATCTGAAGCTGCTTCTGCAAGCAAAAAGGCCACCTTATAATGACAGTCTTTTTATTTTGCTTATTCTTTTTTTAGCTCTGTGATTGTCGGGATGTTTATCTCTTCCCCGTTACCATTTACGATAATGGGAGGAAGCCATTTCACTTTCCGAAGTGTCTTCCCTGATCCGTAAGCAAAGGTGTGCCAGTGCGCACGCCTTACGTGCATCACTGGTGACCTATGGTGGCCTCCCTGGGGCGTGCCATGCTCCTGCACGTAGCGGTTAAGCCTGCGGATGCGGTAACCTGTGGCCTCTCCGACGGAGTAGACAGCCACCTCCCGAGGCGTGTCCTTTATCCGGCCTTGCCGACGGAAAGACAGCTTATTGACTTGTTTTATCTCCGCATTGACCGCAGACAGATAGAGAAGCAGGTTAATTGTAAATCTTATAGCATGCCTAGCGGCCCCGAAGTAATTGGAGACGTAAGGCGCAAGCTCCGGCGCATTACTGATGTCCCTAGAGCGGAAGGAGGCCTCCTCCCCCTTTAAAATCTCTGTCAGCTTTTTGGGCTTATCCGGCAGGATTAAGTAAAAGCTGGTCAAAAATTTACCATCATCCGTTACCGCAGCAATATAGAGCTCCTTGTGACCACGCTGGATGTCGTGGTCAAACATGATAAAGAGGCCAGAGCATCCCTGCAAGAGCTTCGTTTCCACGTAGATGCACCATTCCGGTATGGTCAGCATCCCGGGGGCCACCGTCATGTCTTTTGATGATGTCTTAAAGAGCTCTGCCTCCAGATCCTCATCCAGGGTGTAGATGCTCTTAGCCTTCCGCCAGCTGGCAAGGACGGCCAGCGTGGCCCCGGTCCGTGAGATTTCTCCCCTCTCCGCAAGTGACGGAGAATCCAGGTCTGCAAGGTCCACGGCGTAGGTCACGCCAAGGCCTACCGGGCAGTAACAGATTGACTTGTCCCATTTAGCCTCGGGGTCCTTGTAAATCCTGTCGGCGGCTCTGAAAAAATCGGGGTATTTTACTTTGGCCGCAGCCAACGCCCTCATCGGGGCGCTGGATTTTATATCAATTTTTGACATTCTTATGCCCTCCATAAAGGCGGTCCATTCCGGCCTTGGTGACCAGCCAGGTCTTTCCGGATTTCCGGCACTCGTAGTCGGTAAAAGCTGGAGGATTTCCCTTCTGGCCTGCGCAGGCAGACTTGATGGTGGTGACAGGAACGCCATAGCGTTCGGACGCTTCGGAGATGGTCATCACCTCATCCAGCACTGGCCGCCGGTAGTCGGGCACAAACCGGTAGGCCCCCCATTCATCCTGGATAAAATGTCCAGGCCACTTCTTGATGGAGTCCACGATGGAGCCTCCATAGCGAGGACAATCCTCGCTAAAGAGCCCGTAGGCCTCATCAATAGCTTCCCTGGCTGCATCCAGTTTTGGCTGGATGCGATTGTAATAGCGGTCCTTCTGGACAGCCGGAGGGTAGTGCTTGCTCATCTCAAAGTCCACGGCGTCCAAGATATCCATCATGCACTTGCAGCTTTGGTCAAGCATGACCTTTGGCCACTGTTCTGCGGTAAGAGTTTTCATTTTGGTTTCCTCCTCTCAGTTAATCACTTTCGCAATATCGGCGATTTCTTTTTTGCTAAACTTGCTTCTGGTGGCTTTGTCCAGGCGCTTTCCTGTTTTCTTTGCATAGGCCACCTTCATGATGTCCATGAGGTTCGGACCACAAAGTTCGGCTTTTTTCTCTTCCGTAAATTCCTCCCCCGCGATGCGAGTGATGCGGCCGGTTTTATCTTTGCGGTCTACTCTTACCGTGTCGTAGTCCTCCACGTCCAGGCAGGGCAAGTTGGCTTTGATATACGCCAGTTCATCGGCTTCCAGGTCTACAGTTCTTTTGATGGTCATCATTTTGGTTCCCTCCCTTTCCATCCCCCAGTCATTGCCCGGGAGGCTTTTCCCGGGATAGGGGTTATTTTCGTTATTCAGCTCTTCTGGCCTCTTCCCAGAGGTCCTTATGAGCTTCTTCCAGGTCTCTGCCGGAAAGTTTATAGAAGATGTGCTCGCCGTCCAGGAGAACCCTCAGAGCATCAAGGCTATGGCTTCTAGCCTCGATTTCTACTTCACCGAAGTACCGGTTGAGCTCTTTTGCGGAGCTCCGGATGTCTGCCGGATAACCGGCAATTTCTTTTTCCATGTCGGCCAGTTCTTTGGGAAGAGGTTCGGCATCTGCGAAGGCTTCAAATGCGTTGATGCCTTTCTTTTCGTTCCAATCCCTTACATCTCTGTCCAGGGCGGCCATACGGTCAGCCACCCAGTTAACTTTGTCTTTTCTGCTCCAAGTTTCCGGTAATGTCATCATTTCGGTGTCCTCCTTTTAAATTCTTTTCTCTTGGGAGCTCTCTCTTATCTCCCTCTTTCTGTATATATTATACGTCGTTTGCGACGTAAAAGCAAGAGGAAATTTCAATTTTTTAAAAAATTTTTTGCACGAGAAAAAGCGGATGCATCGCTGCATCCGCTTCTCCCATTTACCCGCAGGGTTATGGCCGTACAAGTAAATATAAATGTTTCAATCCCCTCCCGTTACCGGGAGACCTGTATATAGTATAAATCCGGCAGCTTAAAAGTGCAAGCTACCACTCCTTTAGTGTGTACATAACGGTAGCGCCTTTGAAGCCGCTCCCACCAAAATGCGCCAGTCCTTCCCAGCGGCCTGCTTGGTAGCCAGCACTTAAATAGGCTTTATCGTTGACGTAGGTCATGCCGGTTTTAATTTTGTGAGCTTTACGAAGGCTTATCTTATATACATCTACTTTTTGCCGGTCTGTATCGGCAGTTACAATAGTCCTGTCAGTCTTTTTTGTGACAACTGCCGGAAGGTCTGGTGACTGCTTTTTTATTGCGGCCGCAGTTTCGCTGGCGGCCTTCTCCACGTTCGGAGCCTGTACATAATAAGTGACAGCTGGAGCAGTATCGGCAGAGCGTTCAATTTCACGGGTTATGATACGGCTTTCCACCGGTGTGACGTGCACGGCCTTTTCTACCGTTTCCGGGGTGGTGGATTCCTGCTGGGTCATCACTACCGGTTTGGATTTTCGGTTATCACCGTAACTAACCGCCCCGGCAATGGCAGCAATAACAGCCACCGTAATGACTGTTACTGCTATTATCTGCGCCAGTTCATTTTTACCCTCATTCATTCGCCCACTCCTGTTGATAAAACAAAGCCTTCCCCCTAATATAGTCGCCGCCGGAGCCCCAATCGGTAGAGCCCGGAAGCGTCCATAAATCCCACCGCTCGCAGGTGGTATTGGGCCCGTATCCGTCAAGCTCGGCTGCTTCCGCATGGGTCATTATATAAGTGGGGTCGATAGGGATACCGGTATGATTTGAGATTGTAGCAAGCACCTGCGCCAGCGCTTCAATCTGTGCATCGGTGGGCGGCTCGCTTCCAAAATCGCAATGTCCATCTTTATAGATAGAGGCATCCCAACACCCATCAAGTGTGACTGCAATGGAACCATAATTTCGGCGCCATGTAGCCGCAGGCGTGTCCCATAAAGGCCGGGTAAGGTACACACTGCCGTCACTGTCAATATTAATATGATAATCGTTCGGGTGCTGTCCATAGTGTCCTGCCGTCCAATGAATGTATACATGGTCAGCATTTACGGCAGGGTCATTTAGTTTTTTACCGAGTTCTTCCAGCGTTATTTCATCATCCATTTTCTCTATCCTTTCTATCCGGTGGCTGTTTCTCTTTAAGCGTGGCAGGGGTGTTCTCAATTCCGGCTTTCCTTTTTACTATTGACACAAGCCCTGCAAGGCAAGATACACCGGCATCATTAAGATTCTCAATAATTGACAGCAGCTCCGAAGCAGCAAGGTACGAAATGCAAAGCTCCATAAGTACGGCCGGATGGTGCACGGCAGAAATTATAATGTCCGCAATACCGCTGACAATAGTTACAAGCACATATACGCCCATTTTTAAAAGAAACTGATTTTTCATCTGTCGGGATGAAATCACACCGGCACGATGGGCGGCGGGCATGGCGTGAATTGTGTCAATGACTGTAGGCTCATTGCTTTCAGTCTTAATAAACTCATATGCCAATGCCAGCCACTTTGTAAGCAGGTCAATCACGATGAGCACCGCAAAAAGAGTAATCAGCTCAAGATGGAACTGTACAAGTGCAATAATCCCGCCCACGGCAATTTTAAACGGCCAGCCGTCAATTAAACGGCTGACCGCTTTCTGCGTGTAGATAAGCAAGGTGTTAATATCCATCAAGTCTTGTCCTCACTCTTCTCTGTCTTTGCTTCATCGGCCGCTCTAGCTTCTGCCATAGCATCCAAAATTGCATTGTGTGGGCAGCCATCCCATGGGCAGCGTCCGTCTTCATTTAAAAGGTTCCCGCAATATTCGCAAAATTCCATAGTCTTTACCTCCATTCATACACCCTTAATCTCAGCAGCCATAGATGACAGCGTGGTTTTGTACTGGCTGTCAATCTTAGAGGTGTCAGCACCCAGCATGGCGGCTTTCACCCTAGCTTCTACCAAACTGTCTAATTTCGGCTGGTACTTTGCTTTGATAGCAGCGATGGCGGCCTGCTTCTTTTCGGCTTCAGTGGGTACATAATCCGGCTTCGGAATAAAAGTGTCCCCGCTCAGGATGTACTCCTTACTACCTGCGTTGTTCCCAAGCAGGTTCATATAGTCGGCAGTTGTGACGGCTTTTACTGTCACAATGTCGGCGTTATCCGCTTTCATCTTTTCTGCTTCGGCCTCCAGTTTGTCCGGATATTTAATGGGGTCGAACATACAGATTTTACCGGCGGCACGACTGCCGTCTGCTTTAAAGCCGGCAATATAATAATCAACATTAGTTGCGTTCATGCTTTGTCTCCTTTACAAATAACTAGAGGTGATAAAAAATGCGTAAACCAAACGGTTACGGTTCAATCAAAAGGCTTTCCGGCAAACGGAGGCGGCCATTTGTATTTGTTATCAGCGTGAGGGGGAAGCAAAAGCCTGTCGAGTACTTTACAACGCAGGTTGAAGCTGAAATCTTTCAAGCTGACTACAATAAACTTCATTTCCATCGCTCCCTTCCTGGACATCAAATAACTCTTGCGGAACTCTATTACCGTTGGCTCCCTGCTCATACGGCCAATACAGCACCATCGCAGTCCACTCTTGACAGCTACGCCAACTCATTCAAGCATCTTGGCCCGCTACACTATGAGCCATTCCAAAGCCTGAAATATGCAGACCATCAAAAGATTATTGATTCCATGCGAAAGAGCGGGCTGTCTTACAGTTCATGTAAAAAAGTCCGCTCTTTGATTTCATTGCTCGAAAAATATGCTGTGAAAATTGAGTTGATAAATAAGTGCTATGCTCCCCTGCTATCGATAGGGAAAAATAAAGCCGTGCGTCCACACCACCCATTCAGTCGCCAAAAGATTAATCGGCTCTGGGCACACATTAATGACCCCGGCGTTGATACGGTGCTGATACTGCTCTACACCGGTATGCGTGTCGGCGAGATGCTGGCACTCCAAAAAGCTGAAGTGAACCTTCGGCAGGGATACATCCGGATTACAAAAAGCAAGACCGTTTCCGGCATCAGAACCATCCCTATCCACCATCGGATTGCTCCGTTAATAGCAAGCCGAATGAAATCACTTGGCCCCAATCTGGTCTCAGATTCTGAAGGCAGACCTTACGACTACAGCCGGTATTGTATCCTTTGGCGTGAGATTATGCACTCCATCAAGGCTAATGGTCATACAACACACGACTGCCGCCACACGGTAGCGACGCTGCTTGATAACGCCGGAGCCAACGAAACAGCCAAACGGCGTATCTTGGGCCACGCTGGCGGTGATGTTACCGAAAGAGTTTATACCCACAAAGGTCTGAGGCAGCTACGAAAATGCATAGAACTGCTGAAGTAGTGTTACTAGTGCGCTACTGTCTGCTTTTCATGCGCTGCGTAATTACCTGCATTGTGTGCGGCTTTCCAGATGTTACTATTGATACTGGATAAAGCAGCCAGAATGGAATATATTTACGCTTCTACGATTGTAGATATCTGATGTTCTGGCGGGTTTTTCATTGATTTCATTTTCAAAAAATCATGCATACTCTGCTTACTCTCACATACTTCTCCTGTTTCGAAACAATCCATCTACAGTGGGGAATTTTCTATAACCAAAATGGGATATCCGCATTCACCTATCCGTTGAAATTGGCCAACAAGCCATATGAAATTATCACAACCGAAGGCGACCCGGATGGGTGGAATATGGGCAATGGGATTGTTGTGAGTGGTGCTGATATTAAAACCGCATCAAATACTCAGGCCAATATACTATCCAAATGGGTTAATAATGGCGGTGCCGTCAATCAAGGTGGAGCCACGGTGAGAGTGCTAATCATAGGCCATTAGACAGTGG
>ERZ773188.21-NODE-21-length-155654-cov-111.817004_pt1 | contig 155654 bp, 132 predicted proteins | sample MGYA00581011_ERZ773188 | MGnify/ENA primary metagenome ERZ773188 (study PRJEB29015, sample SAMEA2737798) | human gut metagenome | biome: human gut; feature: human-associated habitat; material: faeces | place: China | collected 2012 ...
GGCTGGAAGCGGCCCGGGAGGATAGGAAGCTGCTGATTAACTGAAAAAGCACTAATCGATAAGGTTAGTGCTTTTTTGCTGTGTGCGACATTTGAGGTCATGGGCCTTTGTGAGGAATCGGCGCTTACCTGTATTCCCGAAGGTTGACGCGGCTTCGCCGCGAGGGTTGATGGCGCCGCCGGGCCTGACGGCCCTGGGCGCCAAGGGTTCTGCCTGTGATCGGCTTCGCCTTACAGGCAGGTTGAGGGCTCTCGCCCTCGGGAGGTATGAAGTATCGCTGCGCTGGCGAGGTGGGTGCCCTTATGGGTGCCATTTTTTATGCCGCCTTTGGCGGCGAAAACCGGACAACCGGGCTTCGCCCGTCGGAAAACCATACAACCGCCCTGCGGGCGTGGGAAATGCATTCCCCCTTTGGTGGCTGGCGCCACCACCTTTCCCCCGCAGTTCGGTGGGGCGACAAAAGGAAAGCGCCTTAATGGGCAGGCTAGGCGCCTTACTTCGCCCCACTTGGAGGTCCTATGCAGGACCTCCACAGTGGCACTATAACCCGTGCTTACTGTAGAGCCATTTATGAAGAGAGTGTTTCGCGGTGTTTTATTCTGCCCCCTGCATAGGGGGAAGTCCGGCGCAGCCGGATAGGGGGAGGCGAACGCAGTGAGCCAGTCAGCAGAATGCCAATCAAGCCCTATGATACAAAAAGCCAATCCCGTAACGCTGACTTTATGTTCATCGCCCGTAAGGGCGATACCACAACCCTTGGCCTGAAAGGTCGTCAAACTTACGAACCCTCCGGCCCATAGGGCCGGTCCATCTTAAGAATCTTCTGCGTCCCAGAATCTAAGGCATACCTTATCTCTTTTCAAACGGCTTATCCATGGTTTATACTTAACATCAGGTGATATGATGCATTTTCTATTTAAACTGATCAAATGGTTGATTATACTTGTTCTTTTTGCTGCTTTGAGCCTTGGCTTTTATGCAGGCAATCTATCCTATGAAGAGCTTTTTAATGCGCCCTGGGACAGGATTCTTGGGATTGAGAATCATCGTCTGGATTTAGGAAGAATTCATGGGCTTGAAGATCGGTATGGCTGGCAGAGGGTGATGGTGCCTTCCAAAGATGGTACAGAGCTTCGGGGAACTTATATCGAGACTGTGAAAGGGGGCCGGAAGGCGGTGGTTCTTCTTCATGGACTGTACCAGAATCGGTCCATGTGCGTTCCTTATATTTCTATGTACCAGGATATGGGATACAATGTGCTTCTGGTGGATCTTCGGGGCCATGGCGAGAGCGGCGGTGGTCATACGGACTGGGGGATTCATGATGTGGATGATATGAATGCCTGGGTTGATTTTCTGCGGTCCAAGAATCCATCCATGGAAATAGGATTTCACGGGATTTCTCTTGGCGCGGCCATGGCTTTGATTTATAGCGGCAGTGAGGAGGGGCAGCATATGAAGTTCTATGTGGCTGACAGTTCGTATGGGAATCTATTGGCACTGGGACGGGATAAGATTATGACCTATACGGGCGATGATCGGCTGGTCCTTGGCATGGATGTGTTGAATCCTTTTATGCAGGCGGCTATGTTTTTCCATACTGGTCGAATTTTGTCTGATGTGGATCCGGCATCCCAGGTGACCCGTATGTCTTCTCCAGTGCTTTTCCTTCATGGCGGCGCGGATATGCTTGTTCCGCCATCGGTGGCTCATGAGCTTCTGGCTGATTCTTCCAGCAGCGTGAAGGAGCTTTATATTTTTGATGGGGCTGCCCATACCATGGAAATGGCAGTGAATGGCCAAGCCTATAAGCAGGTGGTCCAGAAATTTGTGAAGCAGCGTTCCTAATGTTTATCTTTCAAATCCTATGTTGTGTGATAAAATAGGAGTAAAGAAGTACAGGTTAAACAGGAGGTATAGATATGAGTGGGAATGGTTTGAATCGGGAAGGGTTCCTGGCTGCCAGAGATACCATTGCAGCGCTGAAGGGGACAGTAGAATGTCTTCAGGTGAATTTATCTCAGGAGAGGGATGCCAATGAAGGGCTGAACCTTACCATTGAGTCTCTTCGCGGAGAAAATGGCAGTCTTCAGGAGAAAACGTTCCAGCTGGAAGCAGAGCTGGATGCGCTGAAGCAGGAAATGAAGGATGAAAACAATCAGAAAAAACAGGAAACTGCAGTGCCGGAATCAGAGGTTCGCCGGGAGTTGGAAAAGAAGCTGGGTTTCTATTATAAGGATTTGAAAAACATGGATGAGAAAAATCTCACTGCCGAAGACAGCGAGACTCTGTATCATATCTTGACCTATACTTTCAAAACCCTGAAGAAGGCGGGACTGCAATTTTAGTATTTATTTCATGCCGGTACTTTGGGCGTAGTAGAAAAGGTACTGCTGCATAATGCCAGCCTTTTGCCCATAGGCGGGAAAGGGATTGGATCCTTCGTATTTTTGATCAATGACCCGCTTTATCCATACGTCCACCGGTGCCAGGGCTGTGCGATGGAAGCCGAAGAGGGCTGTGCAGTTTGCTACTTTGATACCAACGCCGGGAAGTTCCATCAGGGCGTTCAATAGCTGTTCATCATCATATTTCGCCATATCCTTTAGCAGGTGTGGCGATTTTTTTATGATTCCCGCTGATTTGGAAATATAGGGGATGCGGTAGCCCAGGGAACAGGCTTTGAGGTCCTCCGGGGACAGGGAAGAAAGTTTTTGGGGCGTCGGAAAGGTATAGAGTATTTCCAGAGGTGTTTTGATTTCCTCTCCGGCCTTCTGGCATAGTTTTTCTACAGCAGAAGCAATGGCGGGGATGGATTTTCTCTGGGAGATAATAAAGGTAATCAGTGTTTCCCAGGGGTCCTGCCTGAGGATACGGATGCCCCTGCTGTAGTCGGCTGCCTTTTGAAGGTAATGGTCATTTGGACTTATACTGTTTCGGATGGCTTCATAGTTTTCGGACAGATCGAAATAGGGTTTCCACAGGTGATTCCACAGGTATGGGGAGCAGGACACATCATAACGGATACCCTGTATATGGCGTATGTAGAGAACATGGCGGCCGGTGATGAAGCGGAAAAGGCCGTCATTTATTTCGACTGCCCGGAAGCACTGGCCGCTGTGTATGATTTTATAAAGATCAAATTCGTCCCTGATAAAAATATGCATGGATTTTTCTTTCCTTTCAATGAATGGGAACTTTTTATAAACATTATATTCTTTTACCTGCTTTTTTCAAAGATATGATAAAATAGAGGCACATTGTTGCAGGAAAGAGGGATATTTTGGGAAAACATCTGCTTTTGGTCAACGATTTGCCGGGATATGGGAAGGTGGCGCTGGCTGCCATGATGCCGGTGCTGACTCATATGGGCCACCATATTTACAATCTTCCCACGGCCCTTGTTTCCAATACCCTGGACTATGGGCGCTTTGAAATCCTGGATACCACGGATTATATGAGAAATACCATAGGTGTGTGGAAAGCACTGGGGTTTTCTTTTGATGCCATTTCTACAGGCTTTATTGTTTCTCCTGCCCAGGCTGCCATGATTGCCAATTACTGCAGCCGGGAGCGGTTAAAGGGGACAAAGATTTTTGTGGATCCCATCATGGGAGATGAAGGCCATCTGTATAACGGTCTCACAGAGCGGACGGTGGAAGGCATGCGGCGCCTGGTTTCCCAGGCTGATTACATGGTTCCCAATTATACAGAAGCAGCCCTTATTGCAGGAGAGACCTATAAAAAGGAAGGCCTCTCCTGGGTGGCTATGAAGAATCTTCTGGGCAGGCTGCATCGTATGGGGAACGGCTCCATAGCCATTACCAGCGCCAAAGTGGATGGAGAAGATGCAGTGGCAGGTTTTGATAAGGACAGGGGAGAATATTTCCTTCGTACCTTTGATATGATTCCTGTCCGTTTCCCGGGAACGGGGGATATTTTTTCCGCCATTTTCATGGGAAATGTGATGAACGGGGTTTCCATGATGGATTCTGTAGATAAAGCCATGATGGCAGTGCGTCAGATGATTGTACTGAGCAGCAGCGGTGACTCTTTTAAGGGAATTCCTGTGGAAGCCTGTCTGGAGGTGATTGATTCATGCCAAGAAGACCGAAAATAAAAATTACCTGTGTAGACAGGCTGGGAAAGTGCCCCTGCCACAGAGGACACCGGGTAGGTGATTCCTGGGATTTTGACAAAGACCGGGGACAGATCTGTCCCATGGTGATGCATGTGGCGTTTCCCTATATAGACATTCTGCGCTATGGAGGCGAAATCCCTCAGCCTGGGCAGAAAAAAGGGACAGCCCTATTCTGCTGCCCCGATGTGGAAACTATTAATGTATTTAAGATTGAAAAAGTGGATGAATAATTTTTTATAAAAATCGCAGCGAAAGGTGACATGTATGGAACAGATGCAGTTTATCCGGAAACTTCCGGAACCGATGGAAATCAAACAGGAAATCCCGCTGAAAGAGGAGTTCCGAAAATTAAAAGAAAAAAGGGATCAGGAAATCGCTGACATTATGACCGGTAAGGATGATAGATTCCTCCTGATTATCGGACCCTGCTCTGCAGATAATGAGCCGGCTGTACTGGACTACTGCAGCCGTCTGGCTAAGGTGGCGGACGAAGTGAAGGATCGTCTTTTCATTGTTCCCCGGGTTTATACCAATAAACCGCGGACCATTGGTAAAGGGTACAAAGGTATGCTGCACCAGCCGGATCCGGAGGGGAAGGAAAATATGATGGAAGGAATCAAGGCCATTCGTCGCATGCATGTTCATGTCATCGAACAGACCGGCTTTACCTGTGCAGAAGAAATCCTGTATCCGGAAAATCATCGTTACCTGTCGGATCTTCTTTCCTATGGCGCCATTGGTGCCCGGTCGGTAGAAGACCAGCTGCATCGTATGATTGCCAGCGGCGCCGGCATTCCTGTAGGAATGAAAAATCCAACTTCCGGTGATCTGTCGGTGATGATGAATTCCATCGAAGCAGCCCAGAGTGAGCAGGATTTTCTTTTCCACGGCTGGGAGGTCCATACCACCGGCAATCCGCTGGCCCATGCCATCCTTCGAGGCTATGTGAACCATTTCGGTACCAGCATGCCTAACTACCATTACGAAAATCTTCGGAAAGTGGCAGATATGTATGGAGAAAGAAATCTAAAAAATCCGGCCATTGTAGTAGACTGCAACCATAATAACTCCGGTAAGAAATACATGGAGCAGATCAGAATTGCCAGGGATGTTATGGCCAGCCGTCAATATGCAGACGATATCCGGCATATAGTGAAGGGCCTCATGATTGAAAGCTATATCGAAGATGGAAACCAGAAAATCGGCGATGGGGTTTATGGAAAATCTATTACGGACCCCTGCCTGGGCTGGGAAAAGAGCAGGGATTTGATCCTGTCTCTGGCAGATATGGTATAAGATGACCGGGTAGGAGAAAAAGCGGCACCTTTTTCAAAGGGGCCGCTTTTCTATGACTCGGGAAATTTCTTAATTTCAGATGGGATTATTTTATTAAATAAGGTATAATATACATATAGAAATACATCGTTATGACGTGGCAGCCCCATATTTCCAAAGAATAAGGAGATGGACAGGATGGAATTTAAAATCAAATATTTCAAGGATTATGTACCCTTTCATGTGGATGACAGCCATCATCCGGTGGAACTGAATCCGAAGCAGTGTCCGGCGGTGGAATCGGAGGCGGCAGAGGTCAGAAGGGCATTGGCTCATCCTATTGGGACACCCAGGCTTTCTGAAATCGTTAAACCTGGTGAAAAAGTGGTCATTGTGGCCAGTGACGTCACCCGTCCGGCACCTTCCTGGGTTATGGTTCCCTGCGTAGTGGAGGAATTGGAAAAGGCAGGGGTGAAGGATGAAGACATCACCGTCGTATTCGGTCTGGGATCCCACAGAAAGCAGACGGAAGAAGAAAAGAAACGGCTTGTGGGAGAAGAGATTTACAGCCGAATCAGGTGCATTGACAGTGATCCCGAACAGTGTGTCCACATGGGCACTTGTAAAAATGGTACATCCGTGGATATCTTTAAAACTGTTGCGGAAGCAGACCGTCGTATTCTTACGGGAAATGTGGAATATCATTATTTCGCCGGTTATTCCGGCGGCATGAAAGCGATTATGCCCGGCGTTTCTTCTCATGATGCCATTCAGTCCAACCATAAGAATATGATTCGCCCCGGTGCCTATGCAGGCCATTTGGAAGGAAATCCGGTTCGTGAAGATATTGAAGAAGTATATCATTTCTGCCCCGTGGATTTCATTGTTAATGTGGCTTTGGATGACCATAAGAAGATTGCCTTTGCGGCCGCAGGCGACAGAATTCAGGCCCATCGGGAGGCCTGCCGTTTCCTGGACAGCATTTATAAAATCAAAATCGACAAGCCCGCAGATGTGGTCATCGTTTCTACCGGCGGCTATCCTAAGGATATCAACCTGTATCAGGCGCAGAAATCCATCGATAACGCTAAACATGCGGTGAAAGAAGGCGGTATTATGGTGGTATCCGCCTCCTGCAAAGAAGGTTATGGCAGCTCCGTCTTCGGTGACTGGATTCAGAAATATGATACCCCTGATGACCGGATCAAAGCGATTCATGAGCACTTTGAACTGGGAGGCCACAAATCGGCAGCTCTGGCTCTGGTACAGAAGAAATGCAGCATTTACCTGGTTACCGATATGGATGATGCCATGGTGACCAAGGCTAATATGACCCCGTTCCATGATCTGCAGCAGGCCGTGGACGCTGCTTTGGACAAAATGGGAAAGGACGCCAGTGTCTATGTAATTCCTGTAGGTGGATCTACCCTTCCTATGGAAGAATAAGATAGAATAGGAAATCAAAAAAAGGATGCCTGTAATAAGGTGTCCTTTTTTGATGGAGAAATGGCAGCGTGGTGAATCACACGGATACAGGAGGTTAAATAACTGATGAAAAGAAAAGGGAAAACAAAAAAGACACTACGGCGCAAAGCACAGAGTGTCTTTTTTAGTGGTGGGCGATAACAGGATCGAACTGGTTCCGCAGAGAACATGTCTTGAAGGAGCGAGAGCGACGCGCAAGACATAGTGAATCGCGGATGCAGGAGGTTAAATGACCGATGAAAGAAAAGGAAAAACAAAAAGACACTACGGCGCGAAGCACATAGTGTCTTTTTTGATGGTGGGCGATAACAGGATCGAACTGCTGACATTCTGCTTGTAAGGCAGACGCTCTCCCAGCTGAGCTAATCGCCCATATTGGTGACCTGTGGGGGATTCGAACCCCCGAACCCGCCGTGAAAGGGCGGTGTCTTAACCACTTGACGAACAGGCCACTGGCTCCTGAAGCAGGGTTCGAACCTGCGACATCGTGATTAACAGTCACGCGCTCTACCGGCTGAGCTATTCAGGAATCTGTATGTGAGTACGTTAATTATAATAACAAATCTTTGTTCATTTTGCAACCATCTTTTTATTAAAAATAAATTAAATTGACCGGAAAAGTGGCAGGCAGGATAAAACCGGTTCTGACGAGAAAAAGGGGAAAACCCAAAAGACACTACGGCGCAAAGCACATAGTGTCTTTTTTGATGGTGGGCGATAACAGGATCGAACTGCTGACATTCTGCTTGTAAGGCAGACGCTCTCCCAGCTGAGCTAATCGCCCATAACTCTCACGTAGACTATTATGCCTTATATGAAGATATTTTTCAAGAGGGTTATGCAAAAATTTTGGACCTTTACTGCTTTTCTGGCTTCCGACAGATGGGGCCATTCAATGACAGAAGAAATATGACTATTTTGTCCTGCCTTTGCGGAAAAGGCTTTTCAGCAGATGGCTTTCCGGTAAATCAGTTTATCTAAGCCTTTAGCAGCTAAAGGCAAGGGATTTTCCAAATTTCACCTTGACACAGTCATTTTATCATGTTATAGTATGAGCACTTGCAGCGATGAAGAAAAAGAGTAGGTTTCTTTTGAGGTCTCTCAAGCGAGTCCGGAGAGTGGGAGCGGATGAGACAGGAGTTATCGAAGTGCGTTTCTGAGCGTGAAAGGCGGAATTCAGTATGCCTTTCCGGGTATTCCCGTTACAGAATCATGGTTTCTACAAGGAAGGAAACCTCACGAGGCATACATGGTGACATGTGTGTGAATCTGGGTGGTAATCACGAGTCTTTCGTCCCAAAGGGATGGAAGATTTTTTTTATGGCTGCCGCGCCGGAAATGGTTCCTTACACATATTTCTCTATAATTCCAGGAGGTTTTTATGAAGAAAAACGAGGAAGTGCAGGCAGCTGCACAAAAGGCGCTGGAGGCCAACAAGAAAAACAAACAAGGCCGCCAGTTTGTTCTCTGGATGCTGGCTCTGGTGGTAGGGGCGGCTCTGGGCTGGCTGGGAATTAAGCCGCTGAATGAATTATTTACTTTTATTGCCACTGTTTTTACCCGCCTTTTCCAGTTCATCGCAGTGCCTACCATTGCTTTGGCGGTAATAACCACTCTGGCCCAGCTGGGCGGCAAGAAGGAAACGGGACGTATCTTTGCTCATGCTGTAACCTACACCCTTTTGACGACCATCTGCGCCGCCGGTATCGGGCTCATGATGTATCTCTGGATTGCACCGGGTAATCTTCCTGCTGATATTATCGGCGCCGGTACAGCCAACGTACCGCAGAAACTGGGGCACCTTACCTATTATGACCATATTTTGAGTGTTATCCCCAATAACCTGCTGCAGCCCTTCCTGTCCGGCAATGTGCTGGCAGTGATGATGATTGCTGCTGCCTTTGGTCTTGGTCTGGCTTTCATGCCAAAAACGGAAAACCGGGACATCCTTATGAAGGGGATCATGGGATTTCAGGAGCTGCTTTTCACCTTGATTCGTGCGCTTCTTTTCATTCTTCCCGTTGGTATCCTGGCTTTCGCTGCCCAGCTTTCGGCCCAGATTGAAGCCGGCGTCATTGTGGGAGCTCTGGGAAAATACACGGCTGTTATCATTGGCAGTAACGTGATTCAGTTCTTTATTGTGATTCCTGTTTTCCTTCTGGCCAGGGGACTCAATCCTCTTCAGGTATTCAGGAAAATGTCTCCTGCCATTGCAGTAGCCCTTTTTACCAAGAGCTCTGCCGGCACCCTGCCGGTGACCCTGGCTTCGGCAGAACATAACATGAAGGCCAATCCTGCTGTTTCCCGTTTTGTTCTTCCCATCTGCACTACCATTAATATGAATGGCTGCGCTGCTTTCATTCTGGTCACGTCTCTCTTTGTTATGCAGAACGCTGGCTATGAAATGTCTATGCCCACCATGATTACCTGGCTCTTTGTGGCTGTACTGGCAGCCATCGGCAACGCCGGTGTGCCTATGGGCTGCTATTTCCTTACCCTTTCTCTTATGAGCGGTATCGGAGCGCCCATCGGCATTATGGGGGTTATCCTTCCTATCTACACCATCATTGATATGATTGAAACTGCAGAAAATGTGTGGTCCGACTCTGCCGTATGCGCCATGACGGACCATGACCTGAAGGGAAAGATTCCTGAGCCTTCCGATGGAGAGGCGGCAGGTGCATAAATCACTGCATAATAAAAACACTCCTGTTTTGATACGGGAGTGTTTTTGTTTTACGGAATAGGATTTCTTATGATTCTACCGCTTTTCTAAGGGCCATAAGGTTTTCTTCCGGCGCCTTTGGATTGACTACGCAGCCGGGGCCGAGAATGAGGCCTCTGCCGTCTACCTGGGCAATGGCATCTTTCACATGGGCGGTGATTTCTTCCGGTGTACCTTCAAGAATAATATCATCGTATTTCAACACGCCGTTCACAAAGTAGGGGGCTGATTTGATACCGGCCAGCAGGCATTTATCTGTCAGCGCCCGGGCTTCCTTCAGTGTGGGCCAGGTGTGGCGGTCATGCCAGTTGATGCAGTTGACCGGATAGGCAGCCACTTCGTTGAAGTAAATGTCTTCTCCATGAATGTGGACTGCATTGAACCAGGTCTTTTTAGCGTAGGATTTGATGACCTGGAGGTCATAGAACTGGCCGAATTCTTCAAATTCATGAAGGTTCATGACAGAGCGGGTGGCGTTCTGGGTGGCAAAGAAGAAACCGTCCACACCGGCATCAATGTTATAGCTGACAAAATCAAGGGTGGTGGCAGTAATGGCGGAAAGCGCATGGTGTACCGATTCCGGATAGTTGATCATGTCCATGAGGAGACGGTCGCCGGCCATTTTCTTCAACGTGGAGAAAGGACTGAAGATGGTCTGCATCACCGGAGTGCCGGGTTTTCTTCTTTTCACCATTTCCCTGGCAAATTCAATCTGCTTGCCATAGGTGCCCTGGATGGCAGGAATGGCTTTCAGGGCATCGTAGTCCGAAGGGCTCTGGATGGCGAAATTTTTAACAATCGGTTCCCTGTAGGGGTCGCAGTAAATGGTAATCTGGTTGCCGAAGTCCTGGGTGCTGTACAGGCCGAAAGGCATCATTTTGATATAGTCGAAATCGTATTTCTCTGTAAAGGCAGCCTCTGCTTCTGCCAGGGAAATGGGGTCCTGGTCAAACTCGGAAAGGTGCATCCAGGCACCCACCGGTACATGGTCTACAGGCTGGCCGGCCAGGGCGGCTCTGATTCGTTCTTCTCTATTCATAAGGTATCTCCTTTCAGAAACAATTATATTCATTTCTTTGATTATACCATAGGAAGATAGGATTTTGAGAAGGGAAAAAGGGGAGAAAACCGACGGGCTGATGAAACGATGGGGGGCAGCAGCTGCTGCTTTTGAGTCAGACTCTCTATACCCTCTATCCTGTTAGGACCGATTCATTCATGATATCAGCTTTTATAAGATTTTATACACTGCCGGGTCATGGGATTTTTTATATAGACCGCTCTTTCCTTCCCAGCAGGACATAAAACTTCAGGAATCAGGGCAGGCATCCATTTCACCGGTTTCGCTTGTCAGTCTCTTTCTGAAAAAGGTATAATACTCATAGATTCAAAGGCGGTTACTATGAACATATATAAAGACAGATTATGGCTGGCCCTGCTGACCGGGATGGTTTCCCTGCTCATGGGCTTTTGTGAATTTTATACCTGGCGTATCGGCTGGCATCCCGGGTCTTCTCCCTGGAACAGGGAGTCCCTTCTTCATGCTTCCGATATACCGGCAGTGCTTCTCCTGGGAGCAGCGACTTTTCTGGTCCTTTCTCTCGTGATGAAGCAGGCAGGCGCTCTTCCTGCCTTTTCCCTGCATCTGGAATTGGACGGCAGGCCTACGGACTCACCCTTTGCTCTCATCTCAGCCCTTCTCCTTTTGGCTTGGATGCCTTTTTTTCTTGTTTTTTATCCTGGTACAGGAATGAATGATACCACCGATATTATGCGGGCAGGTATCTGGGCGACGGGACAGCATACTTTTATTTACTGCATGTTTATCTACGGACTCACCCAGGCATCGGATATGCTGTTTCATACTACCTCCTATGGGCTGGCAGCGGCGTCCCTGATCCAGATGGTTCTTTTTGCCTGCGGCATATCTTACTGCCTCTCCTGGATTTACCGAAGAACAGGCCGTTTGTGGATTACGGTACTTTTAACACTGTACTATGCCTTTCTGCCCCTTGTTGCCAATATGTCTTTCTCCAATGTGAAGGATGTGCTTTTTTCTGTAACCATTCTGCTTTGGATTCCGCTGGTGACTTCCTTCGTATCAGGCTATCGAGAAAATGCCTGGGAAGCGAACAAACGACTTTTTATCCTGGCAGGACTTGGCATGATGCTCCTTAGAAACAATGGGATTTATGTATTCATCGTTATGCTCATGGGCCTTGTGCTTCTCATGAAACGCATCCGCATGAATCTTCTTCTCACCGGTCTTGTGATGATTGCTGTTTCCATAACCCCCGATGTGGCTATTAAGCAGATTCTTAATCTGCCCCAGCTTTTTCAGGAACGGGTGGGTATTCCGCTGCAGCAGTTTTCCCGGGCCGTAGCAGTAGGAGTTCCGCTGACGGAGGAGGAGAAGGCCTATTCTGTAAAGATGATGATTCCCGGCCGCATTGCCCGCTGGTATGATCCTTTTACGGTGGATCTTATCAAATGGAACAGCGACTTTGATTTCTACTATTTCAACAGTCACCCCGATGATTTCTGGAAGGCCTGGAAATCGGTGGGGAAGAGAAATAAGGAGCTCTATGTGGAAGCCTGGCTTTTCGCTACTTATGGATACTGGGCTTTCCCGGCGCCCGATGAAATGACCCAGTCCCGCTTCTGCTGGGCTTTTTCGGAAAATGATTTGAAAAACGGTTTGAGCCCAGACCATAACAATGCTTACAAAACGGCAGATATTCATACCTTTTTCAAAAAGGATATCCAGGAAAAGCTGGGCCATTATCTTTGGGACCACAGCCGGTACCTGGGGGCAGGCACCTGTCTGTGGATTACGCTATGCATAGGACTTCTTTTGTTTTACCGGCGCCAGTACAGCCGCTTTCTGGTCCTTCTGCCGGCCTGTCTTCTCTGGGGTACCCTGATGATTGCCACGCCGGCAGCCTTTGTGTACCGGTATGTGTATTTCTTCCCCCTCTGTATGCCCTTTTTCCTGCTTCTTCCCTTTCTGCCGGAGGGAAAGTATGGTACAACGAAATGGGCGGATACAGTCATTCTGCCTCGAAAACCTGTGGAAAATCCCCTTCTTCAGGACGATCCTCTGAAGGGCGATGGCTATACCCATTGGAAAGATTGAGGAGGAGAGATGAAACTTTTTCGCTGGGATGTGCCCTGCCGGGCATGTCTGGTCTTTTCCCTTTTCTTATCTCCCGCGGTCTGGTATACCTACAAAATTGACTGCATGGGGGATAAAGTGGCAGAAGCAGGAAATGAAATATTAGCGCTCCAAGACGGATTTATACTGCTTCTCCTTTTTATCCTTTTTGCCGCAGTTCTTCCGCCATTCGTCAGGCTCTGCCTGACCCTGCCCCGCAGCAGCGAAAAAAGCAGGGGACGGCGGCTCTTTTGGCCGGCCTTTTTCTTTATGGCTTTCTGGCAGCTGCCTTTCCTTCTGGCCCTCTATCCAGCGCCGGGCATGAACGATACCCTTTTCATGATGGAAAATCCCCTTTATGGGGGCGTACAGTTTCCCTGGCTTTATTCCCTGGTCTATGGCTATGGCGCCCTTTTAGGAAAGCATCTTTTGGGAAGCAGGGAGCCGGTTATATTCCTGCTTTCCCTGGGCCAGCTTTTTCTCTATGCTTATGGCCTTACAAGGATTGTATTTCATGTGAAGGAAAGGCAGGGGGAGGTGCCGGCGCTTCTGCTTTATTTCTATTTCACCTTCCTTCCCATGGTGGGTAATTATGGCATAGCTGCAGTGAGAGATGGTCTCTTTTCTTTGGCCCTTGCAGGATGTATGGTTTTCACGGCAGAAAAAACAGGAGGCCGGGGAGCATCTATTCTCTGGTTTCTCTTGCTACTTTCCCTCATGCTGCTGAGGAGCAATGGTTTTTTCATTGCGGCCATGCTGATGCTTGTTTCACTGGTCCTTCAAAAGAGGCGGAGAAGGGAGGCAGTCCTGTTCCTTCTTGCCGCAGCTCTGGCCTTTGTTCCGGGAAAGGTTATTCTTTTTTACCATGACTGGCAGCCTCTTTTCCAGGAAAGTATGGCCATACCGCTTCAGCAGATGGGACGGGTGCTGGTGATGGGAGGAAGCCGCAGCGAAGAAACGATAGAGCTCATGAACCATCTCCTGTCGGAGGAAAAATGGAAGAAGGATTATTCTCCGGCCACCGTGGATTTTGTGAAATGGGATGATGATTTTAAAAGGAATGATTTAAACAGGGAAAAGGGAGCTTTTCTTTTGGCCTGGCTGGATACGGGGATAAGAAATCCAGGACTTTATATGGAAGGCTGGATGACGGAAACCTATGCCCTGTGGAATCTGGATCCCCTGGACCATGGCGTGCAGTCCCGCTTCGGCTGGGCCCTGTCTGATGAGAATACGAAACATATGGTGCCTTCGGACAATGATATGCTTGCTCTGGGAGATTTTCCCATGCCCTTTGGGCTGAAGTCTTTTCTTGGAAACTATACCTATTCCGGCAGCCGTTTTCTGGGAAGCGGCCTCTGCCTGTGGATTACCCTCTTTTTCTGCCTCCTTTTTTACTGCGGCGGAAAGAAGAATTTGATTCCGGCGGCGCTGCCTCTTCTGGCCAATACCCTGACACTTCTGGTTTCCACGCCGGCCTCTGCGGTATTCCGCTATTCCTTTGCCTATGTGCTGGGACTTCCCCTGCTTTTTATTCTTTTTCTTTATGGAAATGGAGAGGACGAGAAGCACCGGTGATTTTCTGATGTCATTTCACCATGGGTTATAAGGCTTTATCTATTCACAAAGGAGCTTTTTATGGAAAGTATTCAAAATCCTGACCAGTATGAAGCAATCCACTCCGAAGGACCTACCCTGGTTATAGCAGGTCCTGGAACAGGAAAGACCTATACAATTATCCAGCGGGTCCTTTGTCTGATCCGGGACAGGAAAGTGAAGCCGGAGCAGATCATGATTGTCACCTATACAGTGAAGGCGTCCAAGGAGCTTATGACAAGGCTCACCAATGAGCTGTCCCGGCAGGGCATTGAGATCAACCTCCATGAAATGTATATAGGGACTTTTCACCATATCTGCCGCCGCCTGTTGAAGGAATTCCGGGAATATACAAGGCTGGAAAGAAATTTCATAGAAACAGATCAGTTTGAGCAACAGTACATGGTGTATGAGCATCTGGCGGACTTTGAAGAGATTCCCAATTTCGAGCTGGTCGTACAGTCCTCCTACATCAATAACAGGACGGGGGAAGAGGTGACGGTGCCGCCCTGGAAACGGTGCCGCACCATATGCCAGTATGTGAACCGCCTGTCAGAAGAGCTGATGAAGGCAGACGATATGATCCGAAGCCGGGATGAAAAAATCCGGGTATTGGGCTGGATGATGAAACGGTATGAAAAACTGGCCAGGAAAAAGAATTTCCTTGATTTTACCAAGCTTCAGACCGAGGCCTATTATATCCTTTCGGAAAAAGAAAATGTGCGCCGCCGGGTGCTGGAAAAAATCCGCTATATCCTGGTGGATGAATATCAGGATACCAACTATATTCAGGAGCGGCTGGTACAGATTCTGGGCGGCAGGGAGAGAAATATTTTCGTTGTAGGCGATGATGACCAGAGCATTTACCGTTTCCGCGGCGCCACGGTGGCCAATATCCTCCAGTTTCAAAAACATTTTGGCAGCAGCTGCCGCGTGATTACCCTTCATACCAATTACCGCTCAGGCCAGGGCATCGTTTCCTTCTGCATGCGCTGGATGGCTAAGCCCGACTGGTTCTCCTGGGAACGGATGGGACATCTGTACCGCTACCGGAAAGGCCTTTTGGAATCAGGCGGGGGAAAGGAAAGCGTACCCTCAGTGGTACGGATTACGGCAGAGGAAGACGACCGGCTTTTTGAAGACCGGGTGTGCCATTTCATCGAAGAACTGAAGAGAAAGGGCTGCATATCGGATTACAACCAGGTGGCCCTGCTCTTTGACTCCGTCAAGGGGGATACGTCCATGCGCCTTCAGTATGCCTTGGGCAAAAGGCATATTGCCGTGTATGCTCCCCGGTCGGGACACTTTTTTGAACGGAAGGAAGTGGCCTGGTTCTTTGGCTGTCTGCTTTATATATTTTCCGGGATCCGGCGGAAATTGGGGCAGGACAGGGTTATGGATGAGACAGAGGGAATCCGCGGGGCCTATGTTCTTTTCCTCTCCATGGCAGAAGACATGATGAAGAGGAACGAAGACCTGAAGCAGTGGATTCGTTCTATGAAAAGAAAAGTGGAAAGAGAAAAGAAACTGCCGGAAAATCTGCTGCCCCTGTCATATAAAATTCTTTCCTTTGCTCCTTTTTCTGCTTTTCTGGATAAGGCTGCTGCAGGAGAATGCAATGAAGCCAGAAATCTTGCCTCCATTACCAGACTCATCAGCCGTTTCGACTGCTTTACAGAAGAAAATCATGGCTACGGCAAGGAAACGCTGGAGGATGTGTATATTTTCTTTTCCCGCTACCTGCGGCTGTGGTATGAGAACGGAGTAGGGGAGTACGAGGATGAAGAAGCCTATGCTCCGCCGGGACAGGTGTCCTTCCTGAATATTCATCAATCCAAGGGGCTGGAATATCCGGTGGTCATTGTGGCATCCCTTCATGAAAAGCCCCGGGGCGAAGACTCCCTCATTCCCAGGGTAGTGGAAAAGATGACCGGCCGCCGCTCCTATGAACCTTACAGCGATATCCGGGATTTTGATTTCCGAAGGAAATACTATACCGCCTTTTCCCGGGCGGAAACGGTGCTGGCCCTGGCCTGCTGCGTGAAAAAGGGAAAACAGCCTTCTCCTGCATTTCAGAAACCCCTTGCCAGCCTTCCGGAATTTGACAGGAAGGGAATCGATTTCACAAAGCTCCATTTCCGCCCTGTAGAGAAAGGCCATTTCAAACCCCGCATTTCCTTCACCGCCCAGGCAGCGCTGTATGAAGAATGTCCCCTGAAGTACAAGCTCAGCCGGGTGTATCGATTTGCACCGGTGCGGGGCATGGCCCTTCTATATGGAACCCTGGTCCATGAAACCATCGAAGATATTCACCGGGCTGTGCTTTCCGGGCAGAAGGAAAGACTGACGCCGGCCAATGTATACGCCTGGCTCATGGCAGATTACCAGGCCCTTTCCAAGGCAGAAAATACCTGGCTTTCCAAGGACGAGCTGGACAAGGCATTCCAGGAAGTGCTGGGGTATATTTCCTACCGGCGGGGAGACTGGTCCATGATACGGGAAGCAGAATATCCTCTGGAACTGGTGAAAGATGAATACATTCTGAACGGTACCATCGACCTTCTTCAAAGCGGCGGCGGAAAGGTGGATATTATTGATTTCAAAACAGGCAGGAAGCCGGACCGGAAAAGTCCTCTTTTTGCCAGATACGAAAGCCAGCTTCAGATTTATGCCTGTCTGGTAGAGGAAAAACTGAAAGTACCGGTGGGGCAGCTTCTCCTCTATTTCACCGGTGAAACAGAGGAACCGCTTCTTGCAGTGGAAGGAAATCCGGCGAAGGTGGAAGAACGGATGAAGGCCTTTGACCATACAGCCCGCCGCATTCTGGCAGAAGATTTCAACCATCGGAAGAAAAAGGTGAACGGCCGCCTTCCAGAAAGCTGCCGCTTTTGTGAATGGAAGGAATACTGTGAAAGGAATGGAGAGTAGAAGGCAATAAAAAAATCCCGCAGCTGCGGGATTTTTTATTGGTTATCCGTTCAGAGTAGATTCCATGGAACTGTTGCATTCTCTTTCGGCATCTTTTTTGAAGACCGTTTTTTTCAGGAAGAGGAAGAGGCACAGAGCACCGAAGGCAATGCCCGCCGGGTAAGTGATGGATGGATCCAGCTGGAAGCCTTCCTTGGCCTGCAGAATGTAGGTAAAGGTCACTACAGACATGAAGGTGGCAGGGATGCAGGCCATGAGCCATGCATAGCGGTTTGCACACTGATGATACAGATAAACGGAACCAGTCCACAGAACAATCATAGCAAGGGTCTGATTGGTCCAGGAGAAATAACGCCATACAATGTTGAAGTCAATCTGGGAAAGGAGACCGCCGATAGCCAGCAGTGGAACAGCCAGGCAGAGACGCTTTACCGTTCTCTGCTGATCAATGTGGAACCAGTCAGAGAGAGTCAGGCGGGCAGCACGGAAAGCGGTGTCGCCGGAAGTAATGGGGCAGGCAATAACGCCCAGCATGGCCAGTACCGCACCGATACCGGTACCCATGTAGCCTACGCAGATGTCATACACTGCGCCGCCGGGGCCGCCGGCTTTCAGGACAGCCTGCAGTCCGCCGGTACCGTCGAAGAAGGTGACGCCGGCTGCTGCCCAGATAAGGCAGATAATGCCTTCGGCTACCATGGCACCGTAGAATACAGGACGGCCAAGGCGTTCATCCTTCAGGCAGCGGGCCATAATAGGAGACTGGGTGGAATGGAAACCGGAAATTGCGCCGCAGGCTACGGTGATGAACATGAGCGGCCAGATGGGAAGCTGGTTTTCACCGGGATACATATTGGCCAGAACCATTTCAGGCATGACATGACCGCCTACGCCCATGAGCATGCCGCCGGCAATACCCAGAGCCATGATGATCAGGCAGATACCGAAAATGGGGTAGAAACGGGCAATAATTTTATCAACAGGAAGAAGAGTGGCCAGGAAATAGTAAACAAGAACAACCAGAAGCCAGGGGAGAACCTGCCAGCCCGTAAGCTTGGCAAGAAGCATGGCCGGGCCGGTCATGAATACGGTACCTACCAGTACCAGAAGGATAACGGAGAAGAAACGCATAATGGTGAGCATGGTGTGTCCCATGTGGCAGCCTACGATTTCTGAGATACTGTGGCCGTCTTCCCGGATGGACATCATGCCGGAGAGGTAATCATGGACGCCGCCGGCAAAAATAGTACCCAGCACAATCCAGAGATATACCGAAGGCCCCCAGAGAGCACCGCCCAGGGCGCCGAAAATCGGGCCAAGGCCTGCAATGTTCAGGAGCTGGATGAGAAATACCTTCCACGTGGGAAGAGGCATGTAGTCAACACCATCATTGTGTATGAGGGCAGGTGTCCTGCGGTCCGTAGGTCCGAAAAGCCTGTCCACGATGGATCCGTAAATTAAATAGCCGGCTATGAGAGCAGCCAGGGCAAGTAAGAAAGTGGTCAAGGGAATGCCTCCTTAAAAATTGGTACGATGTGGATTTTCAAGGCATAAGCCCGGAGAATCCGCAGTGAATACAATAAAAAAGAATAGAACCGCTATCCGCTGTCATCCATCTCCTCTCGTTTTGAAGCATTATGACTATGTGTTATAGATAGTTCACATTATGAGTATTGCTCATATACAATGCTCTTCGCTTCTGATTGATTGCTTTCTACGCATAAAAGAATACAACGAGAAATAGATTTCGTCAATAGGCGAAATAGAATATACTTTTTACGAAATTGAAGAAAATAAGAGTAATCGATTTCTGCTATGCCTTGAAATAATACAAACTTAATTTGCTATGATTTAGAGTGATAGTTTAATAGAATGGATGCAGTCGGAAAATTCTTTATATAATACATATATAATTACAGACAAAAGGATAAGAAAAAGAAGGAGGCTACACCAGTAATTGATATAAAATGAAGAACGATATGGTTATAGAAACATTATATAACAAAGATGTTCTTTGACTGTTTTCCGGTGACTGGGAAATCTGGCCAGAAGAGGATGGGATATGGTAAAGTATCATAAGTGATACATATAGCCAGCCGTTCTCCTGGAGCAGCAGGGAGACTGGTTTTACCCCAATCCCAGTCCCCGGTCCCCAATCCCCGCCCATAAAAATATATAAAAAATATTTGACAGTGCTATCAGAAAAGGTTATAATACTCCTTGTGAGATTTGTCCGGAAACCACTAGCCCCGGAGGAAGGACGATGTCTTGCGGTTCTGTTTTTTATTCAGGAGGAATCATTTACAATGAAAACCACATTTATGGCCAATGCGGGCAACATTACCCGTAAATGGTATATCGTAGATGCTGAAGGACTGACCGTTGGCCGCCTGGCTGCTAACGTTGCCAAAGTTCTTTCCGGCAAAAATAAACCTACCTACACACCGCATGTTGATACCGGTGACAATGTCATCATCATCAATGCAGACAAAGTCATTCTGACAGGCAAGAAAGAACTGAAGAAAGTTTACTTCCACTACACCGGCTATATCGGCGGTGACAGATACCAGAAGGCAGGAGATGCTCTTCGCGAAAGACCGGTATGGGTTGTTGAACACGCAATCCGCGGCATGCTTCCAAAGAACAAGCTCGGCGCCCAGATGTATCGTAAACTTCATGTTTATGCAGGCAGCGAACATCCGCATGCAGCACAGAAACCTGAAGAATTAAAGTTTGATATCCGTTAACCGGAAGGGAAGGAAATAAGAAATGGCAGAAGCTACATACTACGGCACCGGCCGCAGAAAGACATCCGTTGCCAGAGTCCGTCTGGTACCGGGACAGGGTAATATTACAATCAATGGCCGCGATCTGAAGGATTACTTCGATCTGGCTACTCTTGAACTGATTATTAAACAGCCGCTGGAACTGACAGGAACCACCTCCGCTTATGACGTAATTGCCAACGTACAGGGCGGCGGCCGTACAGGTCAGGCCGGAGCTATTCGTCACGGCATTTCCAGAGCACTGCTGGATGTAGATGCAGACTACAGAAAAGTACTGAAGAGTGCAGGTCTGCTTACCCGTGATCCAAGAATGAAAGAACGTAAGAAATACGGTCTCAAGAAAGCAAGAAAAGCAAGCCAGTTCTCCAAGCGTTGATCACTAGCTTTACACGAGCATACAAAATTCCATCAGCATCAGCTGGTGGGATTTTTTTTATGTATCCACTCTAAAAAAAAGTCACGGAAAAGGCGGCTTGCCTTTGTCGTGCGGACCTGCAGGTTTGCTACGAGATAGATCATCTGCCCGCCATTTTCTGCTTTCAGTCTTCGGCTCACGATATCTGGATGTGGGTATAGGGCATCCGCATAGTCATAGCCGATGTTGATGGCCTTGTTTTCAAGGAGAAGCGCGCGGATGATGTTTTCATCAGCCGTTTCCGCAAGGATGTGGATCTGTCGGCCGGGCACGAGGATGTGCTGGTCGATATTGTGGCGGAAGCAGTCATAGGCACGGCCTTTGCTGATGATAGTCTGACCGTCTAGGTCGTCATAGGTCAGAAATGTTTTTTTCGCCAGAGGATGTGATTTGTGCATCCGTACACTGTAATTGCTGAAAAAGAGGGGGATTCCTTCAAAACGCGTCTCGTCCAGCGGCCCCGTTACGATGGCAAAGTTGCATTGCTGCGCCGTCAATGCGGCTAGAGCCATGGCATCTGTCGTATCTACGATGCTGAGAATGATGGAAGGATACGCCTCATGGAAGTCGTTGATCAGGGGCGCACCGAGATAGGCGAGCACATGGTCGAGTGCATGAATGGTGACCACACTTTTTGACTGCGCCGCAAGCGTGTGGAGTCCGCGTATGGCGTCGTATTCCTCTAGGAGACGTTTGGCATGAGGCAGCAGGATTGTTGCGTAGTCTGTTGGCATGACTCCTTTTATGCTGCGTACAAAAAGCGGCTGCCCCAGCTCTTCCTCAAGCAGACGGATTACCTTGCTCACGCCTTGCCTTGAGACAAATAGCCTGTCTGCGGCTGTCTTTATGTTCTGTGTCTGATAGACGGTTACGAAATACTGAAGCTGTTTCTGATTCATAGAGCACCTCCTGTGCTCATTATAGTGCAACCATATCGTTGCTTCAATCCACTCTTTATCTTCTTTTCCCTGTGTCATGACTCCGCTATAATGAGGCATATAAAGAACAAGGAGGTTTTGCATACTATGAAAATCACACAAATCCGCAACGCGACTAACCGTCTGGTATATGCCGGTAAGACGTTTCTCATCGATCCCTGGCTTTCCCCGAGCCACATGTTCACTTTCGCCGACGTGCCCGGGCATCCCTACCATATCCCTGACCAGATGAAGGAGCATCTGCCGATGCCGTTCTATGACCTTCCCATGTCTACAGAAGAAATCCTGAAAGATGTCGACTGCGTCATCGTCACGCACCTCCATCCGGACCACATTGACATTTCTTTCGCCGACGGTACTGTAGGCGCCCCACTCGATAAGGCTGTACCCATTCTCTGCCAGAACGAAGAAGATGCGGTTGTCCTGAAGAAATCTGGATTTCAGGAGATCACCATCCTTCCGAAAGAATGGATGAAAATAGGAGATGCCAGCATCCGTCAGGTTCCCGCTCTCCACGGAACCTACCTCCCCTGCGGGAATGCCATGGGCGTCCTCTTTGAAGCAAAAGACGAAAAGACATTCTATCTTGCTGGCGATACCATCTGGTATGAGGAAGTCGCTGCAACCATTGAGAAATTCCGACCAGGAGTAATCGCCCTCAATGCCTGTGCAGCGGAGACTCTCGAGAATGGCCGTCTGATCATGGGGGATGAAGATGTCTGGAATGTGTCACTTGCAGCTCCTGATGCCAGACTCTATATCACGCATATGGACAATGTAGCTCATGCATCCATCACTCGTCATGCGATGCGCGGCCGACTGGCCTCTCGTGGCGTCGTGAATTACGATATGCCAGCCGATGGCGAGAGCATTGTATATTGATGGATACCAATCAATCAAACTATTTGACTGAGATTTGCGTACAAGTTCGACAGATTCGTTTGCATGTGGTAACAAAATTGTGCTGTGGTAATTTTTGCGTTGTCAATCATCTGGAATCCTAGTAACGTCCATCGCACTGTGCTTGTTGCGATAAACTATACGTACAATATACAAAGAGACTGTTGAATCCTTATAAATAAGGGCTTTTCGGCGTCATTCAGTTCTCCAATCGTTAATCCGTTTCCGAATGGCAGAACGCCCATGGTTATCCATGGGCGTTTTTATTTTAGGAAAAAAGATGGCTCCGAAAGATTTGATTCCCTCGGAAGTGGAATTTTTGAGAGCTCTGGAATTCCCTCTATGGGAAGAGTAGCCTTTTTCATGGCCCATGTCGTATAATATTACATATATGTACAGGAGGAAAAAGATGATACCGGTAATGACAATGGAAGATATCCATGATGCGACAGAGACATTTGCTAGGTATGGCGTGCCGGCGGACCGTATTTTCAGTGAAATCATGCGGGCACGGTACCTGGATTATGTCCTTTTTTTAAATCCATCTAACCAGCAGTACGGCATTTCTATTGAAGATTTATATGACAATATGAAACAGACTGCCGAGAAGTTGGGCATGTATGAAGGGGATGCGGATACCTATGTGCGGGTATATACCCTGGCGCTCCGGGTGGATCCTATGGTATTTGCGCCCGGCGTTTCTCCCATGACTGATGAAATGAAGGCACTTGTGGAATATGGCATAGAACGGGCGGAAAAGTCCGGCAAAACAGTGCTCTTCTCTGGCGTGGAATCCTATCTTCCCTATGCTGGAAGGCTGTGGGATAAGCTGGCCGATAAACGGCTGGCCTTTGTGGTGAAAAGCTCCCTGTGGAAGAAAAGGCTGCAGCTCCTGTTTCCTCGCTGCCGTTTCCTTCTTCCCGAAGACCTGGCCCATGATGAGGTGAAGTATGACTATATTTTCCATGGTACCGGCGAAGGCCAGGGCGAAGAAAGGCAGCTTCTTTCCCTTCTGGCAGAAAAAGGCTCCATGGACTGGATTCTTCTCTATGACCATTTCACAGCTCCGGGAGACATTCCAGACGGTATAAGAAATGATGTCCGCAGGGACGGCCGTCTTTCCGGCTATTTTGACCTTTCCATGGGAGAAAGGGAATATGCCTTCCTTTGCTTTGGTTACGGCAAAGAGGGCGTATCCATTGGAAATATGGGATTTGCAGAAGGAAAATGTCTTTTCTTCGAACAGATGAAAATGCCATCGTCCGCTTTTCAGGAAGCCGATGAATGGAATTACGACGTGTATGCTTACAATGCCTCTCCGGCGCTGCAGGCCATACTGGCTGGAAATATCCTCCAGATGGAGCATGCGCTGGGGCAGGAATTTGATGAAGTGAAAAAGGAGACTCTTCCTGCCGGAAGATATCAGATTCTTGAGGCAGAAGCCTTGACTGACTCGGAAATCCTGAAGAATGAGGAAAGGCCCGTGGTTTGGGACGAGCCCCGGGAAGGCATCCTTCTTAGAGAAGGCGACCTGGCTCTGATCCTCCATAAAGGGCAGTTCCATTTCATTCCTGTGGGAAAAGGGGAGGAATATGTGGCAGGAAAAGGAGTTTTCGGCTTGCGGATGAAAGGGTGGTATACACCCTGGTTCCTGAAACTCTACCTCGACGGTCCGGTGGGCCGGCTTTTTCTGGAAACCATGAGAAGCGGAGAAACTTATGCTTTTTCCATGTCCCGCCTTCTTCGTGTGCCTCTTCCTGTATCGGATAGACAGAAAATGGAAGATATCACAGAAACCGCTGCAAAGGCAGTTTCCCGACTGGCAGAGGCAGAGCAGAACTGGCGCAGAGTCAAAAGAGAATCGGTAGGTATGATGATGGGTCATCCCACCTTGTAGGAGGCATTATGAAAATCGTACTTGCAACCCATAATCAGGGGAAAATCAGAGAATTCAGGAAAGCCTTTGCAGAAATCGGCTGGGAAGCCCTGCCGATAGCAGAAGTGGCGGATGTGGCAGAGCCCGAAGAAACGGGCACAAGTTTTAAGGAAAATGCACTGCTTAAGGCCCATTATTATGCTAAGGCAGTGAAGCTTCCGGTACTTTCAGATGATTCCGGCATCATTGCCGATGCCTTAGGTGACAGGCCCGGTATTTATTCTGCCCGCTATGCCGGCGTCCACGGTGATGATGAAGCCAACAACCGGAAACTTGTTGAAGATCTGAAACCCTATACAGGAGAAGACCGCAAAGGACGCTATGTATGCGTAGTGGCTCTGGTCTGGCCTGATGGAAAGGAAATCACGGCAGAAGGAACCTGCGAAGGCATTATTCGGGATTTCTACCAGGGAAAGGGCGGCTTCGGCTATGATCCCCTTTTCTACCTGCCCCGGTATGGGAAAACTATGGCAGAACTTCCGATGGAAGAAAAAAATAAAATCAGCCATCGTGGACGGGCTCTCCGTTCCCTCTTGGCTAAGCTGAAGGATTCAGCCCTTTCCCGGTAATGATATGTGATTGAAAGGCATAATGATTATACTTTTTTATACTTAAAAAGTATACTTATTTTCGGACTATTTCAATTTATATAACCTTATGATATAATTTGTGTGTTCCATCCAAGGAACCGTTGAGGGAGGTGACAGTTTACTTCATGAAAAGGAGTAAGCTTAAACTTTACGGATTCAACAACCTGACAAAAACCCTGAGCTTTAATATGTATGATGTGTGCTATGCCAGCACAGAGGAAGAGCGGAAGAAGTACATCGCCTATATTGACGAACAGTACAGTGCCGAAAGACTGACCGGCATTCTTCAGAAAGTGGCAGACACCATCGGCGCCCAGGTGCTGAACATTGCCCAGCAGGACTATGATCCCCAGGGAGCCAGCGTAACCATGCTCATAGCAGAGGAAGAGGTGGAAAAGCAGGATGTGGTGGCCCATTTGGATAAGAGCCATATCACTGTCCATACCTATCCGGAAATGCATCCCCAGGACGGCATCTGTACCTTCCGGGCAGACATTGATGTGTCCACCTGCGGGAAAATTTCACCGCTCAAAGCCCTGAATTTCCTGCTCCGTTCCTTTGAAGCAGACATTGTCATTACGGACTATCGGGTCCGAGGCTTTACCAGGGACGTGAAGGGAAAGAAAATCTTCATTGACCATCGGATCAATTCCATCCAGAACTACATGGCGCCGGATCTGCGCCATGCCTATAATTTAATTGATGTGAACGTGTATCAGGAAAATATTTTCCATACCAAAATGCTTCTTCATGATTTCAAACTGGACAATTACCTTTTCGATATGACGGAAAAGGATTTGTCTCCCAAAGAAGTGAAGAGAATCCGCCGCCTGCTGAAACAGGAAATGTATGAAATTTTCAATGGCAGGAATATGCCTGCCATTAAAGACTGATTTGTATTCTTTTTTATTACAAGGAGGAAAAGAATGGATACAGCAGAACTGAAGAAAGAAGCCATTGCGCTTAGAAAAGAAAAGCACCAGATGATTAAGACCGCCCTGAATGCGGATATGAAGAATGGCCATGACCTGGCTATCGTATACACCCCGGGCGTTTCCGCACCATGCCTGGAAATCAAGAAGGATGAAGACCTGTCCCTGGAAATGACCTGGAGGGGCAATGTGGTAGCTGTTATTTCCGACGGTACCCGCGTACTGGGCCTGGGCGATATCGGTGCTGCTGCTGCCATGCCTGTTATGGAAGGCAAGTCCGCACTCTACAAGAGATTCGGCAATATTGATGCAATCCCCATCGTTCTTGACACCAAGGACAAGGATGAATTCATCCATACCGTGAAACTTTTGGAAAAGAACTTTGCCGGCATCAATCTGGAAGATATTTCCTCTCCGAAATGCTATGACATTGAAGACGAACTGAAGAAAATCATGAATATCCCGGTATTCCATGATGACCAGCATGGCACCGCCATTGCTGCCCTGGCTGCTCTTCTGGGAGCTCTCAAAGTCACCGGCAAGAAGATCGATGAAATCAAAGTGGTTATGAACGGCGCCGGTGCAGCAGGCACCGCCATTGCCCGCCTCCTTCTGGAAGACGGCGTGAAACCGGAAAACATGACCATCTTGAATTCCAAAGGCATCCTCTATGACAATGGCAAACGGGACCGGGTACAGTTGGAACTGATTCATAAGACCAATCCGGAAAACAAACAGGGCACTTTTGCTGAGGCAGTGAAAGGGGCCGATGTACTCATCGGCTGCTCTGCTCCCGGCGTATTCAATAATGATGCCATCAAGACCATGGCTGACAAGAGCATCGTATTTGCCATGGCCAATCCGGTACCGGAAATCATGGAAGAAGAAGCCAAGGAAAAGGGCGTATACATCTATGGTTCCGGCAGAAGCGATATGCACAACCAGGTGAATAACTCCTCCGTATTCCCCGGCCTCTTCCGCGGTGCCCTGGACGTCAGAGCCCGTCAGATCAACGAGGAAATGAAACTGGCTGCTGCCCATGCCCTGGCTGACCTGGCTACCAAGTGCCAGCTGGATCCGGACCATGTGGTGGTAGACGTATTTGATGAAAGAGTACCTCATGAAGTAGCAAAAGCCGTTGCCAAAGCAGCCATTGCTTCCGGTGTTGCCAGAGTCACCGAACTTCCCGAACAGTATAAAGACTGATTGAAGTTTCAAGTGTAAAAACCCTGCAGAGATTATGATCCTCTGCAGGGTTTTTCTGATTGGAGAATGGAAGGAGCCTGGGGCAGCCTTTCTGCCGAGTGGTATTAGCAACAGGGAGAAGCTGTCAGCATGTTCTGTGCATTCTGCATGCAATACGCAAGTTGGTCACAGTCTGCCCTTCGCCTGCCTATAAAGAGACTTTCCTGTTACACCCTTTGCATCCAAAGGGAACGGACTTGATGCAGGCCTTGTGCAGGCTTGGCTCTGCGGCTCTGCCGGCGGCCCCTTTTCTCACCTGACTGAAAAGTATATAATAAGGTATACGACTATTGACGTCCCCGGGGATTCCTGCCGGACGCCGGACAGGAAAGGCTTTTCTTATGAATCTGATTAACCGCATGGTTTCCTGCCTGCGGGATAAGGGCTTCCGGGACCTTCCGGAGGATGAACGGGCAGGGAAAATCGATGAAGGGGCGCTTGCAATCCTTCGAAAACTGAATGAAGAGGGGAAAGAGGCCTATGTGGTAGGAGGCTGTGTCAGGGACCTTCTCATGGGTCTTGTGCCCCATGACTGGGATATCACCACCTCTGCCCGGCCGGAGGAAACCATGCGCATTGCCAGGGCTGCAGGCTGGAAGGCCGTTGACGGTGGTGGACGGCGTTTTGGTACTGTCATTGTGGTGAGGCATGGAAAGAGCTATGAAGTCACCACTTTCCGGCGGGAATTTTATGGAGCTGATGCTCACCGGCCGGAGGAAGTTTCTTTTTCCGACAGTCTGAAGGAAGATGTAAGCCGCCGGGATTTCACAGTGAATGCCATGGCGCTGGATAGCGATGGCTGTCTCTATGATTACTTCCATGGACTGGAGGATCTGGAGAAAAAACGGCTCCGCACCGTTGGTCCTGCATCGAACCGGTTTAACGAAGATGCGCTCCGCATGTTTAGAGCCTGCCGCTTTTTGGGGCAGCTTGATTTCATGGCGGACAAAAGTCTGGTGGAAGGCATGAAGAGTGCCTTTCCCCGGGTGGAAGGCCTTTCTCTGGAACGGGTGAAGGAAGAAGTCAACCGTCTCCTGGTGACGCCCCATGCTGCCCGGGGGCTGGACCTCATGGTGAGAAGCGGGCTCAATGAAATGAGCTGTCAGGTGAAAGAAAACGGCGCTTCCAGAAAAGTACCCATCCTTCCGGAGCTTTCTCACTTGGTAGGTCTTCCACAGCAGAAGGAATTTCATAAATTTGACGGCTGGTATCATACGCTGGCAGTGGTGGATGCATCACAGCCTCTTTTGCTGAACCGCTGGGCGGCTCTTCTTCACGATGTGGGAAAGGGCATGCCCGGTATTCGGGCGGTGAGAAAAGGAAAACTCACCGATTACGGCCACGACAGGGAAGGCGCCCGCATGGCCCGGGAGATACTTTCGCGCTGGCAGATGCCCTCCGATTTCACGGACCGGGTGGTATGGCTGGTGGAAAACCACATGAAATTTCATTATTTCGCCAATTTCGGGGAAGCCAATGCACTGAAATGGGTAAGAAGTCTGGCAAGAAATAAGACCTTTCGTTCCTCTGCTGACATGGCAGAAGCCTTTCATCAGATGACAGACCTTGGGAATGCGGACATCATCGGCTGCGGCCGGTCCCTTTCAGACACTGCCGGGCACAGCGAATTCGGACGGTACATGGAAGAAGTGTCTCTTTCTGTGCCTGTGACCACCCGCGAGCTTCATTACGGAAAGGATGTACCCCGGCTTTTGGGAAACCTGGTGGGAGAAGGAATGCAGAATCTCCTTCTCCGGGTGCAGAATGGAAATCTGGAAAATAGTCCAGCCGCCCTTTATGATGCGGCGGTGAGATTCAAGAGGAGAAGGGAACATGAAAAAGGAACTGCCCAGGAATAGGATGAGAAAGCGAAGCGTCAGGCTTTCTTTCATCCTCTGCATCATCGGCGGTCTCTTGCTTCTCCGTCTTATGTGGGTGCAGATCATAGAGGGCCACCATTATGAAGAAATGGCGCTGAACCAGACAGAAGGAGTGCAGACTCTCTATTCTCCCCGCGGTACCATTTATGACAGAAATGGCAGGGAACTGGCTTTTTCCATTATGGTGAAATCTTTTTATGCCGATCCCGGTACCATGAATGTAAGCCCTGAAGAAGCGGCCAAAGAGCTGGCGCCTCTTCTTCATCAAAAAGAAGGGGATCTGGTGAAGGATTTATCCCAGGACTCCCGCTTCGTATGGCTGGAACGGGTGATGGATCCGGAAGATTCGGATAAGGTCATCGCCCTGATTAAGGAAAAGAAATGGAAAGGCTTTGGTTTCTTTGATGAAAGCCGCCGGTTCTATCCCAACGATTCCATGGCTGCCAATGTGCTTGGCTTTGTAGGCCTGGATGACAAGGGCCTGGATGGTCTGGAAATGGCTCTGGATGAACTCATCAGAGGCGGGGCAAATAAGCAGCACATCCTGACTGATGCCAGGGGCAATCCCATCCTGAAATCGGCCATGGCGCCCTACAGGGCCAAAAAAGAAAAGTCCGTGTACCTTACCATTGACCAGAATATCCAGTTCTATGCGGAACGGGCCCTGGACCGTGCCATGACATCCACCCATGCTTCGGGGGGAATCATCATTGTCATGGATCCCAAGACAGGGTCCATTCTGGCTTTAGGAAATCGTCCCACCTATGACCCCAATCATTATGACAAGGCGACGGAAGCGGAATTCAAAAACCGGGCCGTCGTGGATATTTACGAACCGGGCTCTACTTTCAAGCCTATCATTGCATCGGCGGCTCTGGCAGCAGGCACCTACGATACAGAGCGGGTGTGGCATGATCCCGGCGCCGTATGGGCTTCGGGCCATGCCATTAGGAACTGGAACGATGAGTCCTATGGCGATGTGCGGCTGGTAGATATTTTGAAATTTTCCATTAATACAGGATTTGCCCATGTCGGTCTTCTGACCGGCGGCGAAACACTGACCCGCTATGCCAAGGCCTTTGGCTTCGGTAAACCTACGGGCATTGAACTTCCCGGAGAAGGAAGCGGCATCCTTTTTGAACCGAAGGATATGCGGCCCATCGATGTGGCCACCATGTCCATCGGCCAGGGCATTGCTGTCACGCCGCTGCAGATGGTTCAGGCCTACAGCGCCATAGCCAACGGCGGTAAAATGGTGAAACCTCATATTATCCAGTCCATCAAGAACGCTGATGGCAGTGATTACAAAGTGACACCGGTGGAATACAGCGGCGATCCTATTTCTAAAAAAGTGGCTGATGACGTGAAGGACATGATGGAAAAAGAAGTGTCCGAAGGCGGCGGTGCCAACGCCAGGGTTCCGGGCTATCATATGGCCGGTAAAACCGGCACGGCCCAGAAACTGGATCCGGTGAACGGGGGATACCTGAAGGGACAGTACATAGCATCCTTCTGCGGCTTCGGTCCTACGGAAGACGCCAGGGCCATCTGTCTTGTAGTGCTTGATACGCCAAAGGGAACTTACTACGGCGGCCAGGTGGCGGCGCCGGTATTCAAGGAAGCCATGACCCAGATTATGCGTTATCTGAAAATCCCTACCCTGGATGACCAGACCATTCATGCCAAGCCGCAGGACAAGCCCATCGAACTCTACAAACCCAGCCTTCCTCCGGAAAACGCCAGAGAATTCCGCCTTCCCAGCTTTACTGGCTGGTCCATGCGGGACGTAGGCGAATGGCTGACCCGAGCCGGTCTGGGTTTCCAGCCTGAAGGCAGCGGCTATGCCGATAAACAGGAGCCGGGCATTGGCAGCCGAGTGAAACGGGGAGATAATGTAAAGGTCCACTTCTCCCATCATGATTAAATAGGCAGGACCTATGAAAAAGCAGCGCACCTCCATCAGAGGTCGCTGCTTTTTGACTTCTCCTGCGGCGAAGCCGCCGCCATAACCCTTCGGGGCGAAGCTCCGTCAACCCTCCCCTTATTGTGATATAATGAAAAGAGCACTGATTCATCAGCCTTTGGGGCTGGTGAAGCTGGAAATTTCTGAATGTGGTTGGGTATGAAGGAGTGGACATGATGTTAAGCGATATTGAAATTGCACAGAAAGCAGAACTGAAACCGATTACGGAAATCGGTGCTTCCATCGGAATTCCGGCGGAAGATTTGGAAAATTATGGTCCCTATAAGGCGAAGGTTTCTCTGAAACTGACCAGAGAACTGGAAAATAAGCCGATGGGCCACCTGATTCTTGTGACCGCTATTTCCCCAACCCCGGCAGGAGAAGGAAAGACGACCACCACCGTAGGCCTGGGACAGGCGCTTTCCCAGCTCGGCAAGAAGGCGATGATCTGCCTCCGCGAACCGTCACTTGGCCCCTGCATGGGTATTAAGGGCGGCGCTGCAGGCGGCGGCTATTCCCAGGTGGTTCCTATGGAAGATATTAACCTCCATTTCACCGGTGACCTTCATGCCATTACAGCAGCCAACAATCTTCTGGCTGCCATGGTGGACAACCATATCCAGCAGGGAAATGCCCTGGGCATCGATCCCCGCCGGGTGGTCTGGAAACGGGTGGAGGATATGAACGACCGGGTGCTCCGCCATATCGTCGTAGGTCTTGGTGGACATGCCAATGGGGTTCCCAGGGAAGACGGATTTGATATTACCGTAGCTTCCGAAGTGATGGCCATCCTCTGCCTTGCTGATTCCATTCGGGATATGAAGGAAAGATTTGCCCGGATCATCGTAGGCTACACCTATGATAACAAACCGGTTACTGCCGGTGATATCCACGCCCAGGGGGCCATGGCTGCCCTCATGAAGGATGCCCTGAAACCGAACCTGGTACAGACCCTGGAACATGTACCGGCCTTTATCCATGGCGGTCCCTTCGCAAATATTGCTCATGGCTGCAACTCCGTACTAGCTACCCGTACAGCTCTCCATCTGGCTGATTATGTGGTAACGGAAGCAGGCTTCGGTGCCGACCTGGGGGCTGAAAAGTTCCTGGATATCAAGTGCCGCTTCGCCGGCTTGAAACCGGACGCTGCCGTGCTGGTGGCCACCATCCGTGCACTGAAGATGAACGGCGGCAAAGCAAAGAACGAACTCACTGAATCGGATCCGGAAGCTGTGAAGAGAGGCCTTCCGAACCTGCTGCGTCATATTTCCAACCTGAAGAAATACGGCCTGCCCATTGTGGTGGCTCTCAATATGTTCCCCAGTGATACAGCGGAAGAAAAGAAGGTTATCGAAGATGCCTGCGCTGAAGCGGGCGTTCCGGTGGCTGAATCCACCGTCTTTACAGACGGCGGCAGAGGCGGCCTTGACCTGGGCCGCAAGGTGCTGGCAGCTGTTGATAAAGGTTCTGCTTACAAGCCGCTCTATGACCTCAGCCTGTCCCTGAAAGAAAAGATTGAAACCATTGCCAAGGAAATCTACGGCGCAGGCACTGTGCAGTATGACAGCGCTGCAGAAAAGGAACTGAAGCATATCGAAGACATGGGATTTGGAAATGTGCCGGTATGCATTGCCAAGACCCCGGCTTCCTTCAGTGATGATCCTGCCAAACTGGGCGCTCCTTCTGGATTCACTCTGCATGTACGGGAAGTGAAGATTTCTGCAGGTGCCGGTTTCGTTGTTGTTCTGACCGGCAAGGTCATGACCATGCCTGGCCTTCCGAAACATCCGGCTGCTGAACGGATCGATGTAGATGACGAAGGACATATTACAGGACTCTTCTAACATGGCAGACATACTGGACGGAAAAGAAACGGCCGCTTCCCTGGAAAAGGTTCTCCGGGCAAGGCTGGCCGTATTGCGGGAAAATCACTATGAACCAAAACTGGCTGTAATTCTGGCGGGAAACAGCAAACCTTCTGCCATGTATGCAGCCTTTATGCAGAAAGTGGCCAAAGGCTACGGCATTGAATCAGAAATCTTCCGTGAGTCCGAAGACATTACGGAAGAAGAGCTGGGAAGCCTGATTACTGATCTCAGCCATGACCGGGAAATCACGGGCATTCTGATGATGATGCCTCTGCCGGCAGGCATTGATTCTGAAAAGATGATTTCTTTAATCAATCCCGACAAGGATGTGGATGGTCTGACCGATACCAATGCAGGCAGGCTCTTTGCAGGGAAGGACGGACTTTTCGGCTGCACTCCCCGAGCTGTCATGGCCATTCTTGATCATTACGGCATCAATCCCGACGGGAAAAAGGCAGTGATTATCGGACGGAGCAATGTGATCGGCAAACCGGTATCCCTTATGCTTCTGAAAAAGAACGCCACTGTCACTATCTGCCACTCTCATACGAAGAACCTGAAGGAAATCACCAGGGAAGCGGATATCCTGGTGGCTGCCCTGGGCCATGCGGGAGCGGTGACGGCGGACATGGTGAAACCGGGGGCCGTAGTCATTGACGTAGGCATTAACCGGGTAAACGGCAAAACTGTGGGAGACGTGGACTATGAACCGGTTTCCCGGGTGGCCAGCGCCATTACCCCTGTTCCTGGCGGCGTAGGCAGCGTGACCACAGCTATGGTAATTGAAAATATCATTACGGCCGGTGAAAAACAGGCGAAATAAACATGATTCCAGCAGAAGCGGTTCCTGAAGGGGAACCGCTTTTCTGCTGGTAAGATATGGTAAAATAAAAGAAATATGGATTTCTTCTATTTCATAGACATTTTACAGAAAGGATTTTTTCATTGGAAACCAATGCAGTGACAAAGGTAGTAACTGATGAAATCAGTATTACCGCCAAATTTATCAGCGATTTGAAAATGTTTGCCATTACCAAGGGGCTGGATCTGGTAGAGGCCATCATCCTTTTTATTATCGGCTATATCCTTTGCCGCTACATTCGCAAAGCGGCTGAGCATATTTTGGAAAAGAGCAATGTAGATCCTTCCGCCAAAACATTCATTTCTGAGATTATTTTCTTCTTCTGCCTGGCTATTGTGGCCATTGTGGCGCTGGGGACGGCCGGCGTGGCAGCAGGAACCCTGGCAGCAGCCTTTGGCGGCGTGGGTCTGGCTATCGGCTTGGGGCTCAAAGACAATATCGGCAATGTGGCATCCGGTATTTTCATCCTCATTTTCCGCCCTTTCCGGGTGGGCGACTATATCCAGGTCGGCTCCAATCAGGGGACGGTTACGGATATCCGCATTATGTATACCCTGATTTCCACCCTGGGAAACCAGATGATTGTGATTCCTAATTCATCTCTTATCAACAGCGTCATTAAAAACTATTCCGCCTTCGATACAAGAAATCTGGAATTCACCTTTGATGTAGGCTATGGTACCAACCTGCCCAAGTGCATTGCCCTGCTGAAACAGATATTTACAGAAAATGACTATGTGCTGAACAAAGAAAACCTTCCTGTCTATGTCAGCGCCCTGGCCGAATCATCCATCCGCATTTACGTAAGAGCCCAGGTGGACCGGCAGAAGTATTTTGACGCCCAGAATGAGCTGTATATCAGGGTGAAAGAAGCCTTTGACCAAAACGGGATCGACATTCCCTTCCCCCAGATCGTGGTGCATCAGGCAAAGGAGTGAAGGCAGCCGCAGAGCGGCTGGGGTCGGGGCCGGGATCGAGGAGCGCCTGACGGCGCAGATCTAGGGAAGCACTGATTAATTCGCAGAGTCTGCTTTTATAAGAATTTTTATGCACTGCTTCGTCATGGAGCTCCTTAAATAGCTCGCTATTCGCGTCGCCTCCATTCCTTGCATTGCATAAAAATTCAAGAATAAAATCAGATAACGATTTAATCAGCACTTCCCTAGTGGCTGGTGGCTAGTGGGCTGGTGAACTAGTACCGGCTATTGGCTGTCAGCTATCAGCTAACGGCCTTGGTGGGCGCCCTTTGAGAAATAAGGGCGCCATTATGATAAAACCATAAAACCGCCCTGGCGGGCGATGGAAAAGCGGCACCCCCCTTTGGTGGCTGCGCCACCATCTTTCCCCCTGTTCAGGGGGCACTATGGACGCTCAACAGTGTGCCACATAACTCTACAGGAAAGCGTAGAGAGGTCTATTCTCCCCCCTGAATAGGGTGGCAAGCGAACGTGATTTGTAGGGGAGCGATAGCGACCCGAAAATCACGTGAGACGCTTTCCCGTGGAGGGAGTCCGGCGCAGCCGGATAAGGGGTGGCCACCGGAGGTGGCCAATTCAGCAGAATGTTTAGCACGATTTATGTATCAGAAAGGAAATCCCGTAACGTAAGGCTCCTTTCACTGGAAGGAGCTGCCCGATAGGGCTGAGGATAGGCCTTTGCTGTGCAAAGGCGCCGCTGAAAGGCGGCATTTTACGGAAGAGACACATTAGGCCCCTTCAGGGCCTCGGATTTTCTTCGAAAATCCGCTACCATTCGTCGCCTGACGGCGACACCGTCGGGCATTAAGGTGCTCGCTTAGTGTGCAGGCTATACTTGAATATTAGCCCGACTCGACAGTCCTCTGCAGGACTGTCATCTTCCAGAGGAAGAAGGCTTTTGCACTTCGCCATGTACCCTTGGTGACACAAAAGGTATTTCCGTAACGCTGACTTCATAATTATTGCCCGAAGGGCAATCCACCACCCTCTGAACCTTCTGAACCCTTCTCCCCGCCCCTTTCTACACAACCCTTCTACACAACCTGCGCCGACAGGCGCGCCCCTTTTTATCCTGCGGCGTCAGCCGCCACCTCAACCCTCAGCCGCGAAGCGGCTGTCAAACATGAGAACCCTCCGGCCCAATGGGCCGGTCAATCCTAAGAACCTTTTCAGCCACCACCCTCTGAACCTTCACGCTTCCGGCATGTCCGCCCCCCATTTTGAAATTGACATCATTCTTCCTCCTGATGTAAAATGTATATAGATAATTTTGGATTTACCTATTTAAAAGAAATGAGGAAACCTATGACAGTCTATGAATACGTAATTATCGGATTTGGCAAGGCCGGAAAAACATTTGCTTCTTTTCTGGCATCCCAGGGCATCAAAACGGCGCTCATTGAAAAATCAAAAGAACGGTATGGCGGCACATGCATCAATGTAGCCTGCATACCCAGTAAATCTCTGGAATACAGTGCCCGCCTGTCTCATGGACGGGACGGTTCTTGGGAAGAAAAAGAAAAGCGGTATGCAGAAGCGGTGGAGGAGAAGAATCGTCTCACCGCCATGCTTCGCGGGAAAAATTATGACAAGCTGGTACAGGCAGGAGTGACTGTATATGACGGCACGGCGTCCTTTGTGAATGACCATGAAATCCTGATTTCCTCTGATGAAAAAGAAGAAATCATCCGGGCAGAGCATATTGTCATCAATACAGGCGCAGCGCCTGTATTGCCGAAGGTGGAAGGGCTTGACCGGAGCGCCTTTGTCTACACCAGCGAGACCCTGATGGATGAGAAAAAGCTGCCCCGTCATCTGGTGATTCTAGGAGCCGGCTATATCGGTTTGGAATTTGCGTCCTATTATAACAATTTCGGTGCCCAGGTGACCGTCATCCAGAAGGGCTCTGTTTTCCTTCCGAAGGAAGACAGGGAAATGGCAGCGGCGGTGAAAGAACATCTGGAAAAACAGGGCATTCGCATTCTGGAAGAAGCAGACGTTCTTCGGGTGGAAGATGAGAAAGAAGAGGCCTTGATTCATGTAAAGACAAAGAACGGAGAAGAAATCCTTCACGCTGATGTCCTGCTGGCAGCTACGGGACGGCAGCCTAATGTATCTTCTCTTGCCCTGGAAAAAGCAGGGGTGGAAATGACGCCTCGAGGAGCAGTGAAAGTAGACAGCTCCCTTCATACATCCAAACCTCACATCATGGCAGCCGGAGATGTGACGGGAGGCATGCAGTTTACCTATATTTCCCTGGATGATTTCCGCATCCTGAAGAGCAATTTCAACGGGGACTTGAAGAGAACGACAGAAAACCGCGGCCCCGTTCCCTACGCCCTCTTTCTGGATCCGCCGCTGGCCAGAGTGGGGATGACGGAAGAGGAAGCCCGGGCATCGGGCCGGAAAGTCCTGACTGCCTCCATGCCGGCGGCAGCGATTCCCAAGGCCCATGTACTGAAAAATCCATCAGGCCTTCTTAAAGTCATTGTGGATGAGGAGAGCGGTCTCATTCTGGGAGCCCATTTCTTCTGCCTGGAATCCTATGAAATGATTAACCTGGTGAGACTGGCAATGGACCGGAAGATTCCATATTCTGTCCTTCGCGACAGCATTTACACCCATCCTACCATGACAGAAGGGCTCAATGACCTTCTTGGAATGTTGTAAATCCATGTTTTATTAATGAGGAAGGGGGCTGTGAAAAAATACAGAAATGACACCGCTGCTACTCCACCTCACTGTCATTTCGACGGTCAGTCAGCCGACAATAGGAAAGCCTCTTATTGGGCAGGCTAGAGGCCAACTTCGGCTGACTTGGAGGTCTTATGCAGGACCTCCACAGAGTGGAGAAATCTCATTCCACGATAGCATAAACCTCATTGCGGCGTGAGATTTCAGGGCTCAGAGCCTCAATAGAACAAAAGGCATTATTATCCATAACTACATGCAGCATCGCTCGAAATGACGTAGAGGCAGGAAGCAGACTGTCATTGGGCCAATTACCGTGAAAATTTATGTATACAAAAGGGGCTGTGAAAAATGTAAATCATTTTTTCACAGCCCCTTTTGTATTGGATGGCAAGAGTGGAAATAAAAAACAGGAAACCGGAGAGCCCTTTATATGGTATGATACTTAAAGAACAAATCATATTTCATCAAATAGAAATAAAGGAGACACACATGTATAGAAGTGCAAAGACAGCAGCCATTCTGGCTGCTTTTATGGCGGCCGGCGGCGCGGCGGTGATGATGGCGGGCTGCGGGCAGGAGCAGAAGGCCCAGGGGGATGAGCTGAAGGATGAGAACGGCCGGACCTACCACTTGGTGAAGAATGAGGACGGCACAGAGACCGCTAAATACGACAACGGCGAGGAAGTGACCTTCCGCCGGGATGAGAATGACAACCTGCAGTACGTGTCCGGCGTCTCCAGCCTGCTGCCCCTGCTCATGATGAGCTATTTCATGTTTCACGGCCTGCCGGGCTACTCCGGCCATTATGACAGGAACACAGGAAGTGTGCTGAATGACAGGCCGGCCTATACGGAGCAGAAACAGCAGCAGAATACGGGAACCGGCTCGGGAACCTATGCAGGAAATAAAAATGCCTCCTATGACTCCGGCAAGTCTTCAGGAAATTCCACAGTGAAGGCTCCATCCGGCGGTAAGACCGGATTTGGCGGTGCCGGTGTGAGGGGAGGCGCGTCCTGATGGAAAAGACTTTTATGGACGATCTGGACAGGAATATATTTCCCTATGTGGAATATCCGGGCTACCCCTTCCGCTATCCCACCCATCTGCCCCTCATTGTGAAAAGAAAGCAGATAGAAGAAGTGCGCCGCGTGAGCGGAGAGCTATACCGCATTTTCGCCAAAGCGGTGAAGCGGGCCATGGAATGCGATGATTCTTTTATGGATGATATGGAAATCCCGGAGAAACTGCGGAAATACCTCCACGGCGGCAATGCCATGAAGGATCTGCCTACCTGGGTTTCCCGGTTTGACTACGTTATAGAAGAGAAGACAGGACGGATCCGCATGGTGGAAATCAATGCGGATACCCCCTGCGCGGAAATCGAGGCCTACTATGCCAACGGCGTGGCGGCCCGCTATTTCGGAAAGGAAAATCCCAATGCCTTTGAAATGAACGGCCTTCGCAGCTTCCTGCTGGATGTGTATCTCCGGTGCTGCGGAAATATGAGCGGTGAAGAGTTGGAAGCCCATCCCATTCTCTTCTCCTGCTTCCATGACTATATCGAAGATATGGGGACCACCCGGTTTCTCATGAACGCCATGAAGGAAGCGGTGCCCGATGACGTGCGGAGCCATATCCTCTTTGAATCCTTCTACAATCTGGCGGTTATGGAAGATGGCAGCCTGGCCCTGCCCGACGGAAGAACCGTATCCTTCCTCTACCGCATGCATCCCATGGAAATCCTGATCGAGGAAAAGGCGGATCAGGACGGCTCATACCTGGGAGAACTGATGATGGAAGGCTATGGGGCCGGCCGATTCCATATGATGAATCCGCCGGAGTCCATTATCATGCAGTCTAAAGGCTTCCAGGCCCTGCTCTATGCCCTCATGGAGGACCATGCCTTTTTCTCGGAAAAAGAACAGGAAATCATCAGGACCTATATTCCGCCCTGCTTTTTTCAGCGGGATTTCCGGCCAGACGAAACAAGCCCTTCCCAGTGGATCAGGAAACCCATCTGGGGCAGAGAAGGACGGGGTATTGATATTATTAACGAAAAAGGGGAGACTCTGTATCGGAAAGAAGTGGAAGATCCGGAGGACGTGGTGTGCCGGGACAGCGAATCCTCCCTGGTGCAGCAGTACATACCGCAGCAGAAAATCGTGACCAAAACGGACGTGGGCATACTGGAAGGATACGTCACCCTGTCCTGCTTCATGCTGGGAGACAGACCATCGGCCATTTATGCCCGGTTCAGCGAAGAAAAAATTGCAGGAAATGAAGCATACTGGATACCGGTGCTCTATGAAGGGTAAGGAGAAGGACAGCCGGTTTCTCCGAAAACTTTCTGATCCAGGTTGGTCAATCGTTATCATTTGTAAACTGCTGTATGATGACAGTTGACAAATCTTCTCCATGATTTTATAATGAATCCATCAACAGGAGGTCATTATGAATCAGAATCGTTCTATCCGTATGCAGGTTTTATGTGCATTATTTGCTGCAGTCACTGCGGTGTGTTCCCAGATTACCATTCCTATCCAGCCGGTGCCCATTACCCTTGGTACCTTTGCGGTACTCATGGCCGGCGGATTCCTTGGAAAGAGGTATGGTCTTCTGGCTATTGTGATTTATCTGCTTCTTGGTATGGCAGGGGTGCCCGTATTTTCCATGATGCGCGCCGGTTTTTCTGTGATTGCAGGCCCTTCCGGCGGATTTATCATCGGCTTTGCGCCCATGGCATTTGTGGTGGGTCTGGTTTCCGAAAAGCTGGGATATTCCTTTAAAAACATGATGGCTGCCACCATTGCAGGTACGGCGGTGTGCTATATGATGGGTCTTGCCTGGTTCATGTTCCTCACGGGCACGGGCATCTGGGCATCCATGGTGATGTGCATGTTCCCCTTCCTTCCCGGTGATTTTGCCAAAATACTGCTTGCTTCTTTCCTGGTCAGCAAGTACAGAAGAAGACTGGTAGGAGAACTTTAATCCCTGCTTCTTTAGTTTTAGAAATTTCATGGCGGAGGGCATTGCCTTCCGCCATTTTTATAAAGGAGAATTCATGGAAGAACTGATGAAGGCGCTCTGCATTGCCTGGAAAGAGGAGTGGCAGGGCATGGTGATGGGAGTACTCCGCTACAGTAGAGGAGAAGGGGATACCCATGGGCTCTGTAAAGTCAGCTGCAGCGGAAGGCGGATTGTCAGGGTCAGGGTGACGAAGGGCACAGCAGACATGTCCATCCTGCTCTTTCCTCCTTCCGAAAAAGCGGGGAAGGAAAGGAACGGCCAGGGATCCCTGTGGTGCCGGTTTTCTGCAGAAGAGGTGCGTTCCTTCAGCCTTTCCCTGGGGGACCACAATGAAATCCATCAGACCCTGCGCCCTGTGGTGAGCGGATTCCAGATCGCCCTTGCCCTGGCGGAAAGGAAAAATTTTAAAACCTTCCATATCCGCTTCCACCATCCCTTATATGCCGGTGAAGCGGTGTATTTGAAAAAAGAAGGAAAAACCATTTATGGATTTTCCCGGGTATTATGTTTTGAGGCGGTGATTGAATGAACCGGGTATTTCTTGCAGGCGGCCTTCGGAGCCATATCGGCATCCGGAACGGCATTTTCAAACATATCAGACCGGAAGTGCTGGGCGGCAGGGTGGCCAGGGCCCTCTGCCAAAAGTACGGCCTTCAGGGGCCCGATGCCCTCATCTGCGGCAACGCGGTGGGGCCTGGCGGAAATATAGGGCGCCTTCTTCTTCTGGAAGGCGGTCTCCCTGAAAGGGTTCCGGCTTTTACGATTGATCTGCAGTGCGCTTCCGGTCTGGCGGCCATCCACATGGCGGCCCTTTCCATTATGGCAGGGGAGTGGGATGTGGTGCTGGCAGGCGGTGCAGAAAGTGCATCCCTTCAGCCCCAGAGGCGATACGCAGACAATGATGAAAGAAGCAGCCTTAGAAATTCTGTCTTCACGGCGGCCCAGTTCCGGCCCGGCGAATTTGGTGATGACGCCATGCTTCTTGGAGCAGAAAGGGCGGCAAAAGCAGCCGGTATTACCAGAGAGGAAGCAGATGAGGCAGCTATTTTGAGCCAGGAAAGAGCAAAAAAGGCGGCCGAAGAAGGATGGCTGAAGGATGTGATTCTCCCCCTTTTTGGAAGCAGTCGGGACGAGGCTCTTCGGAAAAGAATGTCTGAAAAACTGCTGGCAAGGGCGCCCAGGGTCACTGATTTTCCCGATGGCATCCTTACCGCTGCCAATACCTGTACCATCAATGATGGAGCTGCCTTTGTGATGCTGGCATCGGAAAGATGGCTCCGGGAAAGGGACCTGGTGCCGTCGGCGGAAATCAAAGGCTTTTCCATGATTGGCGCAGATCCTGCAGTGCCGCCGCTGTCAGCAGACCTGGCAGTTTCCTTACTCCTTAGAGACAAAGGCCTTTTTTACAGCGATCTGGATGCTTTTGAGTATAATGAAGCCTTTGCAGTGATCAGTGCCGACTTTCGGAAAAAGCACAGAGACGTGGCAGACCGGCTGAACCGCTGGGGCGGCGCCCTGGCCTACGGCCATCCCTATGGAGCCAGCGGCGCGGAAATCATGATACACCTTATGAAAATTCTGGAAAGGGAAGAAGGAAATCTGGGAGTGGCCGCCATTCCAGCCGCCGGCGGTGTGGGAGAAGCGGTCCTCATTCATCACGTGGATGAAAGGGAATGGACAGAAGAAAGGGAAAGACACACCGCCTTTTCCATTCCTCTGGAGGTGAAGCTATGAAATGCTATGAATATCTTCTCCGGTGGGGGAAAGAAAAAAAGGATGATACTTTTTATGAGGAAGATGGCTTTTCCATGACCTGGGGTGAAGCCCTCCGGTTTGTAGAAGGAGAAAAAGAAGCCCTTTCAGCCCTGGGCGTGAAAGGGAAGCTCACAGCGCTCTACCTGCACAAGCCTTTGACACAGCTTCTCTATTTCCTGACCCTTTCCTATGCCGGCAGTGTGCCAGTCCTTTACCATGAATATCTGGAGGAAAAAGATTTGTCGGTAATGCTGGAAAAACAGCCGGTAGGCCTTTTCCTTTCCGACAGACCGCTGCCTTCCCTTTCTTTAAAACAGGGGAAATACCTTTTCTTTCGGACCTGGAATAGAAAAGCGCCCCGGCCCGGCGTCTTCGGAGTGCTGACTTCCGGCAGCACAGGCCTTCCGAAAATCCTTTACCGCCGGGATGAGAGCTGGACAGATTTCTTTCCCCTGCAGGACCGGATTTTCAAAGTAGATGGTAGCTCCCGCCTCTTTTTTCATGGATCCCTGGCTTTTACTGGAAATCTGAACATGGTCATGGATTTTCTCTCGGAAGGTGCCTCTCTGCATGGCAGCAGCCGCCTGACGCCGAAAACATGGATGGAACGGATTCAAAGGGAGAAAATCACCCATATCTACATGATTCCCTCCAAACTCTCCCCGCTGTCCAAAACAAGGGGACAGGCGGAAACGGTGACCCATATCCTTACAGGCTCCCAGCTTATGACTGCTTCCCTTTACCGGCGGCTCACAGAACGATTTCCGGCGGCCAGCGTGATTTTATACTACGGCGCCTCCGAGCTGAGCTATATTTCCTTCACCGAGGGAAAAGAAATCCTTCATTCCCCGGACAAAGTGGGAAAACCCTTTCCCCATGTGAAAGTTTCCATAGAAAACGGAGAAATTACTGTAGATACCCCCTATGGCATCGAAGAAATTTCCATGCCCTATACCTGCCACGACCTGGGGCGGCTGGATGAAAAGGGAGAGCTCCATTTTCTGGGGAGAAGGGAAGACATGTACCATGTACAGGGAAATCACGTATCAAGGCAGAAAGTACTCTCCTCCCTCCTCATGGTGGATGGCGTGGAAGACGCAGAAGTCACCGCCCTGAAACAGACAAACGGCGACGATACCCTGATTGCCTTCCTCACAGGACAGGTGATGGAAAGAAAACAGCTGGTAAAGCGCCTCTCCCGCCATCTGAAACCCTGGGAAATTCCCTCCCGCTTCATGGTACTGCCCGCCATACCCCGTACATCTACAGGAAAAGCGGATAGAAAGAAACTGGAAGAACTGGCAGGGAAGCCGGAAGGCTGAGGGCTGGAATCGGGGCAGCCACTGCGAGCTGTCCAGAGGCCGGTCCAGCTTAAAAATCTGTCCCCTATGATCCAAGGCCGCGGGGCGGTCCTTTTGTGATACAATACCCATAAGAGGTGGTATAGATGAATGGGGAAGAACGGCGGGAAAAGATAGCACATATTTTGAAGGAAAAGCAGGGGAAAGTGCGGGGGAACGAGCTGGCCCGTCAGATGCATGTCAGCCGGCAGATCATTGTAGGAGACATGGCCCTTCTGAAGGCTCAGGGACTGCCTGTGGTATCCACACCCCGGGGATACTACCTGACCGAACAGGAAGGAAAAGGATACCGGAAAACCCTGGTCTGCTGCCATGACCGCAGTCATACGGCAGAAGAGCTGGAAATGATTATTTCTGCTGGCGGTATGGTGCACAACGTGTCCGTAGAGCACGAAGTGTATGGTACCCTTACCGCCGGTTTGGAAATCAGGAACAGGGGAGACATTCAGGCTTTCATTGAAAGAATGAAAACAAAGAATGCGCCCCTTCTTTCGTCCATGAGCGGAGGCATCCACAGCCATCTGGTGGAAACAAAAGAGAAAGAAGATATGGACAGGGTGGAAGAGTCCCTTCGAAAAGCAGGATTCCTTTATGAAGACAGGCAGGTGAATCTATGAAATCCTGGATCGTATCACAGGCAGAAGCAGGTACTACTGCATGGAAATATGTAACCCGTCTCCTTCCGAATGCTGCTGCAGGACTGCTTCGGAAAAGCATGAGAAAAAAGAACATCACTCTGAACGGGAAAAAGATGGAAGGAAAAGAAAAACTAGTATCCGGCGACCGAATAGACATCTGGTTTTCCGATGATACCATTTCAAAATTTCAGGACGAAATGAAACCGAAGGGGAAAGACCTTTCCTTTTTCTTCTCCTCCATTCTCTATGAAGATGAGAACGTATTGGTGCTGAATAAACCGGCCGGCCTTCTTTCCCAGGGGGACGGCAGCGGCAGCCCTTCCCTGAACGACGGCCTTCTTGCCTATTTAAAAAATGAAATCACCCCGGCCTTCCGTCCCTCCATCTGTAATCGGTTGGACCGAAATACCAGCGGCATCGTGCTGGCCGGAAAGACCATGGCTGCCCTGCAGCAGCTGAGTGAGCTCATCCGTACCAGGGCAGTAAGCAAAACTTACATAGCCATGGTTTGGGGCGAAACAGAAAAAAAGGGTACCTTCAAAGGCTGGATGGTTAAAGATGAAAGAAAAAATCAGGTTCGCTGTCTGGACCATGAAGAAGAAGGCGCCAGGCCCGTGGAAACAAGATATAAGCAAATCGCCGTGAAAAGAATGGGGCAGGACCGCTGCACCTTGGTGGAAGTCCATCTCATTACCGGCCGCTCCCACCAGATCCGCGTCCACTTCGCCCACGCCGGTCATCCCCTTTTGGGAGACAGGAAATACGGCACAAAGGAGAGCATAGCCTTCTCGGATAGAAATCATATCAGGCGGCAGCTGCTCCATGCAGGAAAAGTCCGGTTTCCGGAACATGTGAAGCCTCCTCTGGATGCACTCTCCGGGAAACTGTTCAATGCCAGGCTGCCGGCGGATATGGAAAAATTCAATTTCGAAGATAAGCGGCAGTCATGAAATGGATAAACTGCAGGTTGTCAATGAAAAAGGACTGTGAAGAAATGATTCCCATTTTTTCACAGCCCTTTTTAGCATAAAAGGGTACATTTCCAAAGGGCAAAGCCCGGTTTGCATGTTCTTTCCCTGTGGAGACCCTGCAGAGGGTTTCCAAGCCGGGTGAAGCAGGTCCTTAGCCTGCAGCATACAAGTACCTTCCTTTTAGTTGACTGACCGATAGCCCGTCAACCCTCACGCCGAAGGTGTGTCTAAGGGTATATCCACAAATCCTGACTGATACGTCTGCCCAGGCTCCCCGACTATATGACCAGAGAGGCGAAAAGGCCTGGCGAAAGTCTTTCCAATTCCCGCGGTGCACAATCCATGGAAGCGGGGAGGAAAGACTTAAAACCTTCATGAATTTTTCCTCTCCGGCGCGCCGAAAACTCCATAAAAACTCCTGAGGCATGACCTGCTAGACATCCTGGTGGCAATATAGCGCATCTTTTCTTCCTTGACGACACAGACATTCCGCTTAGGCGGCTATCCCTGGCCGATTCATCGAAGCAGATGCCTTGACGCCCTACCGTGCATAAGTATGAGACCAATCAGGAGTTTTTACAATGAAAAAAAGCAGTCCATGAGGGACTGCTTTTTTCATACTGTCAAAAGGCAGCACAAAAACATGGATGGTATCCGATTTACAACCTCATCTCAAAAGATTTTCTATTCCGCCTCACCGTCATTTCGACCGTAGCGGAGCGGAGTGGAGAAATCTCATTTCACAATAGGACAAGCCTCATCGGGGTAGGAGATTCCTGAATTCAGATCTTCAAAAGAACAAAAAATATGATCATCCATAACCACATGCAGCATCGCTCGAAATGACATAGAGGACGCAGGCTGTTATTTAATTAATTTCCGTGAAAATGAATTTATACCAAAAGGGCAGTGAAAAAATGATTTTCATTTCTTCACTGCCCTTACGTATCAGCGGTGAGGATAGGCTCGAGAAAATAGAATTTAAAAGATTTTCCATTCAGGGGGTCAAAGAAGTGAGACTTCTGCGATATTAGCATCAGAGGGATGAAAAGACCTCATGAGATGATACATCCCATTTCCCTAATGCCTTTTTCCACATCCGCGGTAGAGAAGAGGGCAGGAGAGAGAGGAGAAATCAGGAAATTCCATCTTTTCAAACCCTCTCTTCTCCTAAACCCGGCCGGTCATAGACAGAAGCAAAGGCAAAACAAAAACAGAAAAGCAATAAGGAAGAGCAATCGCAGGATTTTCCTCATTAGTGTGCGTATACTGGGTAGGATACGCAAGTCGGGAAAAGCTGGCCCATACTCCCCTGATAGGCTTTTCTGTTTTTATGTCAGCATATGATATTTTTCTGTTTTCCTTCTACAAAGCTCCTGAGGTTGTCTGCCACAATGGCGGCTCTTCTTTCCATGGCTTCTTCCGTGTCAAATCCAACATGGGGTGTAAGGACGGTGTGAGGGGCGGAAAGGAGGGGATAGTCTTCGGGAAGGGGCGGCTCCATATCGAATACATCGATGCCGGCGCCGGCGATTTCACCTTTTTTCAGCGCTTCTGCCAGGGCTTCATTGTCGATGATGCCTCCTCTGGCGGTGTTAATCAGAATGGCGTCTTTTTTCATGAGGGACAGTTTGTCTTTGTCAATGAAGTGCTTTGTGTCTTTTGTCAGGGGAAGGTGGATGGATACGATGTCGCTTGTTTGAAGGAGGGTGTTAAGGTCGGTGTAGGTGATATCGTCATGGCTGTGGGAACGGTTGTAGCCGATGACTTTGGCGCCGAAGGCTTTGGCAAGATTTGCAGTGCGGTATCCGATGGCACCGGTGCCGATGATGCCTACTGTGCGGTCTTTGATTTCAATGCCCCGAAGGCCGGAGCCTGTTTTTCCATGGGTGGCAGCGTCTTTGCCTTCCGCCAGTTTCCGGTAGAGGGAAAGCATCATACCTATGGCCAGTTCTGCCACGGATTCGGTGGAGTAGCCGGCGCAGTTGGAGACGGCGATGCCTTTCTCACGGCAGGTATCGATATCTACATGGTCCACGCCGGTGAAAGCGACGCAGAGGTATTTGAGGGAAGAAGCTTTGTCTAGCGCTTCTTTTTTCAGCGGGTAGTTGGCAATGACCGCCTGGTCTGCTTTGGAAATGCGATTTCCCAGATCGTCCTGGTTTTCTGGGAGGCTGTCCCAGAGGGTGAGATGGTATCCCCTGTCGGTGAGAGGGGCAAGGAGGTTGTCCAGTGTTTCTTTGGATACGCCCAGGGGCTGGGCGATTACGATTTCTTTCATCATGTTCTCCTTTCTTGGGGTATGGAACCTTTGAATCTGATATAATAAGGAAAGCTTTCTCTATTATACCCTAAGGAGCATGTATATGAAATATCGTCTGCTTTTGCTGGCGGCGGCCCTCATCTGGGGCTTCGCCTTTGTGGCCCAGGTAGTGGGCATGGATACGGTGGGCCCTTTTACATTTAACGGGGTTCGTTTTGTCATCGGCTCTCTGGCTCTTCTGCCTTTTCTCTATTTTCACAGGGAGGGGAAAAGTCCTCTGCCCACGTCCATCCCTCTCTGGGCTGCTTTCCTTATGGTGGGGATTCCCCTTTTTCTGGGAGCTACCCTGCAGCAGGTGGGGCTGCAGTATACGACTGCTTCCAAGGCCAGCTTTCTTACGGCCAATTATCTTCTCATGGTTCCCATTACAGGCCTCTTTCTGGGACAGCCCCTTCTTCGCAATCATCTGATTGGCGCCATCCTGGCCATGGCAGGGGTTTATTTCATCTCCATAACCAGCGACTTTTCCATCAGTTTGGGCGATGGGCTCATGCTGCTCTGCGCTCTGTCCTTTACGGTGCAGATCCATATGCTGAATTATCTGACTCAGCGTTTTTCTCCGGTGCTTCTGTCGGCAGGGCAGTTCATGGTGACGGGGGTGCTGAACCTCATGCTGGCCTTTCTTTTTGAAACGCCGGACCTGACAGGTCTTGAGGGGGCGGCGTGGCCTATTCTCTATACAGGGATTCTTTCCACCAGTGTGGCCTATACCCTGCAGGCAGTGGGGCAGAAGTACATGCCGCCTACCGAGGCGTCCATGATTCTCAGTATGGAAATGGTATTCGGAGGGCTGTCAGGCCTTTTTTTCCTGGATGAATCCTTTACCATCAGGCAGACCATCGGTGTCATTGCCATGACCTTGGGTGTCTTTCTTTCCCAGATTCCCAGCCCCGTCCTGCTCTCCGGCCTTCGATGGAGAAATCAGTGATTTTCTGAAAGGAGTTTCCTATGGCTGTTCGTTTGATTGCCATCGATTTGGATGGCACACTGCTTCATGATGATATGACGATTTCCGATTATTCCAGGCAGGTCATCAAGAAGGCCCAAAGCCGGGGCTATGAAATCGTAGTGGCCACTGGCCGCATGTGGGACTCGGCCAAGGCAAAGGCGGATACGCTCCAGCTGGGCAATGTGCCCCTTATCTGCTACACCGGAGCCTGGATTATGATGAGTGAAACCGGAGAGCCTGTGCGGCAGGAAGGACTTTCACCGGACCTGGCTTCCGCCATCCTTCTGGAATCGAAAAAAAGAGGGTGGAATGCCACCTCCTTCATGGATGATGTGATTTACATGGATAGACCCAATGGCACAGAGAAAAAGTACCAGAAATACCGCTCCAAAAAACCGGTGTACCTGGGGGAGAATTTCTACCATCCCGAAAAACTGGTGACTCGCATCGTCTTTGCCGATCCATCTTTGGAAAAAAGGCTGGCTATCCGGCAGGTAGTGGAAGACAAGTTCAGCGGTCTGGTGGATGTAGTTTTCCCTGGCGATGATTTCGTGGATGTCCATAAAAAAGGAGTCAATAAAGGAGCAGCCGTGCGCTTCCTCTGTGACCAGAAAGGTATCTCTCCTGATGAAGTCATGGCATTTGGAAATACGGAAAACGATGTGCCCCTCCTTCGGATGGCCGGCTTTTCCTATGCTGTCAGCAATGCTGATGAAGTAGCTAAAAAAGCGGCCCGGGCCCTTTGCCCTTCCAATGAAGAAGACGGTGTAGCAAAAACCATAGAAGACATGCTTTGTGGGGGCAAGCCGGTGGTATGAAAGCTGAGGGGCTCAGAATGAATGATCATTATAAGATGGTGCTAAAGTATTTGAATTAAAAGTTGATTATAAGATCGTTTTGATGCTGTCCAAGATTTTGAGTGCCGGGAGATAAGAGATTGTGATAATTGCTCCCTTTTCGTCTCATTGCGCTTGCTGCCTATTCCTTGGGCAGGGGGAAGTAGGCGCAGAGGCGGGAAATCATTTCCTTAAAACCACTACAAAGAAACCCGGTGTCTCCAAGCTGCCCATCATGCCCAATGAGTTCGGTGTCTGCATGGTCTACGGCCGCTGCTGTACGAGGTACGACGGCGCGCGCCATACATGAGTCTCCCGTCATTTCTGCCCTGTAGGGATTTTCTGGAGTCCTGAGTTTCTTTGTGTTTGCTTTTTACTACCATCCCGGATTGGAGAGAAGGAACATGGGATCCCGACTGCTGCAATGGAATGTCTTTTTCTGTATTGCCTAGGATTAGCAGGAAAAGGTTTGATTTCCGAAGCATGGTCTCATGATTTGTTACCTTCTACTATATAAATAGAAAAATTGGCTTTTATGTGAACATGATGGAAAAAGATTTTTTTATGATGTATCGGCAGGAGATAGACAGACCCTCAAGATAGATTTGAGGAATGAAATTTGAGGTTTGGGGAGGTAGAGACAATTCGGTGGGAGACATCAGACGGTCAGACTTCAGACTATCAGTGTAGCTTGTAACGTAGATTCTACTTACGGTGGTAAAATTGTGCGTGGGAGATTTCTCGGTTTCCCTCGAAATGGCGGGAAGGGGAGAGACTTATCAGACGTCAGGCGGAGAGTGTTCAGCGGTCCGCTATGGGCTGTCAGATTCCCGCTTGCGGCTGGCTGCTTATGGCCCCCTTCCGGCCCGCTACCCACCTCCTGAATGGGGATGGGCAGGCAAAAAGAGGTGCTCTGCTTTTTTTCTCAGGTTTGAAGGCTGCCCGCTGGCTTTTGGGGAGTGGGGACTGGGAATGGATTTAAGATTATAGAAAAGTAGTAGGAATGGAAAGGGAAATGTCCGTACAGACAAAGAAGACTACGATTTGCAAAAAGAAATAAAAGCATAGCTGGAATCGCGAGGGCGCCTTTGGATAGAAGGCGTCCTTTTGGTATGGCGTAATGTTGAGAAAAGAAAATTGAGGTTTGAAGGAGTAGAGGCATTTCGACGGGTGATAATCAGACGGCAGGAAGAGTTCGGCTGTGCGCTATCCGCTTACGGCTATCGGTTTTTGGATGCCCTTCTGCCCATTGGCGCTTGCTTCCCACAGGCAGGGGCGGGCAAGTCATAGGCTTTGCTATCCGTAGACTGCTCATCTGACAAACATTATTTTAGTGAACAACTTGTATTATATCTTTTCAGGGAGTATAATGAACATGAAAAATAACAGCCACTGGCTCTGGTGCTTTGGTGGCGGCTTTGGTTCAGGAAGGAAAGAGGAAAATGAAACTTTGGATAGCAGCGGCGGCGGCTCTTTTGGCGGCAGGGTGCCTGCTGGCGGGGGGCTGTGGGAAGGAGGCGCCTGAAGCGGGGTCTTCTTCTGAGGGGCATGTGCATATTGTGACTCATGCGAACTGGAATCCTTTCGAGTATCTGAAGGATGGGAAGATCACGGGTTTTGATATCGATCTCATCGAAGAGGCATTGAAGCGGGCCGGGCTTACGCCGGATATCACCGATGCGGGATGGGAGGCTATTTTTGAGCAGATCCGCACGGGACAGGCGGATGCCGCTGTTTCGGGGATTACCATTACTGATGACCGGAAGAAGACTTATCTTTTTTCCAAACCTTATTTTGTGTCCCGGCAGGCGATCCTGGTGCGGGAGGATACTGATATTTCCTGTGCGAAGGATCTGATGGACGGGAAGACGGTGGCTGTGCAGAATGGTTCCACCGGCCAGGAGGCGCTGGAGAAGCTGATGGGGAAAAATAATCCGGCCATCCGCAAAACGCCTATGTCCATTCAGATGCTCATCGGCGGTCAGGTGGATGCGCTGGTGGGGGATGAAACGTCGGTGAAGGCTATCAAGGCCCAGTATCCGGATCAGCATTTGAAAATCCTCTATGATGACGCTGCTTTTACGCCGGAGTATTTCGGTATTCTTTATCCGAAGGATAAGGGACAGGCGCTGCAGCAGAAGCTGGACAAGGCTCTTTCGGATATGGTGAGTGACGGTACGTACAGCCGTATCTATGAAAAGTGGTTCCACAGCAGTCCCGATGAGAAGATGCTGGCTTCTTTGAAGCAGGAGTGATAGAGATGTTTGATTTCAAAGTGTCCATTGTGGAGGAGTATACGCCTTTCTTTATTTCCGGTGCTCTGCTGACGGTGAAGCTGTCGGTGATTGCCATTGCGGCGGGATTCTTCATCGGCCTTTTCCTGGCGCTGGCCCGGATTTCATCTAAGAAATATTTGTCTATTCCGGCGGTGTGCTTTATCGAGAGCATCCGGGGAACGCCGCTTCTTCTGCAGATACTGATTACGTATTTTGGCGTGATTCCGCTGATTATGAGGAAACCGGACGGTGTGCTGGCAGCGGTGATTGCGCTTTCCATTAATGCGGGCGCGTATATTGCGGAAACCATCCGCGGCGGCATTCTGGCCACAGACCCGGGGCAGATGGAGGCGGCCAGCGCTCTGGGGCTTTCTCATTTCCAGGCCATGCGGTATGTCATCCTGCCTCAGGCAATCCGCTCGGTGATTCCGGCGCTGGGAAATTCTTTCGTCAGTCTCATCAAGGATTCGTCGCTGGCGTCGGTGATTGCCACGCCGGAGCTCATGTACTGGGCCAATGCGGCCAATGCGCAGTATTACCGGGTATGGGAGACTTTTATTACTACGGCGGTGATTTATCTTTTCCTGACGCTGGTGACGGGAAGGATTTTGGGAGTCCTGGAAAAGAATCATTAGAATCATTAAAAAAAACAGTGAAATCGAGGGGATATCGGTTTCACTGTTTTTGCTTTTTCGGAAAGAGCTGATACAGGGAAGGGCCATGCGGGCGTCCAGGCGTAGGCCGCTCCATCAGCTGCCCTGCTTTAAAAAGGTCGGTTTACTTAATAATCAGCACCGGTACTTTCACATGATGGATCACGTACTGGCTGACGCTGCCCATGATGAAGGAGGAAAGGGAGCCTTTGCCGCTGTTTCCCATAATAATGAGGTCTATATTTTCTTCGTCCACCAGGGAGGTGATGACGCTGCCGGGGACGCCGGTGCGGATGATGGGGGTGAAGGGAAGGCCCTGGGGAATCTGTTTTTTGATTCTTTCCATGACTGCTTCTGCTTTTTCCCGGACCGAGGCGAAGCCGTTTCTGTCAAGGTTGACCTGCATTAAGGGGTAGGCGGCTTCGCCTATGTCTGCCACTACGGTGACGAAAAGCTGGGCCCCGTAGGTTTTTGCCATTTCTACGCCGTAGCGGAGGGCATTGTCTGCGGTGCCGGAGCCATCTACGGGAACAAGGATTTTCTTGAACTGCATGGAAAAGACCTCCTTTTGAAAATGGATTTCCTTATCTGGAATTTCCTTCTATGGTATATAATAATTATATCATCACATCATTCGGGAAAGCACAGATTCCTGTATAGAATCTGCTTTTGGAAGATTTTTTTGCCGGTCATGGGTTCTGCAGGGACTGCTGTCTTACTGCCCGTGATGGGGGCTTATGAAATCGTGGTTTTCCCTGCAGGAGGAAGGAAATAGGATTATGAAAAAAGCAGCAGTGATTTCTGCCATGGTTCTGGCGGCGGCACTGTCCTTTCAGGGGACCTGGGCCAGAGAACCTGTGGTAGGAGAGGCAGCGCCGGTTTCGGAGGCAGCCTATACCTATAATAATAAAGTCAGCGGGCTCACCATGGTGATTCCGGGGAACCGGGTGGAAAATGAGAAGTCTTCGCCGGCAGTGTATCAGGCGTTTCTTCCGGATGAAGGAATCTCACTTTGCATTTTGTCCAGGGCCTATGGCCAGCCTTACAGTGAGGGAAAGATGAAGGAGCAGGCGAGGGAAGCGCAAAAGTTCCTTCAGGAAAATATTAAAAAATCCGGAGAAAAGCCGGTGTCCATGAAGTCTGTGGAAACGAAAGCCGGCAGGGCGCTCCGGGCGGAAACGAAGGGACAGGGAGAAGATGGCCGCTTTTCAGTAATCCGGTATCTGTTCCTCCGCCAGGAAGGGACCGCCATGATTTCCTTCACCATGAAGGAAGAGGATGTGAAGCGGAATCGGCCGCTGGTGGAAAACATGGTAAACAGTCTGTCTTTTTATACGCCCATGCAGAAGGTGAGCGTGAAGGGCACGGCCTATACCTATGATATTCCGTCGTCCATGCAGGTGGACTATGACCCGCCGGTGGCGCCGGACCATGTGCTGGTGGCGGGAAACCACCTCCTCATGACGGGAGTGGCAGCGCTGCCGATTTCGGAAAACCGGGAGTTCAGTTTCCTTCCGTCAAGCCTCGCTTCTTTGAGCGATAAGGAAAAGGCGGACATTGAATCTCATTTCCGGGCGAAGCTGGCCAGCGAAAGTTCCGGGAAATATGTGAAGAATGTGACGTTCCTCTTTGATTCTTTTCACGGGCTCCCCGGATTGAAGCTGGACTTTGATGACCAGGGAGATCATAATACAAGCTATATTTTTGTGAAAGATGGGAAATATATTTCCTTTGACTATATTTATAATGTAAAAGAAAAGACCTATGCGGACCAGGTGATTGCCCAGTCGGCGGCGTCCATTTCTTTGTAATTCATACCGGCTTTGGAGGTGGTATCCTTGTTTTTTAATCTGTTCGGCGGAGGAAAAGATCAGTATATAGAAGAGTATGCCAGCCGTATGGCGGAGGCGGCAGTCAATGATGAGCTGGACGCAGACCGGCTGGAAAGTTTCATCGCCTATGCGAAGGAAAAGGACCTGGGCAACAAACAGCTGGCCCGGGCCCAGGCGCTGGCCTGTGACAAGGCTTTTGAGAAGCTTTACCATGACGGCTACATGGATGATGACGAATACGGCATGTTTTCCGATCTGCTGAAGCTCTGCTACATGATGAAGGAAGAGGCAAAGTACAAGTACACCACCATTGCCAAAAGGTGCAATGCCCTCTATAAAATCCAGGAGGAGGGGCTTATGCCCACGGTGAGCAGGGAATATGCCAATGTGAAGTACCGGGAAGGGGAGGAACTGCATTTTACTGCTGCCGGCCGGCTCATGAAGCCGAAGAAGCCTGTCACCGGTGCTGTCCTGATCTCCCGGGGCCATCCTTTCAAGGTGGGCCAGTGGGAAAATAAGGAGGATAAGAGTCTCTTTGAGGAAGGAGACAAGGGAGCTTTCTGGCTGACTTCAGAGCGAATAGGCTTTAGAAGCCGGAAGGAGAGGAGGGAGACTGAGCTTTCTGATGTGGACCGTGTGGAAACGGGCCAGGGCCCTCTCTGTGTGTATGAGAAGGGAAAGGACAGTCCCTGGTGCGTGGCCATCGATGATTATGAAATGGCAGGAGCCCTGCTTTCGAATCTTTTGAATAGATAAGTTCCCTGCTGCGATGGAAGGCAGCAGTGCCATGGCGGATGGGAAACTATATGCAAAAAGTTTCCTGCCGCGATGGAAGGCAGTGGTGCCATGGCGGATGGGAAACTATATGCGAAAAGTTTTCTGCCGCGATAGAAGACAGCAGTGCCATGCCGGATGGGAAACTTTTCAACAATAAGTCACAATATTTTACGCTGTTATGATTCTGCCAAAGCAAGGAAAGGAGATATACCATGGAATTCGATCATGTGCTTTCAGTGAGGTGCTCGGTGCGCCGGTACACGGAAGAGCCGGTGTCTGAGGAAGATATCCAGAAGATTGTGAAGGCAGGGGAAGAGGTGCCGGTGGGGCATTTTGATTTCAAAAATTATGCTATTGCCGCCATTACGGACAAGAAGGTGCTAAGGCTTCTGGCTGAGGAGAATCAGGCGCTGTCGGGGAGAGGGGATCCTATTTACGGGGCGCCGCTTCTGCTGCTGATCATGAACACCCCGGAGGCACGGGAAGATTCTATCAAGCTCAATGCCGGGATTATGGCGGAAAACATGCATCTGAAAGCGGTGGACCTGGGGCTTGGGTCCATCTGTATTTACAGCTTTATCCGCACGCTGAACCGGGAAGAGGGATATGGAAAATATTTCCAGGCCCTGCACCTGCCGGAGGGGCTGAAGCCGGCCATGGCGGTGGCTGTGGGGCATACGCCCATGGTTCAGCGGGAGCGGCGGTTTGTGGCAAGGATTCCCACCTTCCGTATTGACGGGAAAGAATGAAGGAGGCTTATTATGGAGTTTGATACAGTTTTATCGCTTAGAAAGTCGGCTCGTTCCTATACCGGCGAGGCCGTTTCCGAAAAGGAAATCCATGCGCTGATTCATGCAGCCGAGGAATCTTCCGTAGGCCATCACAATGATAAGGGCTATGCCCTGGTAGTGGTAAGGGATCCGGAGGTACTGAAGCGGATCAGCACCGAAGGGGGAGAAAGGGTGGGAAAGCCCCACATGATTTACGAAGCGCCCCTTCTCATCCTCATCTGCCGCACGAAGGATGTGATGGAAACGCTGGAGGGCTTTGATGCCGGCATTATCGCAGAGCATATCCATCTGAAAGCCAGTGACCTGGGGCTGTCGTCCATCATTCTTTTCGGCTTTATCCGTCTTCTGGGAAAGGATGCAGATTATCTCAAAATGCTTCATCTGCCTGAAGGGGTGTCTCCTATTCTGGCAGTGGCTGTGGGCCATTCGCCGCTGGATGGGAAAAAGAGGAAAGAGGATCGTCATTTTGCGGTGATTGAAAGATAAAAGAAAGCCTCTTTCCGCTTTCGATTTCTGTAAGATACCGAAAGCACTGATTTCATGCGTATCTGCTTTGATTTCTGTTTTTATGCGATGCAGGGAAGGAAAACAGCAGGCTGTTTAAGAATTTCCATGACCTGCAGCATACCATTTCTGATGAAAACAGATACGGAATGAATCAGTGCTTTTTATATGAGCAGAGGGGGCTTTTTCCTTTATAATTCCTATTGCTATTCCCCGGGAAATCTCGTATAATCAAATTAATATTTCCATTTAGGTTTTTAGGGAGGATGTATTTTTTTCTCATGGCTTTAGAAGTCGGCAATATCGTAGAAGGTACCATAACCGGTATCGCAAAGTTTGGCGCATTTGTAGAACTGCCGGATAAAAAGGTGGGTCTGATTCACATTTCTGAAGTGGCTAATGAATATGTAAGTGATGTGAATGATTATCTCAAGGTCAAAGACAAGGTGAAGGTCAAGGTCATTACCATTGATGAAAGAGGCAAAATCGCCTTATCCATCAAACAGGCCCAGCCAGCTTCTGAAAAAGGGGAAAAGAAGCAGGATCGTTTCCACCATGACCATCAGGGACACCGTGATTTCCATGAAAAAAATGAGTTCCGCAGCCGTGAAGGCCATCGCTCCTTTGAACGTCGTCAGGAAGAGGGAGAGGAATCCTTCCATTCTGAAAGGACCCAGTACAGCCGTCCGTTTTCCGGCGGTTTCCGTACGGCCCGCAGGGAAGCACCGGCTTCTTTTGAGGATAAGCTCAGCCGTTTCCTGAAAGACAGCGATGAAAGGCTTCTCGATCTCAAGAGAAATGTGGAATCCAAGAGAGGCGGAAGGGGCGCAAGGCGTTCTGACTGAGAGAAATAAGGGAGCATTCCATGCTCCCTTATTATTTTAAGCAGCTGGCTCATTGTTTAACCTTATTTGGGGGATATGATGCGTGCGATTATTGATATCGGGACAAATTCAGTCCGTCTTTTGATTGCAGAAAAGGATGAAAAGGAAGAGTGGAAGATCCTGAAGAAGGACCTTCGCAGTACCAGGCTCGGGGAAGGCATGACGGACAAGGCTTTCATCGGGAAGGGACCCCGGGAAAGGACGCTGAAGGCTATCGAAGAGTTTACGGCGGCCGCCCGCCTGGCAGGGGCTTCTGAAATCTTTGCCTACGGCACTTCTATCATGAGGGATGCGGCTAACGGCGGCGAATTTTCCGATGAGGTAACTGCGGCTGCCGGCATTCCGGTACGGATCCTTTCCGGAAAGGAAGAGGCCTATTACAGCTATATCGGCGCAGCCGGTACGTCCAGCGTGGTGACGTCGGTGGTGGATATCGGTGGCGGCTCCACGGAAATCTGCATGGGCTTCGGCACGGATATCGGCATGCGTCACAGCTTCAAGCTGGGCTGTGTACGCTGTTCCAAGCAGTTCGATACCACCACGCCCCGGGGACTGGCGGAGCTGAAGAAGCACTGCTTCGATCTTTTCCGCCACACAGAACTGATGGACAGTGTGAAGAATGTGAAACGGTGGATCGGCGTAGGAGGCACGGTGACGTCCATGGCGTCCATGCTCCAGGAGCTGGAAGTCTATGATTCCTCCAAAGTGCGGGATTTCATCATCCATCAGGAAGATGTAAATGCCATGCTGAAGAAGCTTTCCTCCATGTCCTATGATGACAAATGCCATTTGACAGGACTCATGCCGGAAAGAGCGGACATCATCGTGGCCGGTGTGGCCATTCTTGACAGTCTCATGGAATACTTTGCCCTGCCGGAAATCATGGTGAGCGACAGGGACCTTTCTGAGGGACTTCTGGATGCGGACGTGTTAAGGCCCAATAACGAATGAAGAAAGAGGACTTTCTTAAAAAGGTGCTTGCCTTTTCCCATGAAAATCATTTGTGGGAAAAGGGGGATGGAATCCTCGCTGCTGTTTCCGGCGGCCCTGATTCGCTGGGACTCCTTCTTTTTCTGAAGGACATAGAGGAAAGAGAAGGAATCCGCCTGGGCTGCTGCTGCGTGAACCATCATCTGCGGAAAGTGGCGGAAGAGGAAACAGCCTATGTGGCATCGGTGTGCCGCCGTTTCCATATTCCTTTCTATAGAAAAGATGTGAATGTGCAAGAGGCGAGGAAGAAAGGGAAGGGCTCAGTGGAAACCGTGGCCCGCATTCTTCGGTATGAAGCGCTGGAGGAGGCGGCAAAGGCCGGCGGCTACCGGAAAATCGCCCTGGCCCATCATGAAGATGACCAGGCGGAAACCATTCTTTTCCATTTCCTCCGGGGCAGCGGCCTGAAGGGACTGACCGGCATACAGCCGAAGCGGGATGAATTTATCCGCCCCTTCCTCTGCGTCACAAGAGAGGATATCGGCTGTTTCCTTTCTGATTATCCAGTGAGTCCCTGTCATGATGAAACCAATGATATCCCCGATGCCACTCGGAATAAAATCCGTCTCACCCTCCTGCCCCGTCTCAGGGAGTATAATCCGTCCCTGGTCACAGGCCTTACCCATATGGCTTCCCTCTTGAGGGACGAAGAGGATTTCATGGAGGGAGAAGAGGAAAGGGAAGCAGCCTTCTTCCGGCAGCGGGGCCGTCTTCTGGCCTATCCTTTCCATCGCTTGCAGGCGCTCCATCCTGCGATGCAGCGCCGCCTCATCCGGCGGGCGTGTATGATGGTTTCCCATCATACGCCGGATGCAGAAGGGGTGGAGCGGATGCGTAAGCTGGCGATGGAAGGAAGGGAAGGCAGGAAAACTTCTTCCTCCGGTGCCATGATGGAAAGGGCAGGACAGTTTCTCTGCTTTTTCCCCGGCAGCTCCCGGAAAGATACTATGCCTGCGAAAGACCTGCTCCATCTTTTTTATGAATTTTGTAAAGAAAAAGAAAAGCCCCTTCACGGGGAAACTGGTATAATAACAAATAACCATGAAGTTCTTCTGACCGCTCCTCCCTGGGTGCTGACTGGGAAAGTCCTTTCCCATCCGGTGGTTACAGGGAGAAACCAGTATCTTCTTGATGCCGGCAGTGTAGGACAGCTGGTCCTTCGAAAGGCGGAAAAGGATGACTCCATGGAGCCTCTGGGCATGAAGGGAAGGAAGAGGGTATTTCAAATCCTTCAGGAAAAAGGAATCCCTTCGGTGCTTCGCAGAGAATGGCCGGTAGTGGCCGATGAACATCATATTTACTGGACCTGCTTTCTTCGGGGAAGCAGACAGGGCCGGGTGACGGAAGGTACGAAGTCCTTTCTCCTTCTGACACTCACCTTAAGGGATAAGGAGAATGAATGAACAACATGAAAAATCTGGGAAAAGATATTAAGACCGTACTCATTACCAAAGAACAGATTGAAAAACGAGTGGAAGAACTGGGCCGTCAGATTACGAAAGACTATGAAGGAAAAGATGTGGTGCTGGTTGGCATTCTGAAAGGTGCCATGCCTTTCCTTTGTGACCTGATGCGGTCCATTGACCTTCCTGTCACACTGGACACCATGTGCGTATCCAGCTACGGCAACAGCACCGTTTCTTCCGGCCATGTGAATATTAAAAAGGACCTGGACCGGGATATCCGGGGCAAGAACGTGATCGTAGTGGAAGATATCATCGATACCGGCATTACCATGAGCGCCCTGGTACCCCTTCTCAAACAGAGGGGCGCTGCTTCTGTGGAACTGGCCATCTGTCTTAACAAGAAGGAAAGACGGGAAAAAGAAGTGGACGTAAAATACGTGGGCTTTGACATTCCCGATGAATTCATCGTAGGCTATGGCTGCGACTATGCGGAAAAATACAGAAATCTGCCGGACGTATGCGTCCTGGACAGCCGGGTGTATACCAAAGCGTAAATATTGAAACGCTCCCTTCCGGAGCATCCGGGTTCGGACGGTTCGAAGATGGCTTGCCCTTTGGGCGTGAAGGGCTTACTTTGCCGCTAATCACTATTTTTCAACCTTTTACATTCCTGCAGGCAGGAAGCTGTTCCTGCCTAATGCAGGGTGACTGAAGCGGGCATAGGATTTCAAACAATCCTGTTGCTTAAATTTCTAAAAAATGGTAGAATTAATTACTGATTGAAAAGTCTCAATTTAGTCAGCGGGGTGGATGGTGGAAAGCACCGATTGAATCGCGCTTCCCCAACCGGTCAAATGGGCTTTTATTGCACAGATCATGAGAAGGAGGAATATATTGAATAAATTTATTAAGAATGTGGCACTCTACGTGCTTCTCATCATCATCGCAGTGTCCATATTCAATACATTTGTTCATCCCCAGGAAAAACATTCGGAAATCACCTACAGTGACTTTATTTCACAGGTGGAAAAGAAGAATGTATCCTCGGTGGTGATGACAAATAACGCAGTTACCGGGAAGATGAAAGACGGCACTGAATTTGCCACATACATTCCTGACAATGATACCCAGCTTCTCAATAAGCTGAGTGACGGCAATGTGGCCATTACTGCCAAACCGCCGGAACAGCCGGCATGGTGGATGAGCCTTCTGTCCAATCTGCTTCCCATTATCATCCTCATTGCCGTCTGGTTCTGGATGATGAACCAGACCCAGGGCGGCGGCGGACGGGTCATGAGCTTCGGCAAGTCAAGAGCTAAAATGACCGGTGAAGGCCAGGTGCACGTGAACTTTAACGATGTGGCCGGTGAAGATGAAGCCAAAGAAGAACTGTCGGAAGTGGTGGATTTTCTGAAGAATCCGGGACGGTACACCGCTATTGGTGCCAAGATCCCCAAGGGCGTCCTGCTGGTGGGACCTCCAGGTACCGGCAAGACCCTTCTGGCCAAGGCAGTGGCCGGGGAAGCCAAGGTACCCTTCTTCTCCATCTCAGGCTCCGACTTTGTAGAAATGTTCGTAGGTGTCGGTGCGTCCCGCGTGCGTGATCTCTTCGCCCAGGCAAAGAAGAATGCGCCCTGCATTGTATTTATCGATGAAATCGATGCCGTAGGCCGTCAGCGCGGAAGCGGACTGGGCGGCGGACATGATGAACGGGAACAGACATTGAACCAGCTCCTGGTAGAAATGGACGGTTTCGGTTCCAATGAAGGCATCATTACTCTGGCAGCTACCAACCGTCCTGATATCCTGGACCCTGCCCTCCTGCGCCCTGGTCGTTTTGACCGCCGCGTCGTAGTAGGCCGTCCGGACCTTAGAGGCCGTATCGCCATTCTCCGTGTCCATGCAAGAAACAAACCGCTGGAACCGGATGTGGACCTGCCTACCATTGCCAAGAAAGTACCGGGATTTACCGGCGCTGACCTGGCCAATATGCTGAATGAAGCAGCCCTTCTGGCAGCCAGGGATAACAGAAAAACCATTTCCATGGCAGATCTGGAAGAGGCATCTGAAAAAGTTTCCTACGGTCCTGAAAGAAAGAGCCACCGGGTGAGCGATGAAGAAAGAAAACTCACGGCTTACCATGAATCGGGCCATGCCATTATGGCCACCCTTCTGAAGGATGCGGATCCGGTGCATAAAGTCACCATTATCCCCCGTGGACAGGCTGGCGGCTACACCATGATGCTGCCCCATGAAGAACGGTCCTTCATTACCAAATCCCATCTTCTGGCCCAGATCCGCGTAGCTTTAGGCGGACGCTGCGCTGAAAAGATTATTTTCAACGAAATCTCCAGCGGCGCTTCCGGAGACCTGCAGCAGGTCACCTCCATCCTCCGCAAGATGATTATGGAATGGGGCATGAGCGACCGCCTGGGACCCATGATTTTCGGTGAACACCAGGAGCAGATTTTCCTGGGCAAGCAGCTGGGTTCTGAAAGAAACTACGGCGAAACAGTAGCCACCATTATCGATGAAGAAATGCACAAGTACCTGGATGAGGCCTACAATGACACCATGCAGGCACTGACAGACAATCTGCCAGTGCTCCATGCCATGGCCAAGGCCCTGATGGAAGTAGAAACCATCAACCATACCCAGGTAGAAAACCTCTTCAAGTATCACTCCATCTACGCGCCCGGCGAGGAACCGAAGAAGGATGACACAGACAGCAGCGACTCCCCGCTTCCGCCTGCACCTTCTGACGACAGCCCCCTGCCTCCGGTGTTTGGAGAATAAATAATGAAAACTGCGAAAGGACTTCCTTTCGCAGTTTTTTCTTTGGCTGTTTGCAAATTGTTTCCTGTCGGGATGCCTATCATTTGTCTCATGCCGAATAGGAAACCCATTGCAAATAGTTTCCTATCGCAGCAGATACCATTTGTTTCAAGGCGGCCAGGAAACCTTTCGCAAGCAGATTTCCCCCATTTCCTGTATAATAAGGAGCGATACAGTATGGAAATGGAACATAAGGAGATATTATGAAATTACTGCGTTTGACACTGCAGGGCTTCAAGTCTTTTGCAGATAAAACTACCATAGAATTTGCTGACGGCATGACGGTGATCGTGGGACCCAACGGCTGCGGAAAGAGTAATATTTCCGATGCAGTGCGCTGGGTGCTGGGAGAGCAGAATGTGAGGAACCTTCGGGGGCAGAAGGCGGAGGATATTATTTTTTCCGGCTCTGAGACCAGGCAGGCAAAGAATGGAGCGGAAGTGACTCTAGTGCTGGATAATTCGTCCCATGAACTGCCGCTGGATACCACGGAAGTCGCCATTACCAGAAGGCTTCTCCGCAGCGGGGACAGTGATTTCAAAATCAACAAGAGGAGCTGCCGGCTGAAGGATATACAGGAGCTTCTGGCCAATACAGGTCTGGGGCGGGGCTCCCTGGCCATTATCGGGCAGAACCGGGTGGACCAGGTGTTGACGGCCCGGCCTGATGAGAGGCGTCTGATTTTTGAGGACGTGGCGGGCATCAGCTTGTACCGCATGCGGAAGAACGAAGGCCTCCGGAAGCTGGAAAAGACGGCAGAAAATATGGACAGGGTCCAGGACATGGTGGCTCTTCTGGATGAGCAGCTGGTACCTCTGAAGGAAGGGGCGGAAAAGGCCAGGGTCTATAAGGAGCTTATGAAGAAGAAAAGCGCTGTCACTGCTTCTATGGCGGTGCTGAAGCTGACATCCATCGGCCGCATGCTGTCCCGTTATGAAACGGAGTACCGGAATCTGGAAGAGGAAGATGTGAAATGGGACACCGCCCTGTCTTCTTTGGCAGCGGAAAGGGAAAAGCTGGAAAAGCAGGCCCTTGATTTTCAGGAAGGCCTTCGCAGCCTGGGACAGCAAACCGCAGAAGCCCAGCAGAAAATGGAAGAGCTTCGCGGCGATTTCCGGGTGAAGGAAGAAAGTTTCCATCATGCCGAGGGAAAGAAAGGGGAGCTGGCAGCAGCTGAAGAGGACCAGAAGGAAGCGGAAGCGGAACTGGCAGAGGAAATTCGAAGCGGCGAAGAGGAGTATCAGGGCTATGTGGATGACTGCCGCCAGTGGAACGAAAAGAAAGAAAAGGGAGAAGAGGAAAAGAGGGCTCTGGAAGAAGCCCTGGCTCGCTCAGAGGCTTCCTACGCGGAAAAGCTGAAAGTGAACAGGCAGCAGATGTCTGAAAAGATGCGGATGGAGCAGGAGCTGTCCCATGTGGAAGAAACCATGCACCGGCTGGAAGCAGAACAGAAAGAAGCACTCTCTTCACTGGAGGAGAAGAAAAAACGACTGGCAGCGCTGGAAAAGGAGCTTTCTCACGCACTGAAGAAAGAAAAAGAAGGGGCAGCGCGCCTGTCGGAACTGGAAGAAGCAGGAAAGAAAGACAGCCTTCTTTTGAAAGAGGAGGAAAACCGGCGCTTTGCTCTGATGAATGAAAAGGGAAAGCAGGAGTCTGCCCTTTCCGCCCTCCGATCCAGGAAAAATTATCTGGACCGGGCAGAAAAGGAATATGCCGATTTTTCCATGGCAGTCAAAAATATCATGGCCAGCCGGGATCTCTTTGGCACATCCATTCATGGTCCTCTGGGGGACCTGGTGCAGGTGCCGGAAGCCTATACGACAGCGGCGGAAGTGGCTCTGGGCAGCCGGATTTCCTGCATCGTTACAGATACGACCGAAACGGCAGGCCGGATTATCCGCTGGCTGAAGGAACGGCATCTCGGAAGAGCCACCTTCTTTCCCCTGGAATCCATGCATCCCTCGGCCTACGGCGGCGAAGAACAAAAAGCTGCAGGGGAAAAGGGCATCTGCGGCATTGCATCGGACTTGATAACCTGCCATGACCAGTACCGGGATCTCCTTACCTCTCTTCTGGGACGAACCCTGATTGCAGAGACTCTGGATGATGCCAGAAGGGTAGCAAAGAAATACCGCTACCGGTTCCGCATCGTCACCCTGGACGGCCAGCTGGTCAATGCCGGCGGCTCCATGACCGGCGGCTCTATGAGAAAGAAGGAAAATACCTTCTTCGGCAGGAAACAGGAAATCCACCGTCTCTCCCGGGAGGAAGAAGAGGGACGAAAGGCGCTGGAAACATGCAGCCGGGCACTGGAGGAGCAGAGCCATGTCTGCGATACCCTGGCGGGAAAGGTTATGAAGGAAAGGGAGGAATGGCAGACCCTCAAAGTCAGCCTGGCCTCCCTCACTGCCCGGAAGGAAGGGATGGAAAAGACTCTGGAAGATCAAGAAAAGGCGGCAGAAGAAGAAATGACGCTGAAGGAAAAACGGGACCTGGAACTGAGAGAAGAAGAAGAGCGGAGGACCCATATTTCCGAAAATCTGGAAAAGCTGGCTCACATTCCGGAAATGGAAGAAGATGAGGAAAGCGAAACGCTGAAAAAGAAACTGGAAGAAAAGAATGAGGAAATTCTTTCCATTCATGTGTCCCTCACCAAGGCCCGGGAATCTCTGGCCTTCGGAAAGCGCATGAAAGAGGACCGCGAAAAGGCGCTGGCAGAGCAGCAGGCGGATCGGGCCAAACTGGAAGATGAAAAGAAAGAAAATAAAAAACTTCTTTTGACGCTGAAGGAGGACATGGAAAGGCTGAAGGAGGAATTCCGGAAAGCCGAGTCCCTGTGGCAGGACCGGCAGAAGAACCAGTCCCGCATGCAGGATGATTCGGACCGGTTCGCCATGGAACAGAAGAAACTGGAGGAATCCTGGCGAAAGACCCAGGAACAGTCGTCTAAAGTGAAACGGGATATGGCGGAACGACAGGGACGAATTGACAATTTCAAAGCCCAGGAAGAAGAGGAGCTGCGTCGGCTTTCGGAAAACAACATGACCCGACAGGAGGCGGAAGCTCTCCGGCTTCCCGGCTCCATGGCAGATATGAGGAAGGAAGAGGAAAGCCTTTCCCGGGAGCTCTCCGCTCTGGGCCAGGTGAATCCCAATGGCGAGGAGGACTACCGGAAGCAGCTGGACAAGCGGACTTTCTATGAAGAACAGATAGAGGATCTGACGAAGGCTAGAAACGGTCTGGAAACGGTGATTCGTGACATTGATCAAACCATGACTGACCAGTTCAGCAGGGCTTTCAAAGAAATCAACCAGGAATTCGGCCGCATTATGCAGCTCATGTTCCAGGGCGGCCGGGCCCGGCTGGAGCTTACTGACGAAGCCCATCCGCTGGAGGGCGGCGTGGAAATGTACCTCCAGCTTCCCGGCAAGAAACGGCAGCCCCTGTCCCTCATGTCCGGCGGCGAAAGGGCTCTGACAGTGATTGCTCTCCTCATTTCCTTCATGGCCTTCCGCCCGGCGCCTTTCTGCTTCGTAGATGAAATCGATGCAGCCCTGGACGATGCCAATGTGGAACGGTACAGCCGCATGATTGCGGACTATAAAAAGAAAACCCAGTTCATCGTCATTTCCCATAGAAAAAAGACCATGGAATTTGCAGACACCCTGCAGGGCGTTACTATGGCCGAAAAAGGGGTATCTTCCCTGATTACGGTGAAAATGAAGGATTATGTGGAGTAGTGGGCATTGCGCTTATGGCCCATCCATGTCAAAATGGCGTCTGTCTTTGTGACAGGCGCCATTTGCCATGGGTTTTATTTACAATGTGGATGCCAGGAAGGCCATGAGAAGGAGGAGAAGAAGCATTTTCCGGTTATTCTTTCCTCTGAGGTCACGGTCTGCTATGTGGACGCCCCAGTTCCATCGGGTATACAGGGCCATGGCGAGCCACAGGAGCAGGGATGCCACGGTGAGGCGGAAGGTGCTTTCCTGGGGAATGCCCGGAACTATGCCGAAATCCACCGATACCATCATCAGAAGGGTGACGCAGACAAGGCCGCTGGTGAAATAGAGAAGCCATCTGGGCGCTTCCCGATATAAAAATTTTTCCTCTTCCGTAGAGGCCCTGCCGAGGAAATAGGACTTGATAAACCAGAGAATGATGAGGACGGCCACGCCGTCAAAAAGATAATTGTGTTCCATGGTACACACTCCTTTTGCTTTTCTTTATTATGGACTATGAATTGGAAAGGGGCAAGGGGGGACTGTCCGGCGAGGGAGAATGGTATTCCTATGGACAGGAAACTGCTTGCGAAAAGTTTCCTGCATGGCGTGGGGAAGATGATGTTCATAGCGACGGGAAACTGCTTGCGAAAAGTTTCCTGTCCGGCAAGGGGAGGATGGTACTCATGACGGAAGGAATCTTTCCGTTCGTGTGCTACAATAGAAATGGGTATTGACTATTCGTTACTATTTCATGGTGAGGTGATTTCCATGGTACATAAAAAAATAATGGCTGCCCTGGCGGCAGGGTTTTTATGTTTTTCTTTTTCCTCCTATGCCAATGAGGGGCCTGACGCACCGAAGGAAGAGGCCGTGCCTTTTGCGGCAGCGGTGAAGTCGAATGGAAAGTGGGGCGCTGTTGATGGCAGTGGACAACAGGTGATTCCTCTTTCCTATGATAAGGTGGGCATCAGTCTGTCGGATCCTGATGTGAAGGATGATGATGTGGACAGCGAGCCGGGCCGGGAGAATCTGGTGGAAGTAGAGGAGAAGGGCCTTCGCGGTTTTTATAACCGGCAGGGACATGTGGTTGTTCCTGTTTCCTATGAAAGCCGTTCCGTGTGGAAGGACGGCGCACTGGCAGTGCAGGGGAAGGATAAACGGATTTCTTTCTACCGGAAGGACGGCATGAAGATTTCCGATAAAACCTTCGAGCAGGTTTCTGATTTCCAAAATGATATGGCCATTGTGAAGGCAGACGGGAAGTACGGCTATCTTTCCATAGATGGAAAGGAAATCGCTCCGGTGTACCAGGAGGCCCGTTATTTTGAGGATGGCCTGGCGCCGGTGAGGAGCAAAGGCCGCTGGGGTGTCATTGACAGGGAAGGAAAAGAAGTGGTGGCGCCTCATTACAAAGATGCCGGTCCTTCATACAGCGATGGCCTTTTGGCGGTGGAAGATAACCAGAATCACTGGGGCTTCATCGATGGAAAGGGACAGGAAGTGGTGCCCACGGTGTACAAGGCGGTGGTGCCTGTATTCAGTGAGCATATGACGGCCGTGGAGGACGCAGGAAAGCTCTGGGGCTTTATGAACAATGAGGGTCAGATTACGGCAAAACCCCAGTTCAAGGCAGTGCTGACGCCTTTCTCGGAAGGGCTGGCCGGCGTGAAAACTACCGATGGCAATGGGTATGCCAGACCGGATGGCACCATAGCTTTCATGGCGGAATTTGACAAGCTCTATCCTTTTGAAGAAGGGCTGGCCGAAGTCCGCACCGGTGAGGTAGGGGAAACGGCCGTCATGCGCCGCTTCCCGGTAACCATCGGCATCGGCTGGGGCTGGGGACACTGGTATCACCACCATCATCATTACCACCATCCCTTTGGCTGGGGCATTGGTTTCCCCATATGGGATCCCTGGTATTATGATTATGAAACGGTGCCTACCATCCGGGTGCAGCGGGGCTACATCAACAGCAGCGGAAGGGTCATTGCCAGTCCTTCCAATGACAGGGTCTTCAAACGGGGTGAACAGGGTATCCTGATTCGCAATAACGGCCGGTACGGCTGGGTGAACAAAGAAGGCACCTTCATAGCCCACACCGTGTATCCCGGTCTGATTCCGGAAGAAGAGGACCATGTGCTTCTGGCTCAAAATGACAGTAAGAAATGGGGCATCCTTTCCATGGATAATGGCAGCACCCTTGTTCCCTTTTCCTATGACTCCTTTTCTGCTCTTGGAAACGGGATCTACGGCTATAAGCTGAAAGACCGGTGGGGTCTGATTTCCAAAGATGGCACTGTCATCACAGAGCCGGTGTTCCGGGCACTTTCCAGGGAAGGGGACGGTCTCATTCCGGTGAAGACGAAGGAGGGCTGGAAATTTGCAGGCCCTGACGGTAAAGATCGCATTACTTTCCAGGAAGAAGCTTCCGATGTGACACCGTTCCATGATGGAAGGGCCGGCGTGAAAATCAGAGGCAAGTGGGGCCTCATTGATACAACGGGACGGTTTGTAGTCAAACCTTCCTATGATGATCTGGATATTTTGTAATCTTACCATAAAAACCGGCAGGCATTGCTTCAGAGACCTGCTGGTTTTTATAGTGGAATGAAAAAGCCTTTTCTTCTGGCTCAGGGTGAAAAAGAACAGCAGGGGGTCCATCTTTTTATGAGACACCGCCCAGCAGCCGGTGCATACACACTGTTCGACATCTCTCTTTCCCCGTATGATATAATAATCCCCATCAGGAGGTATCCTATGAAAGACCATAAGCAGCTGCTGGTGAAAATAGCCCTGGCTTTAGCGGTGATTTTCCTCTTTGGCGGCTTTTATCTGGCAAGTCCAGCCACTTTTTATGAAATCTGGCATCTTCTGCAGCGGGGAGAAATTTTTGAGATTGCAGCCTATATCCATTCCTTCGGCCGGTGGGCGGTGGTATTTGCTTTCCTGCTGACTGCCGTCATGAATGCAGTGGGATTTCCGCCGGCCATGATTTTCTCTACGGCCTGCACTTTGATTTTCGGCATTGTACCGGGCATCCTTCTGGCCTGGGCAGCGGAGACTGTGGGTGCCGGCATCAGTTTTCTCTTTTTCCGTACTTTCCTTCGGGATACAGCGGAAAAACTGATTTCAGGAAACAGGAAACTGCAGGAATGGGATGAGAAAAGCAGGAGCGAGGGCTTCCGGATCATGATGATAGCCCGGGTGATTCCCTATTTCCCGGCGGCAGCGCTGAATGCCTTTGGCGCCCTTTCGAAAATGAGCTTTCGGGACTATATACTGGCTTCCTTTATCGGCAAATTTCCTGCCACTGCCCTGGAAGCGCTCATCGGCCATGATACGGTGACCATCCACCAGAATCCCCTGCGCCTGGGCGTGGTTATTGGGATTTCCATCCTTTTATATGCCATCTTTTTCATATGGGACAGAAGAAATCGGAAAGTGAGTGAAGAATGATGATGGATAAAAAAGAAGAAGAAAAGCTGGATCGGCTTTTTGATTTCTTCCGTGAAATTGACAAGGAAAAACTGATTACCCGCCAGACCTACGTGACCGGCGCTCGGCGCATGGAGGACGATGCGGAACATGCCTGGCACATGGCCATTATGGCTATCATGCTTTCGGAATACAGCAATGAGAAAATCGATGTGCTGAAAACGGTGTCCATGCTGCTGATTCATGACCTGGTGGAAATTTATGCCGGCGACACTTATGCCTATGCAGGAGTGAGCAAACAGGAACAGCACGATAGAGAAGCCCAAAGTGCCGATAGACTTTTCGGCATGATTCCGGAAGAAGGAAAGAAACTTCGGGCCCTGTGGGATGAATTTGAAAGGGCCGACACACCGGAAGCCCGTTTCGCCCACACTATGGATAATATCCAGCCCATGATGCTGAATGACTATACCGGCGGAAAGGCATGGAAAGAGCATGGCGTCCATCTGTCCCAGATTTTAAAAAGAAACGAGCATACTGCCGAATGCTCTCAAATCCTCTGGGAATACGCCAGAGAAAAAATCATCTCGCCCCATGTGGGAAAGGAGATTAAAGAGTAGATGGGGCGGCTTACCACTGGACTGTATTTCCGGAAGAGACCATAGAGAACAGACAGTCAGACATTATCCTTTGCTTTACTCAGGATGATGGCAGGAAGGTAAGCACATAACGCTGACCTTATCACTATTGCCAGAAGGGCAGTCCACAATCTTTGGCGCCACAGGCGCTGTCAAGCCTTGGAACCTTCCGGCCCAGGGCTTACCCATCTTAAGAACCTTTCGTTCAGCCCCTTTACAATCCTTCTTATATTTGCTAGAATGTTTCCATAACTACGGTGATGATGAAAAGGAGTACGCATAAGCAGCGAGCCGGTGAGGGTGAGAGACCGGCAGGATGCGGAAGGCGTTTCGGAGCTGCTGCCTGAACGGAGTAGGGCTGCTATGAATGAAGGCGGGCCATTGGCCAATGAGGGTGGAACCGCGGGTCAGATATCCCTGTAACTCGTCCCTGTAACTTACTTGTTACAGGGATTTTTATATTGTTTTTAGGAGGACATATGACATTTCAGCAGATTGTTTTAGCACTCCAGAAGTTCTGGTCGAAAGAGGGCTGCGTACTTGGCGAAGCTTACGACACGGAAAAGGGTGCAGGCACCATGAATCCTGCCACTTTCCTTCGGGTTATCGGACCGGAACCCTGGAATGTGGCCTATGTAGAACCATCCCGCCGTCCTGATGACGGCCGTTACGGTGAAAACCCGAACCGTCTCTACCAGCACCATCAGTTCCAGGTTATTATGAAGCCGTCTCCCAACAATATTCAAGAAACCTATCTGGAATCTTTGAAGGAACTGGGCATCGACCCCGAGGAACATGATATCCGTTTTGTAGAGGATAACTGGGAGTCTCCGACACTGGGTGCCTGGGGCATCGGCTGGGAAGTATGGCTGGATGGCATGGAAATCACCCAGTTCACCTATTTCCAGCAGGTAGGCGGCATTGATGAACATCCGGTGGCTGTGGAAATCACCTACGGCCTGGAACGTATTGCCATGTATATTCAGGAAAAGGACAATGTGTATGATTTGGAATGGACTGACGGCGTAACCTACGGCGATATCTGGCACGAAAATGAATATGAACAGTCCGTATACAGCTATGAGCTGTCGGATCACGACATGCTTTTCAAGCTCTTTGATATGTATGAAGCAGAAGCCAAGAGGGTAGTGAAAGCAGGCATGGTGCTTCCTGCCTATGATTATGTACTGAAATGCTCCCATTCTTTTAATCTTCTGGATGCTGCCGGCGCTATTTCCCTGTCTGAACGGACGGAATATATTGCCCGGGTCAGAAATCTGGCCAGAATGTGCGCCAAGGGCTGGCTGAAGAAAAGAAAGGAACTGGGATTCCCCATGCTGAAAGGAAGTGAAGGAAAATGAGTAAGAATCTTCTTTTGGAAATCGGAACAGAGGAAATGCCTGCCAACATTATGGCTGGCGTAGTGGAACAGCTGAAGGAACTGTCCCGTGCAAAGTTTGAAGAAAATCGCATTTCCTTCCATGAAATCAAAGTTTATGCCACCCCCAGACGGCTGGCAGTGCTGGTGAAGGATGCAGCTGACCGCCAGCCGGATGAAGAAGTCAAGAAGCGTGGCCCTTCCATTAAAGCGGCTTTTGATGCTGATGGAAACCCCACCCGCGCAGCCCAGGGATTTGCCCGGGGCCAGCACATTGACCCGTCCCAGCTGGTGAAGGAAGGGGATTATACCTGGGCCCATGTGGTGAACCAGGGCAAGGCAGTGGAAGATGTACTGCCGGATCTTTTCCTCTCCCTCATTACAGGTCTTAATTTCACCAGAAGCATGCGCTGGGCCGATGAAGAAGCCCATTTCATCCGCCCTGTACGGTGGATCGTAGCACTGGCCGATGACAAGGTAATTCCTGTGGAATTTGCTCATGTGAAGAGCGGCCGCGTAAGCCGGGGCCATCGCTTCCTCTGCAAAGAACCGGTGACCATTGACAAACCGGAAGATTATAAGGAAACCATGAGAAAGGCCTTCGTTATTGTGGACCAGGATGAAAGACGGAACATGATTCAGAAGGGCCTTCTGGAAACAGCAGAAAAGCTGGGCGGCCATGTATGGCACAATGCAGATCTTCTCGAAGAAATCAACTACCTGGTGGAATACCCCACGCCTCTTTACGGCAGAATCGATGATGAATTCCTGAAGCTGCCGGTACCGGCTGTGGTTACCCCCATGCGTGACCATCAGAGGTACTATCCGGTACGAAAGGAAGACGGAAGCCTTATGCCCTATTTCCTGACTGTGAGAAACGGCGGCACCAAGGCTCTGGAAAACGTGCAGCATGGCAATGAAAAGGTGCTGCGGGCCCGTCTGGATGATGCGAAATTCTTCTTTGAAAATGACCGGAAGAAGACACTGGAAGGTCATCGGGATGATCTCACCCGTATTAACTACCAGGAAGGCCTGGGAGATATGCGGGATAAGGCAGACCGTCTGCAGAAACTCACCGCTTTTATCGGAAAAGACTGGAATTTCACCGATGAGGAAATGAAGGATGCCGACAGAGCTGCCTTCCTGTCCAAGTCGGATCTGGCCACCGGCATGGTTACTGAATTCACGGAACTCCAGGGTGAAATGGGAAAGGAATATGCTCTGCTGGATGGGGAAAAGCCGGAAGTGGCCCAGGCCATTTTCGAACAGTACATGCCCCGTTTTTCCGGAGATATTCTGCCGAAGGAATCTATCGGCCGTGCCCTTTCTCTGGCTGACAAGCTGGACAACCTTTCTGCTACCTTCCTTAGAGGCCTTATTCCTACCGGTTCCCAGGATCCCTTCGCACTCCGCCGTCAGACCATCGGCGCTGTGAATATCCTGACCGATGGAAAGATTCACTGGGATATCCGCCGGGGCATTGCCAAAGCCCTGGAACTGCTTCCCGGTGAACAGGAAGTGAAGGACAAGGTCCTTTCCCAGGTGGAAGATTTCTTCCGTCAGCGTATCCGCGCCATCCTTTTGGACAACGGCATTGCCTACGATATCATCGATGCCGTACTGGCAGGTCCGGTGGATGATATTTATGCCATCTTCCTGAAGGCCCAGGCTATGACGGAAAGCCATCTGAAAGAGGAAGCCGATCTCCGTCAGGCTGTGACCCGTCTGGCCAACATTACCAAAGGTAAAACCGGCGGCAAGGTGGATCCGGCCCTCTTTGAGGAAGATGCAGAAAAGAATCTGGAAGCTGCTCTTGCCAAAGCCATGGCAGCCGTGGAACCGCTGTACAGGGAATACCGCTACGCTGATGCCCTTCCTTATCTGAAAGAATTGACGGCGCCCATCAATGATTACCTGGACAACGTCATGGTTATGGTGAAGGATGAAGCGGTGAAGAACAACCGTATTTCCCAGCTTCTTAAGACTCTCTCCTTCTTCGATGCCTGGGGTGACTTCAGTAAACTGGTGTAATGATTCATGAATGAAAAAATCCTCCAAAGGAAACTTTGGGGGATTTTTAATTTGACATAAGAATGGGAAAGGGGCAGGGGCCTTTTTAAAAGCATATCGAAAAGCACTTGACCGTTTCAAAAATATTCGATATAATATTGGTAGAACGGATCGATAAATATCGTTAAGTAGTTTATCTTATATATTTCCTATATTTCCAACAAAGGAGAAATGACCATGTTTAAATTACCGGAATTACCGTATGCTTACAATGCTCTTGAACCTGTGATGGATGAAGCAACCCTTCATTTCCACCATGACAAACATCATGCCACCTACACGGCCAATCTGAACAAAGCTCTGGAATCTCATCCGGAGCTGTCAGATAAGTCTATCCGCTATCTGATCGCCCATCTTAACCTTCTTCCTGAAGATATCCGGGGCGCTGTCAGAAATAATGGCGGCGGCTATTTCAACCACGCCCTTTTCTGGGATATGATGGCACCGGAGGGCAGCACTTCCTTTGCGGGCCCGGTGGCTGAAAAGATCAAGGAAGACTTCGGTTCCTTTGAAGAATTCAAAATGAAATTCTCTTCTGCCGCCGTTTCTCAGTTCGGAAGCGGCTGGGCATGGCTGGTTTACAGCGACGGCCATCTGGAAGTCCTTTCCACAGCCAACCAGGACAATCCGTTGACGGAAGGAAAGAAACCACTGCTGGCTTTGGATGTCTGGGAACACGCCTACTATCTGCAGTACCAGAACCGCAGACCGGATTTTGTGGAAAACTTCTTCCGCATTATCAACTGGGACTATGTCAACAAGCTGTATGAAGATGCAGTGAGTGCAAAGAAGTGCGGTGCTAAATAATTTCATAAAAGCATAGTAAAGGGGCTGTGAAAAAATAATGAAAATTTTTTCACAGCCCCTTTTTGTGTTTTATTTTTCGTCAATGACAGCAAGCAGTTTGTTCCATTGTCATCTGGAACAGAGATACTTGTCGGAAGCAGCACAAAGGGTTTTGGGCACTATGGTTACTCTGAATCGAGAAATCTCCCACCACAATTGGGCCTCCTCCTAAACTCGGGCCGACAGGCGGCTTCTTACTCATTGGGCTTAAAGTCCAGTTTTACCGCTTCTTCAGCCAGTTCATTCCTGCTGCTGCTTCCCGGGAACCACTGGATGCGCAGTGGGCGGCGGAAAGTTTTGGCGAAGTCCTTGATCAGGTGCTGCACCGCATGGGCAGGGACGTCGAAGTTATCCCGGCTGGTGTAGATACGAAGGTCCAGGGCTTCCCGGGAGGCGGTGCAGACAAGACGGGTGATGCACTGCTCGTGGCTTTCGTCCAGACCTTCCGCCAGGGAAAGGAAGAGGGCCATCATGCGGACTTCTTTCATCTGCAGATCCGAGAGAATACGGACGTGGCTGTTGGATTTCAGGAATTTGCTGGAATAGCCATGGTGGAAGGCGCAGGTTAAGGCGCACATGATCTGCTCTCTGTGGGACCAGCCGAAAATGTGGGCGTTAGCGGTGATGTAGGCACTGTGCCTGGCATGGCTGTAGTAATTGACAATGGTGCCGGTGTCATGGAGAAGGCCGGCAGCATAGAGAAGGTTTCTCATGCGATCGTTTAAACGATGCATTTTTTTCCACTGGTCAAACATGGAAAGGGCCATGGCTGTCACGTAGGCTGTGTGGAAATCATATTCCAGGGGAAGGGTATAGAGATAGTTCTTCACGGAAGAAATGAGCATGTTGTGCTTCCAGCTGCCTTCCCTGTCGTAAATGGGATCATAGTAGTGGAAGAAAAGGCCTTCCCGGAGACCGCAGCCGGAAATGGTGAGGTAGGAGGATTTCGCTTTTCGCACGATTTCCTGTACCATCAGGGCACCGGCAATAATGATGTCTGCCCGTTCTTCGGACAGTCCGGAAATTTTCTGCCTTTCCTCAAAGGTCTTGCCGCAGATGGATTTCACCAGGGCGAAAAGGTCTTCCACCGGAAGGTTGTAGTTGTGCAGCTTGGGCAGGGGATAGGAGGAGGCCCGCTGGTGTACCTTGGCCAGGTTACGGACCGTACCGCCTACGCCGATGACTTCCATGGGCTCTTTGGGGAACCAGGGAATCTCAGCCAGCTTTTTCTGGATGAAATTTTTGATTTCATTGATCATGTCATAGGGCACGGACCCGGAGGAATGAAACATTTCTGTCAGTGTCACGGCGCCCAGGGGGATACTGATGGAGTGCACCCGTTTCTTGTTTTTGACCAGGGAAATTTCTACGCTGGCGCCACCCAGATCAAAGAGAAGGAAATCCTTCCGGTCAATGGTGTGGGCCACGCCGGAAAATCCCAGGGCCGCTTCGGCTTTTCCGCTGATAATGGTCATGGGAATGCCGGTGTTGAGGCGGACCCGTTTCAGGAAGGAGGCTCCGTTTACCGCATTTCTGACGGCGGCAGTGGCTACAGCCAGCACTTTTTTTACTTTCTGCACGGCCATGATATGGGCGTACACGGTAAGGCATTGCAGCGCCCGCTGCTGGGCCTCTTCCGTGAGCTGCCGGGAATCGAGGGTCATGCCTTCCGCCAGGCGGATGGATTTCTTTTCCTGATAGACTAGTTTGTAAGAACCGTGGGCTCCAATCTGCATGATGACAAAGCGGATGGAGTTGGAGCCTAAATCAATAATAGCTATACGTTCCATGGTTTCTCCTTTAGAGGCAGTCTGACCGGAAACGGGAAGACACTGCCTTTGATGATTCTATTTTACAACAGATGGGAGGGAGGCGATAGAAGAGAGTCATTAGAAATTGGAAATCCCATGACTGCCTCTCCTCTGACAGATATGACCGGTCCTTTCTCTTCTGCCTCCTTTTTCCCTTAAGATATGCTACAATAATGATATAATAAGAAATAATCATCATTCAGAAAGAAAGGTTTCACAGCGTTTTACAGAGGCTTTACTTTCCCGGTGTACAATCATACAGGAATATGGGAATTTCCCATGCATTACTCATAGAAACGGGGGCTCGCTATGTCGGATCAAAAGCCGCTCATTTATGGAATCATTCATATCGGTTCATCCAATGTATCCATGCGCATTGTGCAGTACACCAGCGTAAAGGATATCCGGGTCATTGAATCGGTGCGCAAGGATACTACGTTCGGCGAAGAGGTATTTAACCAGAAGCGCCTTTCTTTCCCTTCCATTAAGAAACTGTGCCGTATGCTGGAGGGATTGAAGCAGCTTCTCATGGACTACCAGGTCAAGGTGTATGCCGTGTATGCCACGGCGGTGCTCAGAGAAGCGGAAAACTGCCGCTCCATTATTGACCTGGTGCGGGTAAATACGGGCTTCAATGTGCAGGTGGTAGATATGCCGCAGGAAATTTATTTCAAGCATTTCGGCCTGCAGTACCAGTTCAAGGAATACAACAAGGCTATCGGCGGACGCATGGGAAACAATTTTCTTTTTGTGGATATCACCTCTGGCTGCATCGGCCTTACCGTGTGGGAGAAGGGGGCTCTGTGCTACCAGCATAATGTGCATATCGGTACTCTGCGCCTGCTGGAAACCTTCAAGCTGAACCAGCGGGATTCTATGGATTTTCCCCAGGCTCTGGGCGAATATATCCATGCCATTATGGAGCCGCTGTGGGTGACGGTCCGAAACTATGATATTGATACGGTCATTCTATCCGGCCGGGAGGCGCGAATCGTAGGCCGTCTTATGGGCTATGAAATTGAAAAGGAAATCACCGAGGTCAGGAAGGATGTGATTATCCGCTTCCATGAGGAAGCAGGCAGTCTTTCCACGTCCATGCTGCGGCAGAAGTACCATATTGAAGAATCTCTGGCATCGGTGGTATCGCCTACCATTCATATCTATAAGGAAATCCTGGATAATGTGCCCGTGAAGAATGTGGTGATGATGGGCATGACCTTCGTAGAGGCGGCCAGCCTTTTCTACGGTGCCCAGAAAACGAAGGATCCTGCCCTTCTGTATATGCGGGCCCAGAATCTGGAACTAACCCGCTCCATTGCGGCTTCCTATTATTATGAACCGGACCATGCCAAAGCCATGGAGCGGTACAGCTATCATATTATCCGCGCTTTTGACCGGTACAACGGCCTTAATGAAAGAGACGAATTCCTGCTCCGCATGGCCATTATTCTGTACCAGATCGGGAAATACGTAAACCTTCTGGGCTCTTCCATCCAGGCCTGGAGCATGGTGAAGGGTACCGATATTTTCGGTATTTCCGACAAGGAAAAGGACATTGTGGCCTGCATTGTGTACTATGACCACAAAGGCATGCCCAGCGATGATGACGAGCCTTTCCGCATCCTCTCCGATGAATCGAAGATGACGGCGCTGAAGCTCATCGCCATTTTCCGTCTGGTGCGGGCCATGGATATGTCCAGAAAGCAGAAGCTGAAGGATGTGTCTGCCAGAATCGTGAAGGACTGCCTGCTCATTGAATATGAAAGCGATGAGAATACAGCCCTGGAAACATGGCTCTTTGATAAGGAAAAAGAATTTTTTGAAAATATATTCGGCATGGAAGCCAAACTTGAGCGGAGGTAATTATGGACGTGGACGTAAAGAATCATCGGTATTATCTGAATCGAGAACTGTCCTGGCTCCAGTTCAACAGAAGGGTTCTCCAGGAAGCGGTGGACCCCAACAATCCCCTTCTGGAAAAATTGAAATTTCTGGCTATTACCAGCTCCAATCTGGATGAATTTTTCATGATTCGCGTGGCAGGCCTGAAACATCAGAAGGAAAACGGCGTGAAGCGGAGAGATATTGCCAACATGACGCCGGAAGAGCAGCTGGAAGCCATCTCCGATACCTGCCAGCGCCTGGTGGCAAGGCAGTACCGGTATCTGAAAATGATACTGAAGGAACTGGAAACAGAGGGCCTGTATTTCATCCGTCCCGAAGATGCATCGCCGCGGCAGATGAAATGGCTGGATGATTATTTTGAAAGGGAAATCTTCCCGGTAGTAACTCCTATGGCGGTGGATTCCTCCCATCCCTTCCCTTTCCTGGCTTCCAAGAGTCTGAACATTGCCCTGCTGCTGGAACGGAATGAGCGGGACATGACTCTGGATGAAGAAAACGATATTGACGTGAAGACGGCCATTGTGCCGGTGCCTTCGGTGCTGCCCCGGATTGTGCGGCTGCCGGACAATCCGGAGAATCCCTCCCGCCATGATTTTATGTTCCTGGAACAGGTGCTGTGCCACTTTGCAGCCCGCCTGTTTATCGGCTTTGACCTGCTGGAAGCCCGCCCTTTCCGCATTACCAGGGATGCGGATCTAAACCTGGACGAGGAAGATGCCCAGGATCTGGTGGTAGAAGTGGAAAAACAGCTGAAAAAGAGACAGCGCGGCGAAGCGGTGCGACTGGAATATGAACGGGGCACCAGCCGTTTCATGCGCCGATTCATGACCTCGGAAATGAATCTGGGGTCCGAAGATATGTATGAAATCGACGGCCCTCTGGATGTGACCGCTTTCTTCTCCTTCTGCGGTATCAAGGGCTATGATAACCTTCGCTACCCCGAGGCCCATCCTCACCGCCCCTGGTCCATGATTCAGCTCAGTAAGGACGGCAGGAAGAATATTTTTGATATGATCAGGGAAAAGGACCTTCTGGTGCATCTGCCCTATGAGTCCTTCGACGATTCCGTGGTCAACTTCGTGGCTTCCGCTGCCTCGGATCCCAATGTGCTGGCTATTAAGCAGACCCTTTACCGCGTTTCCTCTTCCAGCCCCATTATCCAGGCCCTGGAGAAAGCTGCGCAGAACGGGAAACAGGTGACGGTGCTCATGGAAGTGAAGGCTCGGTTTGACGAAGCCAACAACATCCTCATGGCAAGGCGTCTGGAAAAAGCAGGGGCCCACGTCATTTACGGCCTGGTAGGGCTGAAGACCCATTCCAAGTGTACCCTGGTGATTCGCAGGGAAAAGGATGGCATCCGCCGCTACGTCCATGTGGCCACAGGCAACTATAATGCCTCCACTGCCAAACTGTATACGGACCTTGGCATTTTCACCTGCAACGACCGCTTCGGCAGTGATGCCTCCGCCTTCTTCAACCTTCTTTCCGGCTATTCGGATCCTCCCATCTGGGACTCTTTCATCGTGGCCCCCATTAACCTGCGCCAGCGGTGCATGGAGCTCATTGACCGGGAAATCCATTTTGCCCTGCAGGGAGAACCGGCCCATATGATTGCCAAAATGAACTCTCTTCTGGATAAGGAAATCATAGCCAAACTCTATGAAGCGTCCCGGGCCGGTGTGAAAATCGAACTTATCGTCCGGGGCATCTGCGTTATCATCCCTGGCATTCCGGGAGTGAGTGACAACATTACTGTGAGAAGTCTGGTTGGCCGCTTCCTGGAACACAGCCGCGTCTTCTGGTTCGCCAACGGCGGCAGGGAAGAGCTCTATATCGGCAGTGCTGACTGGATGCCGAGAAATCTGAATGACCGGGTGGAACTGATGATCCCGGTGAAGGATCCTGATATCTGCAGAAGGCTGAAAAACATGATTGATCTGGAACTGGCTGACAACCAGAAAGCCCACATTATGCAGTCCGACGGCAGCTGGCGGAAATTCATTGCTCCGGGAAACAAGGTGGCCGCCCAGGCTAGGTTCCAGAAGCTGGCGGAACAGAGGGACCGGGAGGATGAAATGACCCTGGCCCAGAAAATGGAACCTTATGTGCCGGTATTCGGTAAACATGAATAAAGAGGAAAAAGCCCCGAAATTCGGGGCTTTTTTTCATAGAATGATAGATTAATCGGAATGATTTTCAATAGAAAAAAGAAAGAGCATGAAAGAAATGAAGTCCTTCTCTTTTCCACTTTTGCCTTGAAATATTAATGATTTTGGGAGAATCTTATAAAAAACAGGGATTTTTATGCTATGGAGTCCCACTAAAGGCAAATATATAAGCGAACACAGGTTTCATAAAGTCCTTGACATGGGACAAAAAAGGGCCACCTCCAAGAAATAGAGCGCGTTCCTAATAGTTTACAATCAGAGGCCCGGGAAACGTTCAGATAGGGCGGAAATTCGAAAAGAACGGCCTATTCCGAACTCATCATATACTAATTTTTCATTAATGTCCATTACTGGGGGACAAAATTGACAATCAGACATATTGGAAATATACGATAAAAGCAGGATAAAATAGATATTTTATGACTGCAGATATGATTTTATTGCACGAAATAAATAGGATGAATAAATGGAAAATACACGATAAATACTGAATAAAATCTGATTTTATAATATGTAAACTCAATGAAATTTGACAAAAAGTCTACCTATGGTAGAATGACAGCCATAGGAGAGAAACATATGAAACATTCAACCTTTGAAAAAGCAGCAAAAGCAGCACTGTGCTCCCTTCTTCTTCTGTCCATGGCAGCCCAGACGGACCTTACCATGGCTTTCGGCTTCGGCACGGCCGATGAAGATAAAGTGGTCACAGTGTATGATGGCAAAACCAAAAAGGTGGTTACCACCAGGTCAAACAGCTTCAAAAAAGTGCTGAGCGAATCAGAAGTCACTCTGAATGCCTATGACAAATTCTGGACCAGCAGCAGCGATGTGAAAAATGGCGCTGTGGTGGTGGTGGAAAGAGCGGTGCCGGTCACCATTGTATCCGATGGCAGAGCCAAAACCGTGTATACCACCCAGCAGACCGTGCAGGGCGTGGTGAACGAAGCTGGATTTGACTGGAAGAAAATGATGCCCATCGAAGATGGTATGATGAAGGTCACCCAGGGCATGCAGATCCATGTGGTGCCTTATACCTCCCGAGTGGTGAACCGGACGGAATCCATTCCTGTTCACTATCAGAAGTGGTATGATGCCAGCCTGCAGCCGGGACAGCTGGAAGTGGTGCAGGAAGGCACTCCGGGCCGCAGGGAAGTGGAAATGGAAGAATACGTTTCTGACGGTAAGGTTATCAAGGCAGAAGCAGGAGATGTAAAAGTGATTGCCCACGGCACTCCGGGCATTGCCAAGAGCGGAGATGTGGAAGGTACCCAGGGCTATGTACGCAGCATGAATGCCAGCGCCTATCATCCCACTGACGGCGACGGCTTCGGTATCACCGCTACCGGCACCAGGGCAGGTCATGGCACAGTGGCTGTAGATCCCAGAGTCATTCCCCTGGGCTCCACCGTTTATATTCCAAACTACGGCGAAGCAGTGGCAGCCGATACAGGGGGAGCTATTATCGGCGACCGTATTGACCTCTGCATGGAAACCTTCGAAGAATGCTACAATTTTGGAAGACAGAATGTGGAAGTTTTTGTGAATTATTAATAGAGACAGATGAAACCGCAGAACCTGGCGCTCTGCGGTTTTTGCGTTTTTTGTGGGGCAGGTACTGTCAGGCTTCCCTTTCGGTACGCCTTTCTCTATATAAACCTCGTATAATCTCTGATTCCCATATGATATAATACAAGCCAGGAGGATTTTATGACGACCTTACTGATTGCTATTTTCGTAACTGTTTTAGACCAGCTGGTGAAATGGATTGTAGTCAGCCACATGGAGCTGGGTGAAACGATTCCGCTCATACGGAACGTATTTCATCTGACCTATATCCTGAATCCCGGCGCGGCCTTCGGCCTTCTGCCCCATCAGGACTGGTTTTTCCTGGCCATTGTGGCCGTCCTTTTCGCTGCTTTTTTCGTGATGAGGAAAAGAATCCCGGAAAAGCCTTTCTATTTCCCCGCAGCGGTGGGGATGCTTCTTGGCGGCGCTTTAGGAAACGGTATTGACCGCGTCCGTCTTGGAGCGGTGGTAGATTTCTTTGATTTCCGCATCTGGCCTATTTTTAATGTGGCCGATATTTTCATCTGCCTTGGCGTAGGTCTTATTGCTTTTTACTTTTGGAGACACAGTGAATGAACCAGATAACTTGTCATATTACGGAAAAAGAAGAGGGAACCCGGCTGGACAAGGTGCTGCAGGATGCCTCGGGGCTGACCCGGTCGGAGGTGCAGAACCAGATGAAGGAGGGAAGGGCTCTCCTTTCCTCCGGCAAAATGCTTCGGCCCAATTACCATGTGAAAGCGGGAGATGAAATTTCCTTTTCCTGGGAAGAAAAAAAGGAGCTCACGCTGGTGCCCCAGAACCTGCCCCTTCAAATTCTCTATGAGGATGAGGATATGATTGTGATTAACAAGGCCCGGGGTATGGTGGTGCATCCGGGCTTTGGAAATCCTGACGGTACGCTGGCCAATGGGCTCCTGTATCACTGTGGACCGTCCATTCTTTCTGCCTGCGAGGATCCCATCCGTCCGGGGATTGTGCACCGGCTGGACAAAGATACGTCCGGCGTTATGGTGGCGGCTAAATCTGCAAGGGCATTTCCTGTACTGAAGGAAGAAATCAGGGCCCATGAAGCCCAGCGTCATTATCTGGCTCTGGTTCACGGGCAGATGGAAGGAAATACAGGAGTTATCCGCCTGCCTCTGGGACGGAGCGTGAAGGATCGTATGAAATGGGACGTGCAGCCTAAAACCGGAAAGCCCGCAGTCACTCATTACAGAGTGGAGGAGTTTATGCCGGGCTATTCGTTCCTGGAACTGAAGCTGGAAACGGGCCGTACCCACCAGATTCGCGTGCACATGGCCTACATCGGCCATCCTGTGGTGAATGATCCTCTCTATGGGTGGAAGAAGGATCATTTTCCTATCGAAGGACAGGCTCTTCATTCCTGGACACTGGACCTCACGCATCCGGTCACCGGAAAGCCCATGCATTTTGAGGCACCGGTGCCGGAAGATTTGAAGCGATGCCTTTCTATGGCCAGAAAAGGGGAAGTATAATGGAATACAGAAAAACTCATGTGCCGGGCTTTACTATCGGTACGGCGGAAGACAGGGAAGGCCTCACCGGTGTGACGGTCATTCTGGCGCCTAAAGATGGCGCTTCGGCCGGCGTCGATGTGAGAGGCTGTGCACCGGGCACCAGGGAAACTGATTTATTGAGTCCGGAAAAGACGGTGCAGAAAATCCATGCTGTCGTTCTTTCCGGCGGTTCTGCCTTCGGATTGGAGGCAGACAGCGGCGTTATGAATTACCTGGCAAAGCAGGGTGCAGGATTTCCGGTAGGTGATATTACAGTGCCCATTGTCTGCGGCGCCGTACTTTTTGATTTGTCTATCGGCAGCAGCCATGCCCATCCGGATATACAAATGGGCTATCTGGCAGCGTCTAGAGCCTCTGATACATTTCCTGTGGGCTGCTATGGCGCCGGTACCGGCGCGTCTGTAGGAAAACTCAGGGGATTTGCCCATGCCATGAAAAGCGGCGCCGGCTATGCGGAATTCGGACTTCCCGGCGGCCTCTATGTAGGCGCCTACATGGCAGTTAATGCCTGCGGCGAAATCTATGAAGGAGATCACATTCTGGCCGGTGCACTGTCCGATGATGACAGCCATTTTATTTCTTCCCATGAACTGATGATGAAAGGCTTTCAAAGGCACATGGGCACTAATACATCCATCGGCTGTGTGATGACCAATGCCAGGCTTACCAAGGCGGAATGCAAAGCAGTATCCGGCATGGCTCATGATGGCTATGCCAGGGCCATCCGTCCGGTCCATACCACTATGGACGGAGATACGGTATTCACCATGGCCTCCGGCGAAGTGGAAGCGCCGGTGGACACGGTGGGCTATCTGGCAGAAGAAGCAATCCGCCTGGCCATTCTGGATGCCGTAAAGAGTGCGGAATCCATGGGCGGAAGGCCTGCTTTTTCGGACAGGGTGAAGAAGTTATCAGAAAGGTAAGGCCCCTTCTGATGAAAGAACTCTTTGTATCATTAAAAAATCCCTTTTTTCCCATCGAAAAAAAGGGATTTTTTGATGGAAAAAGGGGAGGAAATGATATAAAATATAGGACACTTGCAGAAAATCACAGGCGCTTTTCTTGAGAAATCTCAGGAGCGCCCACGGCATCCAAATCTTCAACAAGGCAGATCCGGCGAAGGGATTCCTGCTTTTTCAAATAACCTGTCATTTCCGGAACATGCCGGATAGAAAGAAGTCAAATGAAAAACGAATATGCAGCAGTGAAAGACATTGCTTCTGATACAGAAAACAGCTGTTCTCGCAAGGACGGCAAGGAAAACCGTATTTCAGGACTTGATGGCCTTCGAACCCTGGCTATCACGGGGGTTACCCTGTTTCATATGTTTCCCCAGACGATTCGGGGCGGCTGGCTGGGGGTATCCCTTTTTTTCGTGCTGACCGGCTGTCTTTTGGCCTATACGAGCGAAAAGAGCAGAATCAGCCATTCCTTTTCGCTCCGGTCTTATATATGGAAAAGAATTAAACGGATATACCCCTCTCTCCTGATTATGATTTTACTGACGGTAGGGATATATTCCGTCCTGGCGCCGGATGTGATTAAAGCCATCCGGATGGAAGTGGTATCGGTGGTGCTGGGATACAATAACTGGTGGCAGATTAGCGAAAATGCTGATTATTTTACCAGAATGGCCAATCAGTCTCCTTTTACCCACCTCTGGTTTTTGGGAATCGAACTGCAGTACTACCTGCTGTGGCCTCTTCTTTTTGGTCTCTATATAGCCGTTTCCAGAGTGCTGAGTCCCCGGGCCGGCACATTTCTCTTTCTGGCAGGTGGTGTGGCAGCCATGGGAATCATGCCTTTTGATTTTGGGGAAGGCATGAATATGACAAGACTTTATTACGGTACCGATACCCGAATTTATGCCCTTCTTCTTGGCGGGGCTCTGGGATTTTATCTGGCTCGCCGCATTCCTTCCCAAGAAATGGGAACTTTCCGGAAAAGCGGAGTCTCTTTGCTCTACCTCTTTGCCCTCCTTTTCACAGGCGCCGGTTATGTGCTGCTGGACGGACAGTTTCCCCAGGTTTATCAGTGGGCTATGGGGGCTTATACACTGGTATTTCTGCTGCTTCTTCTCTGGACAGCGGACAGCAGGCTTCCTTTTGGACAGCTCATGGATAATCCTCTTTTCCGCTGGATTGGCAAATACAGCTATGGCATTTTTCTGTGGCAGTACCCGGTTATTTTCCTTTTCCGCTATATGAAATGGGAAGGAACCATGCCTTATGCCATGGAAGCGCTGGAGCTTCTGCTCATCCTTCTTCTCTCGGTGTGGACGGAGCTTCTTTCAGGGCTTCTTTCCGTCCCTTCCCGGCTCTTTCTTCACCCGAGAAAAATGGCGATTCAGGCGGCAGCCATCCTTCTGATTTCCCTGCCCGCCTTTCCCTTCATGGCCTACGGGTGCCGGGGCATCTGGAATTCCGCCGACAGCCGGGCTGCGGATATGGCTGAAATGAAGGAACAGTTTGCAGAAAATGAAAAGATGCTGGAAGCCCAGCAGACTGAAGCTATTCCCATTCCTGAGGAGAAGGGGGCTGAGAGTCGGCCTGCTCTGGATCATGTGGCCTGCATCGGGGATTCTGTCATGCTTGGCTCTGCCATGGCACTGAGAGATGTGCTCCCGGACTGCTACATTGATGCCAAGGTATCTCGTTATGTGGGCGCTGGTCTTGACGTAGCCCGTCAGATGAACCAGATGGGAGTCCTCGGAAATACGGTGGTGGTTTCTCTTGGTACCAATGGTCCTCTGGATGGTCAGTACGAAGAGGAAAACCGGGGCCTTTTGGACTATCTGGGCCCTGACCGCCATATTTTCTGGGTCACCGTCCACTGTCCCGCCACCAGCTGGCAGGACAGCAACAATGCCTATTTGAGACAGATAGCCCGGGCATATCCTAATGTCACACTGGTAGACTGGCAGGGGGAAGTGACCAAGCATCCTGAATGGCTGGGAGGGGACAATATCCATCCCAATAACGAAGGCACCGCAGCCTATGCAGCCCTGATCCATGATGCTATAGCATCAAAGATGTAGGGAACCGCCTTTCTCATTTCTGTGGGGAAAAGGACAGAGTTTCCAGCGAGCCGAAAGCAGCTCCCTTGTGGGGCTGCTTTTTTGTTTCACAGGCGGGAAAGGAGAGGCAAAAAATTTCTGCCTGGCGTTAGGAAGATGGTATCCTTATAAACAGGAAACTGGTGGCGAAAGTTTTCATAATTCTTTTTGAAACAGATGGGTGAACAGAATGGGCCAGGACTCTCTCTATTTTACCTTGCCATGATCATTCTCATTTGCTAAAATAAAAGCTACGGGTTTTACTTATATTTGACAATGATATCCGTGTATATATAGTTTTCAGGTCGTTTGCAGCAGGAGGAACAATGGCAGATTTAACAGCCCTGATTCTGGCTGCCGGACAGGGGACTCGCATGAAGTCCGCTTTACCGAAGGTTCTGCACCGCGTGTGCGGTGTGCCTATGGTGGAGCAGGTAATCCGGGTGGTACGGCAGGCCGGTTTTGCAAAATGTGTGGTAATTACAGGATTTAAGGAAGAGCTGGTGAGGAAGGATCTTTCAGGACAGCATGTGGATTTTGTCCACCAGGCAGAGCAGCTTGGCACAGGCCATGCGGTGATGCAGGGGGCTCCTCTCCTGACGGACCGGGAGGGTTATGTGCTTGTCATCTGCGGCGATACCCCTCTTCTTCGGAGTGAAACGATTGCATCCCTGGCAGAGACCTGCCGGAAGGAAAATGCATCTGCTGCCGTACTGACAGCCATTCTGACTGATCCTTTCGGCTATGGCCGTGTTCTTCGGGATGAGAAAGGCCAGATGACTTCCATTGTGGAGCAGAAGGACGGCACGCCAGAGCAGCTGGCAGTCCATGAAATCAATACTGGCACCTATGTATTCAAGGTAGGCCCTTTGCTGGATGCTTTGAAGAAAATCGATAACAAAAATGCTCAGGGTGAATATTACCTGACCGATGTGTTTGAAATTATGATTCGTGAAGGGCAGAAGGTCATTCCTGTGGCAGCAGAGGATGCTGACGAAACCATGGGTGTCAATTCCAGAGTCCAGCTGGCGGCTGCAGACCGGGTGCTCCGTCTTCGGAAAGCAGAAGAGCTGATGGCCCGGGGCGTCAGCATTATTAATCCGGAAAACACCTACGTGGAACAGGATGTGGAAGTGGGACAGGATACCGTTTTGTATCCCGGTACCATTCTCCAGGGAAAGACAGTGATTGGTAAAGACTGCATTATCGGCCCTGATACCCAGCTCACCGATGTGACTGTGGGGGAAGGCACCCATCTCAACCGGGTCTATGCCCATGAATGCACTATCGGGAATTTTGATGAAATCGGACCTTTTGTCCATCTCCGCCCGAATACGGTGCTCCATGACCATATTAAAATCGGTAATTTCGTAGAAGTGAAGAATTCCACCGTAGATGACGGCACTAAGCTGCCTCACCTCATTTACTGCGGTGATTCGGATTTAGGCAGGAATGTGAATTTCGGCTGCGGTACTGTTACCGTCAATTTCGATGGAAAGACAAAGCACCGCTGCCGGGTGGACGACCATGCCTTTATCGGCTGCAATACGAACCTGGTAGCACCGGTACATATCGGTGAAAGGGCCTTCACTGCCGCTGGTTCCACCATTACTAAAGATGTGCCGGCCAAGGCGCTGTCCGTGGCAAGGGCCCGTCAGACGAACATTGAAGATTGGGTGAAGGAAGACACCTATAAGGATTGATTTCCTTTTATAAAATCTTATTTTTCACTGTTATTTTACCGGTAAACTGGTATATAATAAAAGCATAGGATAGTGGATGATGGGATTCTATCCACAGACCATGGAAAAACTTTTTACACTTTCACATTGAAAGGAAAGGGAGAGGCAGCAAAATGGACATGGAAGACACTTCTAAACTGAAGATTTTTACAGGAACCGCACACCCGGCACTGGCAAAGGAAATTTCTGACTACATCGGAGTGCCGCTGGGAAAGGCTATCTGCGGACGTTTCAACAATGGTGAAATTCAGGTCATGATTAATGAAAGTGTCCGCGGCAAGGACTGCTTCATCATTCAGCCTACCGGAGCACCGGTTAATGATAACCTCATGGAAATGCTTATCATGGTAGATGCCCTGAAGAGAGCTTCTGCCCGTCACATTACGGTGGTGGTGCCTTACTATGGCTATGCCCGTCAGGATAGAAAAACAAGGGGCCGTGAACCAATCAGTGCCAAGCTGGTGGCAGACCTCATGTCCACTGCCGGTGTGACCAGAGTGGTGACCATGGACCTCCATGCAGGCCAGATTCAGGGCTTCTTCGACGTACCGGTGGATCACCTCATGTCTGCATCCCTTCTGGCAGACTATGTGAAATCCAAAAACCTGGATAACCTGACTATCGTTTCCCCGGACCTGGGCGGTGTAACCCGTGCCCGTGAACTGGCTGACAGAGTAGGTGCACCGATTGCCATCATTGAAAAGCGCCGTCCGGAACCGGGTGTTGCCAAAGTGATGAACATCATCGGTGATGTGAAAGACAGAAACTGCTTCGTTGTGGATGATATCGTAGATACTGCCGGCTCCCTCTGCGAAGGTGCCAAAGCGCTTGCTGAATATGGTGCCAGAGATGTGTATGCTGCCGTATGCCATCCTGTACTTACTGACCCGGCTACAGAGAGAATCAGAAATTCCAACATTAAGGAACTGATTGTGACTAATTCCCTTCCTATCCCGAAAGAAAAAATCCAGGACAAACTCACCGTTCTTTCCATCGCTCCGCTCCTGGGCGAAGCCATCCTCCGTATTTTCCACGATGCTTCCGTAAGCCAGCTCTTCGATAAATAATGAAAATTATTGCAGGACTTGGAAATCCGGGGAAAGAGTATGAGCATACCCGCCACAACATGGGCTTCGATGTAATCGACGAACTGGCCCGTCGCTGGCATGTGACTCTCTGGAAGGAGGACATGAAGGCGGAAATCGGTCAGACCCTGGTAAACGGGGAAAAGGTGCTCCTGGTAAAGCCCCTGACCTATATGAATAATAGCGGCGAAGCGGTAGTGGCCATTGCCCGCTACTACAAGGTGGATTTGGATGATATTTATATTATCTGCGATGATCTGGACCTGCCGCCGGGAAAGACAAGAATCCGTAAAAAAGGAGCTTCCGGCGGACACAACGGGATTAAATCCCTCATCGCCCATCTGGGAAGTGAAAATTTCAACCGTTTCCGCATCGGTGTAGGCCATCCTCAAGACGGTCATACAGTGGTGGAGCATGTGTTAAGCCGTCCCTACGGAGAAGATATCCAGAAAATTGAAGACGCAAAGATTCATACAGCAGACTCCATTGAATCCGCCCTGAAGGACGGAGTGGACCATGCCATGAATGTGTTCAATCCCAAAAGAAAAGGATAATAGACAGAGGCAGTTTCTCCGGAAACTGCCTCTTTTATGGAAGGAGAAAGAATGAAAGGAACCCTCATCGTACTGGAAGGAATTGATGGCAGCGGTAAAGAAACCCAGTCTGCCCTTCTGGAGAAGAAACTGAGGCAGGAAAAAAGGGAAGTCATGCATGTATCCTTTCCTGACTATGACAGCCCCTCGTCATCTCTGGTGAAAATGTATCTGAAAGGAGACTTTGGCAGGGACCCTTCTGATGTCAATCCCTATGCAGCCTCCCTTTTTTATGCGGTAGACCGCTTTGCTTCCTATCGCATGAAATGGAAGAGCTTCTACGAAAAGGGTGGCATCATCATTGCCGATCGCTACACTACCAGCAACATGGTGCATCAGATGACCAAGTATGAAGATGCAGAGAAAAGGGAAGAATTCCTCTCCTGGCTGGAAAAAACGGAATATGAGGAACTGGAGCTGCCAAGGCCCGATCTGGTCATTCTTCTTGATATTCCTCTTTCGGTGTCCGAAGGCCTGGTTAAAAAAAGAGCCCTTCAGGGAGGATCCATGGATATCCACGAGCAGCATCTGGACTATCTGAAGAAATGCTGCGGCGCTTACCAGGAGCTGGTTGACCGGTATGGCTGGAAACGGATTTCCTGTACAAGAGATGGAAAACTCCGAAGCATCGAGGCTATTGGTATAGACGTGGCGCAGGCAGCAGCGGCAGTGATGAAGTAGCCATAAGCAGAAGGCGGGCGGGATTTTAGAAGAAGCAGTCTCTTATGCTTTAACATATAGGGAGGCTTATGCCTGGAAGACTTACCCTGTCGCGGCTCTGCCCTCTTGCCTTTCCTGTTCAATCTGTTATAATAATAGAGAATTTTGAATCTCTTCAGGGCGGGGTGCAAGTCCCCACCGGTGGTAAAGCCCACGAACCTCATTATAGAGGTAGGTCTGGTGAAATTCCAGAGCCGACGGTATAGTCCGGATGAAAGAAGAGTGGACCTGGCATGATGAATCCACCTCCCTGGAAGAAAGGAAGGTGGATTTTTTTGCGTATCGATGAAGATAGAAAATTTATGGCTCGGGCGCTGGAACTGGCAGTACGGGGAATGGGCCATGCAAGACCAAACCCCATGGTAGGGGCGGTGATTGTCAAAGATGGCCGGATTATCGGCGAAGGCTGGCATGAAAAATTCGGCGGGCCCCATGCGGAGGTGAATGCCTTTGCTCACTGTACGGAAGACCCTTCGGGAGCTACCCTTTATGTGACACTGGAGCCCTGCAGCCATTATGGAAAGACTCCGCCCTGTGCAGATCTCATCATTGAAAAGGATATTGACCGGGTAGTCACGGCCATGGTGGACCCGAACCCCCTGGTTTCAGGAAAAGGCATCCGCCGCCTTCGGGATGCAGGCATTTTTGTAACTGTTGGCGTTATGGAGAAGGAAGCGCGGAAGCTGAATGAAGTATTTCTGAAATACGTGACAGAGCATAAGCCTTTTGTCTTGTATAAAGCGGCCATGTCCCTGGATGGGAAGACAGCCTGCCACACCGGCGACTCTAAATGGATTTCCTCAGAGGATTCCCGGGAAGAGGTCCACGTGCTCCGGGGCTGCTATAAGGGAATCATGGTGGGAGCCGGTACGGTGATGGCCGACAATCCCCTTCTGACCGCCCGTACGGAAGGATTGGATGATCCGGTACGGATTATTGTGGATGGAAATCTGTCGGTGCCCCTGAAAGCCAGGGTGTTCCAGGAAGGCGGGGATGTGATTGTCCTTACCACCACCTCTTCTGATGAAAAGAAGCGGGGGGAACTCACGAAACTGGGCGTAGACATTATCATGACCGACGGCGATCAAAAGGGAAAGGTAGATCTGTCTTCTGCCATGACCGGCCTGGCCCTGAAGGGAATTGACGGCATCCTGCTGGAAGGCGGTGCTTCCCTGGCAGCTTCTGCTTTTGAAGCAGGCATTGTGGATAAGGTGCGCATTTATGAAGCGCCTAAAATCATCGGTGGCGTTGGGGCACCGGGCCTCATTGGCGGTATCGGCGCCTCTTCCATGGCTGAGGCGGTGAAGCTCAGAGATATGTCCACTGAAACCTGCGGAGGAGACCTTGTAATCGAAGCCTATGTGGATAAAGGAAAGAAAGAGGCCGCCGATGAGCGGATTGACCGTCTGGAGGAAGAAGTAAAGGAAGGACCGGAAGCGCCAAAAACAGAAGAGTCTTCCGGAAATGAAACATAATATGTTTACAGGAATCGTAGAAGAAATCGGCCGCATCCATCATATTTCCAAAGCCGGCAGGGCTGAGAAACTGGTGATTTCCTGCCACAGGGTGTTGGAAGGGACAAAAATCGGCGACAGCATTGCCGTGAACGGGACTTGTCTTACGGTGACTGCCATGGACAGCAGGTCCTTTACTGCTGATGTGACGCCGGAAACCATGCGGCGCACTGCTTTTTCCCTTTTCCGCCCCGATACACCGGTGAATCTGGAAAGAGCTCTTCGCCTTTCGGACCGTCTGGGCGGTCATATCATGATGGGCCACGTGGATGGAACGGGCCGCATCCTTGCCATGGAAAAGGATGACAATGCAGTCAATATTTCTATTTCCATTGACCGGAAATGGATGCGCTATATCATAGAAAAAGGATCCGTTGCGGTGGACGGCATCAGCCTCACTGTGGCAGAAAGGACAGATCAGTCCTTTTCCATTGCCCTTATTCCCCATACGGGCAGTGAGACGGCCCTCCTTTGGAAGCACCCGGGGGACCTGGTGAATATTGAATGTGACTACTTGGGAAAATACGTAGAGCAGCTCTTGAAAGAAGGCCCGAAAGAAGGTCTCACTATGGGTATGCTGGAAACTTTGGGGCATGGAGGACATTATGGATTATAAATTTGACAGTATTGAAGAAATTATTGAAGAAATCAGGAAAGGGCATATCGTCATTATGCAGGATGCCGAATCCAGGGAGAATGAGGGGGATTACATCTGCGCCGCTGAATTTGCTACGCCGGAAAATGTGAACCGCATGGCATCAGAGGCCAAGGGCGTCATCTGTATGCCCATGTCCGAAGAAATGGCAGATGCTCTCTATCTGGGGCCCATGATTCGTCATAATACGGATAACCATCACACCGCTTTCCTGGAATCCATAGACTACAAAGATTCCGGCACCGGCGTATCGGCTGCTGCCCGTTCCATGACAGCCCTGGAAGCGGTGAAGGACGGCGCAAAACCAGGAGATTTCAGAAGACCTGGCCATCTTTTCCCGCTGAAAGCAAAGAAATGGGGCGTTCTGGAACGTCAGGGCCATACGGAAGCCACCGTAGACCTGGCCCGTCTGGCAGGTCTTAAGCCTGCTGGCCTTTGCTGCGAAATCATGAATCCCGATGGTACCATGGCCAGAAGGGATGATCTTTTCAAGCTGGCCAGAGAAAAGGGAATGAAAATCGGCAATATCCAGGAACTGATTGAATACAGAAAGAAACATGAAAAACTGGTGGAAGAAGTGGCAGCTGCCAAACTTCCTACCAAGTATGGCAATTTTGAAATTCATGGGTTTGTGAATCTTCTGAATGATGAACACCATGTGGCTCTGACCATGGGGGATGTTTCCGATGGCACACCGGTTCTCTGCCGTATTCATTCCGAGTGCCTGACTGGTGACTGCTTCGGGTCTCTCCGCTGCGACTGCGGCCAGCAGCTCTCTGCTGCCATGAAGCAGATTGCCAAAGAAGGAAGAGGCGTTCTGGTTTATCTCCGTCAGGAGGGACGCGGCATTGGTCTCATTAATAAGATCAGAGCCTATGCACTCCAGGATCAGGGGTATGATACGGTGGAAGCCAATTTGAAACTTGGCTTTGCGGCTGATCTTCGAGAATATATGACGGGGGCCCAGATTTTAAAGAGCCTGGGAGTTTCTAAAATCCGTCTCCTCACCAATAATCCTCAGAAAATGGATGAAGTAAAGGACTATGGTATTACCATTACCGAAAGAGTGCCCATTGAAATCGCTCCTACCAGGGAAGATGAATTCTATCTTAAAACCAAGCAGGAAAAAATGGGTCATATGTTGAAGTTGGACAAAGATATTGAAGAACCAAAGGCATAAGAAACGAATTGATTTATATCGTTTCATCCGTGTTTTCATAGCTGAATCAAGAGATAAAGGAGTAGAAAATGAATATTATTTCCGGACTTTTTAATGAGAATCAGATTCGTGTAGGCATTGTGGCTTCCCGTTTCAATGAAGTCATCGTTTCCAAACTCATTGACGGTGCAGTGGACGGCCTTTCCCGTCATGGGGTGGATATGGACAAGGTGGACCTGGCCTGGGTGCCCGGTGCCTTTGAGATTCCTCTGGCTGCCAAAAAAATGGCCGAAAGCGGACGGTATGATGCAGTCATCTGTCTGGGCGCCGTAATTCGCGGGGAAACGGACCACTATGAACATGTGGCCACCGAAGTAACCAAGGGCGTGGCTATGGCTTCCCTTTCCAGCGGTGTGCCTGTGCTCTACGGTGTGCTTACCACCGACACCATTGAACAGGCAATCAACCGGGCCGGTCTGAAGTCCGGCAACAAGGGCTTTGAATGTGCCATGGATGCTCTGGAAATGGCAAGCCTCTTCAAGAAGCTGGATCAATAAGATTTTTAAGAAAAGTCATCGGATGCACCGATGGCTTTTTAAAATGAAATTTCTCCTCCGGGAAATATGATATAATAATACGATAACGGTTATAAACTCATGCATTCATTACAGGAGGAAAGTCGTGGAAGAAAAGCGGCTCACAGATGAAAAATACTACTATACCATTACCTATGGCTGTCAGATGAACGAAAATGATACAGAACGTATCAATGGACAGCTGGAGGATCTGGGATACAAGCCGGCAGAAAACATGGAGGATGCAGATATTGTGATTATGAATACCTGCTCCGTCCGGCAGAACGCGGAAGAAAAGGTGTATGGCAAAATCGGGGAAATTAAGAAACTGAAAGACAAAAATCCCCGTATGCTTCTGGGCATTGCAGGCTGCATGGCCCAGGAAAATAAGGGAAAACTGATTGAACGGATGCCTATCATCGATTTCGTCATCGGACCTTACCACATTCATGACCTGAAGGATATTATTTCCAGAGAAAATGCCCGGGGCGGTCATATCGTAAAGACAGAGCGTAATCCCCATAGCGTGAGGGATTACAGCGAACTCCGCTCCGTGCGGAAATCCCGGGTTTTTGCATGGATTCCCATTATGCAGGGCTGTAACAAGTTTTGCACCTACTGCATTGTCCCTTACGTGCGGGGACGGGAAATCAGCCGTACCATCGATGATATCTGCCGGGAAATCAAAGGACTGGCAGAAACGGGATACAAGGAAATTACCCTTTTGGGTCAGAACGTGAATTCCTATGGTCTTGATTTCCGGAACGGCACTAACTTCGGTGACCTGATTCGGGCTATTGACAAAATCGACGGCATCGAAAGAGTGCGCTACATGACTTCCCACCCCAGGGATATGACCTTTGATATGATTGATGCCATGGCTGCTTCACCCAAGGTGGTGCGTCATATGCACCTTCCGGTGCAGCATGGCTCCAATGAAATGCTGAAACAGATGAACCGGGGCTATACGATCGAACATTTCAAAGAGCTGGTGAATTATGTGCGGCAGAAAATGCCTGATGTGGCTCTTACCACGGATCTCATTACCGGCTTCCCCGGTGAAACGGAAGAAATGCATCAGGAAACCATAAAGCTTCTGAAGGAAGTGCGCTTTGACTCTGCCTACACCTTCATCTATTCCCCAAGAACCGGCACACCGGCGGCGCGAATGGAAAACCAGATTGATGATGAAACCAAGCATCGCCGGCTCCAGGAGCTCATGGATACCCAGAATGAAATTTCTCTGGAACTGAACAGGGAAATGGAAGGGAAAAACTATGAGATTATTATCGAGGGCCCTTCCAAACAGGATGTAAATCACTGGTTTGGCAGAACTTCCACCAACAAAATGATTCTCTTCCCCTATGAAGAGGGAATCAAGGTAGGAGATACCAGAATGGCCAAAGTGGACACTGCCCAGACCTGGGTGCTGAAGGGGGAGCTTCTCTGACCTCAACGGACAAAGGCCTCTGTCAAGCTTAGAAACCCTTACACCTAAGGATGCCGGATATTTTAATATAATCCTTCCATACAAAGAAACCAAAAGAACGGGGTGATGACATGGCAAAAACGCCTTTAATGGAACAATACAGAAAGGTGAAGGACCAGTATAGGGACTGCCTTCTTTTTTACCGCCTGGGCGATTTCTATGAACTTTTTTATGATGATGCAGTGACTGCATCCCATGAGCTGGAGCTTACGTTGACCGGGAAGAATGCAGGCGCCGAAGGACGGGTGCCTATGTGCGGCGTTCCTTTTCATGCGGCGGAAATCTACATTTACCGGCTGATCCAGAAGGGGTACAAGGTGGCTATCTGTGAGCAGCTGGAAGACCCGAAGAAGGCCAAAGGCCTGGTCAAACGGGATGTAATCCGGGTCATTACTCCAGGAACCATTCTTTTTGAAAATTCCATTGCCGACAAATCTAACAATTATCTGATTTACATTATGGAAAAGGATAAGGAACTGGACGCAGTGCTTTCCGACGTGTCTACCGGTGAATGCTGGTGGGGCGTATGGGATAAGAAGAAGGAGAGGGACGATTTCTTCGACATGCTTTCGGTATACTCTCCGGCCGAGGCGGTATGCAGTGTATCCGATGACTTTTACAGTAAACTGACGGGTTTTGCATCTGCCAGACTGGGGGCCTGCCTTATGTCCCGGGCCGAAGGGGAAGAGGAAGGAAATCTTCCTGAAGCTTGTGCTTCCATTGACAATGAGAATGTGAAGACAGTGTTCCGCCGCCTTTCTGCCTATATCCGGGATGTTATGAAATCGGAGGTTTCCGTATTTCATTCAGTCCTTCCCATTCGGGAAGATCATACCCTGACCCTTTCGGAGGAATGCCTTCGGAATCTGGAAATAACCAGAAATATGAGGGATGGCGGCAGGAAAGGCACCCTTCTTGAGCTTTTGGATTATACCCACACCGCCATGGGAGCCAGGCTTCTGAAGCGGTGGCTGGAACGGCCTTTGACTGATGTGAACCGCATTATCCTGCGGCAGGACGGCATAGAGGAGCTTACGAACCACATGACGGAACTCACAAATCTGGAAGACATGCTTTCCCAGGTCTTTGATTTCGAGCGTATTCTTTCCCGTATCGAAGCCAATTCTACCTCTCCCAAAGATTTACTGGCTCTGAAGGCAAGCCTTCGCATGATTCCGGAAATCAAAAAACTTCTGTCCGGTGCAGGCTCTGTGATTCTGAAGAAGATCAATGCCCAGATCGGCATTCATGGTCCGGTATTTGATCTGCTTGACCGTTCTATGAATGAAAATGGCACTGGCAATGTGAGGGACGGAAAGTACATTAAGGAAGGCTTTTCTGCAGAACTGGATGAAGTGAGGTCTCTTTCTGAAAACAGTCAGCAGTATATTGCGGATCTGGAGGAAAGAGAGAAGACAAAGACCGGTATCAAACTGAAAATCGGTTTTAATAATGTATTCGGCTACTATTTTGAAATTTCCAATGCCAATAAGATTCCCATTCCGCCCTACTACATGAGAAAGCAGACTCTGGTCAATGCAGAGCGTTACATTACACCGGAATTAAAGGAATTTGAAGCCAAAGCGCTGACGGCTAAAGAAAAGACAGAAGAGCTGGAACTTAAAATCTATCAGGCTGTGAAGGCAGAGATTCGGCCGGAAATTCCGGATATGCAGAAAACGGCGAGGGCTCTGGCAGCCCTGGACTGCATTGCCAGTCTTGCCAGAGCGGCATTGAAGGACCGCTATACCAGGCCCCGGATTACAAACAGCCGGGAAGGCCGGATTTCCATCCAAGATGGCCGCCATCCTATGGTAGAACACGCCTTGAAACGAGAAATGTTCGTGCCCAATGATACGGAGCTCAACCATCATGATCAGGAAATCCTTGTCATTACTGGACCCAACATGGCAGGCAAGTCTACCTATATGCGTCAGGTGGCGGTACTGACCATTATGGCCCAGACAGGGTCCTTCATTCCTGCGAAAAGCGCTTCCTTCTCGCCGGTGGACCGCATTTTCACCAGGGTAGGAGCCACCGATGATATTTCTACAGGTCAGAGTACCTTCATGGTAGAAATGCAGGAGGTATCCCATATCCTTCGTCATGCTACCAGAAACAGCCTCATTCTTCTGGACGAAATCGGCCGGGGCACCAGCACCTATGACGGTATGAGCATTGCCCGGGCTGTAGTAGAGTACATTGACAGGAAAATTCATGGCTTTACCCTTTTTGCCACCCATTATCACGAGCTGTCGGTTATGGCCGATGAAAGCAGTCATATAAAAAACTATACTGTTTCTGTAAAGGAAAGAGGAAAGGAAATCACTTTCCTCCGCCGCATCATCCCTGGCTGTGCTGACAGAAGCTATGGCATCCATGTGGCCCGCCTGGCGGGACTGCCGGAATCCCTTCTGAAGCGGGCTGATGAAATTCTTCAGGGACTGGAGGAAGAGGGAAACAACCCGGCTCCTGTGAAATCGGCGCCTGAAAAACAGGCATCCCCGGGACTCGATCTTTTTACATCTCCTATTATTGATGAACTGGCCCATATGGACGTTATGAGCAAGACGCCCATTGAGGCTATGGAAATTCTCTTCCGCTTAAGCAAGGAAGCCAAGGAGGGCAGATAATGGCAGTTATTCATATTCTGGATGAAGTCACCGCCAACCAGATAGCCGCCGGTGAGGTGGTGGAGCGTCCGGTGAATGCAGTGAAGGAACTGGTGGAAAATGCAGTGGACGCCAGTGCCTCTTCCATTGAGGTGGAAATCGCAGACGGTGGCATGACTTATATCCGTGTCACCGACGACGGCTGTGGCATGACGAAAGAGGATGCCAAACTTTCTGTTATCCGCCATGCTACCAGCAAGATTTCCTCTGTAGATAACATTTATCACATTGCTTCCCTGGGCTTTCGCGGCGAAGCACTGCCCAGCATTGCTTCCGTTTCCAGAGCCACTATTACCACCAGGCGGAGCGAGGATAATGAGGGAACGGTATTGGAAATGACCGGCGGCGAAATCACTGAAGTTAAGCCTGCCGGTGCTCCTGCCGGTACCACCGTGGAAGTGAGGGACCTCTTCTACAATGTGCCGGCCCGAAAAAAATTTTTGAAATCGGAACGAACCGAATCTTCCCGTATCAACAGCATGGTGGGAAAACTGGCCCTGGCCAATCCGGATATTGCCTTTCGGCTTATTAATAACGGAAGGACAGTCATTGAAACGCCGGGCAACGGAAGACTGATGGATGTGGTTTCCGCTTTATACGGCACAAAGACGGCCGGCGAAATGCTTCCAGTGGAAGAAGAAGGGGAACATATTGCCTTGGAAGGACTGATTTCCAAGCCTTCTCTTCTGAAGAGCAGCCGCCAATACCAGACCATCATCATTAACCGGAGGGTGGTGGATAGTGCAGTGGTATCCAAGGCTGTGGACAATGCTTATCATTCCCTGCTGCCGAAGAATGGATATCCACTCATGGTTCTTTCGTTCCAGGTGCCGCCGGAAAGCATTGATGTGAACGTTCATCCCCAGAAAAGGGAAATTAAATTCTCTGATGAGCAGTCTGTATTCCGCCTGGTGTACCATGGCGTACTGGGCACTCTGACGTCCCAATCCACCGCCGATACCATTGCCAGAGAAATGATTCATGACCCCGGTCATGAAGTGGTGAAAGAACATGATTTCAACCCCGGTTCTATCAGAGTGGAAGACAAACCTCTCGGCAAACCGGACATCGGGCTTTCCGAGGAAACCAGACCGAAAAGCTCCTGGGGAGAACCGTCTCCTTCTTATGAAGAAAGCCGGGGGCAAGGGGCTGATCATTTCGGAGAAAGGAGAGCTCCTTCCTTTGCGCCGGACACAGAAGAGAAGGACCTTTTCACAAACCACTCTGTTTTTGACGAATATCGAAAAGAAGAGCCGAAGCGGGAACATCTGGAGACGGATCCCCTTTTTGAAGAAGAAAAGCAGGAAGATCCGGTTATCCCTTTAGGACAGGTATCGGACTGTTTCATTCTCTGTCAGCATGGGAAAGATCTTCTCATCATTGATCAGCATGCTGCCCATGAAAGGGTGCGTTACGACCATCTGGCGGAAAGAGCGGAAGGTATACCGGTGCAGGAAATCCTCATACCCTATCTCATCCATGTGGACAGCGGAGACGTCAATCTCCTGGAGGACCATCGGGCGGATATAGAGAAACTGGGGATTACCTTTGAACAGGCAGGCCCTGACGTGATTCGCATTACCGGATCTCCTGAAGATCTTTCCGCTGCTGAAATGGAACGGGTTATGGGGGATATTGTAAAGGCATACCATGAAAAGGATGTGCCTTCGCCGGAAACCATGCGTCACCGCATGATGGCCTATGCCGCCTGCCGGGGCGCTATCAAGAGGGGGGACCCTTTGAATATCCGGCAGATGAAAGAACTTATTCGCGATCTCTTTCATACATCCCGCCCCTTTGTATGTCCCCATGGACGGCCTACCATTGTAAAATTCACGCCTGTTGAATTGGGAAGGCTTTTCAAACGGCCATGAACACAGGAGTGACCACTATTAGAAACTACAGCCGTCCGGTGCGGGATGAGGCAAGAGAAAGAGCATCGGCCCTCGCCCTTCCCTACGTTCCCAGGGAGGGAACCCTGGAAGACATGGCAGCGATGAACCACATGGAGGGCTTTCTCATCTACGGGAAAAAGCAGCCTTCCTTCTGGACAGGCGGGGAAGAGTACCGTTTCCATCTGGGCACGGCCGTACTTCGCACAGCCCAGATGGAAAGAGGAAACAGCGACCGCCTATGCCGGCTCCTTCCTCCAGAAAGACCGCTCTCCGTACTGGATGCCACCTTTGGCCAGGGTGGTGATTCTACCGTCATGAGCTGGTTCCTGGGAGAGGAGGGAAAGGTAACCAGTTTGGAAAAAAGCACCGTCCTCTATGAAATCGGCCGGGTCGGGCTTTCGTCCTTTGATGGCGGAAATGAAAGAATAACGAAGGCCCTTCGGCGCATCCATCTGCTTCATGAGGATTTTCGCACCTTCCTTCAAAGGGCTGCCCCTAAAAGCTTTGATGTGATTTATTTCGATACCATGTTCCGCGCTCCGGTGAAAAGGGACGTCAACCGGATGGAAGGTTTCCGGCGGGCTGCTTCCTATGATCTTCTGGATGAGGAAATCCTGACTTTGGCTTTGCATATTGCCAGAAAAAGAATTATAGTTAAAGAAAGGCCCTTTTCTCCTTTATTTCAGAACAGCCTCTTTTCTTCTATCCATTCTCATCAGGGACAATCCACGGCGTACGGGGTGATTGATATATGAAAAAAGAAAGACTTATCACCATCCTGGGCCCCACGGCCTCAGGGAAAACGGACCTGGCAGTACATTTGGCAGAGGCTTTGGGCTCTTCTATTATTTCCGGTGATGCCTTCCAGATTTATAAGCATATGGACATCGGCACCGCCAAAGTGACAAAGGAAGAGGCCCGGGGCATCCGTCATTTCCTGGTGGATGAGCTGGAACCCTCAGAGCCGTACTCTGCTGCTGATTTCCAGGAGAAGGCCAGGAAAATCATTCATGAGGAAAATGAAGCAGGACGGATTCCCATCCTTTGCGGCGGCACCGGCCTCTATATTCAGGGGCTCCTTGAGGGATATACCTTTCTTCCTCGAGGGGAGGGACGGAAAAAATTTGAAAGGATACTGGAGGAGAAAGGAAAGGAAGCTCTGGAAAATCTGCTTCTTGAAAAGGGGGAGAAAGATATTCCTCCCGACGCGCAGCGGATGATACGGAAACTGGAGCTTCTGGAGGCAGGAGAAGGAGAAAAGACGCCTTTGAAATCCGATTCTCTCCTGTATGACGGTCCGGTTATAGGAATTGCTATGGACAGAGCCGTTTTATATGATAGAATAAATAAGCGAGTCCACCACATGATAGAAGCAGGACTCCCGGAGGAAGTGAAGAAGCTCCTTGCCTCCGGACTTTCTGAAAAAGCCCAGTCGTTGAAAGGAATCGGCTATAAGGAAATGATTCCTGTGGTGAAGGGGGAGCTTACTCTTGAGGAAGGGGAAGCGCTGATTCAGAAAAATACCCGGCACTTTGCCAAAAGACAGCTGACCTGGTATAGACGAATGCCATATATTCACTGGGTGGAACGCGGCCCATCAGAGGAAGACATATGGTACAGGGAAATCAAGGCCTATGTCATTTCATATTTCGGAGGAGAAACAAGATGGAAGGAAAAATGAATCTGCAGGACACATTTCTGAACGAAGCCAGAAAGGAAAATGTTCCGGTCAGTATATTCCTGATGAACGGCGTACAGCTGAAGGGGAAGGTCAAATCCTTCGACAGCTTCACTGTGCTTCTGGTGAGTGAAAACCGCTCCCAGCTTATTTATAAACATGCTATATCTACTATACAAAGGATCTGAGAACAACAAATGAATAAAAAACTTGAACAGGTACAGAAAGAGGCGCTTGCTCTTTGTGCGCCTGTTTTTCATGAAATGGAAGAGATTTCTCTCTATAATACAGAAAAAGTTTTAAGTGCCTTCAGGAAACACCACCTGTCTGCCTATCATTTTGCTCCTTCCAACGGCTACGGCTACGGGGACCCGGGAAGGGAAAAGCTGGAAGAAATCTGGTGTGATATATTCCATGCGGAAAGCGCCCTGGTCAGACCTCATTTCGTGTCAGGCACCCACGCCCTGGCTACGGTCCTCCTGGCCCTTCTGGAACCGGGAGATACCATGGTTTCCGCAGTAGGTGCGCCTTATGACACTATGGAAAGCGTTATCGGTATTACGGGCAACGCACCGGGCAATCTGATTTCCAAAGGCGTCCACTATAAAGAAGTTCCTTTAAAAGGAAATACCTATGATCTCCAAGCCATTGCGGATGCGGTGGATGAAAATACAAAACTGGTGGAGATTCAGCGCTCTCGGGGATATATGCTGCGAGACTCTCTATTTCCCAGTGATATGAAAAAAATCATTGATACTGTGAAGGCTAAAAATCCGAACACCATCTGCTTTGTGGATAACTGCTACGGAGAATTTACCAATAAAGAGGAACCTATCGAACTGGGTGCTGATATTACAGCCGGTTCCCTCATTAAAAACGCCGGCGGCGGTCTGGCTCCTACCGGTGCTTATATCTGCGGCAGAAAAGACCTGGTGGAACGCTGCTCCTATGTGTGGACTGCACCGGGCCTTGGTGGAGAAATGGGTTCCTATGCCGCTTCCTACCGTCCTTTCTTCGAAGGACTCTTCCTGGCACCCCATATGACAAGACAGGCTATGATGAGCGCTGAATTCTGTGCGGCTGTGTTCAAGCTCATTGGCTTCAAGACAAGCCCTGAACCGGGACATCTGAGAACAGACCTTATTACCACGGTGACACTGGATTCTGAAGAAAACATGTGCCGCTTTGCCGAAGCCATTCAGAACTGGTCTCCTGTAGACTCAGACGCGACTCCGGTACCGGGGCCCATGCCGGGATATGTGGATCCCATTCTCATGGCAGCTGGTACTTTCGTGCAGGGGTCTACTATCGAAATGTCTGCCGATGGTCCTGTCCGTCCGCCTTATGTCATGTACTTCCAGGGCGGTCTGACTTTTGAATCTGCCCAGCTGGCCATCATGGGAGCCGCAGAAAAAGTACTGGAAGCGCAGGAAAAATAAGAGGAACTGATTCAGGCCGGGGCTGCGGTATCTCTGCTTCCCGGGCTGAAAGGCTTACGGACTGAATAACGGTGATTGGCAGATAGTCCATCTTTAAAAAAGCATTCATAGAGTCTGCTTTTATAAGAATGACGAGTACTTTTGAATCTTAGATTTCTTAGGCAGCTCTATGCTTTCTTTTCCTTCTCTTTCATCCGTACATATACATTCGGAAATGGAGCCATGTATTTCTGCCTCTTCGCGTTCGGCGGGCACCGGCTTTTATCCATCTTTCCGGACGATTTGCTAAAATGATAAAAAGGCTTAACAAATCATTTCTTCTGTGTTATAATAACTTTCGTCATGGGGCTATAGCTCAGTTGGTCAGAGCGCTTCGCTCACATCGAAGAGGTCTCCGGTTCGAACCCAGATAGTCCCACCATGAACCCGCTTTCAGCGGGTTTTTTTATGCCCTGAAAGGGAAAGTTCGTGGTATAATAAGTTGGCTAACCAATGTAGAAATAAGGAGGATTATATGATTACCGGAGATATTCATCATCTGGAAGCCTATGAAAAACAGCTTCCGCCTTTTATCAGTCAGTGTCTCAGGGCTGTTCGGGATTTTGATTTCGCCTCTGTTCCTGATGGGAAGTATGAACTTTTGGGCTGCACCATGTCCGTGGAGTCTCCCGCTACGGAACCGGAGGAAGACAGAAAGCTGGAGGGACATAAAAAGTTCATTGATATCCAGTATGAAATCAGGGGAGAGGAAGAATGGATCGGTGTTGAAACGATTTTTGATTCGCCCCGGGTGGTAGAATCCCATGAGGACCGAGATTTGTATTTCTTTGCATCCCATAAAGAAAAGGAATCGAAAGTGTATTTTACAGAAGGAAGATTTGCCGTATTTTTCCCGGAAGACCTGCACCGTCCTCTCTGCCAGGGGAAGCGGGGAAAGGAAATCCTTCGAAAGGCGGTTATGAAGGTTCCGGTGGATAAAGTCAGATAATTAATGCTTTTCCATATTCTATAAATTTATCTTCGGTAACATGTTCTTTTTGATTGACTATTAGTCAATAATCTGATATTATAAGAACAATTCAAAAGAGCAGGATAGTTTTAAATTGCCCAAATCTGCTCTACCATCTTTTGCAAGGGGGTTATGTATGAGATATAAAAAGTTTGCTGCCGCAGTAATGGCAGCAGGATTCCTTTTATCGGGAGGCGTCTTCCTGGGGGGCTGCGGTTCTTCCCAGCAGGCAGCAGGGCAGAAGCAGGCTATTAAGGTTACTACATTTAAGCCTTTCAAGTCAGATACGCCTATTATGAGAGAATATACAGGTTCTATTATGGCTTTGCAGGAGGTACCGGTGAGATCCAAGGTATCTGGCACCGTGATGGAAAAGTATATTACCGGTGGACAGCAGGTGACAGAAGGCCAGCCTCTGTATCGGCTGGATACAAGGAATTACAGTTCCCAGCTGGCTAATGCCCAGGCCCAGGCAGCGCAGGCAGCTGCTAATTATGAGAATGCGGCCACTGACCTTGCACGCTACGATCAGCTCATTGCTGCCGGTGCTATTTCTCAGAAAGTATATGATAATCAGAAGGCAGCAGCCGATGCTTACAAAGGAGCCATGGATGCTGCCCAGGCCCAGGTGGATATTGCTTCCACAAACCTGAGTGATACCATTGTGACAGCACCTTTCAATGGGAAGCTTTCTATGGATGACGTGAATATCGGTACTTTTGCCACGGCTGGCACTACATCTCTTGTTACTATTTCCTCTTCCGACCCCATTTATGTGCAGTTCGATATGTCAGAAAATGAATATCTGGCTTTGAACAAGAGCCATGATGGAAACGGCACTGCAGGGCTGGGGAATAATCTTAAAATCCGGCTGTCTGACGGCTCTATCTACGGCTATACCGGTAAAATCGTACAGGTGAATCCGAACATGAACGGCGGCCAGCTTTCCATGAAGGCAGCCTTCCCGAACCCGGACAATCTCCTGGTACCGGGCATGTATGCCTCTGTGGTTTCGGATAATGAAATCGCCAAAGGATCTCTTCTCATTCCCACCAAAGCACTGGTACAACTCCTGAATAAGGATATTGTAGACGTGGTAGCAGACGGCAAGATTGCCCAGAAGCCCGTAAAAGTGGGCGGCACTTATGGTATCTACACCATTATTGAAAGCGGCCTCGATGAAAATGATGTTATCGTCGTGGACGGTCAGAACAAGGTACAGGTAGGCCAGGCCGTAGATCCTGAAGAAACGTCCAAAGACAAACTGGAACAGGATGCCAGAGATTCTGTCCAGGGCCAGAGCGGCACTGCTGCAAAGCAGTAAGGAGGACCTATGGCTAATTTCTTTATCAAGCGTCCTATCTTTGCTATCGTTGTGGCGCTGGTGGTTTCCATTGCAGGGCTGCTGGCTGTATTTTCCCTGCCCGTGGACCGCTACCCCCGCATTACACCGCCTCAGGTTTCCGTAATGGCCGCCTATCCCGGCGCTGATGCAGAAGTCGTAGCCCAGACAGTGGCGGAAGTCATAGAGAAGAACGTAGTAGGGGTGGAAGGGTTCGACAGCATGAACTCCAACAGTAACTCCAACGGCTCCTATTCCCTTAATGTGCAGTTTGCCATGGGCACGGACTCCGATCTGGCTACAGTCCGTGTACAGAACGGTGTTACCGCCTCCGATGCCGGTCTGCCGGATACGGTCAGAAACATTGGCGTTACAACCAGAAAATCTTCCGGTGATATGGCACTGGTTGTCAGTTTCTATTCTCCTAACGGCACCTATGACAAGAATTTCCTGAAAAACTACTTCAGTATGAACTATCTGGACGAACTGAAGTCTATTAAAGGTGTTGGTACAGTACAGGAATTCGGTTCCGATTTTGCCATGCGTATCTGGATGGATCCCACCAAGATGTCGCAGAATAATATCACCGCAGCTGAAGTGATTTCTGCCGTGTCCAATCAGAACAAACAGATTGCCGCCGGCAATATCGGTGCGCCTCCTGTTTCCATGGACCAGCCTTTCCAATATGTCATCACCGCTAAAGGCCGTCTGGTGACAGCGGAAGAATTCGGCAATATCGTACTTCGCACCAACAATGACGGCAGCCTTCTCCGTTTGAAGGATGTGGCCCGCACAGAGCTGGATGCAAAGGATTACAATTTTATTTCCAGAGCAGGCAACTATGAAACCGCTGCCGTGGCCTTCTCCCTGACCGATGATGCCAATGCGGTTCAGACCATCGGTGCCATCAAGGCAAAACTGGCAGAAGATGCCAAATCCTTCCCTGATGATATGAAATATGTCATCAATATGGATAATACCGATTTCATTTATGCTTCCATCAAGGAAGTTATTGAAACATTTGTGGAAGCCCTCATTCTGGTAGGCATCATTGTGTTTATCTTCCTGCAGAACTGGAGATCTACACTGATCCCGATGATTGCGGTGCCTGTATCCCTTCTTGGTACCTTTGCTTCCTTTGAAATTCTTGGATTCACCATTAATACGTTAACCCTCTTTGCCATGGTTCTTGCCATCGGGCTGGTTGTAGATGATGCCATCGTAGTTATTGAAGCGGTGGAATACGAAATGCGCTACAACAACCTTGATCCAAAGGCAGCCACGGTGGAAGCCATGCAGAAGGTACAGAGCCCGGTTATCGGCGTAGCCGTAGTACTGGCGGCCGTATTCGTACCGGTTGCCTTCCTTGGCGGCATTATGGGTATCCTGTACAAACAGTTTGCTTTGACCATTGCTGTTTCGGTTATCTTGTCCGCATTTACCGCTTTGTCTCTGACTCCGGCCCTCTGTGCCGGCCTTCTGAAACCGGTCAAGAAGAAAGCGGATAAAGGAAGAATCGACCGCATGTGGGACCGCTTCAACGATGGCTTTGACCACATGGTTGAAGTCTACGGCATAATTCTCCGAAAAATGGCTCATGCCATTTATGTACCTCTTGGGGTGCTCCTTGCCCTCTTCGTTGCGGCTGTCTTTATGTTTGTGAAGCTGCCTACAGCCTTCATCCCACAGGAAGATAACGGATTCTTCATTAATGCCATGTCTCTGCCGGAAGGAGCGGTGAACGTTAGAACTGCCCAGTATCTGACAGAATTCCTGAAATATATCGGAGAAAATCCGGCAGTAGAAGTCACCCAGGGCGTGGTAGGCATGGATATCCTTTCTGGCGGTCAGAAGCCTAATGCCGGTCTTTCCTTCGTTAAGCTGAAACCCTGGGATGAACGTAAATCCAGGGATATGCAGCTGGATGCAGTGATGGCTAAAGCCTTCGCCTTCAATGCTACACATCCTGGTGTCACTCTGATGGCGCTGAACCCACCTCCGATTCCCGGCCTCGGCAATTCCGGCGGCTTTACCCTCTATATCCAGAATAAGAGCGGTGATTCCAATGAAAACATGCAGGCTGTTATTGGCAAATTCCTGGCAGCTGCTAACCAGCGCCCGGAAATCCAGATGGCCTACACCACTTTCCGTATGGATACTCCGTCTTATAATTACGATATCGACAGAGAAAAGGCAGCCAGAAATGGTGTCAATGTGGGTGATATTTTCACTGCTCTCCAGGCTTACTACGGCTCTGTACAGATTAACGATTTTACCATTTATGGGCGTAACTACAAAGTTGTTGCCCAGGCAGATACCCAGTACCGCATGAGTCCTAACGACAATAAGTTCCTTATGGTAAAGGACAACAAGGGCAACATGGTGCCGATTTCCAATTTTATTACACCTAAGAAATCCAATGCTATTGCAGTCATTACCCGTTACAACAACTTCCCTGCCGTTAAGATCGGCGGCAACCAGGCTGCCGGATACTCCTCCGGCCAGGCTCTGAATGCATTGGATGAAGTGGCGAAGGAGACCCTGCCAAACGGCTATGGATATGCATTCGCTGAATCTTCTGCACAGGAACGCGAAGCTAGCGGCAAGACTGTCTATGCACTGGCTTTAGGTATGCTCTTCGTATTCCTTTCACTGGCAGCCCTTTATGAAAGCTGGAAAATTCCATTCTCCATCATCCTTGGTATTCCTACAGGTTTCTTCGGAGCCTGCCTTGGTGCATTTGCGTTTAATGTGTACAACGATATTTACTTCCAGATCGGTCTTCTGACTATTATCGGTCTGGCGGCCAAGAATGCGATTCTGATTGTAGAATATGCAAAGGTTCGTGTAGATAGCGGTATGGAAGTGGTGAAGGCTTCTATTGAAGCATCAAAGATTCGTCTCCGCCCGATTCTCATGACCTCCCTGGCATTCATCCTGGGCAACGTGCCTCTGGCCCTGTCCACCGGTGCCGGATCCAATTCCCGTTCTGAAATGGGTATTGCCGTGGTCTTCGGTGTGCTGTCTGCTACCTTCTTCCAGATTTTCATTGTTCCCATGCTGTTCATCGTTATTGAAAGAATTCACGGGTTCAGAAAACCAAAGAAAACGGTTACAGTAGATGAATAATATCTATTCAAAAAGCCTCCTTCGGGAGGCTTTTTTGTATAAAAATAGAGGCAAGAAATCAAGAGAAAATCAATGAATCATAGATTTCACTTTCTCTTCACGGAAAGCCCTTCTATGCCTCCCGCCGCAGGAGAGGCCTGCTTCTTTATTTCTGAATCCAGCCATGGAGCTTTCTGCCTTTCCTGCGGCCCATGGCTTATGATACAATCAGAATGAGGTGATAACCATGAGTGCTTTATGGACCCAGAACATTTCTATGATTCACTGTTTCGGCGACAGTCTTACTGAAGGCTATGGTGTTCTTCCCGGCGAGGGCTGGGTAGCTCTGGCAGATCATGCACTGAAAGGAATAACCCTTTATAACCATGGACTTTCAGGCTCTATGGCTTCCGACATACTGGACAGACTTTCTGCTGCTTCCGGCAGGGTGCGGAAGGGGGAGGGGTATTTCTTCATGGGTGGTACCAATGATATCCTCTTTGGCCTTCGCCTTGTGGTTTTGGAAAATATGGTAGAAAAGTCTTTGGGCAGGCTGGCAGGAAGGATTCCGCTGACCCTTGGCATTCCTCCGCTCTTTACGGAAATGAGTGTAGAAACGGGATGGCAGGAAGCGGGCTCCTTTAAAAGGAATAAAAGGGACCTTCAGGAATATCAGAAATTCCTTCGCTCACTGGCTAAGGAGTGGAATCTGCCGGTCCTTGATTTTACAAAAGCCTTTCCGCCGGAACAAAAATGGTACAGCGATGGTGTCCACCCCAACAGGGAAGGCCATGAAAGAATGGCTCTCCTGGCGGAGAAGGTCTGGAGGAGATAGCGTATAGACGACTGGATGCCTTGGACATCCATCTTATCTGGTTTGTCCCAATAAAAAAGCTTTGGAAAAGGAAACTTTTCCAAAGCTTTTTGTTTAAGCAGACGATTAGTCCCAGGCAGGAACGATGGTGCCTTTGTATTTTTCAGCGATGAATTTCTTAACAGCGTCAGACTGATAAGCCTGAACAAATTTCTTGTAGGCAGGCTGATCTTTATCCTTTTCACGAACCGCAATAATCATAACTGCCAGCGGAGTATCTTTATCTTCCAGGAAGATACCCTGCTTTTCAGGGGAGAGGCCTGCACTCATGACATAGTTCATGGTGATAACCGATGCATCTACATCGTCAAGGCTTCTGGGAAGCTGGGCTGCTTCGATTTCCTTAAACTGAATGTTTTTCGGGTTTTCTACAACATCAGCAGGGGTAGCTTTCATGCCTACGCCCTCTTTCAGCTTAATAACGCCCGCTTTTTCCAGCAGCTGAAGGCCGCGGCCTTCGTTGGTGGGATCATTAGGTATGGAAATGGTTGCTCCGTCAGGAAGGTCTTTTACGTCCTTTACTTTATTGGAGTAAATGCCCATACGCATGAGGATGGCTCTGCCGATGTCGGTGAGGTGAGTGCCATGCTGTTTATTAAAGTTTTCCATGAATGGCTTGTGCTGGTATACTACGATATCCAGGTCGCCATCTGCCAGTGCCTGGTCAGGGGTGATGTAATCGGAGAATTCTTTAACATTCACTTTGAGGCCATTCTTTTCGGCTTCTTTGGCAGCTGCTTCTACCACTTCTGCATGGGGGCCGGCAGTAGCACCTACAGTGATTTCTTTCTTTTCTGCAGGCGCAGAAGCGGCTGCAGAGGATGCCGGCTTCTGGCTGGAACCGCAGCCGGTGATGAATGCTGCTGCGGAGAGGGCGCACAGGCTGGCAATAGCTAACTTCTTTAACATAAATAGGACTTCCTTTCTCTTTTGAATTAGATTTCATGTTTCTATATGAAATCTGGGAATATTATATAAGGGTTTGAATCCCATTATATACAGATTTAACGCTTATCTGCCTTCTTGGCCAGGTTGCTGCCAATGAACTGGAGGAGCTGCACGATAATGACCAGGACAATGATGGTAGCAATCATTACATCTGCCTGGAAGCGCTGGTATCCGTAACGGATGGCCAGATCACCGAGGCCGCCGCCGCCGATGGTACCGGCCATGGCGGAAGCACCGATTAAGGATACGATGACTACAGTCAAGCTTTCAATGATGGAGGGGAGGGCTTCCGGAATGAGAACTTTCCAGATAATCTGCAGGGGAGAAGCACCCATGGATTCCGCTGCCTCAATGAGGCCGAAGGGGATTTCACGGATGGAAGTTTCCACCATGCGGGCGGTGTAGGGGATGGCAGCGATGGTCAGCGGGACGATGGCTGCCGTGGTACCGATGGAGGTGCCTGCCACCAGCCTGGTGAAAGGGATGATGGCCACCATGAGGATAATGAATGGAATGGAACGGATGAGGTTGATAATAAAGGCCAGAGGCTTATTCAATACCGGGCAGGCAAGAATGCCATGTTTTTCTGTAACCACCAGAAGAATACCCAGGGGAATGCCGATTAAAGCGGCAATGATAGCGGAAACGGAAAGCATGTACAGCGTTTCAGCCAGACTTTTCAGAAGAAGATTAGTTATCACTGGGGACATATCCGATTACCTCACTTGTAATTGGTAAAGACTGTAAATGGCCGAGGGCTTTTTTCATGTCCTCTTCGTGACCATTGATCATGATGATAAGGCGGCCGAAGGAAACGTTCTGGATGTAGTCGATGGATCCGTAAAGAATGCTTACGTCCAGATTGTATTTCTTGATGAGATTGGCAATAATTGGTTCGTTGGCCACATCGCCTCGGAATTTCAGGCTCACAATGGTCTGGTCGCTGTCCTTCTGCTTTACTTTAGAAATATTCATGTGAGACAGCTGCTCCGGTACATCGGAGGACATGACGGAGCCTACGAACTTCTTCAGTGTTTCGGTCTGGGGATTGGTGAAGAGGTCTACTACGGAACCCTGTTCGATAATTTTACCCTTTTCAATGACTGCCACCTGTTCGGCGATTTCTTTAATAACTTCCATCTGGTGAGTAATCATGATAATGGTAATGCCCATTTTTTTGTTGATATCCTTCAGAAGCTGGAGAATGGATTTTACCGTTTCCGGGTCCAGGGCACTGGTGGCTTCATCGGAAAGGAGGACGGAAGGATTGGAAACGATAGCCCTGGCAATACCTACACGCTGTTTCTGGCCGCCGGAAAGCTGGGAAGGATACTTGTTCCTGTATTCCGTAAGGCCCACCAGTTCCAGAATTTCGTTGATTCTCTTTGCTTGTTCTGCCTTGGGCACATGGGACAGCTCCAGAGGAAATGCCACATTGCCGGCTACGGTCCTGTTGGAAAGAAGATTGAAATGCTGGAAAATCATGCCGATTTTCTTTCTTTCTTCCCGAAGCTGGGCTTTGGACAGCTTCGTCATGTCCTTTCCATCAATTATGACCTCACCGGATGTGGGAGGCTCAAGCATATTCACGCAGCGAATCAATGTAGATTTGCCTGCGCCGGACTGTCCGACAATACCGAAGATTTCTCCGTCCTTAATAGAAAGGTTGATGTCGTCCAGTGCTTTGAAATTGCCATATAATTTTGTTATATGCTTCAGTTCAATCATTGGGAACTCCTTTAATAAAAAAACTTTCATCGAAAGATGAAAGTCAGCTTCACATCATCTTTCGAGTATATACCCGCTGGAATTGGCACCGTTTCTAAAAGAATGGTTGCCGTGGCTTCAAAGGGCCAGTCCCTCCGCCACTCATGATGAATCTATATGTATTTACCCCATTTGTAAGGGTTGAGATTATAGTACTCTGATTCAGAAGTCTTGTCAATAGAAATAGTAAATAGGGGATATAAGATTCGTAAAAGTCATGGCGGTCAGGCTGGGGAGCCGTCGGTGGCCAGCGCTTTACGAGATAGCCTTGCACTTTGCACCTGTCAGCCTGTAATGCTATAATATACTAAAGTAAAAAAGCTGACTGAAAAGCCGGTTTCTGAAATGAAAAGAGGGATACCTATGAGTGTAAACCAGAGACTTGTCAATCCTCTGACAGATACATTGTTTGATGCCATCCTTTCCTTAAAGACCAGGGATGAATGCTATGAATTCTTTGAAGATTTATGCACCATAAATGAGCTTCGTGATATGTCCCAGCGGCTGGAGGTGGCCCGCATGCTGGAGAGCGGGGAAAAGTATGACCAGATTGAGAAGAAGACCGGCGCCAGTACGGCCACCATTTCCAGGGTGAAGCGGTGCCTTAAGTATGGCGCTGATGGTTACCTGACCGTGCTTGGACGATTGAAGGAGAAGGGAGAAAATAAGTAATGGAACCTTTACAGATGTCTCATAAGGGGTTTAAGGCCTATGATATTCGCGGCATTGTGCCGGATGAAGTGAATGAAGACCTGGCCTACCGGGTGGGCCGTGCCTATGCGGCGCTGTACCATCCCAAAGCCATGTGCATCGGCTTTGACGTTCGGCCCAGTTCAAAAAAAATCAGCGAAGCCGCAGCCAGAGGCCTTATGGATGGCGGCAGCGATGTATATGATATCGGTCTCTGTGGCACGGAAATGATGTATTACGGTACTTTTCACTATGGCATGGATGGGGGCTTCATGATTACGGCCAGCCATAATCCTTCCGATTACAATGGCATTAAAATTGTGAGGGAGGAAGGAATTCCGGTGAGTGCCGATACAGGCCTGAAGGATATCGAAGCGCTCGCTTTTTCCGGCAATTTTCCGGAATGCGGTAAAAAGGGAAATTTATTTCATAAGGAAATCCTTTCCGACTACATAGCTTCTCTTCTGAGTTTTGTAGATGTGAAGGCTATGAAACCTTTTCATATTGTGGTGAATGCAGGAAATGGCTGTGCCAATATTGCCTTTTCTGAATTAAAAAAGCATCTTCCTTTCCATTTCACAGAAATGTATATGGATCCTGACGGCTCCTTCCCCCATGGTGTACCTAATCCCATGCTGGAGGAATGCAGGAAACCCCTTGTGGATGTGGTACTTTCCGAAAAGGCGGACCTGGGTATTGCCTGGGACGGTGATTTTGACCGGTGCTTCTTTATCGATGAAAAGGGACACTTTGTAGAGGGCTACTACATGGTAGGCCTTTTGGCAGAATATTTTCTCAAACGTCATAAGGGAGAAACGATTGTCCACGATCCCCGGGTCTTCTGGTGTACGGAAAAGATCTGTTACGAACTTGGCGGGAAACCGGTGGAATCTAAGGGCGGTCATGCCTTCATGAAGGAAACCATGCGCCGGGTCAGCGGAATTTACGGAGCAGAAAATTCCGCCCATCATTTCTTCCGCGATTTTTCCTACTGCGATTCCGGCATGATTCCCTGGCTTATTGTGGCAGAGATTATGAGTGAAAAAGGAAAACATCTGGGCGAGCTGGTGGAGGAAATGGAAGAGGAGTTCCCTTGCAGTGGTGAAATCAACCTCACCGTAAAGGACAGTGATTTTATTCTGGAACAGGTGAAAGAAAAATATGGAAAAGGTGCCAATCGGGTAGATCTGATTGACGGCGTAGGTATAGAGTACGATAACTGGCGTTTCAATCTGCGCCCCTCCAATACGGAACCGCTGATTCGTTTCAATATGGAAACGAAGGGGGACAGGAAACTTTTGGAAGATAAGAAAAAGGAAGTTATGGATTTTATCCATTCATTAGAATGATTTTCATTGGTTATTGCCGGGATTTTTCCCGGCAATTCTCTTTGGAAGGGAGACGGGACAAATGAATTCTTCTTTAAACAGCAGACCTCTTTTCCAGGCAGCACTCCTGCAGTCCCTGGTATTGGGTCATTATGAAGGATCCGTGGAAGTGAGGGAACTGAAAAGACAGGGGGATTTCGGCATCGGTACCTTTGACTCTCTGGACGGCGAGCTTGTCATGTGCCGGGGCAGGGTGTACCAGGTGAACGGCAGAGGTGAAGTGAAGGAAGCGGATGACCGCTGGAAGGTACCTTTTGCGGATGTGTTCTTCTTTGAAACAGACAGAACCCTTCCGATGAAAGACATTTCTTCACTGGATGAACTGCGTGAAAAAGCGGACGGATTCATAAAGAACTGGGGTCCTAATTATTTTTATGGTATACGAATTCATGGGACCTTTGAAAAAGTATATGCTAGAAGCGAAAAAGCACAGAAAAAGCCTTATGCCCGGCTGGATGAAGTGATGAAAAAAGACCAGGTGGAATTCCAGTTTGAACATACGGAAGGGACTCTTATCGGACTTTACTGCCCCTCCTTCATGGGGGGCCTTAACATGCCGGGGTACCATTTCCACTATCTTTCTGATGACAGGAAAGAGGGAGGGCATGTATTCGATGTGTGTTTGAAAGAGGGAATGGCGGAATTCTGCCTTCTCTCGGACTTCAAACTGAAACTGCCCCGTTCCTCCGGCTTTGGAAAGATTGATTTTAAAGAGAATTTGGAAGATGCAGTGAAAAAGGTGGAAGGTGGAAAATAGAAGGCAGCAGTCGGGCTGATTACACTGGAAAATCTCTTTCCGGATTGAGTTCTAAGGAAGCGCTGATTAAATCATTGTTTGCTTTTATTCTTGAATTTTTATGCAATGCGAGGAATGGGCTGACGCGAATAGCGAGCTATTTAAGGAAGCCCATGACGAAACAGTGCATAAAAATTCTTATAAAAGAAAACTCTATGAATTAATCAGTGCTTCCCTAAAGGCGGCTGTCAAGTTCTCCGCGGAATGCGCAGGCCTATGAAGCGTAAGAACCTCAAGAAATTCGATTTTCTGAACCGGGGCTTTCAGAAGAAACCTTGTATGCTTTCCATGCAATGATTTGGCTTTTTCCTATACCAAGTTGGTAATTTTCTACATAAAGGCAACATGCTACAATGAATAAATGGAAGCAGGCATGACGGCTTCCTTCCTTTTTTCAACAACTCAGTGGATAATTTTTTCATGAAGGAGAGCACTATGGAATATCGTATTGAACATGATTCATTAGGCGAAGTCCGCGTTCCGGCAGATCATATGTGGGGTGCCCAGACTCAGCGTTCTTTTGAAAATTTCAAAATCGGCCATGTGATGCCGAAGGAGATTATTCGTGCTTTTGCCATCCTAAAAAAATGCGCTGCCAAGGTAAATGAGGAAAGAGGGGCTCTTGCTGCAGAAAAGGGAGAAGCCATCCGCAGTGCCTGCGACGAAATTCTGGCAGGAAAGTGGGAGGGTGAATTCCCGCTGGTGGTTTATCAGACCGGATCCGGTACCCAGAGCAATATGAATATGAATGAAGTGGTGGCTCATATTGCCAATCGTAAGCTGGAACAGGCGGGAAGCACTCTCCGTGTCCATCCCAATGATGATGTCAATATGGCCCAGTCTTCTAATGATACTTTTCCTACTGCCCTCCATGTGGCAGCGGTGTATTCCCTTCATCATTACCTTTACGGGCCTTTGAATGACCTGACGGCTACTTTTGAAGCTAAGAGCAGGGAGTACATGCATACTGTAAAAATCGGCCGTACCCATGTGCAGGATGCGGTACCCCTCACCTTTGGTCAGGAAGTATCGGGGTGGGTGGAAATGCTGAAGAAATCCAGGTCCATGATTGAAGATGGAGAAAAATATCTCCATGAGCTTGCCATCGGCGGCACAGCTGTAGGTACAGGCCTTAACAGTCCGAAGGATTTTGGGGATAAAGTGGCAAAGGCCATTTCCGAAGAAACGGGTTTTCCCTTTACTTCGGCAGCTAATAAATTCTATGCTTTAACGGGACGGGATGACATGGTCTTTACCCATGGCGCTCTGGATGCGCTGGGTGGAGACTGCATGAAGTTTGCCGATGATATCCGTCTTCTGGCCGGCGGCCCAAGGGCAGGCCTTGGCGAATTGACAATTCCTGCCAATGAACCGGGCTCTTCCATCATGCCGGGCAAGGTCAATCCTACCCAGTGCGAAGCTCTTACCATGGTGGCCTGCCGGGTGCACGGCAACCAGTCAGTCATTTCCATGGCTTCTTCCCAGGGAAGGTTTGAACTGAACGTATATGCACCGGTTATGGCAGACAGCTTCATAGAATCAGTGAAACTTCTGGGAGCTGCTATTCATTCCTTCGATATCCACTGTGCTCGGGGTATTAAGGTCAATAAAGAGAGAATGGAAGAACTGGTGGAGAAATCTTTGATGCTGGTTACTGCCCTGTCGCCTCATATCGGCTATGAAAAATCGGCGGAAATTGCAAAAAAGGCCTTTAAAGACAACAGCTCCCTTCGGGAAGCGGCACTGGCTCTGGGTTACGTGAAACCGGAAGAATATGATCAGTGGGTTGTTCCTAAAGACATGACCCATGTAGACCGGTAATTGATACATGCATAAGCGGGGTTTCAAACCCTGCTTTTTGCTTTATTTCATCAGTCCGCAAATCAATACTTCCATCCTTAACGAATTCTTTTATTTTCAGTATAATAAGGATAGATGGTAAAATGGGAAATGTAGGGGACTGTTTTAAATTTTCACAAGTTTCTTTTACCTTTCTCCTTTAATCTCCAGCAGTGGTGTGGTAAAATAATAGCGTTGACTTTGAGTTGGTTTTGAAAAGTATATACTTGTGAATATACAATTGGGAGGTTATATGGGGCACATTTCTGTAATCGGAAGCTGCAATATGGATCTCACGGTGGAAGCAGACAGAAGGCCTTTAGCTGGTGAAACGGTGATGGGAAAACGTCTGATTGTTTCTCCCGGCGGCAAAGGTGCCAACCAGGCCGTGGCGGCTGCCCGGCTGGGTGAGGAAGTCTATATGGTGGGCTGTGTAGGCCGCGATGCCTATGGCAGCCTCATGCTGGATGCATTGAAAAAAAGCGGCGTGAAAACGGACTATGTATCGGTACTGGACGGAGTGGATACAGGTACGGCTCATATCATTCTGGCGGAAGGAGACAACAGTATTATTGTTCTCAAAGGAGCCAATGACAGAGTGAGCCCCAAGGTGGTGGATGAAGCCTTTGATATTATCAGAACCTCTGACCTGGTTATGCTGCAGCATGAAATTCCCATGGACACCATTGGCTACATTATTGACCGCTGCTATGAGGAAAAGGTGCCGGTCATGCTGAATCCGGCGCCCTACATGGACATTCCGAAGGAATGGATAGACAAGGTAACTTATATCACACCCAATGAACATGAGGCGGCCCTTATGTTCCAAGGCATGGACAGGGATGAAATCCTGAAGTCCCATGCAGGAAAAGTGATTATGACTGTGGGAAGCGAAGGCGTTCTTTATGGAGAAGGAAACGAAGTGGTCCATGTACCCGGTTTCCATGTGCCTGTCGTAGATACTACCGGCGCCGGTGATACGTTCAACGGTGCCTTTGCTGCCGGCAGAGCAGAAGGACTTTCCATCAGGGAGGCTATCCGGTTTGCCAATGCAGCAGCAGCTCTTTCAGTTGGGAAGATTGGTGCCCAGGGAGGAATGCCCTGGCGAAATGAAGTGGAGGAAATGCTCTCATGCAAAAAGTAGGAATCCTTAACAGCAGCATTGCAAAAGTTCTGGCCGACTTGGGCCATACAGATAAAATCTGTGTAGGAGACTGCGGCCTTCCGGTTCCGGCAGGGGTTCAGAAGATTGATCTGGCTCTTCGTCTTGGGGAGCCGCCATTCATTGAAGTCATCAAAGAAATGGCAAAATATATGCAGATTGAAAAAATTTACCTGGCACCGGAAACGAAGATTCAGAATCCCGCCCAGTGGAAAGCGCTGCAGGAAGTATTTCCTGAAAGCGAAGTGGAGTGGGTGATGCTGGAAAGCCATGAGGAACTGAAAGCTTGGGAAAAAGACTGCAAAGCGGTCATCAGGACCGGCGAAATCACTCCTTTCTCCAATGTGATTCTCCAGTCCGGAGTCATCTTCTAAGAGAGGTATCTGAAAGTACATGGATATTAATATGATAGGCATCTGCAAATCCTTTGGCGCCAACAAGGTCCTGGGCGGGGTCAATCTTCATGTCCGTCCCGGCGAAGTACATGCGCTGATGGGGGAGAATGGGGCAGGTAAATCCACCCTTATGAACATTCTCACCGGGATTCACAGGGCAGATGCCGGCACCATTATGGTGGACGGAAAGGAAGTTACCTTTAAGAATAATAAAGATGCCGAAGAGCATGGCATTGCTTTTATCCACCAGGAACTGAACATCTGGCCGAATCTGTCGGTATTGGAAAATCTTTTCCTTATGAACCAGCCGAAAACCAGGTTTGGTACCATTGATTTCAAAAAAATGCGTGAAATGGCCGAAGCTAAATGTCAGGAAATCGGCATTGATCTGCCGCTTGATGAAATCGCAGGGGAATGCTCCGTAGGTCAGCAGCAGATGACGGAAATCACCAGAAGCCTTATGCTGGATGCCAAGACTGTCATCATGGATGAACCTACCGCTGCCTTGACGGAAAGGGAAACGGACCGCCTTTTTGAAGTAATGAAAAAGCTGAAAAACAAAGGGGTATCCATCATTTATATTTCCCACCGCATGGAAGAAGTGTTTGCCAACTGCGACACCATTACCGTCATGCGGGATGGCCAGACCATCAGCTCCCGTCCTACGGAAGAAACAAACATGGACCAGATCGTAGGGGATATGGTGGGCCGCGTCATGAGCGAATACTATCCGGCCCGCACCAATGTGCCGGGTGATGAGATTTTCCGCGTGGAAGGGTTTACCCAGCCCGGCGTGTTCCGGGATATTTCCTTCAACCTGAGGAAGGGGGAAATCCTGGGGGTGGCAGGCCTTATGGGGGCTGGACGCACGGAAATCATGCGTGCTATCTTTGGCGTGGATCCCCATGAATCGGGAAAGCTGTATTTTGAGGGCAAAGAAATCCATATCAAAAATCCTAGAGATGCCATCCGCCATGGCTTCGGCTTCATTACGGAAAACCGGAAGACCGAAGGCCTTATCCTTGACTTCTCCATTGAAAGAAACATTGCACTCCCCAGCGAAGAGAGGCTGGCTCAGAGCCATGTGATTAACGATAAGAAAGAGTTTGATTTCTCCAGTGAGCTTTCCAAACGCCTGGGAGTCAAAGCGCAGGATATTAATCTTCCGGCCAGCACTCTTTCCGGCGGCAACCAGCAGAAAGTGGTTATCGCTAAATGGGTAGGCATGCATCCGAAACTTCTGATTCTGGATGAACCTACCAGAGGAATCGATATCGGCGCAAAGAAAGATATTTATGACCTGATGAATGAACTTACCGCCAAGGGGGTTTCCATTATCATGGTTTCTTCTGAACTGCCCGAAGTTATCGGCATGAGCGACCGTATTCTTGTTATTCATGAAGGCAGAGCCGCAGGCATCGTTGAGCATAAAGATGCCACCCAAACACGCATTATGACACTTGCAACCGGAGGAGAGTAAAAGCATGAGTTCCGCAAAAGTAAAAAATATAATCAGGGAAATGGGGCCGCTCATCGGTCTTGTCCTTCTCTTTATTGTCATTTCCGTATTGAATGACAGCTTCATTGATCCGTCCAACTTGAAAAATCTGGCTCGTCAGATTTCCATTAACGCTTTGATCGCTTTTGGTATGACCTTCGTCATCCTTACAGGCGGTATCGACCTGTCCGTAGGCAGTATTCTTGCTCTTTCCAGTGCCCTGATGGCCAGCATGATTACCAAGGGTACCAATCCGGAACTGGCCATTGTCCTTTCTGCTGTAATCGGCATACTTCTGGGTACCGTGAACGGAGTTATCATTTCCTATGGCAAGGTGGCACCTTTCATTGCTACTTTGGCTACCATGACGATTTATCGTGGTGCTACCCTGGTATATACAAACGGCAACCCGATTTCCGGCCTTTCCGATGACCCCATTTTCACCGGTTTCGGTCAGGGATTTATCCTTGATATTCCTGTACCGGCTATTATCATGCTTATTGCATTCTTTATTCTTTTCTTCATTCTGAAAAAAACGCCCCTTGGCCGTCAGACCTATGCTGTAGGTGGTAATGAAAAGGTATCCTATATTTCCGGTATTAAAATCGACAGGATCAAGATTTTTGCCTATGCATTGACCGGATGCCTCTGTGCTCTGGCCGGAGCCATCCTCACGGCTCGCCTGAACAGTGCTCAGCCTACAGCCGGTATGGGCTATGAACTGGACGCCATTGCAGCTGTCGTTTTAGGTGGCACATCTCTTGCCGGCGGTAAAGGCCGTATTTCCGGTACCCTTATCGGTGCATTAATTATTGGTACCCTGAATAATGGTCTTAATATATTAAATGTTTCCAGCTTCTATCAGCAGGTTGTCAAAGGTGTTGTCATTTTACTCGCAGTGCTTATGGACCGCAAGAAAAATTAAGGAGGAAAACAAGTTGTTAAAGAAAATCGCATTGGCTGCTCTTATCGGCGCAGCTCTCATTTCCGCAGCAGGCTGCGGCTCTTCTGACAAGAAAGCTGACGGTGCAGCTTCCGGTTCCAAGAAAGTCACCATTGGTTTCTCTGTTTCCACCCAGAATAATCCCTTCTTTGTTACTATGGCTAACAGCGTAAAAGCTGCAGCTGACAAAGCAGGCGTAAATGTGAAAATCGTAGATGCCCAGAATGACCCGGCTAAGCAGTCCAATGATATTGCCGACCTGCTCCAGGGAAATATCTCTGTCCTCATCGTAAACCCGGTAGACTCTGCAGCTATTTCTAACTCCGTTCTGGCAGCCAACAAGGCAAAGATTCCTGTTATTACCATCGACCGCTCCGCTGATAAAGGTGAAGTAGCAGCTCACATCGCTTCCAACAACGTAAAAGGCGGCGAAATGGCAGCTGAATATATCGTTTCCAAACTGGGCGAAGGTACACCGGTGGCTGAACTGGAAGGCATTCCCGGTGCATCTGCTACTCGCGAAAGAGGACAGGGCTTCCATAATATCGCTGACAATAAACTTAAGGTTCTGGCTAAACAGAGCGCAGATTTCGACCGCTCCAAAGGCCTCACCGTTTCCGAAAATATTCTCCAGGCTAATCCTGATGTAAAGGCTATTTTCGCACAGAACGATGAAATGGCTCTCGGCGCTGTAAGTGCTGCCAAAGCTGCTAACAAGCAGATTTTCATCATCGGCTTCGATGGCACCGATGACGGCATCAAGGCAGTCAACGATGGTTCCATGGCAGCTACCATTGCCCAGCAGCCTGATAAGATGGGTGAAATCGGCGTAGAAACCGCACTCAAACTGGCTAAAGGTGAAAACGTAGACAAGAATATTGCTGTTGACCTGAAACTGGTAGAAAAGAAATAATTACCGCAAAATATGACAACCTGGAAAAATCCGCAGACCTGGGTCTGCGGATTTTTTTATGGAGGAAAAGAATGATACGGTCTCTCTTCCTGCATGATCACGGTCTGAGGTCACAATCAAAGTATTTCATAAATTCCATTGACTGTCATGATAGTCAAATTTATAATAATATGAGTGACTAATTCAATGGGAAAGAGAAGATCTATGAATAATACATATGCTGACGTTTTTGCCACGGTTCTTGGCGAAAACCAGATTAAAATCAATGAACCAATGAGCCGCCATACTACTTTTGGCATCGGCGGCCCGGCAGACTGTTTTCTGATTCCAAAAACAGCTGAAGAACTCTGCATTGTGACCAGGCTGGCTTATAAGTATGGCATGCCTGTTTTTGTGCTGGGTGGAGGTGCCAATCTCCTTGTCCGTGACAAAGGGATTCGGGGCGTGGTGATTTTTACCGGCAGACTGCAGAAAATCGAACAGAATGACAATCTTCTGAAGGTGTCCAGCGGTGTATCTACGGCCCAGGCAGCGCGGGCAGCCTATGACAGTGGACTGTCGGGCATGGAATTTGCCAGCGGTATCCCTGGAACTATCGGCGGTGCAGCTTACATGAACGCCGGTGCCTATGGAGGAGAAATGTCAAAAATCATCGTTTCTGCTACCACCTGCGATCGGAAAGGGGACCTCATTACCTATGACAGCCGTGATATCCGCTATTCCTATAGACACAGCCTCTTCATGGAAAATGGGGAAGTGATTGTAGATATTACACTGTCCCTGAAGCCGGGAAATAAAAAAGATATCAAGGCGCTTATGGACGATTTGAATAACCGAAGAAGGACGAAGCAGCCTTTGGAGAAGCGGAGCGCCGGCAGCACTTTCAAACGGCCTGACGGTCACTTCGTTGGACAGATGATTGAGGAGCTCGGTCTCAAAGGTTTTGCTGTGGGAGATGCGGCGGTTAGCGAGAAGCATGCAGGGTTCCTCATTAATAACGGCCACGCCAGCTGCGAGGATATGCTGTCCCTCATCCATGAAGTGCAGAAGAAGGTCAAAGCGGAATACGGCGTGGATCTTCATACGGAAGTGCAGATTGTAGGGGAAGCATAATTGGCATTTCATTCATGTCCCGAAAGTGGGATTGGGCTGTAGAGTGCAGTGATAGTTCAGAAGGGCAGGGGAACCTGCCTTTTTTCTATATCTCCATGGTATAATGGGAAAAAGAAATGATGAAAGGAGCAGGGCTATGGAAGTAATCGGATTTTACGGGCCGCCGGGTACAGGGAAAAGTGATAGGGCGCTGGTGATTGCTTATGAAAATAAGGCGTCCTGTATTATTGATGACGGCATTCTTATCTATCACAGCCGCATTGTGGCAGGGAAATCGGCTAAAAGAGAAGAAAGTCGTCTTAAAGCAGTGCGGAGAGCCATTTTCTGGGATAAAGAGCAGAGGGATGAAGTGCGGGCGGCTCTACAAAAAATCAATCCCAAACGGGTGCTTATCCTGGGCACATCGGATCGTATGGTGGTCACCATTGCCAAGGCTCTGGATCTCCCTATGCCGGCCAAGTACATCCGCATTGAAGATGTGGCTAAACCGGAAGATATGCTGAAAGCCAGCGAAGCCAGGCACAAGGAAGGAAAGCATGTCATACCTGTGCCCACCATGGAACTGAAGCCCTATTTTAAAGGGTATATGGTGGATCCCCTCCGCTTCCTGAGAAACAGGAAAAAGGAGCCGAAGCGGTTCAGCGAATGGAATGAAAGGTCCGTGGTGCGTCCTGTATTCAGTTATTACGGAAAGCTTACCTTTTCGGACAAAGTCATAGAAAGTCTGGTTAATTATGCTGCCAGCGGACTTAAGAGGATTAAAATCCGCCATGTGCGGAGTAAAAAAAGCGAGAGCCAGGTGAATGGTCTTATTCTTTATCTGGATGTAACGGTCCGCACAGGTACGCCTCAGGAAATCCGGGACGTGATTCATACGATGAGAGATAAGGTGCAGCGGGAAATCGAATATACCACCGGCATGTCTCTGGAGTCTATGAAGATTAATATTACCACCGGCGTAGCCTGGTAGGAGAATTTATGAGAACAAGGATTAAAATATGCGGCCTTACCTCACCGGAGGAAGCAGCCTTTTTGCCTCCTGATCGGGTGGATTATGCAGGTATGGTGCTCTTCTGTCCTAAAAGCAGGCGGAATATCACCATAGAAAAGGCAAGGGAAATCATGAAGGCTCTGCCGCCCGAGATCAAAAAGACGGCAGTGACGGTCTCTCCTACCCTAGAGCAGGTGAAACTCATAGAAGAGGCAGGTTTTGATGTGCTGCAGATTCATGGACATCTGGCAGGGGAGATCCCCGAAGAAGCGGATATCCCCATCATCCGCGCTGTGAATGTAAAGGACAGGGTGCCTGTGATAGAGCCATATCCCCGGATTTTTGCCTATCTCTTTGATGCGGCAGCTCCCGGCAGCGGCAAATCCTTTGACTGGTCTTGTCTGGAGCAGATTCCTGCAGAAGGAAGAAAACTCATACTGGCAGGAGGTCTCCATCCTTGCAATGTAGGAGAAGCCATCAGGCAGGTGCATCCCTGGATGGTGGATGTATCTTCCGGTGTAGAATATGATGATAAAAAAGGAAAAGATCCTGTCAAAATCCAGGCTTTCATTGAAGCAGTGAAAGAAGCAGACGAAAAGTCATCATGAAATAATCTTTCCTAAGGCCCTATTTATTCTTGACAAAATAAAAATCTCATGGTAAAGTTAATTCAACTTCAAACGAGGAAGAAAAGAGTAGGGTCCTGAATACAGCAAAGCGAGTCCGGAGAGTGGAAGCGGATATGGATAGGGATGTGAAGTGCATTTCTGAGTTTGGCGGGCCGAAAAATATAGTAGGCCTTCCCGGGAGCTCCCGATACAGAGCGCGGGTATGCGGCATGACCAAGTACCTCATGAGCTGTCTATGGAGACATAGGCGGAAATATTAGGTGGAAACACGAGTCTCTCGTCCTGGTAAGGACGGGAGTTTTTTTATTTATTAACCGTCTTTTCTGAGAGACCGTGTGTACATATCCGGGAGACGCCCGATACAGCGCAGGGGTATAGGAACGTACCTTCACGGCAGAGTCCGGACAGGAAAATTTCCTGAAAAATTCCTGAAAAGAGGAGGAATAGGATATGGCAGGGATACGATGTCGAATGTGCAGCATGATAGAGAAATCAGCATTTAACTTTACTTAATACAAAACACGGAGGCAATTATTATGGCAGACAAAAAATATCGTTTTGAAACTCTTCAGCAGCATGCAGGACAGGTACCGGATCCCACCACAGGAGCCAGGGCTGTTCCTATTTATCAGACCACTTCCTATGTATTCCACGATGCGCAGGAAGGGGAAGATCTCTTTGCTCTTCGTAAACCGGGCTTTATTTATAGCCGTCTTACCAACCCGACCCAGGATGTACTGGAAAAGAGACTGGCTGCCCTGGAAGGAGGCACTGCAGGTCTGGCAGTGGCCAGCGGCGCAGCGGCTGTAACCTATTCTATCCTTAATATTGCCGGTGCCGGTGATGAAATCGTTTCTGCATCCACTCTTTATGGCGGCACCTATGAACTCTTCACCGATACACTTCCCCAGCTGGGTATTCATACAAAATTCGTAAATCCTGATCATCCGGAAGAAATTGAAGCAGCTATCACCGATAGGACAAAGGCTGTATACATTGAAACGCTGGGCAACCCGGCTATCAATATTCCTGATTTTGATGCAATCCGTGACATTGCTCATGCCCATCATCTGCCGGTACTCATTGATAATACTTTTGCCACCCCCTATCTCTTCCGGCCGTTGGAACATGGCCTTGACGTAGTCATTCATTCGACCACTAAATTCATTGGCGGTCACGGCACCACCCTGGGCGGTGCCATTATCGAAAACGGACAGTTCGACTGGAATCAGCCGGAAAGATATCCTCACTTTGCTAACCCCGATGCTTCCTATCATGGTATCAACTTTGCCACCGATGTACCAGGCGCAGGATTTGTAACCCGCATCCGTGCCAAGGTTCTTCGTGATACAGGCGCAGCCATTTCCCCCATCTCTGCCTGGTTCTTTATCCAGGGATTGGAAACCCTGTCTCTCCGCGTAGAACGTCATGTGTCCAATGCCCAGAAACTGGCGGAATTTTTGGAAAAACATCCGAAGGTAGCCAAGGTTAACTACCCGGGCCTTGAATCCTCTCCTTATCATAAGCTCCAGCTGAAATACCTGCCCAAAGGCGCAGGCTCTATCTTCTCCATTGAGCTGAAGGACGGATTCAAGGCAGCCAGAAACTTTATCGATAATCTGGATATTTTCTCGGACCTGGCCAATGTAGGGGATTCCAAGTCCCTGGTGGTACATCCTGCTTCCACCACCCATCAGCAGCTGGATGAAGAAGCCCAGCGTGCAGCCGGCATTACCCCCGGCACTGTCCGTATTTCTGTGGGCATTGAAAATATTGACGATCTTCTGGAAGATGTGGAACAGGCACTTTCCAAAATCTGATCTTTTAGAAACTTCATAAAAGGAGCTGCCTGGAAATGGGGCGGTCCCAATCAAAAACTCTCCCGAACTGGGGAGAGTTTTTGATTGGGCTTGGAGTTTATGAGGAGAAAAGAAACTGCCTTCCTGCTGGAGCCGATATCGTTGACGAAGCCAGTGATAGCCACTGAAGGTTTCAAGTTATACCAGGGAAAGCCTGCGAAGCAGGATTCATGGTGGAAGGTGCCCGGAACTGCCAGTATGCAGGCTGTGCCTGGCGACTGCCAATGACTCTTGAACTCTATATGGAAAGGTCTTATTTTTCTGCCAAAGGATAGTTTCATTTTCCTGTTTGGGATAAAAGGGGAAAAATACAGTGAAACTGCCGACGCCCTGGGCATCTTTTGTATTAGGGAAGCACTGATTAATTCATAGAGTTTTCTTTTATAAGAATTTTCATGCACTGTTTCGTCATGGGCTTCCTTAAATAGCTCGCTATTCGCGTCAGCCCATTCCTCACATTGCATAAAAATTCAAGAATAAAAGCAAACAATGATTTAATCAGCGCTTCCTTAGAGACGCGAAGCGGCAGTTCCGGTCAACCATTCCAGCGCCGCGGTATTTCTGTAAAACGGTCCACCACCATCATGGTAGCCAGTATATTAGACATGAGATGATCCTCTTCGTCAAACATATCCGCTTCTATGACAATGGTGGAGTGACCGTTGTGAGTGATATGGCTGGTGACACGGATGGTTTCTCCCGGTTTGGCAGTACGGATGAAATTCATGGTCATGGCTACAGTAACTACGGAAGCTCCTACGGATGCACTGGTGACGCCGGTGACGGAATCGGCCAGGGCAGCCAGCACACCGCCATGGAGGCGGCCCCTGTGATTGTTGTGCTTCAGTGGGTCTGTCTTCAGACTGACTGTGACACTGCCGCAGTGAATTTCATCAATGTGGATATGGAAATAATCTTCCATGAACCGGTTTTTCTTATAAATGTTCCGGATGTGCTGCCGGATTTCCTCCGGATCTCTGAGCTGTTTTATATTGGTATCCATCATGGTCCCATCCTTTTCTCAATTGTTCTGTTACTCCTCATGATAACGGCGATAGTGAAAGATTGCAAGATGGGAGGCGGAATAGATTTCTCAGGGATTCCCATTTTTCTTTACAACCCCGTATACCAGGGTCAGGCAGGAAATGCTGTTTATAGAAATGGATCTCTTTTAGAAGCATCAATGCCGGGCCCATTGAAACTTTTAAATCCATCGGTCGCTTTCCTCTACCCATTGTTTTCTCTGTAACGTATAATATAAGTAGACATGGAGAACTGCCGAAAGGCGGTGTTTTTATAGCATTCAAATAGAAGGAGGAGTTATGTTTACAGCGACAACCATACTGGCGGTGAAGAAGGACGGCCATACAGCCATGGCCGGTGACGGGCAGGTCACCATGGGAAATGCGGTGATTATGAAGAATACGGCCCGGAAAGTGCGGCGGTTGTATCATGGGAAGATTATTGCAGGATTTGCCGGTTCCGTGGCAGATGCCTTTTCTCTTTTTGATAAATTTGAAGCCAAACTTCGAGACTGCAATGGCAATCTGGTGCGGGCAGCCGTGGAATTTGCCAAAGACTGGCGCAGCGACCGGGTGCTCCAGAAACTGGAGGCCCTTTTGATTCTCACCGATGGAGAGCATCTTTTTCTTGTTTCCGGCAGTGGAGAAGTGATTGAGCCGGATGATGGTATTCTTGCTATTGGAAGCGGCGGTAACTATGCCCTCTCGGCAGCCCGTGCACTGTCACAGAATACGGATCTTTCTGCCCGTGAAATAGCGGAAAAATCACTTCATATTGCAGCAGATATCTGCGTATACACCAATCATAACGTTATTGTGGAGGAAATCTGATGGAAGAATTAACACCCCGTAAGATTGTAGAATACCTGGACCATTACATTATCGGGCAGAAGGATGCCAAACGGGCGGTGGCAGTGGCTCTTCGGAACCGCTGGCGGGCAGGACAGCTGCCACCGGATATTTCCAGGGAGATCAGCCCCAAGAATATTCTTCTCATTGGCCCCACCGGCGTAGGCAAGACAGAAATTGCCCGGAGGATTGCCTCCCTGACTCATGCACCTTTTGTGAAGGTGGAAGCCACCAAATACACCGAAGTAGGTTACGTGGGAAGAGACGTAGAGTCCATGGTGCGGGACCTGGTGGAAGAAGCGGTGCGTCTTGTGAAGAAAGAGGAATCCGCCCGCCACGGCAGGGACGCGGAGGAAGAAGCGCTGCATCGCATTGCCGAAGTTCTGTGGCCTTCTAAAAAGCCGGAGACCCGAAGCCCCATGGATATTATTTTCGGAGAAAAGCAGGCCGATAAGCCGGAAAATCAGGAAGAAAAACAGCGGCGCAAAGAACTGGTGGAAAGAATCCGCAGCGGCGAACTGGATGACCGGCAGATTGAGATCAAGGTGGAAGACAAAGGCAATGCGCCCCAGTCGGATAATGAGCAGGCAAACCAGATTTCCGTCATGATTGCCGGTATGATGCCCAAGAAGATGAAGAAAAAGAAGGTTACCGTTCGGGAAGCAAAGAAAATTCTGACAGAAGAGGCAGCCGATGAAATGGTGGATATGGAAGTGGTGAAGGACAGGGCCATCCATTATGCGGAAGAAAGAGGCATTATCTTTATTGATGAAATTGATAAGATTGCCGGCAGAACCGTTGCTTCCGGCGGCCCTGATGTATCACGGGAAGGGGTGCAGCGCGATATCCTTCCAATCGTAGAAGGAGCTACGGTGAAAACCAAGTATGGCCAGGTGAAAACAGACCATATTCTTTTCATGGCTGCCGGTGCTTTCCATGTATCCAAACCCAGTGACCTGATTCCGGAACTGCAGGGCCGTTTCCCTATCCGCGTAGAGCTTTCAAGCCTTACAAAAGAGGATCTTCGGAAAATCCTGACAGAACCGCGGCAGGCTCTGATTCGTCAGTATACCGCCCTTTTGGATACGGAAGGCCTTCATGTAACCTTTGCAGAAGATGCACTGGATACCATTGCAGAAATTGCCTCGGAGGTTAATTTGGAAACAGAAGACATTGGTGCCAGAAGGCTTTACACCATACTGGAGAGAGTGCTGGAAGACCTCTCCTTTGCTGCTCCGGATATGGAAGAAAAGGAAATGGTGGTAGACAGTGACTATGTAAGGGAGAAACTGGGCAGAATCAGGGAAAATATCGATATTTCCAACTATATTCTTTAAGTATAAGGCCGACGGCTGAAGCCGCCGGCTTTTTGTTTTTTGGCGGGATTTCAATAGGACCAGGGTGGAAAAAATTTTTATGCCCTAAAATGTCAATACAATAATATATGTAGGTTGACGAATGGTTTACAACTGGCTATAATAGGAAAAGAGTTAAGGAAGTATTGTTCCAAGGCATTACAGAAAAGACAGTTTACAAGGCTGTTTTTTCTAACATTCTGTCGCTGTTCATCATAGGAGGCGCTTTTATGCGAAATGAAATCCTGGATTACTTCAGGAAGGCGAATGGGAAATTTGTTTCAGGAGAACAGATTTCCAAAGATCTCCACGTTTCCCGTACAGCCATCTGGAAGCATATCAAAGTACTAAAAGAGAGGGGCTATATTTTTGAGTCCAGTACAAGAAAAGGATATCGGCTCATTTATGCTCCCAATCTGTTGACGCCGTTGGAAATCGACAGTGCCCTCCATACGGAAACTTTTGGACGTCATGTGGTGTACATGTCTTCCACCCGTTCCACTAATGAGGAAGCCAAGAAAATCGCCAGGGAAGGGGCGGAGGAAGGGACCATTGTGGTGGCAGAGGAGCAGACTGGTGGTCATGGGCGGCTTACCCGCGGATTCTACAGCCCCTTTGCCAAAGGCATTTGGTTTTCCCTTATTCTTCGGCCGAAGTTCTTCCCCATGGAAGCATCCAAATGTACTCTTCTGGCTGCCATTGGCGTATGCCGCGGCATCCGACGTCTGGGACTGAAAGATGCCGGTATCAAATGGCCGAATGATATCCTTTACCATGGCAAAAAGATGGTAGGTATTCTTACAGAAATGTCTGCATCCATGGAAAAAATTGATTATATTATCATGGGTATCGGTATCAATACAGGCATGAAGAAAAGCGAATTCCCGGAAGCTTTCCGCGAGACTTCCACATCCTTCCTCAATGAAGGCATCGACGTATCCCGCAAAGATCTTCTGGCGGCCATTCTGGCAGAACTGGAGAAGGAATATCATATTGCTCAGACTGAAGGTTTTGATAAGGTGCTGGAAGACTGGAAGACCCTTTCCGTTACTTTGGGACAGGAAGTACGGGTCATTTTCGGAAATGACAGCTACACAGGCAAGGCTGTCGATATTGATAAGGATGGATGCCTTCTGGTAGATACAGGATCCCACGTAACCCGAGTCATTGCCGGTGACGTATCTATTCGTCCCATTGATGCGCCCCTTCCAAAGAGATAAGATCATTTCATTTCTTTGAGCGTTTGGAAGTTATGTTTCAGCCGTTCCGGGCATTTCTCTCTTCATGTCTGATACACGGACGGTTATAGGAATAGGAGAAGAGGATAACTATGGAAAAAGGAAAAATGCACAATATTATCAGTGCAGCTATATTTGCAGCCATCATGGCAGTGCTGTCGCAGTTTACGTTCCCCATCGGACCGGTTCCCATTACTTTGCAGAGTTTTGTCTGCGCCCTGGCAGGCGGTGTGCTGGGAAGGAAATGGGGGGCTATCTCTATCGGCGTATGGCTTCTACTGGGACTTCTTGGCATTCCTATCCTTACCATGGGCAAGGCTGGTGCCGGCATCTTTTTCTCTCCTGTAGGCGGCTATTATCTGGGATTTGTGGTTATGGCCTGGGTATCCGGCTTCCGTCTGGCAGAAAAGGGTCATTTTCTCCGCCAGGTTTCTTCCGCCGTGCTTGGCCTCATTTGCTGCTACGCTTTGGGCACGGTCTGGTTCATGGGATATTTCCACTTTGGCCTTGGAAAAGAAATGCCCCTGTGGACGGCATTGACTCTTACCGTATTCCCCTTTGTGGCTTTTGATCTTATCAAAGTCATTCTGGGTGTTATCTGCGGTACCCGGATTCGCCAGTCTTTGAATCAGGCAGGCTATTATCCCACCATGGAACATTGAAGTTCCCAAACGAACTGATTCGTACATAAGTACTGATATTAAAATATTTATATGCTGCTTCATCAGTAGATTCCTTATAAAGGGGATAGAAAGCGCTGCTTTTAGGGCGGCGCTTTCTTTATAGCTTAAAATATATGAATAGGCCCACTCATATGGTTATCTGTAAAAATTCTATTATTTGTTATGATTTCCCTTGACAGAATGGAAACTTTGTTGCATTATACACTTGATGAAATTTTAAAGGCACCTCAATGTATGGCTGATGGAATAGAATTTGAGAAGCCATAGGGGAGCCGGTTCCGGAGGAGATTCACATGCTTCTTGCTTTTGATGTGGGAAATACGAATATTGTATGCGGTGTATACAAAGAAAGGAAACTGATCCGTCATTGGCGGGTAGCTACAGATACCCTGCAGACCGCTGACGGGTATGCAGCCCTTCTGGGTACGCTGTTTCAGCTGAGTGGACTTGCCTTTAAGGACGTGGAAGACATTATCATCTCCACCGTGGTTCCGCCAATCATTCCGATTCTGGAAACCATGAGCCAGCGCTATTTCCACACAAAACCCATCATGGTAGGTCCTGGGATCAAGACAGGTCTTAATATCCTGTATGACAACCCCAAGGAACTGGGTGCCGACCGTATTGTCAATGCTGTAGCCGCTATTGCGGAATATGACTGCCCCCTTATTATTATTGATATGGGCACTGCTACCACTTTCTGCGTGGTAGATACCAAGGGCAATTATCTGGGCGGCGCCGTGGCGCCGGGCATCGGTATTTCTATGGAAGCCCTCTTCCAGAGAGCCTCCAAGCTCCCTCGGATTGAACTGGTGAAAACGCCAAAAATTATCTGCCGCAACACTGTATCTGCCATGCAGGCCGGCATTTACTACGGCTTTGTAGGCCAGATTGATGAAATCGTAAATCGTATTAAGGAAGAACTGAATGAGCCCAATGTGAAAGTCATTGCTACCGGCGGTCTGGCTACCCTGATTGCAAAGTCTTCCAAAACCATTGATGTAGTAGATCCTATGCTTACGCTGAAAGGTCTTCTGGTGCTTTACGAAAAAAATAGAAATGACAGAAGGTAAGAAAAAAGCGAATCGGAAAACCGGTTCGCTTTTTTGATGCAGGAAGCACGTCGTTGTTTTATAAAATGAAAACACTTGTAAACGGATTCCTGCCGGTATGAAACACACTTCAGAAATCGGACAGATAAAATTTTTCCTCTTGCATTTTAATACATAAGGATGTATATTTATAAAAAATAAATCATCGTTACAGGAGGAAAGGCATATGAAGAAAATGATGAAAGCAGCGATTTTAGCACTGGCAGCGGCAGGTATGGTAATGGCAGGGGGCTGCGGAAGTTCCCAGCCGGCGAAGTCTTCGGCAGGAAATTCATCACAAAGTGCGCTCATGCAGAAAATCAAAAAGGATGGTAAACTGGTTGTAGGTACAGCTTCCGGATTTCCGCCTTATGAATTTCTGGATACCTCTGTAAAGGATCAGAAGAAGATTGATGGTATTGATATGAAACTGGCAGAAGCGGTGGCGCAGAAGCTGGGCGTGAAGCTGGAGGTGCAGGATATGACCTTCCAGTCCCTTCTTTCTTCCATTACTACAGGGAAGGTGGATATAGCTATTTCTGCCATTAATCCTACAGATGAAAGAAAGAAGACTGTTGATTTCTCCCATAACTATCTGGAAGGAAAGCAGACCCTTCTCATCCGCAGGGAGGATGAGGGTAAATATAAATCACTGGCAGATTTTTCCGGTAAGAAGATTGCAGTGCAGAAATCCACGATCCAGGAAAAACTAGCTGCAGAGCAGATTCCGGATGCCCAGATCGTGGCCCTGGCTAAGGTGCCTGATGCTCTGCTGGAATTGAAACAGGGGAAAGTGGATGCCGTGCCGGTGCAGAATATAGTAGGTGGACAGTATTTGGTCACCAATGAGGACCTGGCACCTACGAATATTTATTTTGACAAATACAGTGGAGGTTCTGCTGTGGCAGTACCTAAGGGAAGCGATGATGTGGTGGCTGTGATTAATGAGGTCATAAAGGAAAACCAGGACAATGGAAACATAGATCAATGGGTGGATGAAATGACAAAGAAAGCAGTGGCCAACGCGCAGTCCAAGTAACTGCCTTTTTCCTGAAGGAGGAAATCTGTTATGAATAAGACCATGAAAGTCATACTTTTAGGAACGGCTATGGCAGCTGCCATGATTTCTGCCGGCTGCGGAGATTCTTCTACCTCCAAAAGCAGTGCTGCTTCCGGTTCGTCCCAGAGCAAACTTATGCAGACGATCAAACAGAGAGGAAAGCTGATTGTAGGCACGTCCTCCGGTTATCCGCCCTATGTATTTGTAGATGCAGAGTCCCCGGATAAAAAGGTCATCGGCCTTGATATGGAAATGTGTAAACAGATTGCCGATAAACTGGGTGTTCCTATGGAAGTACAGGATATGAGCTTCTCTGCTCTCCTGTCCTCTGTTACTGCAGGCAAGGTGGATATTGCGGTAGGTGGTGTATCTCCTACACCGGAGAGGGAAAAAGCCATGGCCTTCTCAGACCTCTATCTTCCTACGGAGCAGAAACTTTTAGTAAGAAAAGAAGACCAGCATACATTTAAAACGCTGGCAGACTTAAAAGGCAAGGTCCTTGGTGCAGAGAAATCCACCACCCAGGAAGCTACAGCCCAGAAGGTGGAAGGAGCTACGGCTATTGGCCTTTCCAGTGTGCCCGACGCCGTGCTTCAGCTGAAGAACGGCAAACTGGATGGCATCGTGCTTGAAGGAGTTGTATCGAAGCAGTATCTGGTATACAATGATGACCTGGCCCTGGCTGATGTACAGTTTGATGGTGCCAAGAAGGTATCTGCTGTAGCTCTCCAGAAGGGGAATGATGATGTGCTGAAAATAATTAACGATGTGATTAAACAGGATACAGAATCCGGGCAGTTTGACAAGTGGGTGGATGAATACAGCAGGATTGCCATTGAAAAGGCAGGAAAATAAGAATTCAAAAAACAGCAGACTCATGGTCTGCTGTTTTTTTATGCATATTATTAAATGCCTCATTTTCCAATGAGGAAGCAGTAAATATATAGTAACTGTCGAGTATATTACGACTACAGGACATTTTGAAATAAGATTAAAAAAAATTCCCAAAAAGTTTATGAATAATTATTGACATTAACGCATAAATATGCTAAACTCTATGCAAGTTAAGAAAAGAACTCCATTCTTAAAGACGAAAGGGTGTATGAACATGATGAATAAGAAAAATTTACTGAAAATGATGGCATTAGGTATGGCAGCAGCTGCTGTATTCGGACTGGCAGGCTGCGGCGGTGGTTCTGGCGCGAGTCAGAGCGCTTCTTCCCAGACCCAGAAAGAAAGTCCCCTCATGCAGAAAATTAAATCCAGCGGTAAGCTGGTCGTGGGCACTGCATCGGGCTATCCTCCCTATGAATTCGTAGATACTTCTGCCGGTGAAAAGAAGGTCATTGGTATTGATATGGAACTGGCCCAGAAGGTGGCTGATAAGCTGGGTGTGAAGCTGGAAGTACAGGACATGAACTTCCAGGCCCTCCTTTCTTCATTGACCGGAGGCAAGGTGGATGTGGCCATTGCAGGAATCAACCCCACAGATGAAAGAAAGAAATCCATGGATTTCTCCGCTGACTATCTGCCCACGGAACAGAAGGTGATTATCCGTAAAGCGGATGCTGATAAGTATAAGACCGTAGAAGATCTCTACGGAAAAACTATCGGCGTACAGAAGTCCACCACCCAGGAAGCCCTGGCCAAGGAAAAGATTAAAGATGCAAAAATCGTAGGTCTGGCTCATGTACCGGAGGTGGTACTGGAACTGAAGCAGGGCAAGGTAGACGGCCTGGTGGTAGAAGGCATTGTAGGTGAGCAGTACGTTATCTTCAATGATGATCTCATGTTCTCAGATATCAAGTTCCCGGGAGCTGTCAAGAACTCTGCTGCTGCCGTACAGAAAGGAAATGAAGATGTGCTGGCTGTGATTAATGAAGTGATTAAAGAAAACACAGATAATGGCAACTTCAAGAAATGGACAGAAGAATACAGCAAGAAAGCTGTATCCAATGCAGATAATAAAGATAATAAATAAGTGAGAAATAAGTGAAAGAACCCTGCCGTGTCATTGAGACACGGCAGGGTTTTGATTTAGAAATACAGACTTCTCCTGCCGATGACTGCTTAAGGAAGCGCTGATTAAATCATTGTTTGCTTTTATTCTTGAATTTTTATGCAATGCGAGGAATGGGCTGACGCGAATAGCGAGCTATTTAAGGAAGCCCATGACGAAACAGTGCATAAAAATTCTTATAAAAGAAAACTCTATGAATTAATCAGTGCTTCCTTAATACCTATGAGTGACTCCGGTCTTGCTGCTGGAAATTCTGAATAGAGGTTTTAATTAACTTTTAAAGAAAGATATGAATATAGATATGGTCAAGAATATGAGTGTATGTTATAATTAGCTAACTTCAGATGATTTTACCTGATAGGGGAGCGCCGATACTTCAGGGGTCTGATTCTATCAGTGCTTTCTTAAAGAAAGAGGGGCTTATATCCATGAATAAAAAAACCATTCCGTTTTCCGATGAATTAATCCGTGATATAGCAGCCAAGTATGGCACACCTTTTCATATTTATGATGAAAAGGGGATTCTTGATAATGTAAAGAGGCTGCAGAAAGCTTTTTCCTGGAACCCCAACTTCCATGAATACTTTGCAGTGAAAGCCACACCGAATCCCTGGATTATGAAAAGCCTTAAAACTTTAAACGTAGGCTCTGACTGCAGTTCCATGGCAGAGCTGGTACTTTCCGAAACCGTGGGCATCAGAGGAGAAGAAATCGTATTTTCTTCCAATGATACGCCTGATGAAGAATTTATCAAAGCCAATGAACTGGGTGCCATTATCAACCTGGATGATGTATCCAATCTGGATGACCTGGATAGGCTTCATATTGTTCCTGAAAAAATCTGCTTCCGTTATAATCCGGGCCCTGAACTGGCAAGGGGCAATGCCATCATCGGCAAGCCGGAAGAAGCAAAGTACGGCATGACTAAAGAACAGCTCATGACCTGCGTGGACTGGGCTAAGAAAAAGGGCATTTCCTACATTGGCATCCATACCATGGTGATTTCCGCAGAACTGGAACTGCCGGGGCTTCTTGGCACGATTGCCATGATGTTTGATCTGGCTAATGAAATCAGAAATGAAAAGGGCGTGACTGTCAGCTTCATCGATTTCGGCGGCGGCATCGGCATTCCTTATCGCCCGGAACAGAATCCCGTGGACATTGAAGGCCTTGGAGAGGGCGCAAGAAAGCTCTTTGAAGAAAAGATGAAAGGCTTTGACCATACTCGTATCTGCTTCGAATGCGGCCGCGCCATTACCGGTCCTTATGGATTCCTGGTGACCAAAGCTATCCATTATAAACATATTTATCGCGATTACATCGGCGTGGATGCCTGCATGGCGGATCTCATGCGTCCAGGTATGTATGGCGCCTATCATCATGTGACCGTACTTGGTAAGGCTGATGCGCCTAAGGACCATGTGTATGATGTGGTAGGCTCTCTCTGCGAAAACTGTGATAAATTTGCTATTCAGCGGCCTCTTCCGGAAATTAAAACGGGAGACCTCATCGTCATTCATGACACCGGTGCTCATGGTCACAGCATGGGCTATAACTATAACGGCCGCCTTCGCCATCAGGAGATTCTGGTTCATGAAAACGGCAGCGTACAGCAGATCCGTCGGAATGAGACCCTCTTTGACCTGTTTGCTACCCTCGATTTCCCGAACCTGAAAGAAAATACGGCCAAGGTAACAAAGGAATAATAAGTCAGAAATAAGGTATTATATGTATGAAACCGCAGGTATCTATCCTGCGGTTTTTTGATTTCCGGCGGCAAATCTATCTAATTATGTGTTCAGGTTATATGGATTGAGAAAAATCTAAAAATATCATAGCGCCAAAAAACGGGTTATTGTATAATATCAATATAGAAGTATCGAAATGCATTTAATATTTTAGGAGGCATTCATATGTATACTTTATCTACTGTAGAATTTAATGGAAAAATTCCGCAGATTGATCCTAATGCTTTTGTAGCTCCCCACACATTCCTCTCCGGCGATATCAGAGTCGGTAAGTATGCCAGCATCTGGCCAGGTGTGGTAGCCAGAGGTGATGTGAACTATATTTCCGTAGGAGAATGCTCCAACGTACAGGATCTCTGCTGCCTTCATGTAGCCGATGATCATCCCTGTATTATCGGCGACTATGTAACCATTGGACACAGCGCAGTGGTTCATGCCTGCACCATAGAAGATCATGTGCTCATCGGTATGCATGCTACTATACTCGATGGCGCTGTGATTGGAAGAGGATCTATTGTAGCAGCTGGAGCTGTCGTACTGGGAGGAACTGTCATTCCACCAAACTCTCTGGTAGCTGGTGTTCCTGCTAAAGTAATTCGCACCATTGACCGTGTAAAGAATATCCATGCCCAGGCCATCAAGTATAAATGCGAATGGGCTATCGGCTATGGCGCTAAACCGGATATTGACGGTGAACTTTATCACGGCGAAAAGATTGTGTAATGAATTGAATCATGATACAAAAATCATCCCGGGAATTTTTCCCGGGGTGATTTTTTATGGAATGGGAAATGGTCAGTCAGGAGTCATAATATTAACAAGGTGCTACATGAGAAAACAGGAGCACCTCTGGTGCTGTTAGCTATTTAAGGAAGCCCATGACGAAACAGTGCATAAAAATTCTTATAAAAGAAAACTCTATGAATTAATCAGTGCTTCCCTAGGAGCCGCTGACGCCTCTTGCGTCTCCAGGAGGGGCTGAATCCATTGCATGCTTACCGGTATCACGGTCACATTTGACTATTTCCCACTATGAGCTATATAATAAGTATCAACTATATAAAAAATGATGATGTATCATTGTTTTTGTGGAAGGTGAAATTATGCGTGAAAAGTATGTTCCTCAGCAGATTGAGAAAAAATGGCAGAAAATCTGGGAGGATACAAAGGCATTCGAGACTCACTCGGATCCTTCTAAAAAGAAATACTATGTTCTGGAGATGTTTCCTTATCCCTCCGGTAACCTTCATATGGGCCATGTAAGAAACTATTCCATCGGTGATGTGGTGGCCCGCTTCAAGAAAATGCAGGGATTTAACGTTATCCATCCCATGGGATTTGATGCCTTCGGCATGCCTGCAGAAAATGCAGCGATTAAGCATGGCACTCCGCCGGCAGAATGGACTTATTCCAACATTGACAATATGACCCGTCAGCAGAAGGAACTGGGACTGTCCTACGATTGGGACAGGAAGGTTCTTACCTGCCGGGAAGATTATTACAAACACACCCAGAAGCTCTTTGAAATTTTCTACAAGAGAGGTCTGGCATATAAGAAAGAAGCCAAGGTAAACTGGTGTGACACCTGCCATACCGTGCTGGCTAATGAACAGGTAGAAGAAGGCCGGTGCTGGAGATGCAAAAATCCGGTAGTAAAGAAGGACCTGTCCCAATGGTTCCTGAAAATCACCGACTATGCTGACCGTCTCCTGGCCGATCTGGACCATATGCCGGGCTGGCCGGAAAGAGTTAAGACCATGCAGAGAAACTGGATTGGCCGCTCCACCGGTACCCAGTTCTCCTTCAAAGTGGAAGGTATGGATGATTCCATTCCTGTATATACCACCCGTGTAGATACTGTTTACGGTGTGACCTACATGGTGCTGGCTCCGGAACATCCGCTGGTGGAAAAGCTGATTGCCGGCAACCCTGAAAAGGATAAACTGGAAGCTTTCATTACAGAAATGAGAAACCAGAACGACATCGTCCGTACGGCAGAAGATGCGCCGAAGCTGGGTATGTTTACCGGAAGCTATGCCATCCATCCCCTGACCGGCGAAAGAGTGCCTATCTGGATTGCCAACTATGTTCTCTATGAATATGGTACCGGTGCTGTCATGGCTGTTCCGACTCATGATCAGCGCGACTTTGAATTTGCAAAGAAATACAATCTTCCCATGAAGCTGGTGGTACAGAACAAAGCCCATGACCTGAAGCTGGAAGATATGGATAAAGCCTATGATGCCGACGGATACCTGGTTAACTCCGGTGAATTCGATGGCCTGACTTCTGCAGAAGGCAGGGAAGCCATTACAAAGAAATTTGAGGATATGGGTATCGGCAAGGGTAAGGTTAATTACCGTCTCCGTGACTGGCTGATTTCCCGTCAGCGTTACTGGGGCTGCCCCATTCCGATTATCCACTGCCCTCACTGCGGTAATGTACTGGTACCGGAAAAAGATCTGCCTGTCAAACTTCCTACGGATGTAAATTTTGTGGCCGGTGCTACCTCTCCTCTGGAAACAAGCAAAACCTTCCTCCATGTGAAATGCCCGCAGTGCGGTGCTGACGCTACCCGCGAAACGGATACCATGGATACATTTATTGATTCTTCCTGGTACTTCCTCCGCTACTGTGATCCCCACAACGAGAAAGAGCCTTTTGATAAGAAAAAGGCAAATTACTGGATGCCGGTGGACCAGTATATCGGCGGTATTGAACATGCCATTCTCCACCTGCTGTACTCCCGTTTCTTTATGAAAGTACTTCAGGACGAAGGCATGGTAGATTATCCGGAACCTTTCACCAACCTGCTCTGCCAGGGTATGGTGCTGAAAGATGGCGGCAAGATGAGTAAGTCCGTAGGAAACGTAGTTTCCCCGGAAGAAATTGTAGGGAAATACGGTGCTGACACGGCCCGTCTCTTCATCCTCTTTGCTGCTCCTCCGGAGAAGGATCTGGAATGGTCTGACCAGGGCGTGGAAGGCTCCTACCGCTTCCTGAAGAGAGTATGGGCTATTACCGGTAAATACCAGGATTTCAAAAAGGAAAACAAGGGCAGGCTGTCGGAAGATGAATTTGCACTCCGCAGGAGACTGCACCAGACTATTTCCAAAGTAACCGAAGACCTGGATGGAAAATTTGCTTTTAATACAGCGATTTCCTCCATTATGGAACTGGTGAATGAAATGTACCGCTTTGTAGAAAGCCATGATGCCATTGAAGATAGTCTGGCTCATGAACTGCTGCGGAATCTTCTTATCCTTTTGGCTCCTTTTGTTCCCCACATTACTGAAGAACTGTGGCAGGGACTGGGCGAAAAGGAAAAGAGTGTTCACGAAGCTTCCTGGCCTTCCTGCGATGCATCGGCCCTGGTGGTGGATGAAGTGGAACTGGGCGTACAGGTAAACGGCAAAGTCCGTGCTGCCATCACCGTTCCTGTAGCCATGAGCCGTGAAGAAATCGGAGAAAAAGCAAAGGAACTGCCGGAAGTGAAAAAATTCACCGACGGAAAGAAGATTGTGAAAATTATCGTAGTTCCCAAGCGCATTGTGAACATCGTAGTCAAATAATCCAAATGAAAAAGAGTCCTCACGGGGACTCTTTTTTTATGGCTGTGTTAAAATAAAAAAGAGTGTTATGGATTTTGGTTGGCTTTAAAGGAGTGACTTCTATGCATATTATCTGTGAAGGAAGAAGCTTTGATTTCTTTGACGGCGCTTCGCCCCAGAACCTCTGGAACATTGTGAGGGGAGAGCGGGGAAGAAATGACGCAGTCCTTGCAGACTGCAACGGGGATATCCTCGATTTCCAGACACCTTTTTCAAAAGATTGTACTGTTCGATGGATTCCTCTGTCGTCTAAACAGGCCTACCAGGCCTATCGCCGCACTGCCATAATGCTTCTGGTATGCGGCGTGAAGGAAATCTATGGGGAAAAGGCTGATGTGAAAGTGAAACACTCCCTTGGAAAATCCATTTACTGCGAATTCAAGGACGGTCATACGCCGCTGCAGAAAGAACTCTCCATCCTGGAGAATAAAATGAAGGAGATTGTATCAGAAAGAAGAAAAATTACAAAACTGGTGGTAGGAAGAAACAGGGCCATTGCTTTCCTGCGTATGAAAGGAAGAAATGAAGATGCAGAGCTCTTGTCCCAGCTTGATTTTTCTGAACTGAATGTGGATCAGTGCGGCAGTCTGATTGATTACTATTTCGGCCCCATGCTGCCGGACATGGGATTTATTCATGCCTTTGCTCTTCATTCCTATGCACCCGGTTTCCTCCTGCAGCTGCCGGGACCTGGAGAAACAGAGCTGACTCCCGGAAAAGATGATCCCCTTTATGCCAGGGTCTTTCTGGAGTCTCAGAACTGGAGTGAGCTCATAGGCTGTCATAATCTGGAAGAACTGAATCGGGCCATTGATAGCGGAAAGATTTTTGATCTGGTGGCCACAGCGGAAGCGCTGCAGGAAAAGAAAATGGCTGAGCTGGCAGATACCATCTGCCGCCAAAAACCGTCTATCCGTCTCGTCTGTATGGCAGGCCCTTCTTCTTCCGGCAAAACGACTTTCATGAAAAGGCTTATCGTCCATCTCTGGGTCAACGGTGTGAAACCGGTGATGCTTTCGCTGGATGATTATTTCCGAAATCGCGATGAAATGGGAAATGAAAACTGGGAAAATCTGGAAGCGTTGGACCTAACCCTTTTTGAAGATACAGTCTCTGCTCTTCTGGAAGGAAGGGAAGTGCATCTACCCCATTTCAATTTCATTACCGGAAAAAAAGAATGGGATAAAAAGGCTATCCGTTTGGGAAAAGGACAGCCTATTCTGGTTGAAGGTCTCCACGCCCTGAACCCCAGACTGACCTACTTCGTGCCAGGCTATCAGTGCATACGAGTCTATCTTTCCGCATTAACCCAGCTCACCATCAACGATCACAATCGCATCTCCACCTCCGACAGCCGCCTTCTTCGCCGCCTTGTCCGGGACTTCCAGTTCCGCGGCAACGGTCCGGAGCATACCCTTATGGTGTGGGACAATGTAAGACAGGGGGAAGAACGCAATATCTTTCAGTACCAGGACAGGGCCAATGTAGTTTTCAATACGGCCCTCCTTTATGAAATCCCGGTACTCAAGAAACTGGCCCGGCCTCTTCTGGAAAGTATAGGAAGGGACAGTCCTGCCTATTCCGAAGCCAAAAGAATGCTCTCCTTCCTTATGCCCTTCAGAGAACTGGACAGCTCCATCGTGCCGGGAGAATCCCTTCTCCGTGAATTTGTGGGATATAAAGGGCTGGGGAAATCCTTCCTGAACCGCTGACTGCTGATTCCCTGCGGTTTTCAGTCATCCTCCATCAGTGGGGCTGCAAAAGGAAAGACATCTCAATTTCTTGTTTTTCTTTGAGGCGGCAGAGGAACGGAATGCCCATCAGCAAAGTGGATTCGTAAGAAAATTAAGAATCCCGCAAGTCTGTCATAGTCATGCTGCAGGAAGATGTAAGGTGCGTATGCTCAATAGAATATGCAGGGCAGAAGCGGGAAAGGGTGTACGAGGCTGAAAGACGAAAGGATGCGCCTGTAGATGTGGCTGTTAAAAGGTCTTTTAAAAAAAATTCAAAATTTTTTTCTTCAGAGGGGTCAAAAATTCGAACCTTCTACGATATTAGTATCAGAGGAATGAAAAAGTACTCATGAGATGATGAATCCCATTTTCCAAATGCTTTTTCCACATCCGCGGTAGAGGAGAAGGCAGGGAGAAGGTAAACATCATGAAATTTCACTTTTCAACCTCCCTTCTTCTAAAACCGGCCGGCAATAGACAGAAGACAATGCAAGAAAAAATAGAAGACAGAAAAGCAATAAGGAAGAGCGCTCGCAGAACTTTCCTCTCTCTGACGACATGATCTGAGCAGCATCCATGAAAATGGGAGTGCCAAGGCGCAGACGCCTGATTCATTGGTTGAATTTATCTGGAGACTCCCCTGATAGGCTTTTCTGTCTTTTGGCGTGGCTTTGCACAAAACAGACTGTCCTATTTGCATAAAGTCCCTGTTTCATATATAATAGGTTTAAGAACGATAAAATTCGATATAAGAGGAGGAAGAAATATGGATATGGTTGATGTACTGGTTATTGGTGCGGGCCCTGCGGGGCTGAATGCAGCGCTCTATGCGGCCCGGAAGGAGCTGACGGTCAAGGTGGTGACCACCGATATCGGAGGCCAGATGCTCTTAACAAATGAAATCGAAAATTATCTGGGATTCCCGTCTATTTCCGGCTTTGAACTGGCAGACAAAATGGAAGCCCATGTGAAGCAGTACCCTGTAGAATTCGTATATGCAGGGGTGAAGTCTCTGGTCAAAGAGGGGGACGGAACTTTTACGGCCCATCTGGATGACGGTGGGGAGCTGCGGGGAAAAGCCTGCATTGTGACTGCCGGAAAGCACAGCCGGACATTGGATATCCCGGGAGAAAAGGAATATACCGGTCGAGGCGTCAGCTACTGCGCTACCTGTGATGGGCCATTCTACCGCAAGAAAACAGTGGCTATTGTGGGCGGCGGAGACAGTGCGGTACAGGCTGCCATTGAGCTGGCAAAACTCTGCCCCACGGTATACCTTCTGGTGCGGAGCCGTATCCGGGCTCAGGAAATTCTGGTCAAACGCATGAAAGAGCTGGAGAATGTGAAGGTATATATGGGATATACGCCGGAGGAAGTTAAAGGGGACAAGAAGGTACAGGGTCTTGTGATTAAAAATAAGGCTGATGGAAAGACGGAAGAACTTTCTGTGGATGGTGTTTTTGTAGAAGCTGGCGGCATTCCGAACAATTCCTATCTTCCTTCCGATGTCAAAGTCAATTCTCTGGGAGAAATCATGACTAATAAGGAAGGAGAAACCAATGTGGATGGTCTTTTTGCAGCGGGGGATGTGACTGACTGCAGAAATAAGCAGGTCATCATTGCAGCAGGAGAGGGGGCGGCAGCTGCCTTGGCAGCTCATGAATACCTGCTTCGCAGCGGATTATGAGAGTGACAAAGAAGGTTAAGGCTGAGCAGCTTCGCCGGCTTTCAGAGGTGTATAAAAATGATGGTACCATGCTTCATTTCACCAGTCCCTTTACCCTGCTGGTGGCGGTGATCCTTTCTGCCCAATGTACCGATAAAAGAGTCAATGTGATTACGAACCGTATTTTTCCAAGATTGGATACGCCGGCCAAAATGGTTTCTCTTACCCAGAGCCAGCTGGAAACGGAAATCCATGACTGCGGTTTGTACAAAGCTAAGGCGAAGAATCTACTGGGCATGTGCCGCATGCTCCTTTCTGACTACCACGGAGAAGTACCGGAAGATTTCGATGAGCTGGTCAAGCTCCCCGGGGTGGGACGGAAAACAGCCAATGTGGTGCGGAGTGTGGCTTTCGGTTATCCGGCTATTGCGGTGGATACCCATGTTTTCCGCGTTGCCAACCGCTTAAAGCTGGCAGTAGGGACTACGCCGCTGGAAGTGGAAAAAGGCCTCCAGAAGGCTATTCCGAAAAAAGACTGGTCTGCAGCCCATCACTGGCTTATCTGGCATGGAAGAAGAGTATGTCATGCCAGAAAACCGGATTGTGAAACCTGCTTTCTTCAGAATGTCTGTCCTTCCTGTACGGTGAAGGTAACCCCCTGGAAGCCGGAGTGATAGGGCATGTGGACACGCCTTCGAACGGTCAGCCGACAATAGGAAGGCCCTTTTATGGGCAGGCTAAGGGCCAACTTCGGCTGACTTGCGCATTCTATGCAGAATGCGCACATGAGGGTGCAAAGGGTGCAGAAGGTTCAAAGGGTTGTGGTGGGCGCCCTTCAGAAAAAAGGGGCGCCAGTATGAGAAAACCGTACAAACGCCTTGGCGGGCGATGGAAAAGCATTCCCCTTTTTGGTGGTGCAGCACCAAAAGGGGTGCATTTCCTCGAGCGAAGCGAGGTTGTTAGGTTTTCGCTGTCGCTAGGCAACATACATACTCATCGCCGCGAAGCGGCGATACCTTCCCCTCTGAACCCTATGAATCTTCTGAACCCTTTGAACTCTGCCACGCAGTGGCTCCATGGGCGATACCTTCCCTTCTGCACCTTTTGAACCTTCTGAACCCTCATGCCCTCCGGGCGTGTCCTTCGCCCCCTGAGCGCAGCGAATACAACCTTTGGCACCGAGGTCCGTCAGGCCCGATGGATGCCATACGCCCCTCTGCACCGTAGGCGCAGGCCCCTACGGAAATACAGTGAATACAGTCCAACACTGCTTTATAGCACCAAAAAAGCTCTCCATTCCGGAGAGCTTTTTGATTTCCTTTAAGAATCAGAACATATTAAGGATTCCTGTAAATCCATAGTGGTTAGAAGGAAGGAAAGCATCGACTGCTTTAGAAACACCGGTAGGTTCAGGTGCCGTAATGAGGAGCAGCAGGATAGCCAGTACGGTGAAACCCAGGGATACCAGGTTTGCCTTGCCTTTGCGGGACATCTCATAATAGCCGAAAAGGCGGAGGCCCAGAGCGCCGAAAAAGGTAATGACCAGTCCCGACAGGGAGAAAATGCCGAAGAGAATATTGGCCATCAGGAAGCCAATGAAGAATACGGGCAGGAAAATGAAGGGCAGATTATAGGCAATGAGGGTGGAGTTCACATGACGGCGCATATCATCCAGCCAGTCAGCCAGGTCGAAACCGAAGAGGCCCAGGGGAATGAAGGACAGGAGGACGATTTTATCCCATATGCCGGAGAGCCGGTCTCTGTCCTGACCCAGCCAGTAGAAAAATACACAAATGAGGAAGCCTGCAATACCGCCGATGATGTAGTAGAAATCTTCAGGAATAAATTTTACGGCAATCATGGCAATGGTAGTAAGGATGGAGCCCGTGACTATCCAGCCGGTAATCTGACTCCGGGAGGCTCTTTTTTCTTCCGGCACATCAGCCCACATCTGTGCCAGAATTTCCGTCATGAAAAGAAGAAGGAAAATGGCCAGAGCGGCGAAAGGATAGACAAAAAGGGAAACAAGGATAAAGAAAACGGGAATAAAGACTTTATATCCCTTAAACACCTGCAGGTGCTTGAAATTTAATTTCTTCTTCTGTGTGTAAATGGTCAGTCTCATAAATACAAGGTAAGTCAGCATGATGCCCACGGTTTCTACCGGCTCACAGCCCAGATAAAGCAGGGAGCAGAAAACAAGTATGGCCGTATTAGCTCCTGTAAAACGGCTGACCAGGGAACTGAAGAGGCCAATATTCAGAAAGGCCACTATTGCGTCACCAAAATTCAAAACATCCATCTCCTTTATAAACAATTCCTTTCTAGTATACCTGTTATAAAGAAAGGACGCAATAGTTTGGGCCTGCTAAAATTACCTGTCAGTCATGGGGATACAATGGCCTTTTCCTGGCAGGAAGCTGTTTACAAAAAGTTCTCTATTCGGCACGGATCAGGTGGGACTGCCCCCTTTTCCTCATCCGATAAAGCTGATAAAATAGAGGGAAACAGGAATGGGAGGGGTTTATTATGGATGATCTTGTTATTGTGGACTGTCAGTATGATTTCATAGATGGTACGCTGGCCTGCGGGCACAGCCATGAGGCGGTGGCAGAACTGGTACGTTTTATAAACAGCCATCCTGTGCGCTGCCTTTATACATCGGACTGGCACAGCCCATCCAATGGTTCTTTCAAGGTGAATGGCGGCATCTGGCCTGTTCACTGTGTGGCCGGCACGAAAGGGGCAGAACTTGATCCTGCTTTTACAGAGCAGGTGAAGAAGAAAGAGAATCGTCCTTCTTCTGAAAATCGTTTTTTGAAGGGCCAAGATGATAAAGTAGAGGAGTACTCTGCTTTTAACGGAGTGAATCAAGAGGGAAAGCGGCTGGGAGACGAGGCTTCTTCCCATGTGTATGTAGGTGGTATTGCGTCGGAGTACTGTGTGAAAGAAACGGTGCTCTCCCTCCTTGCTTCCGGCAGGAAGGTAACACTTCTGGTAAAAGGGCTGGGTTATGTGTCGGAAAAGGATCATGCAAAGACCTTGAAGGAATTGAAAGAAAAAGGTGTGACTCTGCTGGAGGAATAATGAAACAACTTTTGGTAGATGATGTGGGGGAGTTTGGCCTGATTCGCCGCATTATGCACGATTTTATCTTTCGTCCGGAGCTTTTGGTTGTAGGTCCCGGTGATGATGGTGCGGTGTATCGAACACCTGGCGGATACGACCAGGTGATTTCCACAGATACCATGGTGGAAGGCATCCATTTCACCAGGAACACCATGAGTCCCTTCGACGTAGGGTACCATCTGGCGGCTTCCAATTTCAGCGATATGGCCGCCATGGGGGCCGAGGCCGTGGGATTTGTCCTTTCCATTGCTCTTCCCGGTGATCTTCCTCTTTCCTGGGTGGACCGTTTTTATGACGGGCTCAGGGCCTGCTGCAAAAAGTACAGGGTGAATCTTCTTGGCGGCGATGTGACAGGATCTACAAAGGGATTAATCCTTACCGGTACGGTGACAGGCATGGTGCCTGAAGGGAAAGCGGTGACAAGAAGCGGTGCCCGGCAGGGGGATATCATCTTTGTCACCGGTACTGCAGGTGATTCGGCGGCAGGGCTTTATGCGCTCCTTCATGACATGGGAGAGGAATGGCCTTCCCTGACAGTGAGACATCAGCGGCCGGAACCCCAGATTCCGCTGGGAATACTCCTTAGAAAGGCAGGAGCCCATGCGCTGAATGATATTTCTGACGGCCTGTCCCGGGAATGGAATGAAATTGCAAAGGCATCGGGAGTAGAACTGGAAATAGAACTGGAAAAGGTGCCTCTATCGGAAGCGGTGGGGGCTTTGGCGGAAAAGGTACATCGGGACCCTCTGGCCTGGGCCCTGAATGGAGGAGAAGATTACCAGCTTACTGGTACCATTTCCCCTTCTGATTTTGATACAATAAAAAAAGAGATGCCCATAACTCCGGTGGGAAGGGTTGTAAAGAAACCGGGAACGGGCGTTTATGTGTGGCGGCATGGTCAAAGACGGCTTCTTCAAGCGAAAGGTTTTGATCATTTTGAAAAGTAAGGGAGGATCCTATGTATACACTGGTGGTCATTCGTCATGGGGAAAGTGAATGGAATAAGAAAAATCTGTTCTGCGGCTGGACAGATGTGGAGCTTTCTGACAAAGGTATGAAAGAGGCCAGCGAAGCAGGCCGTTTATTAAAGAAGGAAGGGCTCTCCTTTGACTGTTGTTTTACTTCCGTGCTGAAGCGGGCTATCCATACAGCTTACCGCATTTTGGATGAAATGGATCTGGTGTGGATTCCCGTGATTAAGGATTATCACCTGAATGAACGGCACTACGGAGCCCTGCAGGGATTGAACAAGACGGAAACTGCCGATAAGTATGGAGAAAAGCAGGTGCTCCTCTGGAGGCGTTCTTACGATGTACGTCCGCCGGCTCTGTCGGAAGATGATCCAAGAAATCCGGTGAATCAGGCGCCTTATCAGAAAATGAAGGGGAAGGTAGCACTTCCATTGTCGGAATGTCTGAAAGATACGGTGGGACGAGTTGCGCCTTATTTTGATGAAGTCATTCGTCCTCGCATGGAAGCGGGAGATCGGGTGCTCATTGCGGCGCACGGAAATTCTATCAGAGCTCTTCGGAAGCATTTGGAAGGGATTTCTGATAAGGAAATCGCCGGTATGAATATTCCTACCGGCATTCCATTGGTTTACCATCTGAACTCCGATTTCACAGTGCATGATGTATCTTATCTGGGAGATCAGGAAGCGATCCAGGCGAAAATCAACGCTGTAAAGAACCAGTCTGCCTGCTCAGTTAAGAAATAAGGAGGTGCCGGGTATTTCCCCAGGGCGAAACAATATGATAGAAAAAGAAATGGATGAAGCACCGGTGCTGATTCTGGAAGGTGGTGCCATGCGAGGCCTCTTTACGGCCGGTGTGCTGGATGCTTTCATGGACCATCGGTTTTATTTCAGAAAGGCAGCAGGTATCTCTGCAGGCACTCTGCAGGGACTGGGCTACCTGTCAAGGCAGTGCGGAAGAAGCGTCCGGGTCAATTCCGCCTATGCTGCTGATCCCCGGTACATGGGATTTCGGCATATGTTGAAAGGGGGCTCTTTCTTTAATTTTGATTTCATGTTTGGCCCCCTGGCCCATGAAGAGGACCCTTTTGATTTTGAAACCTTTGAAAAGGCCGAAGAAGAGCTCTATGCAGTGATTACAGACTGCCTTGAGGGAAAGCCCCATTTCATTTCCAGCCATGACCTTTCGTCTTCCGAGTTTATGAAGGTCTGTGAGGCCAGCTGCTCTATTCCGTTGGTATCCAAACCGGTGGACTGGCGTGGAAAGGCCTATGTGGATGGCGGCGTGGGCATGCCTCTGGTGCCGCTGCCTGAGGAAATCCCCTTTCCCCATGGGAAGATCGTATATATCCTTACTCGGGATGTGAATTATCGGAAGAAACCGGTGCCCTTCTGGATGCATGGGATGCTGAAGGCTGTCTATGGGCGAACCTATCCGGCAGTGGTGGACGGCATGTGCTCTATTCCGGAGCGGTATAACAGGAAAATGGAAAGAGTCATAGAGCTGGAAAAGGAAGGCGCCGTTTTCGTTATCCGTCCTGAAAATCCGGTAACGGTGTCTCGGACGGAAAGAGATGCTGGCAAATTGAGAAAGCTCCATGGTGAAGGGTATCGTCTGGCTATGGACCGTTTTGATGAAATGATGAGGTGGCTTCATGAAAAATGAAGTAACATTCACGACGAACAGTGAAAAGGAAACCATGGATTTCGGTCGTTTCCTGGGGGAAAGAGCCCAAGATGGTCTTTTCATTGCATTAACCGGCGATTTGGGCGCAGGCAAGACTCATTTCGTCCAGGGACTGGCGAAGGGAATGGGTATAGAGGGAGTGGTAGGAAGTCCTACCTTTACCATTATGAATATATATGAAGATGGCCGTCTTCCTTTGAAGCATTTCGATTTCTATCGTCTTCACAGCGAAGATGATTTATGGAACATCGGCTGGGAAGAATATGGAGAAGGCGGCGTAGTGGTGGTGGAATGGGCAGATATGTTTCCTTCTCTCATTCCTGAAGAAAGTATTCATATTCATATCGTCCTTTCCGGTGAAGAGGAAAGAACGATTACTGTATCCTGGAGCGCAAAGGCTCCGGTTGAAATAACAAAGGAGATAGAAAATTATGCTGCTGGCCATTGATACATCATCACTGGTACTAAGCTGTGCATTGGCAGAAGAGGACAGGCTGATTGCTGAATGGACAGTACAGAAAAGGCTTACCCATTCGGAACAGCTTATCCCCCATATGGATGAGATGATAAAGGAGGCAGGGGTTTCCAAGAAGGATATAACGGCTGTGGCCGTTTCTATCGGTCCCGGTTCATTTACAGGCCTTCGCATCGGCCTTGCCACTGCCAAAATGCTGTCCTATATATGGAAGGTCCCTCTGGCTGGAGTGGACACGCTGGAAGCGCTGGCCTGGAATATGGCGGGGGCCCAGGCCTTTATCCTGCCTCTTCTGGATGCCCAGCGGGGCAATGTGTATGCTGCTTTATACGGCGCTTTTGATGAAATGTGGCAGGAAGAAAAAGAAGAAGCGGCACCTATAGATCAGGTCATTGAAGCAGCCCTGACCCATGGCGGTCCCGTGATTGCAGTAGGAGAATGCGCTGATAAATACAAGGACAAGCTTGTTTCTGCAGGCATTAAACTGGCACCGCCGCATAGCCGCCTGGCCCGGGCAGGAAGCGTAGCTATGGCAGGTTTAAAAAAGATCAGGGAAGGAAAGACTGACAGTCCCCTGTCCATTCTTCCTAATTATATCCGCAGAAGCGAGGCTGAGGTACTTTGGGAGAAACAGCACAGGAAATCCTGATTGAAAAGGCTGATAGAGCCGACGCATCTGCCATTTATGAAATAGGGAAGCTCTGCTTTTCCGATGCCTGGCGTAAAGAAACGGTGATCCATGATATGGAAGGAAGCCACAGTGAATATTTTATAGCCAGAATGAATGGAGAAATTGCAGGCTATGGCTGCTTCTGGTTCATTGCCGATGAAGGACAGCTGCTTAACATCGGTGTTCGTCCCTCTTTTCGAAAGAAAGGCATTGGCGCCCTTCTTCTGGAGGCAGGACTTATGGAAGCGGCTCGGAGACATATGAACACCCTTTTACTGGAGGTGCGGGTGAGCAATGAGGAGGCACAGCGCCTTTACAAAAATCATGGATTTGAAGTGCTTGGGCTCAGAAAAGGAGTTTATGACCTTCCTAAAGAGGATGGATACATTATGTCCAGAAAAGTAGAAGGAGAATTATGAAGATTTTATCGTTTGAATCAAGCTGTGATGAAACATCCTGTGCGGTGATTGAAGACGGGCGCCATATCTTGTCTGACGTTATTTCCACACAGGTGCCTATTCACAAGAAATTCGGCGGAGTAGTGCCTGAAATTGCCTCCCGCCACCATATAGAAGATGTGCTTCCTGTAGCCATTGAGGCACTGGAGCAGGCCGGATGTTCCTGGGAAGATATGGATGCCATTGCAGTGACCCAGGGGCCGGGCCTGGTGGGGGCTCTCCTGGTGGGGGTAGCAGCTGCCAAAGCGGCGGCCTGGGCGCTGGATAAGCCTCTGGTGGCGGTCAATCATATGGAAGGCCATATCTTCGCCAATCTTCTGCAGTATCCGGATTTGGAGCCGCCTTTCCTGTCTCTGGTGGTTTCCGGCGGCCATACTATGATTGTGGTGGTGAAAGATTACAATACCTTCCAGCTTCTTGGTCAGACAAGAGATGATGCAGCAGGGGAAGCCTTCGATAAGATTGCCAGGGTCATGGGTTATCCCTATCCTGGCGGCCCCCATATCGACAGGCTGGCTCAGGAAGGAAATCCTGATGCCATTTCGTTCCCCATGGGGCTTGGAAGAGAACATACTTTTGATTTTTCCTTCAGCGGCCTGAAATCAGCAGTCATTAACTACCTGAATACCGCCAAAATGAAGAAGGAAGAAATTAATCCAAAGGATGTGGCTGCATCCTTCCAGAAAGCAGTGGTAGATGTGCTGGTGGAAAAGGCCATGAAAGCGGCAGAGGCAACGGGGTATAAGACCATTGCCCTGGCCGGCGGTGTGGCAGCCAACAGCGGTCTTCGCAAAGCATTGAAGGAAGAATGCGATAAACGAGGCATTCGTATGTGCCGCCCGGACCCGGTACTCTGTACTGATAATGGCGCCATGATTGGATGCAGGGCTTATTACATGGCAAAGGCCGGAGACTTTGCACCTATGAATCTCAATGCGGATCCCCGGCTGCCATTTCTGGCCGATCAGCTCAAACTTTAAAAAGCTGCTGATTTACGCTAGGGAAGCGCTGATTAAATCATTGTTTGCTTTTATTCTTGAATTTTTATGCAATGCGAGGAATGGGCTGACGCGAATAGCGAGCTATTTAAGGAAGCCCATGACGAAACAGTGCATAAAAATTCTTATAAAAGAAAACTCTATGAATTAATCAGTGCTTCCCTAAGAGTTCCATTTTATATGAATTCAATGATGGAACAGGAATTTCATCAGCGATTCCTCAGGAACTGCTGATTGCATTATTGTGGGGGAAAAAATTATGCAGACCCGTGGAATTGAAATGAGCCAGCTCTATACGCTGGTGCGGGATACCACGAAACTCACCGATGTGCAGGCTAAGATTCTGGACCATATGCAGGTGGCACTGCAGCTGGCTTCTGATATTTCCAGAAATCAGGTATACCTTTGCGCCAGAGGAAAGAATGATGACATTTCCGTCATACTCATGGCGGTTAAGCCATCTTATACTCATGGATCTACCTTCTTTAAATCCGGAGATACCCGTTTAGGAGAAGATCTGGCAGTCATTGAAAATGTTTTCACCACTGGAAGAAAAGTGGTGGGGCGCATGGAGCTTGATCAGGGGCTGACGGTGGCAGTGACGGCTTATCCCATTGTGGATAATGCAGGTATCCCTTTTGCTGCGGTGTGCTTTATGGCGAATTCCGTAAAACAGCAGCAGGTGCTTACGGATACGGCTAATCTGGCACTGCAGGTACCTTTTTCTACTGCTGACTACTACAGCATTCGCCCCCAGGACGGTGTGATTATCCTGGATGCCGGAGGACGTATTATTTATGCCAACGACATGGCTGATGACCTGTATTTTGTGCTGGACAAGGAAGCGGTGGAAAGCCGGGAGCTCATCGGTCACACCATTGTCCGGCTCCCGCTGGTGGACAAGGTCATGAAGACCGGAAAGCCTGCTTATGGCGATGAGGTGTCTGAAAACATGACTCTTTCCGCCTGGGGCCTTCCTATTATTTCCGGAGGCAGGGTGGTACGTACGGTGCTGGTACTTACTGATGTGACTGCCATCAGGGAAAAAGAAAGACAAATTCTGGTGAAGGACTCCGTTATTAAGGAAATCCATCACCGGGTAAAAAACAGTTTGAATACCATTGCCGGTATGCTTCGCATGCAGGCAAGGCGGGCCAAAGATGATGACACAAAAGAAGCGCTCCGTCGGGCGGTAAGCCGTATTCTCGGTATTTCTCAGATTCATGATATTCTGGCCAGCCAGAGCGGCGATAAGATCGATATGGATATTCTTTTGGACAAAATTACCAAGCTATCCGTGGACAGCCTGGCCCTTATACCTGTCAATGTGGTGAGGGAAAAATCAAGAAGGAGTCTCATTGTAGACTCTGAAAAGGCAGTACCGCTAGCCATTGCAGCCAATGAGCTCATTCATAATGCCATCGACCATGGATTTAAGGATATGGAAAAGGGAACACTGGTGGTGGGCACCGAAATTCGAGGTAGTGATCTTCATGTCTATATCAGAAATGATGGACATCCTCTGGCTGATGATTTCAGTACCAAAACCTTTGATCTGGGACTCCAGATTGTGAGGAATCTTTCGGAAATTGAACTGAAAGGGAAATTTTCCCTGAAAAATGAAAATCATATGGTGACAGCCGATATTGATTGTCCCCTGTCAGTGATGGAGGGATAGCATGTCAGAAAAATACCGAATCGTTATCGCAGATGATGAAGCTCTCATCTGCATGGACCTTAGGGAAATGCTGGAAGAAGCAGGCCATGAAGTGGTGGGCATAGGCTCCGATGGCGTGGAAGCACTGAATCTGGTAAAGGAGAAGAAGCCGGATCTGGCTATTCTGGATGTAAAAATGCCGAGGCTTGACGGGATACAGGCTGCCCGCATGATTGCTCATGATAATCTGGCTCCTGTAGTCCTTCTCACCGCTTTCGGTGATGAAGATATGATTGAAAAGGCCAAGAAATCCATGGTCTTTGGATACGTCATGAAACCGGTGGAAGAGAAGACACTCTTCCCTGCCATTCAGATTGCCGTGAGTCAGTACAGACAGAAGAAAGACATGGTGGACCGGGTGAAAAACATGGAAAGAGAACTGGCTGCCCGGAAGATCGTGGATCGTGCCAAGGGCCTTCTTATGGATTACTACCATATTACTGAAGAAGATGCCTATCGCCGTATGCAGCAGACCAGTATGAAGCGGGGCATCACCATCGCCGATGTGGCGCAGAAGGTAGTTAAGGAAATCATGGCAAGAAAGAACAGGTAAGAGCTGCCCGCTTTTGCGGGCAGCGGTTTGACAGCCGCTTCGCGGATGAAGTTTGACGCACCTTACGGTGCGAAGGTTCTAAAGTTTGAAGCGCCTGTGGCGCGGTCGAGATCGGGACCGGGACCGGCGCGATGCTTTCCAGTATTCCCGAAGGTTGACACGCCCTTACGGGCGTGAGGGTTGAGCCAGCCGCCGG